>Ga0123355_10000015_pt1 | contig 174406 bp, 149 predicted proteins | sample TergutEmb28metaG_3_FD_89872 | JGI IMG/M metagenome (GOLD analysis project Ga0123355, IMG submission 89872) | Embiratermes neotenicus P1 segment gut microbial communities from Petit-Saut dam, French Guiana - Emb289 P1 | ecosystem: Host-associated > Arthropoda: Insects > Digestive system > Gut ...
ATACTTGTCATTGTAGTGATCTCCTTTTGTATGTGGTAATCCCTGTTACCTTTATTTTACAATTCAAGTATACAGGTAAATCCACGTTTTACAAATGCGGGGTCACTACATATTGTCTGCGCGTAGTCGCAGAATCTATAGAAATTGTACTTATTTTGAATACGGTACACTAGTTAACTATTTCACCCGTATCCCATACTAAACTTGCTCCTGCGTCCATACCTGTCTCAATAACTTCTAAAATCGCTTCGACAAACGCTTCTCTATCATTGTCAACAGGGAAAAACGAGCCGCGTTGCTCTACACCTATAAAGCAGAACATATGGAAACCGGCACTTTGTTCGAGCGTGAACAGTCGAAGCTCATGTTCGCCGCTGTATACAATTCCAACGTATGTGCTTCTATGCGATTCTTCCATGTCAAGTAGCTTTATTATGGCCGCAATAACATCATCATTTAGTCTCTCAATTGTCACTTCAACGATATGCTCATCTCCAAGGGTCGCTTCGAGCATTGAACGACTTAAGTCAAAAAACTCATTTCTGTCAGAAAATTCATAGTCAATAAAAAGCGTTGTCATATGACTCCAAGCCCATACCATGAATGAGTCAATTCCATCTTCGTCATAGTCACGCAGATACTCTATGACCGACTCATGGAATTCAGATATAACTCCCGGCAAAAATATTTGTTCAAATACCCATCTTGCGTTGCTTCGCATCTCCATTATCTCACCAATGTCGACTTCAAGATAAAACTGGTCTATATCATCATTGCCATAGTAGTTGTAATCGTTATAATCGTCTACTGGCTCCGGTGTTGTTGGCGTTAACGCTGGTGTGGGAGTGGGCGTAGGGGTCGGCGTAGGCATTAGGTCGGTCAATAGGTTAAAAGGTCCGTTGGTACACGCGGCAACGAACAGCATTGACAAAATAAGTATAACGAGAATAATCTTTTTCATTTTTCCTCTTCTTTCTAATGATATTTTATATTCTACTAAAAGGATAGCACAAAGATAGTAATTATGCACTCTATTTAGTCACTACTAACACCAGTGAGGCACAAAAAAAGTTGCATGCTAATGTCTTTTAGACAGATTAACACACAAAATGTTCCATGTGAGGCACAAAGACAAGGGGCTACCTTGTCTTTGTCTATTGCTACTGCTTAGTTGGGTGATATTATTTTTATTCACGCTACCCTTTTGATATAGCACATTCAACGGAGATATGCGCTAAAAAACGGTGCATATCTCCGTTGCATTGCAAGTCGTTTGTGAAAATTGGTGCACTAAATACATATTTGCAGTTCTAAACTAAAGTAACTTTTCTGTCCTCACGCCCTCTATATACTCTGATACAAGTCTTCCAACATTCCAATATACTGTCTCAGAGCTGAGCGCACGGAGTCTGTGTCATCTGCTTTTGCGTAGTTTCGTAGCATTTGACGAAGTTCATCTGTCATTTTTCCGAACTGTATTTCCCAGGGGCGTAGTTCTGCGGAGTCTGTTGATCCATTTGCGTTGCCACCATGAGTTGAACCCGCTCCCGTGCTTGGTCTTCTGCGTTCGAGCGTTCCTTCTCTGATTCGCTCTACAACATGTGCAACGGCCTCCTCTTTACCTGATGAGAGTTCTTGTAGCTGTCGTCTGCTGATTTGTGTCTTGCCCGACAGGATGTCTATTTTCACATCAGGCGATGTCTCGCCGATGGTGTTGATGGCACTGGCAATTTGAGCATCACGTTTAATTGTCATATGCGACACCCCATATTTTTCAGCAAGACGATTTGCTGTCGAGGACGATTTTGGATGAGGCACATTTTGTGCTTCATCCTCACTTTTAGGCGTATTTTCTACATATTGATTTCTTCCTGTCATGTTTGTAACAACCCTCTTATCCGCATGATAATGCAAGCCACGATAATAGCTCAACTGCAGAGGGTTTAAATTACGTCTCGAGACTTGCGTTGATATAATCCAAATGAGTACTTCGTCTCTGGAGTCGAACTCCATGCTGATCGTGTTAATCGGCAAGCCGTGCTTTTTGAGTATGCTATATCTGTTATGTCCGTCAATTAAGGTGTCGCTCCACAATATGAGTGGCTCACGGCAACCGTATTCCAATATATTTTCTTCAAGCCATGCATATGTTTGCTCATCAAGTTTCGGCAAAATCCGCTCGAATTCTTCGTCGATGATAATTTTTTGCATTAGTTTTTCCCTCCGGTTGAATTCTGCGACTTTGCGCAGAAAGACGTTAATTTTCCATAGATTACTTACAAAAGTTAATGTGTATTCACATCAGCATACACCTTAAAGCTACTCGAAGGTCAAGCATTATTTGCAGAAAATTTGTGGGCAAATTTTGACACGCAAAAAAGCTCCGAGAGCTGATGCTTTGCATCATACATCTCAGAGCTTATTTTATAGTTTAAAACAAGAGGTCATTGTTCCCGCGCCGAGTGCGGCACTAGATCAAGCGTTTCAACGAAGCAGGTGATTTAACTCACCGCTTGTTGCGTAACATTTTACCCACCGCCTACACAAAGCATAGAGGTGGGGGAAATCTTAGTGAAGTTATATATAACGTCAGTTACACGTTGTGTGCGGCTGTTGACAACCTTGGTTCGATTTTCGGAGAAATGTGTATTTCGTAATCGAGTGCATCAAGCACGGTGAAAAGAGTATCTACTTTTGGCGTCACCTTCAAACTTTCAAGTCTTGCAATCGCAGGTTGTTTCATGCCCACCATTTGAGCAAGTTCTTTTTGCGACAACCCTTTTGCCTTTCTTGCCTCAATTATTGTTGCCATTATTGACATAAGGAAATTAATTCTGCTTTGATCTACAGGGTCTAATGTCCTCATATATTCATCTAGTGTTCCGGCATTTTTTCTCTTATTCACTATTTTCCGTACCTCTCAATATAGTCTTTCAGCTTTGCTTTAGCTAAATCAATTTCTTTCTGTGGCGTTTTGTTACTCTTTTTTATGAAATGGTGAAGCATTACAAACTTATTGTCTTTCCAATAAAAGAAGAAAACACGATTCTTTAACGGACGCAGTTCCCATATGTTATCCATAATGTGCTTTACTACAGGCTCACCGATGTATGTACCATATTGCTCCAACAGCCCCATATATGCGACCATTTTATCATGATTAATGCGTGCATTTTTATTAGTTTTGCTTTGCGTATACAATTTGTCCAAAAGCTCCGTTATTTCTGATTTATTGCTTTTGTCTTTATAGAATACAACTTTATACATTTTTCTCCTTGTACAACAAAATATAACACGTATGTTATATTTTGTCAATATCATTTGAAAGACTTGGGATAATGTTGCCAGCATACACCTTAAAGCTACTCGAAGGTCAAGCATTATTTGCAGAAAATTTGTGGGCAAATTTTGACACACAAAATATTGTTGACTATCGCATTGCGGAGCGTATACAATTAGATTAATTATTTTGCAAGGAGACATATGTATGTTTACAGCTTCGGTTATTACAATCAGCGATAAATGCTTTGAGGGCACACGTGATGATGCCAGCGGTCCGGCTGTGCGCGAAATGTTGGAAGGTGCTGGTTATGTCGTTGAGCACATGGCTGTTGTCCCCGATGAGCAAGGGCTTATCGAAAACATTCTTATCATGTGTGCTGACGAGCTTGATGTGGCACTCATTGTCACGACAGGCGGCACGGGATTTTCTCCTCGCGACGTCACGCCGGAAGCAACAGTAGCTGTTTGCAAAAAATTAGCCCCCGGTATTCCGGAAACTATGCGTGCGGCTAGTTTAAAGATAACAGATCGAGCAGCACTTTCTCGTCAGCAGGCAGGCATACGTGAAGGGTCTTTAATCGTCAATCTGCCGGGCAGCCCCAAGGCCGCAACAGAGAATCTTGCGGCGGTTTTGCCGGCAATTGAGCACGGACTTGAAGTTCTGCGAGGAACAAAAAAAGACTGTGCTGTACAGCCGGTCTGATTCAGTGTGAGACAGATGAACCGTCCCCTGTCTTAATTCGCACTTCACTTGAAAATGGAGATCACTTATGTTTTATAACGCCAAAAACTTAAATATTAAAGTAGGGAACTCGGATATGGATTTCATTACTTTCGGAAAAGGTGATAAGCCTTTAGTAATGATTCCGGGTTTAAGTGACGGCTTAAAGACCGTCAAGGGTATGGCTGTCGTTATGGCTATGATGTATAAACGTTTTGCAAACAGCCATAAAGTATATGTCATGAGCCGAAAAAACGATTTGGAAAAAGGCTACTCCACAAGGGACATGGCGGCAGACTATATAACAGCCATTAGGCAATTAGGTATTTCACAGGCTGACGTTTTTGGAATTTCGCAGGGCGGTATGATTGCACAATATATGGCTCTCGATAACCCCGATTTGGTTAGAAATCTCATTCTGGCAGTCACGCTATCAAGGCAAAACGAAACGGTACAAAGCGTTGTTGGTAGTTGGATAGAGATGGCAGAGTCAAATGATTACAAAAGCATATTCATTGATACCGCCGAGAAATCGTTCACCGAAAGTCGTTTAAAAAGGTACAGGCCGCTTTACCCGCTTCTTAGCAGAGTCGGCAAACCTAAAAGTTTTGACAGATTTATCATACAAGCCAACGCCTGTGTAAATCACAATGCCTATGACGAGCTTGACCGCATTGAGTGTCCGACGTTAGTCATCGGAACTGATAATGATAAAGTAGTTGGAGTTGGCACTTCAGAGGAAATCGCCGAAAAAATAGAAAACAGTAACCTTGTTATATACAAAGGTTACGGCCATTGTGTGCATGAAGAAGCAAAGGATTTCAATTCTCGAATATTAGAATTTTTGAAATTATAACAAGCAGTGAGCGTGTATTATCGGAATTGCATTCCTACGTTCACTGCGGCAATTGAAGAACCGTCCCCTGTCTTTATGTTATAAGCTTTGCCTCTCCGGCTTTAATTTGCCTTATGATGTCGTGGATGGTTTTCGCTTTTTGTGTCAAGACAACTCCGCTATATGGAGGGTTCGCCCTACCGTGACAATCGGTACCCGCCTGCATTGGAAGGTTGTGCTTTAACGCAAAATCAAAAGCTTTCGCATTTGCAGACTTTAGATCATAAGAATTATGTACTTCAACGCCATCCAGCAAATGCGGGGCAACCGGATAGTTGTGTTCAATATAGAATTCATTTCTGTACGGATGTGCTTGAGCAAGGTATCCGCCATTTTTTCTAACAAGTGCACTATACTGTTCGATACCAAATCTATCCACATTCGGATGTGCAAGCAAGAACTCAAAATCCAAACCATATGTCAAGAAATCTGCACCCCTAATAGTGAACTCCCAGCCGAGAAACACATCCAAGCCACACTTTTCTCCGGCTCTTTTTGCCGCTTCATAGCCCGACACTATACATTTCATTTTCTTTTCCCAAGAGAGCTTATGTGAACATATCGAGTATCCGTTTACGAAGTGATCCGTAACTATTATTCCAGTATATCCTAGTTTTTTATAACTTGCGACCTGTTGAGCCGCAGATGCACGCGCACATCCACTTACTTCAGAAGTGTGCATGTGCGTTTCGTATATGTATTCCATGCTGTTCCTCATCAATTGTCTATTACTGTCCCCGTGTATGTATATCCCTTACGATCAGGAACTCCCGCTTCTTTTATAAAGTTAAAGGCTTTGCTTTCCTCCGCAATGTGATATATCGCAATCCCAATATCTATGCGTGCCATTTTTTCCAAAAGTCCAATCATAGGTTTCTTTTTGTAACAATGAATTTTCCCATTATCTACAACAAAAAACCAACCCTGAATGTTCATGCCACTTGGTGCAAGGCGTGCCGCTTCTAAGCGGTCATCGGTCCCTTCGCTTATCGCTGACAGCGGCTTGCGTTTAAACTCTGAATGTTCACGGAATAGTGGTTCATTCGGCTTTCCAAACGACATACAAATTATTGACGGTAGTTCCCCGGGCAACTCTTCTTCGGGCTTAGAGGCACCCAGCCAACATGTGCCCAACCCCACTGCGGGTAGAAGCAAGTCCAACTGCTGACCAATGAAGCCAATATTTTCTTCTGCACCATCTTTCTCCTCACTCCTAAAGATAAGGTAGTGGGGTGCTTTTATGTTGAACATCCCTTTTGTCTTATTCGTAACTTCAATAGAGAAGCGTATATCGGAATACAGTGGCTTAACCTTTTTTATTAACTCCTGAACCATCTCAAGGGTCGCGGCATCCAATGGCTCCATATCATATTTTCTTATTGACTTCCGCTTTCGAATAATTTCGCTCATACTTCCCGTCCCCTTGCTAGTTTGTATTGTCTCGGATTTTCTTCACATTTAACCACCATTATATCACACATTAAGAATCCTGTCGCCCGCAGCTTTCTTGATTCTGTTTGCAACAGCATAGCCAAGACCATGCTCCTGCGGAACTTGAGCATATATTTCAGTGATGTCCATATCATCAAATGTTCGTAGCGCATCATATAATCTTGCGGCTTGTGTTTCATAATCCTCTGATGAGCCAAATTTCACAACATTTGGGTTGCTTATAGCATAATCATCAAACATAAGTGCGGCAACATTTTTGCCTTTGCAGTCGCAGAGGCATTTTCTTATATATTCCGCCGACTCTTCTGACTTGCCGACCAGTGCTGTCATTGGAGCAATGGGAGCGTAGTGGCGATATTTCATGCCGGGAGAGCGAGGCTTCAAGGATTCCAACTCGGCATCAGTCTCTGTCTGTGCATAACTCGTAACGTCCTTTAAAACCGCTTTTAGCTCATCAAAGGTCACGCCGCCCGGACGCAGTATTTGAGGACCCTCACCGGAAATATCCAGCACTGTAGATTCCACACCAACGCGACAGTCTCCGCCGTCAAGTATATACGGGATTTTGCCGTTGAGATCGTGTAGTACGTGCTTTGCCTTCGTCGGACTTGGCTTCCCTGATGGATTTGCAGAGGGTGCCGCAATAGGGCATCCACAAGCTTTAATTAATTCCAGTGCAACTTTATGACTCGGCATCCTCACCGCAACAGTGTCAAGGCCGGCTGTCACATTGTCGGGAATGATATCACTTTTCTTCATAACAAGAGTAAGCGGACCGGGCCAAAATTTATTTGCAAGAGCCTCAAACACATCAGGAACTTCAGACACCAGCGACTTCACATCATCAACATCTGCTATATGTGCAATAAGCGGATTGTCCGACTCGCGTCCCTTTGTCGTAAAAATACGTGCTACTGCACTCTCATCCAAAGCATTTGCACCAAGTCCATACACCGTCTCTGTGGGAATCGCAACAACCCCACCGGATTTTATCGTCTCTGCACAAATTCTTATGTTGTCTGGATTGCTTGAGTCTAATATTTCTGTTTTCTCTATCACTGTCTATAACCTTTCCGTAAACATATACTTTAGTACAGTTTGCACATTCAGAATCTTATCAAACTCCATAATTTTGTCAAGTGTCTTTTTGGGTATACATCAATTAAAGCCCTCAAACGTTCAAGTTACATGAAGTTTTTTTCTGCGATCTTCAAAATTTGACTCGACACCACGTCAAATACAACGCTGTTTTTCATCATTGATTTTAGAGTTGTAATAACGGAAACGCCTATAACTACAGGGTTTTCTCAACTTCAAACTATATTATGTCACTTTTTTTGCTTTTTTATGAAATTTATCTTGACTCTCAAGGAACTTTAACTTGTATACTTCAGTTATACCCGCCACTTAACGCCTTTCGGCGTTTGAAGTGGGGGTCTAGTGAGTTAAGACTCCCGCCTATAGAGGCGGAATGCGTTTCAGTAGGAGTACAACCTCCTTATGAAAAAGGAGTGCACAAAATGAGCAAAGAGACTGTTTACATGGTTGATGATGACTTAATAACTTTAGAAATTTGCGAAGCCGCTCTGGTTGACTTCTACGATGTGGTTGCCCTAAATTCAGGTGCAAGGTTATTTCAACAATTAGAGAAAAAGATTCCCCATTTAATTTTGCTTGATATTAATATGCCTGTGATGGATGGATATGAAGTGATACTGCAAATCAAAAACAACGAAAAGTATAAGCACATTCCTGTAATTTTTCTCACCGCACAAAGCGATAATGAGTGTGAATATACATGTCTGTCCCTTGGTGCAGCGGATTATATTAGCAAACCTTTTTATCCCGCACTTTTGAGAAAACGTGTTGAAACAAATATTCGAGAAGCTTCTCAAAAGCTTGAATTGCTCAAGTTTAACGATCGCCTATGCAAAATGGTTGAGGAAAACACAAAAGCTATTATTGAGCTAAAAGGTGCAATTCTCAAAACAATCGTTGAACTCGTAGAGAGCCGCGATGTAATAACCGGCGTTCATATAGATAGAACCCAAGGTTACCTTAGAATACTCACAGATGCTCTCGTAAAAAGCGGACTGTATAGTGATGAAGTTTCAACATGGGATACGGAACTATTAATTCAGTCGTCACAGCTTCATGATGTGGGCAAAATTGCTATTGATGACTACATCCTCAGAAAGCCCGGAAAACTCAATTATGACGAGTGGGAAAAAATCAAGTTGCACACTCTGCACGGTGAAGCCATTATAAACAACATTAAACGAAATACTTCATCTCATGATTTTCTTGAGTATGCTAGGATTTTGGCGGTCTCTCACCATGAAAAATGGGATGGCAGTGGATATCCGCACAAGCTTAAAGGCACAGACATTCCTCTTCAAGGAAGACTAATGGCAATTGCTGATGTGTATGATTCCCTCGTTTCTAATCGCTCATACAAAAAAGCTTTTACTCACCAGAATGCAGTTGAGATTATAACAAGTGAAAGCGGCACTCATTTCGATCCGCATTTGATTTCGATATTTCTTGAGGTTGCGGATGAATTCAATAATGTCGCAATGTTACATAAGCAAAACTAATCTACACGAACGCTGTCTTTTCTTATTAGCATCGTTTCGAGTCGAAGGGAATGGTTGTTAGTATGCGTTACAAAAAAAAGCGCAACTTTGCATTAAAGTTAGTCCTGTGCCTGGCTACAATATCAATTTCGGGTCTGTTTGTTATGAGTATTGTCGTAAATACCATAGTGAGAAACATCATTTATTCTCAAGTAACCAGCGCAGTACATTCAGACGTGCGTGCTATTGCAACAGGGATAGATACGACGCTGAATATAGGAAATCATATTGTTTACAATCTCACAAGTGCTTTTACTGAACTTGGCGGAGACTACATCGAGCCTCTTTCTGAGATAATATTAGATGACTATGAGTTCATCGCACGAATATATGTGGGCTTCTCTGATGGTAGCCATTATGGTAGCGGAGACTGGTCCCCTGACGAGGGCTGGGATCCAAGAACTCGCCCTTGGTATGATGCCGCCGTGGCCGCTCAAGGAGACATAATTACAACCGCTCCTTTTGTTTCGCTAACAAGCGACTACAGCGTCATAAGCACCATTGCGAAATACACCCCTGATATTGATGGTATGGAAGCCGTCGTTGCATTGAGCATAACCGATGATTATATTGTCAGCATGGTTAACCAGTACCAGCTGGATTCGGGCGGATACTTGATGTTAATTGGTCCAAATGGCGAGCTAGTCGCTCACCCTGACTACGACAACATTATAAGTAACGGGGCAAATATTTTCCTTAGCGATATTCCTAATGGCGAAGTTCTAACCGGTTTAATCAATTCAGAAAAGAGCATTGATCTCTTCGAAGATACAAAGTTAAGCACCTCATACTTAATGCCTTTCGAGCTTGGCTCTACAGGATGGACTCTGGTTGCCGTTATTCCGGATGTTGCCATCTCGGCACCTGTTTCACAACACATCACAGCAATTCTCATTGCTTTTGTAATCGTGTTGTCTGCAATTTTTGCAATAATCATGATCTTCATGTTTTTTATCACAAGAGACATGGAAGAAGGTCGCATTGCCGAAGAAAGACTACGTCTTATTATCGATAATATGCCATTAGTTGCAAACATACATGATAGCAACAACAAGCTGGTTGAGTGTAATGAGGCCGCCGTAACGTTGTTTGACTTAAAAAGTAAAAGTGAATATATTAGTCAATTTTTCGACTTTTCTCCGGAGACTCAACCCGATGGGGTGCTCTCAAAAGAGAAAATGGAAACCAATTTCAAAAAAACAATGGAATCCGGTTATATGCACTTCGAGTGGATGCATCAAGATTTTAATGGTGAACCCATACCTACAGAAGTCACATTAATCCGCGTGGATTGGCGTGGCGAAGGTGCTTTGCTTGCGTTCGTTCAAGACATGCGTGACTTTTACAAGTTCCGCGAAACTGAGCGTAATGCCAGAAAGAGACTTCAAGCCATGTTAGACTCTTCGCCACTGCTTTGTACAATTTTTGATGAAGATTCTAACATTATTGAAGCCAATCAGGAAGCAATCAAACTCTTTGAAATTGCTGACAAGCAACAGTACATTGATGACTACTTTGCTTTCTCACCGAAGCTACAGCCAAATGGTCGATCTTCGCGAGAATATGCTCTTGAAATGCTAAGAGTTGCATACGAAAAGGGCCATAGCCGATTTGACTGGACATACATGAACTCAAGAGGTGAACACATCCCATGCGAAGAAGTTGTCATGAGCGTAAAGCTTGAAGATGAGCACTTGCTTATTGCTCACACCCGTGATCTTCGAGGCTTTTACAAGCAAAAAGAAGCTGAACTCGCTGCAATCACCGATGTGTTGACAGGCGCATATAATCGTCGTTACTTAATGGATGCCGCTTCCAAAAAACTGAATGTCTGTAAGGATAAGAATTTGGACTTTTCACTACTCATGATTGATGCGGACTATTTCAAAAAAATAAATGACACTCACGGGCATCTCGTGGGCGACGAAGTGCTGAAGATTCTTGTTTCGCGCTCTCGATATATACTAAGACGCGACACTTTTATCGCTCGATATGGTGGGGAGGAATTCGTTGTTGTCCTTCCCGGAACCGACCAGGATGGTGCTATTAGTATCGCTGAAAGAATAAGAAGCAATATTGATTCTTCGCCATTTAACATAGGTGATTTAAGTGTTAATGTCACTGTTTCTATTGGCGTTGCGTCAAAAGTTAATGATTCCGCAACACTGGTGGACTTGATTGATAATGCCGACAAAGCCCTATACCATGCAAAGCAGTCAGGAAGAAACGCTGTTGTGCATTATGAAGATAAAAAGGGAAATATATTTTGAAAAAGCTAAGGAGCACATGTTTTGAAAGAAAACACGATTTTTGACTTAAAAGTCATATTGCACAATATGATGACTTGCAATCTTCGTATTTACGAAGACCGCTTTGTCATTGAGTATGATATAGGGGGTGTCTTCGGCAACTCTTCAAAGGGGATTTTTGGTGGTAGCGCTATGCCCGGTCAAACAATTTATTTCACAGACCTCGCATCCGTTCAACTTAAGAAGAGTGACTCAACACCCGGATTTCTATTGTTCTCCGGAAAAGGACAGGATTTCCGTTTGCAGTTCAACGAAGAATATAATACTGTAGCAGAAAAAGCTTCTATTTTTATGAATGAAAAAGCCTCGTTTCCTAAGAATGATTTTGTAGGAACCCAAGGTACGCCTTCACAGCTTCGTTGCGATAGTTGTCGTGCTGCACTAAGCTTAAATGACCGTGAAGGCGACTTTATACAGTGTCGATATTGTAGAGTTAAGACCCGTATATAATACTAATCACCAGCAGAAACCAGCTACAATACACCTACACCCTCAATTATAATGTAGTATAGACAAACAAAAGACAACCCTTTACGAGAGTTGTCTTTTGTTTGTCTATGGTACGCCAGCTGATGCCAGCTCCGAACAATTTTGAAGTCTGGTCGGATGGATTTTTGTTGGTCGCATATGTTTATGATATCACTTAACGTCCCAATGTCCTTTTTTATTTGAGCCGATTCGTTCAATTAATCCAGCATTCTTTAATTCACTGAAAGCTCGCTTCACTGTTTTTTCAGAAACTCCGATTTGCTCCGCAATTTTCCGAACAGTCGTATGAGGTCTTTCTTTTAGAATCGCTACAATTTTCTGTCCATTTTCTGATATTATTATAGGGTCATTTATAGGGCCACTTATAGGGTCATTTGTTGTCCCTGTAATTAGAAGGTCGCGGTTCTTCAAAACATTCTTTTCGCCTAATAGAAGATTTGCAAAAAAGCGGTCAAGATATTTTTGTGTAGCATGGATTCCTAATTTGAGATTATTGTAGTTTGCTCGAACAAGAGCATTTCGAAAGTACCATGCATTTTCAGCAAATATGTCATTCGTGACATCAAAACCAAAGCTACGTAGGTACTTAATAATAAATATGGCTGTTGTGCGAGTATTACCTTCACCAAATGCATGAATTTGCCATAATCCTGATGCAAACTTTGCAATATTGTCCGCAGTCTGCGCTATAGATAGTCCTTTGTAGCTGAATTTTTTTTCTTGTGCAAAATCATATTCGAGAGTTTCTCTAATGCTTTGTGCGCTGGCATAGTAGACGGTTTCTCCATTTAGCACCCATTCTTTTTTACTGATATTGTAGTCTCGAATTTTTCCGGCAAAACCGTATATTCCTTCGAACAAACGTCGATGAATGGTTATATACTCAACGGGAGAAAATGTAAACGTTTTTTCCGACAAAATTTGAGTAACTCGTGCAGATACTATATCTGCCTCATCCGTACGCGTTTTATCCTCAGCCGGAAGGGGCTTTTCAATATAATAATTTTCTATGAGCTCTCTTGCCTGATTTAGCGTTATATCACCGTTGATGTTTTTATTTGCTGTTTCAATCAAGTAGTCAGATGTAATTAGTCCATCAGTTTTTTGCAGACCAATAGCTGTATGCCATATATGACCAAGTTCCTGTTGAGCCGGCTCACCTTGCGTCATATAGTTTTCAAGACTAATCATAGTGCTCTCCTTGGTTTTTGAGTGATAAAGTAATATCACAAAATGTTTTTACTTGCTCAACTACATTGTATCAAATGACAACCCTTGAAACAAGAGTTGTCATTTGTTTGTCTATGGTACGCCCGATGCGATTCGAACGCACGACCTTCAGAGTCGGAGTCTGACACTCTATCCAGCTGAGCTACGGGCGCATATGCATTTTTCACACTGTCCTCGTCACAAAATGCAATGTAATGGTAGCATACTGCTGTGCAAAAAGCAACGAGTTTGCGTAACTTTCCGTTTACATTCTCCCTATTGTATGATACTATTTTCGGTGGCGTATTTTAATTTTCACAAAATTTAAGGAAAAACATATTATGCTTGAAAAGCTAAAATCTATCGAAGAAAAATTTAAAGCACTTGAAGAACGCATGCAGGATCCGGAAGTTTATTCCGATCCTAAATTATATGCAAAGATTGCCCGTGAACAAAAAGAGATTCAGCCGGTCGTTGAAGCATACAGGCGTTATGAAAAAGCACAAAGCGATATGGACGGTGCACGCGAACTTATGAGCGACCCGGATTTTAAGGAAATGGCTCAAGAAGAGTTTGAATCTGCACAAGCAGAGATGGAGCAGATCAACGAAGAATTGAAGTTCCTGTTGTTGCCTCGTGACCCGAACGATAATAAGAACGTCATCATTGAAATCCGTGGCGGTGCAGGTGGCGACGAAGCTGCTCTATTCGCATACAATTTATATCGCATGTACACAATGTATGCTGAATCTAAAAAGTGGAAGTCCGAAATCGCGAACTTAAATGAAACTGAATTGGGCGGCATCAAAGAAGTTAGCTTCATCATCGAAGGTGACGGCGCATATTCACGCTTGAAGTTTGAAAGTGGCGTGCATCGTGTCCAACGTGTGCCTGAAACTGAAACCTCAGGACGGATTCATACCAGCACTGTTACGGTTGCCGTCCTTCCCGAAATGGAAGAAGTTGATTTTGAAATAAATCCATCTGACTTAAATATAGACACCTTCCGTGCAAGCGGCGCAGGTGGTCAGCACGTCAACAAGACCGAGTCAGCAATCCGAATAACTCATTTGCCAACAGGAACAGTTGTTGAGTGTCAAGATGAGCGAAGCCAACTTAAAAATAAAATGCGTGCAATGAAAATTCTTGCATCCAGACTATATGAAGAAGAGCAACGCAAGCAAGCTGCTGAGCAAGCTGCTGAGCGTAAAAGTCAAGTCGGAACCGGTGACCGCTCTGAACGCATACGAACATACAACTACCCGCAAGGACGTATGACAGACCATCGAATTGGGCTCACGTTGTATAAACTCGAACAGATCCTGAATGGTGCCCTTGATGAAACTATTGATGCTCTCATCATGGCAGACAGAGCAGAGAAACTAAAAGTAAACGCTGATTAATTCGGTATCAGAAGAGAGGTAAGATGTGTCATGTTCATCATCGGCATAACAGGTGGTTCCGGTGCAGGAAAAACATCAGCCATAACAGCACTTGACGCATTGGGTGCAAAGTCTATTGATTGTGATGTTTTGTACCACGAATTGCTTTCTAACAACGAAGAGATGACAGCCGAGATAAATGCACACTTCAAAGACGTTTCAACCGATGGCAAAATTGATCGCAAAAAACTGGGTGCAATTGTCTTTAATGACAAAAATTCACTGCTAGAGTTAAACCGTATCACACACAAGTTCGTCACCATAGAGTTAGAAAGGCGCATTAAATCATTCAAAGCACAAGGAATCAGCATTATTGCAATCGACGCAATTGCTCTAATCGAGAGCGGGTTGGCTGATATGTGCGACATCGTTATCGGCATTGTCGCTCCGGTGGAGGTACGCGTATCCAGAATAGTCGATAGGGATAAGCTGACAGAAGAACAAGCACTAATGAGAATCAATGCACAGAAACCGGAAAGTTTTTTCCGAAAGAACTGTGATTCAATTATAGAAAACACATTTGAAGCCTCAACAGCTTTCGAAGAACACTGTATAAACTATTTTAGTGATTTGATAAAATCGCGGACGCAAAATTAATGTTGACTAAAATTGTCAAAATAAAACACGCTTCAAACATTCTTGTCAAGCAACAACGTTAGTACGAAAGGTATAGGCATTAACATGAGTAAAAGAACAGAAACACGAAAAAAGATCGATGATTGGTTTGACGCAAACTCAGATGAGATGATTAAAGACCTCGGCAAGCTCATTGAGATAAATTCGGTTTGCAGTCCGGCAGAACCCGGTGCACCGTATGGTGTTGAATCTCGTGCTGTTTTGACCCTTGCTCAAAAAATGTTGGAAGATTGTGGTTTTGAAGTCGACGTATTCGAAGATATGATGATAACTACAAGCTATGGACCGGCTCCGGCACTAATGGGCATTTTGGCACATCTTGATATAGTTGATGTCGGCGATGGTTGGACAAGCGACCCGTTCAAATTGACCCTTAGAGATGGCAAGCTCTACGGACGCGGTGTTATTGATAATAAAGGTCCGTCCGTTGCCGCGATGTATGCTTTGTATTGCGTTCGTGATATTTTTCCGAAGCTCAAACATGGTGTTCAAGTCATATTGGGTTCGGGCGAGGAAACCGGATTTGATGATGTCACTCAATACCTCAAGAAGAACACAATGCCTCCAAATGTGTTTACTCCCGACGCTGAATATCCTGTAGTAAACATAGAAAAAGGTCGCTTTATGCCTGTTTTCGGTGCAAAGTGGGAAAAGGATACTACTCTCCCACGCATTATCTCCATTAACGGTGGGAAAACACCAAACATCGTGCCTGACTATGCCGAGGCAGTTGTCGAAGGGTTCTCTATTGAAGATGTTGAAGCCCTGTGCAGTGACTATTCAAGCAAAACAGGTGTCCCTGTGTCCGTCACCTCAGATGGAGCCAAGATTAAAATAACAGCCGAGGGCAAAGCGGCACACGCAAGCCTCCCGGAACGTGGAAGCAATGCACAGACCGCACTCATCGAGATGCTCGTTGCAATGCCTTTTGCCAAAAGCACTTCTTTTGAATATCTCTGCAAGCTAAACAAGCTGTTCCCCCACGGTGATTACCGTGGCACAGCTTTGGGCATTGATATGGAAGACAAAGATACCGGCAGAATTACAGTTAATTTTGGCGTACTGAATTTCACCGAGTGTGAATTTTCCGGCAATTTTGATAGTCGAACCCCGGGATGTGCAGATGATCTTGACCTGGTCGAAATGACTCGCTCAGCTTTAGATCGAGAGGGAGTGGAGGTCACATATCACGAAATCACCGGATGCCATCACACACCGGAAGATGCCCCTTTTGTGCAAAGGCTATTGAACATCTACGAAGAATACACCGACAAGCCGGGGAAATGTATCTCCATGGGTGGGTTGACGTATGTTCACGACATCGAAGGCGGTGTAGCATTTGGATGTGTTATGCCGAGTGATGATAATAACGTTCATGGCATAGACGAATATATAGAGCTCGATCAGTTGATATTAAGTGCAAAAATGTTTACACAAGCGATTGTAGACATGTGCAGTAACGAATAAGTAATTAATAGATGTGTACGGCGTCAATACACCGCTCCAATGCATGCCACATCTATTGACGTATAGGTACAATATAAAATGAATACTCTTTGGACGCGCAATTTCACTATAATTACAGTTAGTTCAATCACTTCCGTTTTTGGAAATGCTCTCGCAGGTTTTGCGATAAGTCTCATGGTTTTAGACATTAGCGATTCAGTTTTTCTGTTTGTCTTGTATATGGTCATGTTCAATTTGCCAAGAATTCTCGTTCCGGTATTAGCAGGTCCACTACTTGACAGCTTTTCTCGCATAAAAACGATTTATACGCTGGACTTCACTTCATCCGCACTATATCTGATACTTTTCTTTGTGATTAGTGGCGGACATTTCAGCTTTGTTTTTCTTCTCATTATGGCTTTCATTCTGGGAACGGTTGATAGTGCATGCTTAGTCGCCTATGAAAGTCTCTATCCTACATTGGTTTCAGAGGGGAACTTCCGAAAGGCATACTCCGTGCCGTCTATGATTATGCCACTGTCTGTGGTCATGATGCCGTTAGCGGCATTCCTACGCGACCAAATAGGTTTAGGTCCGATTTTGCTGTTTGCATCAGGTGCTTTCTTTATCGTTGCATGCCTTGAAACGCAAATCAGTTCAAACGAAACACATCTTCGAAAAAAGCTTGAAAAATATAGTCTTTCCGAATTTAAAACAAGCTTTCTCGAAGGTCTCGATTATATCAGAGGCGAAAAGGGGCTCGTGGTAATCACATCATATTTCTTTGTGTCGATGTTCGCATTTTCAAGTCATTCACTGCTTCTTCCTTTTTTCACAAACGCACCACATCTCGGTGTAATGTTATACACTGTGGTCATTGGTGCAGGTGCTCTGGGACGTATGATAGGTGGCGTGATTCAATATAAGCTTGAATTGCCACCAAACAAAAAATTCACAATTGCAGTGTTTGTGTATATCACTTTTTGTATAATCGAAATGGGCTTCCTGTTTACCCCTGTGTATGTTATGGCTATTCTTGCGTTCATTGTCGGACTTCTAACCGTTACAAGCTATAACATTAGAATTTCTACCACCCAAAGCTATATTCCCAATGAAAAGAGAGCGCGATTTAACGGCACTTTCCAAATGATTATGAATTCCGGCATGATACTAGGACAGCTCATTGCCGGCGGACTTGCAGAAGTAATACCCATTCGTGCTGTCATAGTAATATTCAACGGAATTTGTTTGACAGCCGTGTTCGCAATAATGATACGCGGGAGAAGACACGTTATCCCAATATTTAACCGAAAGGTTTAGTTGCTATGCCAAAGAAATCCGCTACAAAGTCAAGTTTTGCTGCGAACCTAGCAAAACTGCGACGCGAAAAGGGTTTAAGCCAACGACAAGCTTCTGCGGAGCTTGGAGTTTCTCAAGCATTGCTGTCTCACTACGAAAACGATTCTAGAGAACCAAAGCTTGAATTTGTGGTGAAAATATGCGACTACTATGCCGTTACAACGGACTTTCTTCTGGGACGAACCACAGAGCGTGCTGACGGTGCTTCGCGATTATCCGCTCAAGTAAGTGAGGCAATTGATATGCTCGAGGAGCTAAGAGAGGCAGAGTCAGAAATTATAAAAAAGCTAAAGACTATGGCCAACGACGGATAAGCGGACCAATGCTGTCTAACTTTGGAATATTACCACCGTCATCCTGCGCGAAGTCGCAGGATCCAGCAATAACAGATGGCGTAGATTCTGCGACTTCGCGCAGAATGACGATGACAACCTCTTGACTGCTTTGATAAGCGGATAGCTCTGAACAATGTTACACTATATTTTAAGGAACAGAATAAATGCAAAACAATCAAGACAAAATACGAAATTTTTCAATAATAGCTCATATTGACCACGGGAAGTCAACACTCGCTGACAGGTTGCTTGAGAGATGCGGTGCAGTTGATGCACACGACATGGAGGAGCAAATTCTCGACAGTATGGATCTTGAGCGCGAGCGTGGCATAACCATAAAGGCACGCGCTGTTGGACTTACTTACAAGGCGAAAGATGGCGAACAATACGTGCTAAATCTCATTGACACTCCCGGTCATGTTGACTTTAACTACGAAGTGTCTCGCTCACTTGCCGCATGTGAGGGTGCCATACTTGTTGTCGATGCCGCACAAGGTGTTGAAGCACAAACTCTTGCTAATACATATCTGGCACTCGACCACAATCTCGAGATATTGCCTGTAATCAATAAAATTGATTTAGTCGCAGCCGATCCGAAACGAGTAAAGAAAGAAGTTGAGGACATCATCGGCATCCCCGCCGATGATGCTCCGGAAATCTCCGCCAAACGCGGAATAGGCATTGAGGATGTGCTGGAACGAATTGTTTCCGACATTCCGGCGCCAACAGGCGACTCAAAAGAACCACTTAGAGCGTTGATTTTCGATAGCCAATATGATGTATATAAGGGTGTCATAGTATATGTTCGCGTTATAGGTGGAGAGCTTCGCAAAGACATGGACATAAAACTTATGTCTAGCGGAGCCGAGTACAAAATCGTTGAGCTCGGACATATGCGTCCCATAGGTATGGAGCCTTGTGATGTTCTCTCTGTGGGAGATGTGGGCTATTTCACAGCTAGCATAAAAAATGTTGGTGATACAACAGTTGGTGATACTGTCACAAGTTCTGAAAGACCTGCAGAAGAGCCTCTTCCGGGATATAAAAAGGTGCAGTCCATGGTGTTCTCCGGCTTGTATACATCGGACGGAGCGAAGTACCCTGACTTGCGTGATGCACTTGAAAAGCTAAAACTCAACGATGCTGCACTCTCATATGAGCCGGAATCTTCTGCTGCACTCGGTTTTGGCTTTAGATGTGGATTCCTTGGACTTCTGCATTTAGAAATTATTGGCGAAAGGCTTGAGCGTGAATACAACCTTGACCTAATAATGACCGCTCCAAGCGTTATATATCGCATTACAAAAACAGACGGACAAGTGGTTCTCGTTGACAATCCGCTCAATTATCCCGATCCTGCCATAATAGAGATGGCCGAGGAACCATTCATAAAAGCCTCTATAATATGCCCACCTGATTATGTCGGAAGTATAATGGAACTCTGTCAAGACAGGCGTGGCGAATATAAAGAGATGGTTTACCTTGAAGAAACTCGCGTTGAACTGCATTATGAACTGCCGTTAAATGAAGTAATTTACGACTTTTTTGACGCTTTGAAATCACGCAGTCGAGGCTATGCTTCGCTCGACTATGACTTCCTTGGCTATCGCAAGTCCAACCTTGTAAGGCTTGACGTACTGCTAAACAATGAAATTGTTGATGCGTTGTCATTCATTGTACACAAAGATAAAGCATATGCGCGAGGACGCAAAATCGTAGAGAAATTAAAAGAAAATATTCCACGTCAATTATTCGAAGTGCCTGTGCAAGCTGCCATTGGCGGCAAAATAATTGCTCGAGAAACCATACGCGCACTTCGTAAGGACGTGCTTGCTAAATGTTACGGTGGTGACATCACGCGTAAGAAAAAGCTACTCGAAAAACAAAAAGAAGGTAAGAAACGTATGCGAAGCTTGGGAAGCGTCGATGTGCCGCAAGATGCCTTCATGGCTGTGCTGAAGCTTGACGAATAACGGAAGGAATTATCAATAAAAAGCCATCGTCATTCTGCGCGAAGTCGCAGAATCCAGAATGACGGTAACATCAAATAATCCATGAAGAACGCAAAAATGAGGATAGACTATGAAACTTTACAATACCATGACAATGAAAAAGGAAGATTTTGTGCCCCTTGAGACCGGCAAGGTTAAAATGTATGCATGCGGACCGACGGTATATAATTTCTTCCATGTTGGTAACGCCAGACCACTTATTATGTTTGATGTCTTGCGTCGCTACTTTGAGTATCGTGGTTATGATGTGACCTTTGTGCAAAATTTCACAGACATAGACGATAAAATAATCAACCGCGCAAACGAAGAGGGTATCTCCAGCCAAGAGTTAACAGAAAAGTATATACAAGAGTATTGGACAGATGCTCGCGGCCTTGGTGTTCGCGATGCTACTTTCCACCCTAAAGCAACTGAAAACATTAACGAAATAATCAGCCTGATAACAACACTAATAGAAAAAGGCTTTGCCTATCAAAGCGGGAGCGACGTCTATTATCGCACCGCAGCATTTTCTGAATATGGAAAGCTCTCACATCAACCCCTTGAAGATCTTCAGCTCGGAGCACGTGTTGACGTAACTGAAGTAAAGGAGAATCCTGTGGATTTTGCATTATGGAAAGGTGCAAAACCGGATGAGCCATATTGGGATTCACCATGGGGAAAAGGGCGTCCCGGCTGGCATATTGAATGTTCGGCAATGGTTAACAGATACTTAGGAACAACAATCGACATTCATTGTGGGGGGCAAGATTTGGTGTTCCCTCATCATGAAAATGAAATTGCACAGTCTGAAGGAGCAAATGGTTGTGAGTTCGTGCGCTACTGGGTTCACAATGGCTTTATAAGTATTGACAAGGTCAAAATGTCAAAATCAAAAGGAAACTTCTTCACAGTGCGTGACGCTGCGAAAGAATTTGGATATGAAAACATTCGAATGTTCATGTTGATGAGTCATTACAGAAGCCCGCTAAATTATTCAGGCGACATCCTCCTTCAAGCAAAAAGTGCTCTTGAAAGAATAAAAACTGCAAAAAGCAGCTTAGAGTTCATTGGCACTAACGGCTCTGATTCCGCAACTGATAAAGAGCAAACATTCATTGCATCTCTTCCAACCTATCGTGATAAGTTTATAGAGGCAATGGATGATGACTTTAACACTGCTGATGCAATTTCTGTTATATTCGAACTGGTGCGCGAAAGCAACAGCATTGCTGCCGAACAAGATGCATCAAAAGAGTTTGCACACACCACACTAGAAATGCTCAATGAGTTGGTCGATGTCTTAGGTTTGATATACGGTGATGACGACAGCTCGGAACTTGATTCAGAAATTGAAGAGCTTATTAATCAACGCCAAAATGCTCGCAAGGAAAAGAACTGGGCAGAAGCTGATGCTATAAGAGATAAGCTTCATGCCATGGGTATTGTTTTGGAGGATACGCCTCAAGGCGTTAAGTGGCGGGTTAGATAAAAACATTGCTATTTTTATCTTGCATTTTGCTAATCACTCAAGTATAATCAGATAGCTAAACGACGTGTCGTCTGTAGCACAGTAGATTTCTACTGCGATGCAATGATACGATTCAAATGTGAAAGGAATGAATTTAAATAATGCCTGGCGACAATATGATGATGATAGTTATGATCGTGGCAATGGTAGGTATACTTTACCTATTCATGATCAGACCAGAACAAAAGAAAAAGAAAAAGCTAGCCGAAATGCGCAGTGCGCTTAAATCCGGCGACACAATTACCACTATAGGTGGGATACACGGAAAAGTTGTTAGTATTAGTGACGACAAAATCACCTTTGAAACAGGTGAAGATAAAGTGCGTATTCAAGTTGCAAAGTGGGCCGTTTCCACTGTAGGCAAGACTACTGAAGAGCCTACAAAGTAACACCTTTTAACTATTGCTAACATAAGAATAACCGATTTTAACGGTGGATCCATATCCCCCTGCTTATAAATGGCGGGGGATTTGTGCCTTGTATTAACAGATAATATGAACATGGTGCAGAGCGAAAGGAATAATCTTCTGATGAGCGAAGAGAGAACTATAGAAAACACGGAATCAGAACATTACGATCCGGATCAGAATGAAAAGCCAACCCTTGCCGGGTATAAAGCGGTGTGTGCGAAGCTCGGATTGTCTATGATTGCATTTTTCGCATTCAGAATTATTTTGATCTTTACTTTGCCGAGACTTAGAGGCTTAAGTGATATCGTTAGTGAATCCATATATTACTTAATTTTCTATATCTTTCTCATTTTAATGGGGTACGTAATTCCTCTTTTAACCACAATGGTTATTTTTAAGAGTTTCAGAGAGTATAAAGGCAAATATCGCGAGCTTTACAAGAGACCAAAAAGACTCGCTCGTGCAATGGGTGCATTTCCTGCATCATTTGGACTAGGTCATGGTGTTGTCCTGTTGACAATGCTTGTCACTTTTTTAATATTCAGGAATTTTGATGGACACAGCTACATTGAGGAGTTATTCAGACCCACCGCTATGGAGCCGTCAACTAATCTTGTAAGCATAATTGCTACTATTTTTATGCTGGTGATTATAGCTCCGGTGTTTGAAGAGTTCTGGTGCAGAGGGATAATGTATGATGCGCTTAAACCCTATGGGACAGGCATCGCCATCATCATCAGTTCTCTCCTGTTTGGACTAATGCACGGCAATTTGTTTATGCTCTTCTACACGACAGCATATGGCTTTGCATTGGGCTATGTCCGATATGCTACCGGCTCGCTTTTCGTTGTCACAATTTTTCACGCAATAGTTAATGCAATAGCCGCCGGAGCCTTGACCATAATCACACTAGCAAGCATCTATCCGGATAGCAGACTTTTGAACACCATCTATTATATATATGCAATTGCTTTTCTTGTATTGATAATCGTTGGTATAGTAGTATTTATTACAAAAATACCGAAGATGCGTAAATACAAAATTGAGAACGCATGGCCCGAGAAGAATCCGTGGAAGAAAGTTGCTTTGTTCTTTGTTTCAATACCTGTTATACTCATGTTGGTGCTTTCTTTCAACGAACTCTCCGGCTTTTGGCTGTTGGGGATACTTATACGATAAGAAAGTTTGATCGTTTTCAGTTTGAAAAATTCGAAAGGAATATTCGCTTTCATGCTAAAAATCAACAGATTAGAAAAAGGCTATAATGGCTTCCCTGTGCTCAAAGGGCTAAATATGAGAGTTGAAAAAGGCGATGTATACGGATTTTTAGGCACAAATGGTTGTGGAAAAACAACCACAATGAACATTTTGTGCAACATTTTGCCAAAGGATGGCGGAAACATTTCTTTTGAAAGTGAAGATTTGGTGATAGGATACCTTCCTGAATCGCCGTCACTATTTGCATATATGAATGGTTATGAGTACCTCAATTTCATAGCTGCGTGCTGTGACTATGAGGGTGATATAAAGGAACGTACTGCTGAAGTTCTGCAACTTACAGGAATGTCTAACAGTGCAGAAAGACGCATAGGTGGTTATTCTCGCGGAATGATTCAACGAATCGGGATTGCTGCTGCATTGTATGCTAATCCGGACTTGTTGGTTCTTGATGAGCCTACATCTGCACTCGACCCCGAGGGCAGAGCTGAAGTCATAAACATAATCAACACCTTAGCTAACTCCGGCTCTACAATCATTCTCTGCACCCATATATTAGCCGATGTTGAGCGAGTGGCTAATAAGATCGGCATAATAAAAGATGGTGTTATGGCCGTTGAGGGCACCTTAGATGATATAAAAAGAATGTACGGAGCAGGGTGTTCGCTCGTTGTCCGCTCACAAAACGCAACAGAAACAGCGAGTGCGTTGCAAGATCTTGACGTCGTGAAGCACGTATCTCCACAACAGTATAATGATGTAGTTGCTCATGCCAAGGATGGCGTAAGTGAAGCAGACTTATTTTATAAGGTCGTAACAAGATTAGCTGGCAAGCAGATTGTTCCTGATGGCGTTTGGTTTAACAATCTATCTCTTGAGCAAATTTACTTGGAGATAAATAGTGGTCGCTTATTGCCACATTCCCAAACATGGGCGGGAGGGCATGCACAATGAATATACAAACAAAAGCAAGCTTCAGAAAAGAATTTTTTGCATATTTTAGGACTCAACGACTTCTGGCTATCGCACTTGTCATTGTAGGATTGGCTGTTTTAAGCCCACTTATGATAACCGGATTGGTTTCGATGGTGGACTCACTCAGTGACCAGTATTACACCTACTTAGGCATGGATGTTACAGGAATGGTTGAAATGTTCGGGTCCTCAACTTCAATCGGCGTTTTAAATGCAGTTGAGAGCATCACAGGTTTAGGGCTAATAGTAATGTTAATCCTCATGAATAAAGCCGCAGGCGGTGAGCAGAAGACGAGAGCTGTCATTATCCCGCAGAGTGCCGGACTTCGAAGTTTTTCATACCTTTTCCCTAAGTTTATCATCTATCCGGCCTCCTTGTTAATAATTGCAATTGTTTCTGCACTCGCAGCGTGGGCGGTTTCTATCTACATTTTTGATTTTGATGATTTGACATTTTACACGGTTCTCATAGCCGGCACGTTGGCTGGCGTACACTTGATGCTTTATGCCTGTATGCACCTTACCTTGGGAACCGCAACGGGTCGTGCCGGAATGAGTGCTGCGGTTTGTATAGCTGTATCTATTCTTTTGCCAACACTCTTTTCAATGTATAGTATGGACTATATGTTCAACCCCTTTGCGTTGACTGCAGTGGCACAAACGGTCATAAATAGTGATGCAATGTCTGTAGCTGAATTGCTCGACATCGGAATATCCGTTGTCTTTGTGTTCGGAATCATGGTTACAGCCTTTTTGATTGCGTTGTTTGCACAAAATGCAAAGAAAATTGACAATACCGGCAATGAAATAACATTATAACTTCGCTAAGATTTCCCCCGCCTCTAAATGATCTCTTATTTTAACTTGGGATGGTTCGTTAGTGAAAACTAAAAGTAAACGTATTGAAATTCTTGACGCATTACGCGGATTCGCAGTTGTATTAATGGTAATTCATCATGCATTATATAATGCGTGGTTCTTCCTCGACGCGCCACGTTGGTTGTATCGCAACCCTGTCTTCGACGTATTGCAAATAATTTTCATTGGGCTTTTTGTCCTAATTTCCGGAATATCTTCACGCTTCTCCAAAGGCAATGTCGAACGCGGTGCAATAGTTCTTGTCATAGCTGTTATAATATCTTATATTACTGTTAGAATGGATATGCCGATAATATTTGGCATTTTACATTTGCTCGGCCTACTGATGATGTTTTATGGCATCACTCGCAAGTTTTGGGATAATATTCCACGAAAAGTTGCACCTTTCATTTACATCATCCTAATTGCTGCAAGTGCACTCGCAAGATATTTTCTATCACCAAGTTCTGATAATTTAGTCATACGCGATATTTTGTCCGTGCTTGGTTGGCGACAACCCGGGTTTGTCAGCTTCGATTATCAGCCTATTTTACCTTGGATCTTTGTGTTTTTATTAGGAACCTGGGTGGGAGAGTATATTCGCGAGAACAAATTCCCTTCATGGTTCTACGAGCTGAAAGTCCCGTTCTTCCCCCTCGTCGGAAGAAATGCACTGCTCATTTATATTGCACATCAGCCTATTTTGTTTGGAATAACAATGGCTATTGCATATTTCTTTTAAATAGTCGGAAAGGAGTTTCGGAAATGATAAATATAGCTGTACTTGGATACGGAGTTGTTGGTTCAGGCGTTGTAAGTGTTATTGATAAAAACGCAAAAAAAATAGCACAGAATGCCGGTCAAGAAATATGTGTGAAGCATATTTTGGACGTTAGAGAATTCCCTGAAAGTCCGTATAAACATCTGTTTGTAAATAATTTCGAAACAATAGTAGAAGACCCCGAAATATCCATCGTTGTAGAAGCCATTGGCGGCACTGTTCCCGCACTAGAGTTTACGCGCCGCTCTCTTCAGTCCGGCAAGAGCGTTGTTACATCAAACAAAGAGCTTATTGCCGAACACGGTAGTGAATTGCTGGCACTTGCAAAAGAAAAAAATGTTAATTATCTCTTTGAAGCCAGTGTTGGTGGCGGTATTCCTGTTATCAGACCGCTAGCTCAATGCATGGCCGCTAACATAATCACTGAAATTTATGGTATACTCAACGGTACTACAAATTATATTTTATCCGACATGGATAAAACAGGTGCTGACTTTGCTACATCACTGCTTGAAGCTCAGAATAAAGGCTATGCAGAAGCAGACCCAACCGCTGACATTGACGGACATGATGCATGTAGAAAAATCTGCATATTATCATCTCTCGCATTTGGACAGCATGTCTTCCCACATCAAGTGCAAACAGAGGGAATAACCGGCGTAACAATAAAAGACTTGCATTATGCCTCTGATTTGGGGTATAAAATAAAGTTACTAGGTCGCTCTCGTGTTGTTGATGATAAAATCTCTGCATATGTCGCTCCACACCTCATAAGCAATGAAAACCTTCTCGCAATGGTCAATGGCGTTATGAATGGTGTCGTCATCCGCGGCAATGCTGTAGGTGATGTCATATTCAGTGGTGCGGGTGCAGGCAAATTGCCAACTGCCAGCTCTGTTGTAGCAGATGTAATCGATGCCGCAAAACATCTACATGCACAAAAATGGATACTTTGGGCCGATGGTTGTGATGAGTTTGTGACCAATCCTGCGCTATTAGATTCAGCTTGGTATATTAGAACTGATGCACCTCGTGAAAAAGTTGAAAAAGAGTTTGGCAATATCATATTGGCAGAAAGTTCTGACGCAGAGGTTGCGTTTATAACCGGCGTTATGAATGAAGAAATGGTTAACGATATATTAAAGCGCGGAATTTCCGCAAAATCGCAATTTAGAGTATTAGGAGATCATTAATGGGATTAGTAGTATTGAAATTTGGCGGCAGCTCTGTTGCTAATTCAGAAGCAATACAGCGTGTTGCATGGACAATCGCCGAAACTTATTCTGAGGGCAATAATGTTGTCACAGTGCTTTCTGCACAAGCTGACACGACAGACGAACTTATTCAAAAAGCTAAGGAGCTCAACCCGAATCCTTCGAAGCGCGAGATGGACGTGTTGTTGTCGACAGGCGAGCAAGCCTCTGTTGCACTGATGGCAATGGCTCTGGAAAAACTCGGGTTGCCCGTGGTATCGCTTACCGGTTGGCAAATTGGAATGAACACCGACTCTGATTATGGTAGTGCGCGTATAAAGTCGCTCTCTGCAGAACGCTTGAAAGCTGAGCTTGATCGTCGCAGAATTGTGTTAGTCGCCGGATTCCAGGGCGTCAATAAGTTTGACGACATAACAACAATCGGACGTGGAGGCTCTGATACAACGGCCGTGGCCATTGCTGTTGCTCTCAATGCCGACGTGTGCAAAATCTATACCGATGTTGACGGCGTTTATACAGCTGATCCAAATAAGGTGCCCGGTGCAAAAAAGCTCGACGAGATAACATACGATGAAATGATTGAGCTGGCATCGCTCGGTGCACAGGTTCTGCATAATCGTTCAGTTGAAATGGCAAAACGATATGGCGTCAAAATGGAAGTCCTTTCCAGTCTTCAAAGAAAGCCCGGAACAATTATTAAGGGGGAAACCAAAGTGGAACATACAAAAATTAGTGGAGTTGCTAAAGATTCGAACGTAGCACGAATTGCACTTGTTGGTCTTCAAGATGAGCCTGGTGTGGCGTTTAAGATGTTCAGAGTGCTTGCCAATGCAAAAATTAATATAGATATCATTTTGCAATCCATAGGACGAGACCAAACGAATGACATCAGCTTTACAGTTTCAAGAGAAGATATGAGCAGAGCTGTTGAAATTCTCGAAGAAAATAAGGGTGTCATCGGATATACAGAAATTAACACAACCGACAAGATTGCCAAAATAAGCATTGTCGGAGCCGGAATGATGTCTTCGCCGGGCGTTGCCGCAATGATGTTCGAAGCCCTGTACGATTCAAAAATAAACATTGCAATGATTTCAACAAGTGAGATAAAAGTATCTGTATTAGTAGATGAAAACGATGCTGATCGCTCTGTTGCTGCCATTCATGCAAAGTTTTTTGACGCGTAAATTCCCCTTATATTTGCAGTGCAATTGATTTCACAATTAAGAAAAATTGTTGCATTTTCAAAAAAAACTTGACAGATTGAGTATAGTTGCATAAAATCATAGTGAATGAATGGATGGAATTACTTTATTTTAAAGAATTCCTTAATAAAATTACAAACTATTTGCCGGGAGGTTTAAGGCATGCCGGATAAGAAAAACGAGAGCAAAATACTATCAATGTTAGAGAAAACAGGCTTTGTACGTAAGAATGAGGGCGATGGTGAATCTGCCAACGCCAACAGTGCATCTGGACTTAATGATTCTGAAATTAAGCCGATTTTTGATGCACCCAAAAGCAACAATAGCCCTGCGGCTCCTGTTGCACCGCAACCGGCCAAAGCCGCAACACAGGCTACTCGACCGGAAAGGACCACTATCACTATTGATCCGCAATCACATGCTAGAAGTGAGAGTGCGTCGGTAGGTGAGAAGCCTGCCGCACCTGTGTATGATACGGTTTCTCTCGAGCGCGAATATAACAAAGCGGTCGCCACCGAACCGTCTCCCGCTGAAGCATCACCCGTCCGGGAAGCTCCTGCGACTGAAAAGCCATTTGTTGTCGAAGCTCCTGTGTCATCAGATCAGGCAACGTCTCAATTTGACGATCCGAATCGCTTCAGAGGCGATTACGTTGCTGACGAATTGTCTGTCATGTCTCAAATTGCTGCAGGTGAAAAAGAAAAGCAACCTGAAAACTATACAGACAGATTCCTCAACACTGATGAATTATATGAAGCTCTTGCATTGAAATCAAAGAAAACTGATTCAATTTATCTTATTGAAGAGTATCTAAAGACGCTTCCGGACTCTCTTCCGAACACATCAAGACGTGAAATAGTCAACAAATTGCTGGCTGCTTCAGAATTCGACTATGATTTACTTATGGGCGACGGTGTGCTACGTGTCAAAATGCTAAAAGAGTATGCTGAACGCTTTGCACAACATACTGATGAATATATCGCAAACCATCAACAACAGCTAGAAGAGCTGAACCAACAAATTATACGCACTCAACAACTTATCGAAAGCAGAAAAGAGTTGCATAAGAAACAATTCTTCTCAATTGAAGCAGAGGCACAACGTTTGAAAGAAATTTTAACATTTATTTCCGGCTAACTAATGTTGCCCTTGTGAAGGAAGGTGAATCCGTTTGAAACGTCATGGTTATGAGTTTACTGAGCGCGGGAACGTAGCAATTGCAATAATTCTTGCAGTGCTTATGTTTGTCGTGCCAGCAATAATTTTAACATACAGAGCTTGGAACGGGAATGGGCCATATGAAGCTGACAGCCCACCACAATTGAGTGCTGTAGAAACTGAGACCCCTGAAGTAGTGTCTACAACACCGGATTCGGGCGAAAATGCAAATCAAGATTCTAACGATGTCGACGATAACGATGCAAACGTTCCGTCAACAGCAGATTCTGACGATGAGTACAACGATAGTGAAGCTGTTGACTCAGCACAAAATGACGATGCTGATCAAAATGATAATGATACCACCGGCGCTCAACACGAAGACACTCCTCGCGATATAGAGATGAGCCTTAGCGATGGCACCATGCTTTTTTGGATGTCTCCATCTGATCAAGGGCCCCTTGAGCCTGACGTCATCTCAACATTAGGCGACTTCATGACATCTCCAAGAAACACCTATTACACACAAATTATTGTAGAAATTCCGGATCTGCCGGAAAGCGAAATACAACCATTTGTATCTTCCGTCATTAATGCATTTGCAGAACACAGTATTTCACGAAATAATTTCTCTTTTGCACCATATCAAGTAAATGAAACTGCCGGATCATTTGAAGTCAGATTGCACTTTGCTACTTCACCTTCAAGTCTGAAATAATTGGAAGTAGTTTATCAAAACTCATACCTCGCGACGCCTTCACAAGAATGGCGTCGCCTTTTTTTATCATCTCCGGAAGTTCTGCAACAAGATCATCCATAGTTTGATAGTAATGTGCCTGTGCACCATTTGCAGAAAGATATCCCTCGTACATAAAACGAGCTTTATCGCCCTGACATAGTAGGACGTCGATATTATTCTGTGCTGCGAAAGCACCCACCTCATTATGCATCTTATCGGAATGTTCTCCAAGCTCCAGCATGTCTCCGAGAATCGCAACATGTCGTCCCTGTAGTGATGATATTGAAGTCAATGCCGCCTTAACAGAGTTAGGACTGGCATTATAACAGTCATCTATGAGTACTATCCCCTCTGCATCAGTTATTCTCGACCTGCCCTCAACAGGTGCATATAGCAGAAAGCCACGACGTATTTCATCATCTGTCATTCCAAGTAGTCGTGCAACTATAACCGCCGCGGGAGCCAGTGCCGCAATATGGCTACCGTAGGCAGGTATTCTTATGTGAAAGTCGCTTTCATCACTTGCAATATCTAAATCAATATATTCAATACTATCGGAGCGAATGTTTTCCGCACGGACGTCATTGTGCCCTTCAAGACCGAAAATAATTTTACGCATTTTCGGATCATATCCTAAGAGTAACTCATCGTCACCGTTGAGAACCGCAATGCCCGTGGGCTTCATATATGCAAACGCTTCAGTTTTTGCACGTAACACGCCTTGCAGGTCACCAAGCTCTTCTATATGGGCATACCCAATTTTTGTCATGACGAAGATATCTGGGCGAACCATGATTGCCAGCTTCGACATGTGCCCAAAATCGCTAATTCCCATCTCAATTACAGCCACATCATGCTTTTCTTCCAGAGCTAATAGCGTTAGTGGCACACCAAGCTCGTTATTAAAGTTCATTTCTGTTCTCAAAACACAAAGTTTTTCGCCCAGAACTGATGCAATTATTTCTTTCGCAGTTGTCTTGCCTACACTGCCGGTTATTCCGATAACAGGAATGTCGAAAAGGCTTCTATAATATCCACCAAGAGTTTGTATAGCTTTTAATGTTGAATCAACTATTACATATGGTCCCTTTGCATCCGTGATCTCCTGTTCTGTTAAGCAACAAGCCGCCCCGGACTCAAATGCAACATTGGCAAAATCATGACCGTCAACACGAGCACCGCGAATACATACAAAAAGATTTCCGTCTTTTACGTCTCGATTGTCACGCACAGCACCTGCAACCGGAATATCTTTCCATTCTTCATTTCCTATATATTTTCCGCCTGTGACCTCTGCTATTATTTTTGGTGTTAATCTGTTCATACTCTCACCTTCCTCTCGATAATTGTACACTATAGATGCACTCACTTCAATAAAAATGTGTAAAGGCATATTCGCAAAAAATCCATGCTCGCGAAAAATTTGGAGGAATCTGTAAAAATTATGTTGACAACTACGCTTTTGGAGAGTACAATGGTTCGTGCTCAACTCATTGAGCTAAATGGCGGCATAGCTCAGATGGCTAGAGCATGCGGTTCATACCCGCAGAGTCACTGGTTCAATTCCAGTTGCCGCTACCAGGCCCGTTGGTCAAGTGGTTAAGACTCCGGCCTTTCACGCCGGCAACAGGGGTTCGAGTCCCCTACGGGTCACCAACACTTTAAGAGTTGCTGCAATGTTTGCAGCAACTCTTGTGTTATTACGCACATTCTGCATGAAGCCCATGCACGAGTGTTGACATATCTGTAGCTCCAGAATATACTGATTTACGAATATTCTAATCAAACTCCAAAGCAAAATACTAAAGTGAGGAATGGTCATTGAAATTATGATAGATACTATTTTATTTGATTTGGACGGCACATTGGCACGATATAGACATGATGATTTTGTCAAAACTTATTTTAATGAGCTCAGCAAGGTTTTTATAAAATTAAACCTTGATCCTAAAGATGCAATGAGTGCACTTTGGGTGGGAACCAAAGCCATGATTCAAAATGACGGCTCAATGCTTAATACACAAAGATTCTGGGATACCTTCTCAAAACAATTGAATTTAGAAGGTGAGCAACTCAAAGTTGTTGAAGATTCATGTGATAACTTTTATTCAAATGAGTTTAACGTCGCCGCGTCCATAGTTCAGCACAGTGATATCCCGGCAAGAGTTGTACGCGAGATGACAAAAATAGGATATACTTTAGTTCTTGCAACAAATCCGGTTTTCCCTCCGTGTGCACTTGATTCAAGACTTGAGTGGATTGGCCTCAGCCAAAGCGACTTCAAGCTTGCTACCCATTATGAAAACAGCTCTTTTTGCAAACCTAATCCGAACTACTACAAAGAAGTGCTTACAAAGATAGACAAAACGCCTGAACAGTGTCTCATGATTGGCAACCATCCTGCTGAAGACATGTGTGTCACTGCAATGGGGATGTCCGTTTTCTTAGTTACAGACTTTCTCGAAAACGAAGCAGGTCTCGACATTAACGAATTCCCTCATGGCACAATCGAGGATATGGAAGCACTCTTATTGGCAATGCCAAAGTTAAATTGACAAACAAAAAGGAATAATCATATAAATGAAAATTGGTCTTATTGGTCTAAATCAAACTGGAAAAACTACTGTCTTCGACTTGTTGACAGGCAAGAATGAGTCTGAAAGCTATTCTGCAGGCAAAGGTTCTGCGAATATTGGGAGTTGCGTTGTCCCTGATGAACGTATTGACTTTCTCTCAAGGCTTTACAATCCTAAGAAAACAACATATGCAAAAATCGAACTCACAGATATCATGGGCTTTGGAGCTTCTGTTGACGGGCAAAACTCCGGTGCAGCTCGTTTTCTAAATGATGTGCGTCCCTGTGATGCACTCATCCATGTACTGCGTGCTTTTGAGTCAGATGACGTAATGCACGATGCCGGTAGCATCGATCCCGCTCGCGACTTGGAGGCCGTCGAAACTGAAATGCTTTTCGCTGATCTTGAAATGATTGAAAAGAGAATAGGTCGCATAAAAAGTGGAAAAAAAATCACTAAAGAAAACGAAAAAGAAATAGAGCTTCTTGAGCGTTGCTTTGAGTGGCTGGAAAAAGGCGGTTCCATATTAGACATGGAGCTGACTGATGAAGAACGGTTGTTTACTCGAAGCTTTGCTTTTCTAACCGAAAAGCCAAGACTCGCTGTTGCAAACCTTGGTGAAGCCGAGTGGGAAACGAAGAGATGGGCAAATCAAAAAGAGCTTCGCACTATGTGTGCAAAGCTAAAGATACCTTTGACTGAACTATGTGTTGATATGGAACTCGAAATCAGCCGTTTGCCACAAGAGGACAAGCAAATCTTCATGGCTGATTTAGATATCACACAACCCGGAGTGGCCACGTTAACAAAAGCCGCATACAGCCTTTTAGGACTTATATCTTTTATAACGGTTGGCGAAGACGAGGTGCGAGCCTGGACAATAAAAAATGGAACAATCGCAAAAAAAGCCGGCGGCAAAATCCATACCGACATTGAGCGAGGCTTCATCCGCGCCGAGGTTGTAAAGTACAAAGATCTACGCGAGCTGGGAGCTATGGCAAAGGTTAAAGAAAAAGGGTTGTTTCGACTCGAAGGAAAAGAGTACGTCGTCATAGACGGTGATATCATTAACTTTAGATTCAACGTGTAGTATACAATGGTTCTCTTGCTCGTCATTCTGCGCGTAGTCGCAGAATCTAAGCAGAATAACGTTAGTTTTCCGGCAAGCTCCTCGCTTAATGGAAAAACTTCGCAGTATAGTTTGTACCATCCCCAATGAAGTCCATTAGGCTCGTGGATGAAACACTGGCTGCCACTGTAGGGTCTACAAGTTGCCAGTCGTGACCATCGAAGAATATTGCACCGTCAATCCAGCCCGATTCCGCACTATATACACTAATCCATGCATGATACAACTCTCCTGTGTAGCCGATGACCAACTTCGTAGGAACGCCTTGACTTCGTAACATTGCAGTCATAAGTGCAGCATAATCAAAGCAAATGCCCTTCCCACGTCTTAGGACTTCATCGACGTCAGGTATATATCCGGTCTGAACTGTTTCCGCAAGCTCTATATCATATTCTATGTTTGAAACCACAAATTGATATATTGCTTCAACTCTACCCATAAAGTCATCTGCTTCAAGGCCATACGTTAGCTCTGCAGCTTTTCTGACAACATCACTGTACCGATCAAAGTTTACAAATTGGTTTGGACGCAAAAACGGTGCGAACTCATCAACCAACTCCACATCAATTGTCGTTGTGAGCACAGTGGAATATCTTCCATCCTCTGCTTGCTTATAAACTCCTATCTCATATGTGCCGTCTCCGCCTGACAGCGGAAACACTTCAAAATCTCGACCGGGAATAAGTGTGTACGTATATGTAATTCCATCAGGCACTGTTATCAACATCCTGATCTGCATATCAGTGTCTTCAATGTATTTAGCCATTATATAGCCATCTTGCATATTTGAGAAATCCACAACCGCTTGGTCATTACCTGCCACAGCAGTTCCCGGAGCCGTCGGAATATCTATTTCCGGCAATTCCACAGCAGATATTTCTTCAGCGGGTTGAGATGGCGTCGCCTCTTCTGTTTGATGAGATTCTGAGTTTTGCTCAATTGCACCATTTGTAGCACCATGAGCATTTTCGTCCGTAGCTCCGCATCCTGATAGCAACACTACAAAAAGTAGCCAAACTATTGTAAGCATTATTGCAGAAAACAATCTCTTTTGAGACATCGCAAACACCCCTTTCCGCAATCCTAGGTTCTCTATTATTTTCTCATAATTCCCAAACTTCGTCAAGCAATGTGTAAAATGAGTTGACATGTATATTATCGTGTTATATAATTCATTACTGCACTAAACTAAAGGTGCTTCATTTTGCTATGTGGAGCACTAGAATATCTTACCCTGAAAGGAAAATATTTAATTATGCTTAGAACATATCAACCAAAAAAGAGAAAACGTGCAAAAGAGCACGGCTTCCGCAAAAGAATGTCAACCAAAAGCGGACGCAAAATCCTTGCACGTCGCCGCTCGAGAGGTCGCGCTAAATTATCTGCATAATATGCGTTACACAAAGTCGCTGACCAAAAACTATGAGTTCAGAAAGCTGTACAACAAAGGTAAGACAGCTGCATCTAAGTATGTTGCTGTATATTGCATGCGTAATTATAAGGATGATAACATGCTTGGAATTACAGTCAGCACTAAACTCGGAGGTGCCGTACAGCGAAATCGCATACGTCGTCGTTTAAAGGAAATTTATCGGCTAAACGAGCACACTTTGCATAGAGGGCATAACATCGTTATCGTTGCCCGACATAGGTCTCGCTTTGCCAAATGGAGTGAGCTTGAGTCTTCTGTGTTATATTTGTTTAATAAGCTCAAACTTATTAACAATGACAACGATGCTTTGGAGAAACATTCGATATGAAGCGATTGCTTGTCAGATTGATAAAATTTTACAGAAGACATCTGTCAACTCCCTCCATGCCAAAATGTAGGTTTATTCCAACTTGCTCATTGTATGCGCTTGAATCACTGGAGAAGTATGGTGCACTAAAAGGTAGCTGGCTCTCGATAAAGCGTATTTTCAAGTGCCATCCATTTCACAAGGGTGGTTATGATCCCGTACCATAGCCAATCCACCGAATATTTCTAGGAAATCGAAAGGATTAAGTTATATTATGTTCGCAATGTTTGAACCCATCGCAAGACCATTTGGGTGGTTAATCTTAGCCCTTTATAATTTGGTGGGCAACTATGGCTTGGCACTTATTATTGTTGCCATTGTCGTTAAGGTCTTATTGCTTCCATTCCAAATGAAGGCAAAACGTGGCCAGTTGAAGCAGACTAGGCTGCAACCTAAAGTCGCAGAAATCCAAAAGAAGCATGGTGCAAATAAGCAAAAGCTCAATGAGGAAATGGCAAAGCTCTGGAAAGAAGAGGGAATCAACCCTGCTTCCGGTTGCTTATGGGGCTTTATCCAAATGCCAATCATGATGGCATTGTTTGTTGCAATCCGTCAGCCTCTTACGACCATGATGGGCGTTATTCAAGAATATTTCGCATATGACAACGGAGAGCCGGGGTTAATACTGCGTATACTTGAAGGTGTTGGAGTAACGTTCACTCCTGAGCAACTCGCCGGTCCTGAGGCACAAGTTCTGATTGCCCGGGAAGTGACAGCTCATTGGGATACTTTTGCAGGCTATGTCACGAATCCCATATACGAGGGATTTGGGAACTTGCAACATATGTCATTCTATTTCTTCGGACCACTCAACTTGGCAGATACGCCACGTTGGGACATCTGGAATTTCCCTTGGGATAACTTCACCCTACTATTACCGCTATTACTACTACTCATGCTTCCACTAGTATCCGGTGGTGCTCAATTTATATCAGCCGGGATCATGAGAAAGATGAATGTTGTTGCCACGCCTGAAGGCGGCGCCGGAGCAAGCATGGGCAAAATCATGATGTTCTTGCCGATCATGTCTATTTTCTTCGGATTCCTGTTGCCCGCAGCTCTTAGCCTTTACTGGACTATCGGTACAGTCTTGCAAATCGGACAAGACATCTGGCTTACAAAGAAGTATACAAAGATCCTTGATGAAGAGGATGCAGAAAAAGAAGCCATCCGCAAAGTCAAAGAAGCTGAGATAGAAGCAAAAAGACTTGAGACAGAACGAAAAAAAGCTGAAGGTCTTCTAGAAGAAAACCTAAACACTTCGAAAAAGAAAAAGAAGAAGAGCAAAAAACAAGATAAACACGAAAAAGCCGCTGAATGGGAAAAGAAAAACTCTCCGGATGAGCCCGTTGATGAGCCGGATGAGCCCAGCAGAGTTGGAAACCGACGATATGCACGCGGACGTGCTTATGATCCGAACAGATTCTCAGGCGTAGCAAGTGACAGTGATGACGAAAGCGTCGATACTGACGAGGTTGAAGATTCTACAGCTGAAAAGTCCGACAACAGCACTGATGAGCATGCCGGCACAGACAGCAATGACAAGGCTGCAGACAATAATGATGATGCAGATGATCGTGATGACAAAACGAATGATGACGATGATGATTCAGCAGAAGATAGCGATGATGCCAAATCAGACAGCGAAGAAAAAGCTTCTGACGAAGAGCGTTTTGAGACAAAGAGATTTGACTAGCGGTCTGTGTCATCTAACCACTAACCCAAACGAAAGGAATGGTCATAACCATTATGTTAAAATCAATTGAAGTACAAGGTCGTACTGAAGAAGAAGCAATTGAGCTTGCCTTAGAACAATTAGGAATGTCACGCGATGATGTCTCTGTTGAAATCGTAGAACAAGCAAGAACCGGGTTTTTGGGGTTAAAGAACACTCCGGCTATTGTAAAGGTCGAATATGAGGCAAAAGAAGAGCGTACAGAGCTCGTGCAAACCTTTCTAACGGGTCTGTTTGAACATATGGATGTTGATGTGAACATGGATTTAACAGAAAATGATAGCTCAATTTCTGTTGTCCTAACAAGTAAAGATCCCGGAGCACTTATAGGACGAAGGGGAGAAACACTTGATTCAATTCAATCTCTTACAAACTATGTAATAAATCGCGGAGTTGCCAATCGCATAAGAGTCAATCTCGATGCTGAAAACTACAGGCAAAGAAGAAATGAAACTCTCGAAAACCTCGCCTCGAGAACTGCCGGTAAAGTTGTTAAGTATCGTCGCAATATGACTCTGGATCCAATGAACGCATTTGAACGACATATTATACACGCATCTCTGCAAGAAAATGAGCTCGTTTCAACATTTTCAGTTGGAAGTGAGCCAAATAGACGAGTTGTCGTTGCATATGGATCAGGAAAAGAAAGTCCTGCACCATCAAATTCACCGCAATATCGCGAGTGGAGCTAATATCTAACATATACATTCAATAGGGGTTGGGTCAATGCCCTATCCCTATACAACTATAGAGGCATATAGTATAATTCATTTATAAGGAGAATAATCACATGGTATTTGAAAAGATGAAAGAAGTCTTGGCAGAACAGTTTGATGTAGATCCTGAAACAATAACGAGGGATACTGACTTAATGAATGATTTAGGTGCAGATTCCCTTGATCTTGTTGAGCTAATTATGACTCTTGAAGAAGAGTATGGAATTAGTGCGACTGACGAATCAATTTACGAGCACAAAACTGTGGGCGATATTGCAGATTACATCGAAACTTTGGTGAAGTAGAAGGAAAGGTCATTACTTTGAAAAAATACGGTCTTAATGAATTAAGAGAGCTCTTTTTGGCTTTTTTCGAAGAAAAAGGCCATCTTCGCTTACCCAGTTTTTCTCTCCTGCCACAAAATGACGCATCACTCCTTTTGATTAACTCCGGTATGGCTCCAATGAAAACTTGGTTTACAGGTGAGCAAGAGCCGCCACGGAAGCGTGTTTGTACATGTCAGAAGTGTATACGTACAAACGATATCGAGAATGTAGGTAAAACATCACGCCACGGATCATACTTCGAAATGCTTGGCAACTTTTCCTTTGGGGATTATTTCAAACATGACGCAATTGCCTGGAGTTGGGAGTTTTTAACAGAGCGACTTGGCGTGGATCCAAACCTTCTGCATCCATCAGTCTATCTTGAAGATGATGAAGCATTTGATATTTGGGTAGATGTTGTTGGTTTAGCACCCGAGCGTATTACAAAACTCGGCAAAGAGGATAATTTCTGGGATCAAGGAAGTGGTCCATGTGGTCCATGTTCTGAGATCTATTTCGATAGAGGGATCGAGAACGGTTGCGGCAGTGCAGAATGTGCACCCGGTTGTGACTGTGACCGCTATATTGAAGTATGGAATAATGTTTTTACACAGTTTGACAATGACGGATCTGGCAACTATTCTGAACTACAGCAAAAGAACATCGACACAGGCATGGGTCTTGAACGTATTGCCCTTGTATGTCAGGGTGTGGATGGGCTTTTTGATATAGACACTATTGCACACATCGTTAACAAAGTGTCCGAACTTAGCGGAGTTCCATATAATAGCGACACAAACTCTGATGTATCCATTAGAATTATAACTGACCATACTCGAGCTGCAACAATGATGATTTGCGACGGCGTGCTTCCTTCAAACGAGGGGCGTGGCTATGTATTGCGTCGTTTGCTTCGTCGTGCTGTAAGACATGGCAGACTCCTTGGAATCAAAGACGAGTTTCTTTGTGCCGTCTGCGATGTTGTTATTGAACAAAATAAAACGGCATACCCTGACTTGGTAGATAGAGCTGACTTTATAAAACGAGTGCTGAGTGTCGAAGAAGAAAACTTTGACAAGACAATTGATGCCGGAACAGCTATGCTCAACACTCTTGTTGATGCATTAAAGGCAAAAAGCACAACCGTTCTCTCAGGCGAAGATGCATTTAAGCTCTATGATACATATGGCTTCCCACTGGATTTGACTATTGACATGCTTGAAGAGCACAAGATTACAGTCGATATCGAAGCATTTAATGAGCATATGGAAGAACAGCGAACAAGAGCCAGAAAAGCACGTGAAGCTCTCGGCGATCTCGCTTGGGCAGGAATAGAGCTGGGGCTTGATAATACACCGACTGAATTTGCCGGATACGATAAGACAAGTGATAGCGGTGCTATACTTGCTATTGTAAATCAAGGTGAACTTAGCTCATCAATGCGTGAGGGCGATGAAGGGATCATCGTGCTCGACAAAACGCCATTTTATGCCGAAAAAGGCGGCCAGTCCGCAGATTTCGGTACTCTTACACTCGGTGACTCTACATTTCAAGTTACTGATGTGCAACTTAGCAATGGCGACAAGGACTTGCACTACGGCAAAATGCTATCAGGTGAACTTTCTGTCGATGATGTTGTCACCGCAGAGGTCGATATCCCTCGACGTCAAGCAATAATGCGTGCACATACTGCAACGCATCTCTTGCACAAGGCATTACACAAGGTCCTTGGCGATCATGTAAATCAAGCAGGTTCTCTCGTCGAGCCTGATAAGCTCAGATTTGACTTTACTCATTTCTCTGCACTCACCGATGATGAGATTGCAGAAATAGAGCAACTTGTGAATACTGCAATTTTGGACGGATCTTCGGTTTCTGCCAACGAAATGTCCATAGACAAAGCCAAAAACCTCGGTGCGACCGCACTGTTCGGCGAAAAATACGGCAATACCGTCCGTGTTGTATCTATGGGCGATTCTGTGGAGTTATGCGGTGGTACACATCTCGATAACACAGCCAAAACAGGTGCTTTCACTATTTTGTCGGAGTTTTCTGTTGCCTCTGGTGTAAGACGAATTGAAGCAATCGCCGGACACTCAACCCTTGATATGCTTCGCAATTCACGAGAGCAGTTAACAGAAATTGCCGGTATTTTGAAAGCTAACTCTCCTGACGATATCGTGGGGAAACTAGAACAAAATATGGCAACAATCAAAGATTTGCGTTCAAAACTGGAGTCCGTGCAATCAAAAGAATCCGGCGAAGAAGCGCGACAAATGGTTGCTGATGCGAAAAAAGTCGGCGAGCTAAGCGTTATCACAAGAATAATCGATAACCCCGATGTCGAAGTAGACGCACTGCGTGGGCTTTCAGACACGCTTCGAGATACGGACGATTGTGTTGTTTCAGTAATTGCTGCTGTAAAAGGTGAAAAAATAACCATTATGGCCACTTGCGGCAAGACCGCTGTAAAATGCGGAATAAAAGCAGGTGAGCTAATCCGTGAAGTAACAAAAGTCTGCGGCGGCTCCGGCGGTGGTAAGCCCGAATTTGCTATGGGCGGAGCAAAAGATGCCAACAAGCTAAACGCTGCACTTGAGTCTGTCGAAGGTATTGTTGCGTCAAAATTAGATTAACCATAAGACATAACACGCGTCGTAGCATAGGAAGCAACGTCATCCTGCGCGAGAGAGTGTAGTAGATTTTTGAAAGCCAACGTCATTCTGCACGAAGTCGCAGAATCTGGGAATGTAGAGGATTATTTTCATGTCAGACTGTTTGTTTTGTAAAATAATTGCAAAAGATATCCCGTCAACATGTGTTTATGAGGATGAATACGTGTTCGCGTTTCGAGACATAGCTCCTCAAGCACCGATACATATACTTGTTCTGCCAAAAGAACATATTGTATCTGCTGCTGAACTAACGGCAGAGAATTCCGCTGTTATCTCTAAATGTTTCGAAGCCATCGCAAAAATTGCAGAGAAAGAGGGGCTTGATACAGGCTTTCGTGTTGTAACAAACTCCGGTGTCGATGGTGGGCAAACTGTGTTTCATTTGCATTTTCACCTACTAGGTGGTAAAGTATTGGGGCACCTCTAAAAATTTGTCGTCCATGACTATTGCTTTTAGATTTAATAAAACTAAGATTTTCACACTCTCAAAATTATTAGCGATCTGCTTTATAAATCAGAGTGAAATAAAGAAACTGATAGGGGGCCATTTTATGGTAAAGCTTCAAAACGAAATCGGCAACATCAATATTACCGGAGATGTTTTAACAACTCTCACAGGAGAGGCTGCGACTAATTGCTTCGGTGTCAAAGGCATGACTATCCGCTCTGTTACAGATGGATTAGTTCATCTTTTAAAGCGCGAGTTTATGGGTAAGGGTGTACGCGTCACATATAATAGTGATAACTCTATATCAATTGATTTGCATATCGGCGTCGATCAAGGCGTAAATATTCCTGTTGTATGTGAGTCAATAAAGGATCAAGTGCGTTATAAAGTCTCAAAAAGCACCGGCATTGAAATTAAGCAAATAGATATCTTTGTTGATACTATGTTGCTAGGATAGAGTAGTATAGCATAACGAACTAACCAGGCGGGCTATACTAGTGCATAAACGTATTTAAGGAGGAGCCCTTTCGTGACTCAAAAAATTACTGGCGAGCTGTTTAAGCAAATGATGATTAATGCATCAGCCGCAATAGAAAACAATAAACAAGAAATCAACGACCTCAATGTTTTCCCCGTTCCGGATGGTGACACCGGCACAAACATGAGCATGACAATAAACGCAGCCGAAGTTGCTCTTACTCCGATGACTCCGGGGACTCTTACACATGTTGCTGATGCGACTGCAAGTGCTCTGCTTAGAGGAGCACGCGGAAACTCCGGCGTTATCCTTTCGCTACTATTCCGTGGATTTTCACGTAGCCTCAAGGGTCTTGATGTTGCAAACTCAAAAGAATTTGCAGATGCACTGACCGCAGGTGTTGAATCCGCATATAAGGCTGTTATGAAGCCTGCAGAGGGCACAGTGTTGACTGTTTCAAGACTGTTGGCTGTGGCTGCGGTTGAAGCCGCAGAAACAGAAGATGATGTTATCGCTGTTTTAGAGATCGCGCTTAAAGCCGGCTATGTTGCTCTGGCTGATACAGTAAATCAAAACCCTGTATTGCAAAAAGCCGGAGTTGTTGACTCCGGTGCCAAAGGTTATCTATACATTCTAGAGGGCATGCTTCAGGCTATGCGTGGAGTAATTGTTGAGAAAATTGTACAAACAGCTACTGAAGGCGGAAAGGCAGATTTTGCTCAATATACCGCCGAGGACATAACCTTCGCATATTGCACAGAGTTTCTGATTGAGCGTAGCAAAGCAGATAAGGAAGTTAACCGCTTGCGTGACTTTCTGGATGTACGCGGTGACAGCATAGTCGTAGTTGATGATGAAACCATTATCAAGGTGCATGTTCACACCAACGACCCCGGTGCTGCTCTTACAGAAGCTTTGACCTATGGTTCTCTGCATGAAATTAAGATCGAAAATATGCATGAACAACACTCTGAAGCTTCCGGCAACGCTACTTCTGAAGCTTCTGCACCTCAAGAGCCCGAAGAGCAAAAACCTTTTGCTGTTGTTTCCGTATGTGCAGGTAAAGGGCTTGAGGAAATTTTCCAAGACTTAGGCGTTGATAGAGTCATCACCGGCGGCCAAACAATGAATCCGTCAACTGATGATATTTTACAGAAAATCACATCTGCTCCATCTGATGTAGTGTTTGTGTTGCCGAATAATAAGAATATCATCATGGCTACTGAACAATGCGTACCGTTAACAGACAAGCGCGTCATTGTCATACCGACAAGAAGTATCCCACAAGGTGTTTCTGCAATGCTATCGGTTGATGCACAAAGCGACGTTGACGAAATAACTGCACAGATGAATGATGCCATAAAAAGAGTGCAAACTGTACTAATTACAACTGCTGCCAGAAATTCTGTCTTTGATGGTCAGAGTATAGAAAAAGGTGAACATCTAGCGCTACTTAACGATGCTCTTGTAGCCAGTAACGCCGACTTTAATGCCGTTGTCAGTGCTGTCTCCGACGCATTAAAACCACATTCGCCTGAATTTGTAACTATCTTCACAGGCGAAGACGCCAGTGAAAGCGAAGCCGAAGCCATATCAAGTATTATTAGTTCCGGCTCTCCCGACGTGGAGCTTGCAGTGATTGACGGTGGTCAACCGGTATATAGTTACATCATATCTGCTGAATAAGCTATAGGACAGGTAAATTTGACTTGACGCATATAGCCATATTGTGTTATCATACTCTTTGCTGACAGAGTCAAGCAATACTTAGTGTACCGACTTGAAAATCGGTACACTAACAATCTAATCAGCAATATCAATATCGCGGGGTGGAGCAGTTCGGTAGCTCGTTGGGCTCATAACCCAAAGGTCGGGGGTTCAAATCCCTCCCCCGCAACCAAATGAATTCTTGTAACTACAGAGGTTACAAGAATTCTTTTTCAACTTCATTAATATTTCGTGTATGGTGTGAATTTTGCGGAACTCAGAATATCTCTAAGTAGTTAACGCTACAATAACAATTATGAAAGTGAGAACTACAAAAACACCACCCCCAAGTTGGTGTACTAAAATCCCCCATTCCGTAGGCTCTGCATTCTGTACTCTAAAGTTAAATGCTTGCTCAAATTCCCAAAAAACATGTGGATATACACAGGCGGAAATAGACAAAAGCAAAACGAAAAAGCTTATAACAATGCAGAGTACAGCTGTTGAAATGGAGACAGGACCACGATAGACGGTTCCGCTAATATGCTCTATAAAAGCAATCTCTGCAAGTCTGCGTGCTGTTGGAGGCACTTCGGGTTCTGCTGAAGTTTGGGAAATATTAGGTAAATTAACAGTTGGCAAGAGGTCTTGGTGTATAGTCCTAAGTGAGATTCTATGTTCAAATGTCTCACCTAGATATTCTACTGTGAATGTTCCCTCTGCTCCGATGCTGGCACGGCGGACACCTGTAGCTGTCAGATTGAAATTGTTGCCATTATTATCTACTGCTGTGATTCTATATCTAGGCACATAGGATGTAATACGCAGGCTATTTCCATCAAACTCAAAGTTTCTGCTACTATTTGTTATAGATATAGTTATAATAATAATGAGTAGCCAAAGGGCAAGGGTTACCGCAAACAGTACAAACTTCTTTCCATGCTTTTTATGCAAATTTTCAACAATGTTTTCTTTGCGTTCTTCTTGCTGATTTTTCAGTCCAAATCTATCGCTATTATTCATTTTATTCCTCTCACATATTTTTTATTTGCCGCCCATCGAAAAATGAGTTTAGAACAAAATAATTCTATCATAACCGCCTCGGTAAGTCTATAGCTTACCATTTCCCGACAGTGCAAATTTGTAAGAGTAAAATACATATTGTACCTTACATTTGGTGCGGCAAAGGATCTTGAGAGTTATTGAAATGACATCTTGCTTGTGATATAGTACCGTGGAATGAGGGAAATTTGGGGAGGGTTGCACTATGTCTAAATATCGACTTGGCGAGCTGTTTTGCGGTCCCGGTGGACTTGCCCACGGTGCAATAAGTGCAAAAATTGCTGATGAAGATTACCATATAGTCCATCAATGGGCTACAGATTACGATCCGGATACTTGCGAAACATACAAACATAATATATGCCCCGATTCACTGGACAGTGTGATATGTGCTGATGTCCGCAAGCTGAAACTAGATAAAAAAAATCTCAAGACAATAGACGCTTTGGCGTTCGGTTTTCCATGCAATGACTTTAGTATTGTGGGTGAGCAAAAGGGAGTCGATGGTGTATATGGTCCTCTCTATTCCTATGGAGTGAAAGCTTTAAAAGAGTTTGAGCCAGTTTGGTTTTTAGCTGAAAACGTGGGAGGGCTTCGTAACGCCAACGACGGTAATGCATTTTCCAAAATATTGGAAGAAATGCGGAACGCCGGCTATGCGCTTACCCCGCATCTTTATAAGTTTGAAGAATATGGATTGCCGCAGGCTCGACACAGAGTAATCATTGTAGGCATTAGAGAAGATCAAAATCTTAAATTTGAAGTTCCGTGCCCTGCCCCATACTCAATAAAAACCTGCAGACAAGCAATTGAAGAGCCACCAATTCCGGAGGGGGCAAAAAATCAAGAACGAACCAGACAGTCCGAGACAGTTATAAAACGCTTAATGCATATAAAGCCTGGAGAAAACGCATTCAATGCTAACTTGCCGGACGAGCTTAAGTTAAATGTGGCCGGCGCAAAGATAAGTCAAATATACAAACGCCTTGATCCCACCAAGCCTGCCTATACCGTTACCGGTAGCGGCGGCGGCGGTACGCATATTTATCATTGGTCAGAGCCACGAGCGTTGACCAATCGAGAGCGCGCACGTCTACAAACTTTTCCTGACTCCTATGAGTTCAAAGGATCAAAGGAAAGCGTTAGAAAGCAAATAGGTATGGCTGTACCATGCGATGGAGCACAAATAATATTTGAAGCAATACTCAAGACTTTTGCCGGAATTCCGTATAATAGTGTAGAGGCTAATATTAACGAATAGAAGTATTTTATATTCATCATAGTTAACCTCTTTTGTCTAGTTCTTCTTGATCGAAAACAAGAAGACGGCGATGTCGTGATAGAAAGGTAAATGCAGGTATGTGGATTAAGTTGACAGAAGCCGAGATGAAGAGATGCCACGAGTTTTCCTACAAATGCGCTGAAACCATGCAAGAAATTGAGTTTGGTCAAGCCGATACTGCCCCACGAAAAACACAAGAGGTCGGCAGAGATCATCTGATTGGAAAAATAGCAGAGGTTGCATTTTCCAAAATGCTAAAGAGAGACTTTCAAAAAGAAGTTTCTTTGGATTTTGAATGTTATCCACGTGGAAAATGGGACGATCATGATATGGTTCTCAATGGTTGGAGAATAGATGTAAAAGCCACCAAACACGGTGGGCAGTGGATGTTGATTGAGTGGAATAAACTTGATTTTCGGCAAAAAAGTGCCGCTCTACCCCATTTGTTTACTATGGCTGCCGTAGGTTGGGAGCGTGGTGCTAATGCTCCAACGGGATTTGTTGAGTTGGTTGGAAGTGCACACGTCTACAGAGTTAAAGCCGATGCCCCAAATGTGAGAGTCTTCAAAAAGGGAGAATGCATTCCCAATACCAATGTTCGATTACAGGCCGATAACTTTGGAATACAATTTGAGCACTTAGAGCAAGATTGGAATAAGGTCATTAAACATATTTTAGAGAATGCACCACCAAAATTAGACTTATATCCAAATCCCTATACCGGGTAATTGACGTTTTACTTTTTCTGAAAGCAGAATGTATTATATAGGGTGGAGGCAAGAGTATATGACTACAACCAACAACAATATCCTCATAGCCCGTATGGATGACCTGGTGGCTAAAGCTACAAAGACAGGCGTTGCCGCCTCGAAATTTCTCACGCCTGCGGATGCTGTGAGTGTCTCCGAATACTTTAAGCACAGACGTGACATCGCTCTAACCATCGACGGAGGTTTTGACGGGGCAGAGCGTACTCGTGCAGTTTTTATAAACCCTGATTGGGGTGAATATGAACGCACCGAATTATTTGCAGCATTAAAGCTCTCATATCGGATGCAAGATACACTCGGGCACCGTGATGTTTTGGGTGCACTCATGGCTCTTGGGATAAAGCGAGAAGCTATCGGCGATATTGTTGTCGATGAAAGCTTTGCTGTGCTTGTTTGTTTGCCGGAAATGGTTGCATACCTCACAGATAATCTAACCAAGGCAGGGCGTGTGGGGTTGAAATCCGAACCATTAGACCTTGAAGATATCCCCGCTCGAGAAGAGGAGCTAACCGTCAAAACCTGCACTGTGGCATCACTAAGGTTGGATGCTGTTATATCTTCCGCTTTTGGAATCTCTCGCACGAAAGCCGCAGAGCTAATTGCCACCGGACATGTAAGCCTCAATCATCAACCATGTGAGAAGATCAATAAAGAAGTCGTCGAAAATGCCCTACTGTCCATACGCGGAATGGGACGCATAAAATTACTTGAAGTCGGTGGAATGTCACGCAAAGGACGAAGCTTTATAAAGATCGGAATTTATGAACGATAAAGCGTAATACAAAATCCCTGCAACCGCACTTTAAGCAGTTGCAGGGATTTATCTTTTTTATATTTTCGGTTAAAGTTTTATGTTGACGCCGAAAAGCCCAACATGCGCTCCTTGCTTTGCCTCCGGTGCATCAGGATGAGCAATAAGCCATTTGTTGCGTGCCCGCAGTAGCTTGTCTTCATCATTTTTTATTGTGATCTCCGGCTTTTCTGTATTCGTATCCTTGGGGAGAACCACTATTGTCCGAAATGCATTGTTTCCGGACGCATTACACGGTGCATAATGCAACGTTGTTTCATATATTAGCACAGCTTCTCCGGCCGGTAGCAAAAATGCTTCTACACAAGATGTGTCCAGTTTAAAATCTTTTATCTTTTCCTTTGGAGCAACAAGCAAAACTACGTCATCAGCAGCTACTATGAGCTCGCTCCCCCTATGGTACTCAAGGCAATTCAAGACAACGTTGTTGCCATTACAGTAGCCAATTTGAACCGGAATCCCGCCAAATATATTATCACGAATGCTTGTGGCAACTTCAAGTCCTTCAAGCTTCGCATCGCTGGGTATGTAAATCACTTTGTTTTCCGGCTTTTCCGTACTGTCGACAAATACTTTCAACAGCTCGGAAAAATCATAGCCCTGTACCGCATGTCCATATTTTATAAATGTCTCGCAATTTAATGATTTGATTTCCATTCTTTCTCTCCTCTTTCAATACTCTATGATTTGTTTATGATATTATAAAAGACCTTCTTTGGCAAGAGAAAAAGCCGTGAGAATACGCCGTAATGGATAATTTTGTGGATTTTCTTCCTATATTTTGGTATAGTAATGTATATTCTATCAAGTCAAGACATAAACACATAAGGAGACAGCAAATGAAAGCACCAAAAAAGGTAGTACGAACAAAAATGGTCGAGTTGAATTGTGGTAATTTTGGAGCTTATAAGTACAAGCTCGCAAAAGGCGGTTCCGCAATCAGGCTTATAGACTTGGAAACACAAGAGGTTTACTCTTTTACAAATGATAAGCGCTCCGGCAGACCGGTAGCATATGGTCCGCCAGCAAAGTTTGAAAAGCTTGATTACATGCCACTGTATGAAGAAGCCGTATCAAAACTCAAAAGTGTCAGATATGGCAGTAGAGGAATTGTTAAAAATAGTGCAACAGACTCTTGTGGTAACTTAACTGCAACAAATGCCGTTAATATGGATTCCGGAGAGCATCTCACGGCAGATGTTGAAAATGATCTAGAGGTTATGTTTGATGCTCACGAAACACCAGATTATGATTTTATCATAAGTGAGTATGGCATCGGTGGAAAAATACAGCGTGCATCGGTCAATAGATTGAACCGTGAGCTTATACAAAGCATACCGAAGAACCGCACAATCCTTGATCTGGTAAATCAGAAAGGCATCTCGTCATCTGAAGTTGCATTTAATCTCTTCTACAAGCATATTGGCCGCTTAGAGCGAAATATTCAAGAGCAAGACGCCAGAGCAATATTGGAAGCATTGAATATCGACTATGGCAGAAATATTTTGAAAGAGCTGATTGTGCAAATTCGTAGGATTAAGGCTCGTCGGAGATAGCCATCCGTCTTGAGATTAGCATTATTTTACACTGCAGTGACATTTTGCATGACCTATCCTGCTAAATTAATAAAGTTTTTACAATTTCTACCTTGACAGCCACGAGCAAAAAGGATAGTGTGTACTAAACAAAACACAAACTTGAAGCTATATAGTAAGGAGAAATCATTGAGTTACAGAATTATAACTGACAGTGCTTGCGATCTTCCTGAAGACAAGGCACAAGAATGGCTTACACGCGTTCCACTGTATATAAACTTGGGCGAGAAAACCATTACAGATGACGAAGGGTTGAACTCCGAGGATCTTCTAAACGAGATCGTGGCTTCTTCGGTCGGTCCAAAGTCAGCATGTCCGGCTCCGGGCGTGTTTGCAGAACATTATGCCGGGTCTGAAGATGATCTTTATATTGTGACCTTATCTAAAGAAATAAGTGGCACATATAATAGTGCTCTTCAAGGCAAGGAAATATACTTGGAGGAAAACCCGGGCAAGAATATCCATGTGTTTGATTCCAAAACCGCTTGTGCCGGACAAGTTCTCATCAGCGAAAAGGTTAATGAACTTGCAAAGAGTGGATTAACCTTCGCCGAAGTAGTGGAGCAAACAGAAGCTTTCATTGAAGAAGCTGGCACCATGTTCGTGTTAGAAGACCTGGAAATTTTACGTAAAAGTGGAAGAATGAGTGCTCTACAGGCAGCGTTGACAAATACGTTAAAATTAAAGCTCGTTATGGGGGGCACAAAGGAAGGCACAATTGCAAAAGTAACCCAGGCACTAAGCATGACTCAAGCAATGAATAAGATGGTGCAAATAATTTCTGAAAAGGCACAGAAGTCTAATATGGGCGAAATCCCAACGATTGTAGTTTCGCATTGCTTTGCCAAAGAGCGAGCAGAGTATATCATACGTAAATTGAAAGAAACTTGTAATGTTGCTGAAGCCATCATCTGCAAAGCCGGCGGAATCGGCACTATGTATGCTAATCGTGGCGGTGTCGTTGTAAGCTTCTCATAAAACATTTTTTATCAATCCAAAGTCCGGAAGTATTAACTGCTCCGGACTTTGTGCTACATAACTATTAAAATGCCAAGATAGTGCAAAAACGAAGCAAGATAAGGTGAGAAATTTTGATTGTCACCATTTATAATAAGGCTTATCCATAGAAACACTATGCATTTGTGCAGTTTGTACAATCGTTTGTGAACTTTGACCAAAATGCACCGTCTTGCACATTAACAACGTTAATCACCATATCCAGAACAAGGATATGTGAGACAGGAGATTGAGGATGGCAGAGTATATACTGGAGCTCAAGGGGATTACCAAGCTCTTTCCCGGCGTTAAGGCTTTAGATAATGTGGATTTTCAAATTAAGGAAGGCGAAATCCATGCACTAATGGGGGAAAACGGCGCTGGAAAATCTACTTTAATCAAAGTTATAACCGGAGTGCATCAGCCAAATGCAGGTTCGATATTTTTGAACGACAAGAAAGTGTCATTCAGAACACCGAGAGACGCACAGGCTGCCGGTGTTGCTGCTATCTATCAGCATGTGACCGCATACCCTCACCTGACTGTAACCGAAAACATCTTCATGGGCCATGAAAAGCGAAAGCACGGCTTTCTCCAATGGGGCGCTATGCACAAGGAGGCACAAGCTCTGGTTGAAACACTAGATGCAGATTTTCACGCAACAGACATAATGGGCACACTTAGTGTTGCCCAGCAACAAATGGTAGAGATCGCCAAGGCTCTTTCTACAAACGCACGCATCATAATAATGGACGAGCCCACAGCCGCCCTGACTCGCGGTGAAACGGAGCGTCTTTATGAAATCACAGAGAAGCTCCGAGATGACGGCGTTGCCATTATCTTTATCTCCCACCGTTTTGAAGATATGTACCGCCTTGCTTCACGCGTAACAGTTTATCGAGACGCCAAATATATTTGGACTCGTAATGTATGCGACGTAAGCGAAGCCGATCTAATTCAGGGCATGGTGGGTCGTGAACTAACAGAACTCTTTCCAAAGTCAGAAATTGAAATTGGAGATGAAGCTTTACGAGTAGATGAACTTTCTTGTACCGGCTATTTCAAAGATGTGAGCTTTCACGTTGGAAAAGGTGAAATAGTCGGAATTACTGGTCTTGTTGGTGCCGGACGCACAGAGGTTGTGGAGTCTCTCTTTGGAATAACCACTCCCAGCAATGGAAAGATTTTCTTAAATGGTAAACAAGTTAAAATTAAGTCCCCGCAAGATGCAATGTCTCGTGGTTTAGGGCTACTCACCGAAGATCGTCAAAACAAAGGACTAATTCTAAGTTGGGGCATTGGACGAAACATCACATTAGCAGAGCTTCGCAAGTATTCCACGTTCAGTGTCATGAATGAAAAAGCTGAACGTGACGAAGCAAAAGTGTTAGCAGAGCGTGTGGACACTAAGGCAAACTCTATTTTTGATCTTGCCAGCTCGTTGTCAGGCGGCAATCAGCAAAAAGTTGTTGTTTCTCGTGCTTTGACAAGTAAGCTAGATGTTCTCATAATGGACGAGCCCACAAAAGGTGTGGATGTCGGTGCAAAAACTGCAATTTATGAAATCATGGGTGAGCTTGCAAAGCAAGGGATTGGCATTATAATGGTTTCTTCTGAAATGCCGGAAATCTTGGGCATGTGCGACCGCATCTATGTTATGTGCGAGGGACGTGTTACCGGAGAACTAAGTAGGCAAGAGGCAACAGGCGAAAAAATTCTTGAGCTTGCCATGAGAAAAAAAGAGCATCATGCCGCTACGAAGGAGGTGCACTAATGAACGTTCGTCTTAAAAAGCTCCTTACCTCCAGAGAGTTTGGTCTTCTCATTGTTTTCGTTACTATCTGCGCAATCGTTCAATTTTTTAATCCGCTCTTCTTGACAGGCGGCGTTATTGATCAAGTTTTGCGCAACTATTCATTTACAATCCTCATGACATCCGGCATGTTGATGGTCTTGCTGGTAGGTGGGATTGATATTTCCGTAGGATCCACTCTAGCTCTTTCCGGCATGACCTCCGCCCTGTTAATGCGAGATGGCGTTATTACACAATGGTGGATGGCTTATCTTGTAAGCTTGGGTGTCGGCTTAGTTTGCGGACTACTCGTTGGGCTTGTGGTCACAAAAGGTAAAGTGCTTCCAATAATTGCGTCACTTGGATTTATGTATGTATTCCGAGGATTGACATTCTTTATTTCCGATGGATCGTGGGTAAGCATGGTAGCACTTCTTGAGGATTTTAGAGATTTCTCTCAAGGTACAAGCATCGGAATCAGCAACCTTATTTGGATCGCTATAATCGTCTACATTCTGGCATTCATCATGCTCAAATGGACTAAGATGGGTCGACAGATTTATGCAGTTGGTTCAAATCCAGAAGCTGCAGTGGTCAGTGGTATTCGTTCAGATAGAATCAAACTCTTCGCTTACGTTTTTAATGGTGCATTAGCCGGTATTTCCGGTGCTATGTGGGTAGGCTTTTATGCCGGCGCACAAAGTAATATCGCCGAAGGACTTGAGTTGGATATAATCGCTGCATGTGTTATTGGCGGAGTAAGCTTAAAGGGTGGACAGGGAACTATTCCCGGCGTACTCTTAGGCGCTCTCACAATAGCCGTAATAAATCGCGCGCTTGGGTTGCTGGGAATTGATCCGTTTTGGCAACAAGCTCTCAAAGGTGCTGTAATTCTTATTGCGGTCATGTCAAACATTCTCATTCAACGTCGCAGTAACCGTCGCACGTTGGCAAGGAGGGAAATTTAGATGTCAGAATTAAGACAAAAGCGTGTCCTTCAGGCTACACCTCCTCGCAAACTGGGGTCTCGCATCTTGCTTCGTTGGGAGAGCGCATTAATGCTTTTACTCATTGGTGTGTTTGTACTCAATATGAACCTTTCACCGCACTTTTTGAATGCACAACATCTATTTACGAATGTAAACACTTTTTTGGTAAATGGTCTAATTGCTTTACCAATGGCTTTTGTTTTGTTGCAGGGCGATATTGACCTTTCTGTCGGTTCAATCGTTGTAATTTCTGCAACAATGCTGGGTATCGTGTTTAATGCCACCGAATCAATGGTGTTGGGAATTATAACAGCCCTTGCAGTCGGAGCTCTGTGTGGAGCTTTGAACGGCTTGATATTGACTAAATTCCGAGAGCTTTCTGCAATGATCGTTACTCTAGGCACAATGATTTTGTTCCGTGGTTTTGCTGTGCGAATTTTGGGTGCACAGGCTACTGGCGGAATGGGCGATGTTCCATGGTTTTCAACCTTCTTTTGGGGCAGAATCGGTCCCGTTCCATATTTTTTCATTTTCTTCTGCATACTTGCCGTAATCTTTTGGTTCGTCATGCATAAAACCAGCTTCGGACGAAAAATGTTCGCTATCGGCGCAAACTCTACAGCCGCAGAATATGCCGGCATCAATGTGGGGCGCACTCGCTTTACAGTCTTTACTCTCTCAGGATTGATGTGCGGAGTCTCTGCGATATTCTTCACGTCATGGATGGGTTCAGTTCGTAATAATGTCGGCGAAGGTTACGAGCTGGAAGCTATCGCAATATGTGTTCTGGGTGGTATGTCTACAGCAGGAGGAAAAGGCACATTGCCGGGCGTAATTATTGCTGTTTTCATCATAGGATTGCTTCGTTTTGGCTTCGGCCTTCTTAACATCAATCCTCAGACTGTGAGAATTATTATCGGCACACTCCTTATTACTGTGGTCATACTGCAAAACTTAAAACGTGTGTTTACAAGGAAAACGCCTGCCTAATTTTTGATGGTGTACGTCCAATGGTTTCAGCGGGCGACAACATAAATTTACTCAAGAAAGAAAAGAAAGGAAAAACAACAATGAAAAAGATACTAGCATTGGTCCTAGCACTTTCCATGGTTCTGTTGCTTGTCGCTTGTGCAGCTACTGAAGATGGAAACGGAAACGACGCACCTCCCCCCGTAGCTACTGAAGATGCAAACGGAGACGACGCACCTCCCCCCGCAGCTGATGGAGATTTAACTTTTGCCATCATCCCAAAATCAGCAGGTAATCCATATAACGAAAGAAAAGCTTCCGGCTTCGTAGCCGCAGCTGAAGGCTTAGGCATTACTGCTATCGTCCAGTATCCGGACGATACAACAGCTGAAACACAAATCATGGTAATCAACAACCTGATTGCTCAAGGTGTAGATGGCATCGCAGTTGCAGCCAACGACCCTTATGCTTTAGAAAGCACACTGCAGTCTGCCAGAGATCAAGGCATCGTTGTCGTAACTCTAGACTCTGACGCACGTGGCAGCCAAATGTTTGTCAACCAAGCCGGTGTATTTGAAGTTGCACAAGCTCTTGTAGATTCTGTTTATGACATGACTGACGGCGCAGGTCAATTTGCAGTGCTTTCTGCGACATCTACTGCAACAAACCAAAACTCTTGGATTGCAGCAATGGAAGAAATCATCAACAACGATCCTCGTTATGATGATCTAGAGTGGCTCACTACCGTATTCGGTGATGACGAAGCCCAAAGAAGTTTTGACGAAACACAAAGTTTGCTGGTCAACTTCCCAGACCTTGACGTTATTGTCGCACCAACCACAGTTGGAATTTTGGCAGCAGCTCAGGTTGTTATGCAGCAAGGCAGCGATGTACTTGTAGCAGGCCTCGGACTTCCAAGTGAAATGGTCGGACTCGTAGGTGCAGGTCTACCGACACCTTACATGTATCTATGGAATCCTATTGATGTAGGCGCGCTCGGTGCTTACGCCATCTATGCAATTCTAAACGGTGACACAACAGGTACTGAAGGTGAAACATTCGTCGCAGGCAACGGAATCTCTTTCACCGTCATCGGCCCTGACGAGAGCGTTGGCGTATACAACACTCAAGTTATCGTAGGCCCTCCATTCCGCTTCACAGAAGAGAACATAGATTACTGGGCTGAAATTTATTAAGCCTATACAAAAAATAAGACGAGATTTGTAAGCTAACTAGCTAACATCGTCACATCCTGCATTTTATAGTCAAGCAAGTTTAAAAAGGCTACTTTTTGCAGTCCATTTTAAACTTGGTTGGCTATACCATTAATTAGTATGAATTTATCTCACATCTTAAAATTTAGGAGGTCGGCATGTCGTGGAAAGAAAACCTTTAAAAAAGCCAAGAATTGGACTTTACAGCATGGGGCTAAAGGCCTATTGGAATCAGTTTCCCGGACTCAAAGAGCGTCTTTGTAGTTATGGTGAGTTCATCGCAACGCAAGTAGAAGACCTAGGTGCAGAAGTTTTCAACTTTGGTATGGTCGATTGTGAGCGAGCTGGTGAAGAGGCTGGCGCTTACTTCAATAAAGAAGACGTAGATATTGTGTTTTCTCACGCCGCCACTTATGCTGTGAGTGCGTCTATATTACCCGTTCATCAAATATGTAAAGCGCCTGTCATAATATTAAATCTTCAACCCTCTATTCACATCAATTATAAAGAAACTACCACAGGTGAATGGCTTGCTCATTGCGGCGCATGTCCAACACCTGAGATGATGTATGTGTTACATCGTGCGAACGTTTCCGTTCGTGTTATTAACGGGCTGTTAGGGCTTTCTAAAAATGTCGCCCCTACTATGGCTGATGAAATTACGGCAGAGCGTCCTGAAGCAAAACGTGCTTGGGCTGAAGTTGCAGAATGGGTCGATGCTGCACGCGTCAAGCGCAATCTGCGCGGCGCACGTTTTGGTTTCCTTGGGAACACTTATAGCGGCATGTTAGACCTTTATTCCGATTTCACAGCATTTCAGGCCCAAACCGGAGCTCATGTCCAGATTTTAGAAATGTGTGATTTAGACCGTCACCTCAATACAGTTACTGACCAAGATGTAGCAAAAATGCGACGTGAGATTGAAGCTTTCTTCATCATCTCAGACGATCCGTCAGCCGATCCATTAGCGCAAAAGCCAACAGATGAGCAAATGAATTGGTCTGCCAAAGTCGCAGTGGCGCAACAACGGATGGTTGAGGAGTTTGATTTAGATGGCATTTCTTACTACTATCACGGTGCAGATGGCGGTCATTATGAAAATGTCCAAGGCGGCTTTATAGTTGGTCATTCTCTCTTAACGGCTATAGGTGTTCCCTGTGCCGGTGAGGGAGACTTGAAAACTTGCCTTGCAATGAAAATTTGTGATATCTTGGGCGCGGGCGGTAGCTACTGTGAAATCGTCGCAACAGATTACCAATCAGGCACCATGTTGTTGGGGCATGACGGACCATTTCATTTGGAAATTGCAAGCGGAAAGCCGTTTTTGCGGGGAATGGGACTCTATCATGGTAAGCAAGGAACAGGCGTATCGGTAGAAGCAAAAGTAAAAACAGGCGACATAACCACATTATGTTGCACACAAACCATGGACGGCGGGCTAAAGTTCATTATTACTGAAGCGGAAGCAATAGATCGAGAAATTATGACCATTGGCAACACACAAACCCATGTACGTTTCCACAAAGAGCCGGATTTATATATGGATGAATGGTTCGCAGAATACCCCACACACCACTTTGCCATGAGTGTCGGACATAATCGCAGTATTTTTGAAAAAACCATGGAGCTTTTAGGGATACCAAGTATCACCCTGGATTAAATCTCTCGCAACACGCACATAGCGTGTTCCAATAAGGCTGGATAGAAAGGAATATGTGCCATGATTAAAGGCTTTAAAATGCAACTCAACCCCGGCCAGACTGCCGAGTACGAAAAGCGTCACAATGAGCTTTGGCCGGAAATGGTCGATATGATACATGACCACGGCGGTAAAAACTACTCTATTTTCCTAGATGCTGAAACCAGTACTCTCTTCGGTTATATTGAGATTGAAGATGAAGCACGTTGGAAGCAGGGAGCAGATACCGCAATAAATCGCAAATGGTGGGATTTCATGGCAGACATTATGGAAGTCAATCCGGATAATAGTCCGGTAGTAACAGATTTGCCGCTCATGTTCCACCTGGATTAGCCCAAAAAGGCAGGGTTTGCTTAGCTCTTCGTACAGAAAACAACTAGCAAGCCCTGCTCTGGACAAACTCTCAAATTATGTTATTATCAAATAGAACACTATCGTATTCCCGCACTGTACAATAGCTTGATTCAACACGAAAATGAGTGAAAGGAAACTTTTTGAATGAATCTTTCAGGACTTATTAAGCTGTCAAATAAATATGGAAAAGATCCCGAGCTCGTCCTCGCAGGTGGAGGAAACACCTCTGAAAAGGATGAGCGGGTTTTATATGTTAAATGCTCAGGTACCAGCCTTGCAACCATTGACGAAAGCGGGTTTGTTCCTGTGTCTCGTGCCGCTCTGAATGCGACACTTCTCAAAGATTATCCAACTGACGACAAAGGGCGTGAGGCAACCTTTTTGGCAGATGTCATAGCCGCACGTACAATACCCGGTGAAACAAGACGTCCCAGTGTGGAGGCCTTGCTACATAACTTGTTTCCACAAAGATATGTAGTCCATCTGCATCCCGCATTAGTCAATGGACTAACTTGTGGCAACGATGGAGAGGCACACCTTAGAAAACTATTTGGAGAAGATGTAGTGTGGGTGCCTGCAACGCGCCCCGGATATGTGTTAGGAACGCTTTGCTATGATGCTATGCGTAATTTCAAGCAGAAAACCAGCAACGATGTTCAACTTGTGTTCTTAGAAAATCATGGCATTTTCTACGCGGCAGATTCTGAAGAAGAAATCGATGCCCTCATAGCAGAAACTATGAACAAATTACAATCAGCCGTAGTTCATTCTCCGGATCAAAATTACGATGACGTGGCAGATGCTAACATAATCAAACAAATAAAGGAGAAAACTAATTGTTCATATGTTGAGTTTCGCACTAACCCACAAATTTTGAAATATTTGAAAAGTATTGACTCTGCTACAGATTTGCTGTTGCCGTTTACACCTGATCAAATCGTATATTGCGGAGCGTATCCAACATACATAAAAAATATTTCTGAATTATGCAACAAGCTTTCCGGAAAAATACTCCTAGTAGAAAATGTTGGAATCTTTGCAGTCGGGCAAACTGAAAATGACGCAAGCCTTGCAATTGAAGTGTTTTTAAATGCAGTCAATATTGCTGTATATGCTAAAAACTTTGGTGGTGCACAGCCGTTTGCAGAAGATTTGATCAACTTTATTGCGTCATGGGAAGCTGAATCATATCGTCAAAAAGAAGCTAAAATTGGATAGGAGTAGTACATATGGAGCGTTATACACACACAAAACAAAGATACGAAGCACTAGGGGTTGACGTAGAAACAGAAATTCGACGTTTAGCTGCCGTACCAATTAGTATACATTGCTGGCAGGGAGATGATATTCAGGGGTTTGAATCTGCTGGCGAATCACTCTCGGGTGGAATTCAAGTCACCGGTAATTATCCCGGGCGAGCAAGAAACGCTGAAGAGTTGATGGCTGATTTTAAAAAAGCTATTTCTTATATTCCAGGCAAAAAAAATCTCAGTCTACATGCAATCTACGCTACAAACAATTATGAAAACGTAGATCGTGATCAGCTAAAGCCTGAACACTTTGAAGATTGGATATCATTTGCAAGGGAAAATGACATCGGGCTGGACTTTAATCCGACATTCTTCAGTCATTCAAAAATGAAGGATGGACTCACATTGTCGAGCCCTGATGAAGATGTGCGTCAATTTTGGATTCGCCACGGCATTGCAAGCCGAGAGATTGCTGCCGGTTTTGCAAAAGCGTTAAACGGACCTGTAATTAATAATCTCTGGATTCCCGATGGTTTTAAGGATGTTCCTGCTGATCGTCTGGGTCCAAGAGTTCGACTTAAAGACAGCCTGGATCAAATTTATGCTAAGCCGCTCGACGGCGTAATTGACTGTGTTGAAAGTAAGGTTTTTGGCGTTGGTCTCGAATCATACACCGTGGGCTCCAGCGAATTCTATTTAGCATATGCTGCTACTCATCCCAGAGTATACAACCTAATCGACAACGGTCACTATCATCCAACTGAAATGGTTAGTGACAAAATCTCCAGTCTCTTGGCTTATTTTGACAAGCTTCCGCTCCATGTCACTCGCCCTGTTAGATGGGACTCTGATCATGTTGTGGCATTAGACGATGAACTTAAAGAAATTTGCAAAGAAATATACCGACATGATGCACTTGAGAAAGTGCTTATAGGTCTGGATTTCTTTGATGCATCTATTAATCGAGTCGCTGCATGGATTATTGGCACACGAAATGTTCAAAAAGCATTACTCTATGCTGCACTCCAACCTCACGACATGTTGCGCAAGGCTCAAGATCAGGGTGATTTCACTAAAGTGTTCATGCTGCAAGAAGAACTGAAGTCTATGCCTTTTGGTGATGTTTGGGATTATTATTGTGAAACACAGGGTGTCCCTGCAGGTGCAGAGTGGTATGATTCTGTTATGGAGTATGAGAAAAACGTGCTGTTAAAGCGAAAGTAGGCTTGGGAGGGTTTTATGAACTTTGAATTTTTGCATCCGGCTGACCAGTTAGTACAAATCATGGATAGAATTTATCTAAATGGCATGACCACAACCTCCGGTGGGAACCTCTCTATTCATGATGAAAATGGGGATATTTGGATTACACCAGCAGGCATCGACAAGGGAGCGCTAAGCAGAAGCGATATTTGCTGTGTAAAAAAAGACGGCACTGTCATTGGACCTCACAAACCTTCCGTTGAGCTACCATTTCACGCATCTGTATATAAAAAACGACCGGATATACGTGCTGTGCTTCATGCTCATCCTCCTGCACTTGTCGCCTTTTCTGTCGCAAGGACACTTCCTGACATAAACCTGGTCGCCAATGCGCGTCGAACGCTTAATACTATAACTATGGCAAAATACGCCGTTCCCGGATCCAAAATTCTCGGAGACTACATAGCCAAAGAGTTTGAGCAAGGATATGATGTAGTCGTAATGGAAAATCACGGTGTCGTAATCGGTGCAGGTGATTTGTTTGACTGCTATAAGCGATTTGAGACACTTGAATCCGTAGCAAGTCTCGAAATAAATGCGCGCAAACTTGGCCCTTTGACCTCATTAAAGGAGTCGGAAATAAATTTAAGTGCAACACGCGATCATGTTTTGATGGATGACTTTGCTGTCAACAAACGTAGCTCTGAAGAGTGCGCTGCCCGTCGAGATATGATTAACTTGATCCGTCGATCTTACCGACAAAAGCTTTTCGGCAGCACCCAAGGGACATACTCCGTGAGGCTATCGGACGACTCTTTTCTCATAACCCCGTACGGCATAGATCGTGCCTATATGGAAGAGTCCGATCTTGTGCTCATAAAGCACGGGATGAAAGAGCAAGGAAAAATTCCTTCTCGTTCAGTTAAGTTGCATCAAATTATATACGATGAACATCCTAATATTAATTCCGTACTTGGAGCAAATCCGCCTCATGCAATGGCATTTGCTGTTACGCAAGAGCCTTTTGATCCTAGAACCATTCCGGAAAGCTATATCCTCTTGCGTGAAACGCAAAAGGTGCCGTATAGTTCCTTGTATTTAAAGCCGGAAATGGTTTCTGGAATGTTTTGCGAAAAAACACCGGCGTTGATATGCGAAAATAATCAAATACTTGTAACCGGCAACTCTCTGTTACATGCATTTGATAGACTTGAAGTTATGGAAGCTACTGCTCATTCGATTTTGCTGGCACGTGATATATGCGAGCTTGTGCACATTTCTGACGATGAAATAAAAGAAATAAATAAAGCGTTCAATTTAAGTTAGGACAAACGCTAAACTATCGTTCCTCCACCAACAATTATATCGCCATCATATAATACCACTGCTTGCCCTTTTGCTATGGCTCGTTGCGGCTCATCAAACTCTACAGACACCAAGCCACTTGGTGTCTGTTTTGCTGTTGCCCATTGTTCTTTTTGGTTATATCTTATTTTCGCTTTCACACGGACTGGTTGTTCCGGCTTATCGCATGAAATCCAATTGAAATCTGTTGCATTAAGCACATTTGACAGTAGGCCATCATTGTCACAAAGTGTGACTGTGTTGCTTTCAATGTTTTTATCTCCCACATACATTGGCTTTTCAAACGAAAGTCCTATTCCCTTTCGTTGGCCAATTGTATATCTAATCAGCCCATTATGTCTGCCCAGCACATTGCCGTCACTGTCAATAAAATTGCCGGCTTCGTACACTTTTCCTGTGTGCTGTTTAATAAACCCTGCATAGTCACCGTCACGGACGAAACAAATATCTTGACTATCTCTCTTTTTCGCATTTATAAAACCTTTTGACATCGCTATTTCGCGAATTTCATCTTTTTTTAACCCACCAAGAGGAAAAAGAGTGTGCGAAAGTTGGTCTTGTGTCATGGTATATAGCGCATAGCTCTGGTCTTTGGCCTCATCGACACCCTTTTTTAAAAGGTATCGACCGTGCTGCTCATCATATTCAATTCGTGCGTAATGTCCCGTAACTACATAATCTACGCCAAGCTGTTTTGCACGAGTCATCAATTTTTCAAACTTCATATATCGGTTACAGTCAATACATGGGTTCGGTGTTTCGCCCTTTTCATATGCTTCAATGAATCTATCTATAACTTGCTCGTTGAAGTCATCAGAAAAATTGAACACGTGAAACGGTATTCCCAAAGAGCTTGCCACACTCCGAGCATCTTCAACATCCTCAAAGGAGCAGCATGTTTTTTCACTGCTTATACCAATATCTTCATTATCAAAGAGCTTCATGGTGATTCCTGTGCAATCAAAGCCTTGCTCTTTCATTAGATATGCCGCTACAGAGCTGTCAACGCCACCACTCATAGCTATAATTGCTTTTTTGCTCATTATTTTCTTTCCGCTCCGTTTATTCGGGAACTATACACCAATCGACCAAAATTTACGATATTGCGTTGGCGTCATTCCTTCTTGCTTTTTGAATTGCCTTGTAAAGTGGCTAATGTTATCGACGCCTACAGTGTATGCAATTTCGCTGATTGACATATTACTTGTTCTAATTAAGCTTTTTGCACTTATCATGCGCAAATAAATCGCATATTCAATTGGCGATTGACCAATATGGCGTTTAAACAATTTTTGCAGATAATACGGGTCTAGGTTAAATTCATTTGCTAAGTGATTAAGGGTGATTTTTTTGTTGTAGTGAGTTGTAAGATAGCTACGAATGTCGCCTACCAACGGGGGAACATGTTGTGATTTTTGCGAACCGCCCGAATTTGAAATGCTTTCCGTCAGCAATTGTGTTAAAACTCCGGAGCTTTGTACATCAAGCTCAAATAAGTTCTGCTCTAGAGACGGTTCCTCATATGTAAGGCTGCGGTTGAGCAGTGTGTCAAGCAATGTGTGCATTGAGGATTCTGGTGCAAGTTTGCCTACAACTGCACCGCCGAACAGTCTTCGAAATGTCTCATAATATGCTCTTGCTGTTGCTCCGTTAAAATGTACCCAGATTACATCCCAGTGACCAATTTGGGGATCAGTATAATAGTGTTGGTGATTTGCGCAATCTATCCAAAAGAAATGTCCTGGTCCGATTTGCTCTGTTTGTCCATCATATTCCAGAATTCCACCGCCGGAAACTGTAAGCTTGATTAAAAACGAGTCCAACCCTTGTCGAGTTGTGTAATAATCCGGTCCCGCAAAAAAGTAGCCTACCTCTTGTAAGTAAAGAAAGTTCGTTTTGGCTGCCACAGTTGCCGTTATAAATTTCCAAACGGAGTGTGGTGCAATATCGAGTTCGTAAGAAAAGTGTTGCATAATTCACCCACCACTATATGCGATACTTTACGACTGTGAATATCCCTTTTGTGTCACATGCTCTTTGAGCAATACATCGTGAGCTCCACCTTCAACAATTGATGTTGAAGAAATGAGTGTAAGCTTTGCTTTCTCTTGAAGTTCCGGAATTGATTGCGCCCCACAATTGCTCATTGTTGATCGCATCTTCCCAAGAGTCAGGGTTACATTGTCTTTGAGGCTACCGGCATACGGCACATACGAGTCAACGCCTTCTTCAAATGCCAAAGACTTTGAACCGCCCATGTCATATCTTTGCCAGTTTCTTGCACGCGCTGAACCTTCAGCCCAATACTCTTTCATATAGCTGCCACCGATACTTACGCGACTTGTCGGACTTTCATCAAAACGTGCAAAATAGCGGCCCAACATGAGAAAGTCTGCACCCATTGCTAACGCAAGTGTAAAGTGATAATCATGGACAATTCCGCCATCAGAGCATATCGGAATATATATTCCGGTTTCTTCGTAGTATTCATTTCTTGCTTTTGACACTTCGATGACTGAAGTTGCTTGTCCACGACCGATACCTTTTTGTTCACGTGTTATACAAATGGATCCTCCGCCAATTCCAACTTTAATAAAGTCTGCTCCACTATCTGCTAGAAAGCGAAATCCTTCGCCATCAACAACATTACCGGCGCCTACCTTAACTTTATCCCCATAGGTCTTGCGTATCCAGTCGATTGTATTCTTTTGCCAGACAGTATAGCCGTCCGACGAGTCAATACAAAGCACGTCGGCTCCCGCTTCGATCAATGCCGGAACACGCTCTGTGTAATCGCGAGAGTTAATTCCCGCACCAACCATATATTTCTTATCCGAATCCAGTAGCTCCAGAGGATTCGCTTTGTGTGAGTCATAATCTTTACGGAAAACCATATGAGTTAATCTGCCATTAGCGTCAACTATTGGAAGACAGTTTAACTTATGCTCCCATATAATGTCATTGCACTTTTTCAGTGATGTGCCGACCGGAGCTGTGACAAGCCTATCCACAGGAGTCATGAAATCTTTAACATATTCCGATCCGTCCATGCGACTTACACGATAGTCACGACTCGTTACCAGACCGACAAGACGTCCATTGCTTGTTCCATCTGAAGTCACTGCCACTGTTGAGTGCCCTGTTTTTTTCTTTAATTCAAGAACATCATGCAATTGCGACTCGGCGGAAACATTAGAATCACTTGTAACAAATCCCGCCTTATATGATTTTGCTCTCGTCACCATTGTTGCTTGATTTTCAATTGATTGTGAGCCGTAGATGAACGACAGTCCGCCCTCTTTCGCCAATGAGACTGCCATATTGTCATCAGACACTGCTTGCATTATTGCTGAAGTCAAAGGTATGTTTATATATAGCTCCGATTCTTCGCCTCGTTTATGCTTTACCAGAGGTGTTCTCAAACTGATTTTATCAGGAACACAATCCTCTCCCGAATAGCCAGGCACAAGTAAATATTCGCTAAATGTATGCGAGGGCTCCTTAAAAAAATACGCCATAATAATCATTCCTTTCAAAGACAAATAAATAGTTATTTCTATGTTTTTTAAAGTTTGGGGGCTTGTTTTGTATTAAAACATTATATTGTTGAAAACAGACTTGTGTCAAGAGTTAGTGCATCGCATTTTAAATAAGAATTCTTAATTTTTTCTAATTTTGTTCACTTTATGTACATATAAGCCGATTAATATAATAGTGGTATCAATAAGACGTATGATATCTTTGCGAAGTCATTTGCAAAAATTTTAATTCGAGGACAAGCGTATGAATCAATCAAGTAGCGAAGAAAAAAGAATTATTTATGACCCCCACACATATGTATCTCCGCCAAGGGATGATGCCCAATACAGTGCTCATGCTTATGTTCTGCCTCATAACACCGAGTCGACTAATAGCTCAATCGAGTATCGCGAGCCATCATTTAACAAATCAGCATATGATGACTTTTCGGGCGAAATGTATTCTCCGGGGATTTGTGTAAACCAGCCTTATCCGCGAGATCGTGCAAACGAAGGCGAGCGAAATAAGTCTTCTCACGATCGCGACAACAAGGGGTTCGTCAACTTTTTGCGAGCTATGGCTTTAGTACTGATCTGTGCAGTTTTTAGTGCCGCGTTTGCTTATGTGGTTGTCGATTACCGTCTAAGTAGTGGAGACTTTGCAAGACCAACTCAAGTCACTTTGGGTGCTATAGCTCCTGAAAGAGTTCCGGACTATACTGTCACAGCACCGGTCGCCACCGGGGTTGACATAATGCCTGCTGAAGACATCTTTGATATGGCTCGCTCTCAAGTAGTTGTAATTTATGCTGACGTCCCAAGCCCCTTCGGAGCAAACGGAGCCACAACACCCGTTTCAGGTTCAGGCTTTATTATCTCTGAAGATGGATTTATATTGACCAACTATCATGTTATCGAGCTTGCTCACTCGAGTGATATTCCCATCAACGTTATTCTAAACGATGGAACATATTATGTAGCAGAGGTTGTGGGTTTTGAGGCCAGCAACGATGTTGCAGTTATAAAGGTTGATGCTTCCGGACTTAGCCCGGTGCTCATTGGGAACAGTGATGATCTTCGTGTGGGCCAAACTGTTTACGCCATAGGCAATCCTTTTGGAGACCTTGTTTATACCATGACCGATGGTATTGTTTCGGCACTTGATCGAGTTGTTTCCGTTGAAGGGAAAAGTATAAATACATTCCAGTTTAGTGCTGCCGTTAATCAGGGCAACTCTGGTGGACCAATCTTTAACGCTCACGGAGAAGCTATTGGCATTGTAACTGCCAAAGTTGTCCGTGGCAATGTTGAAGGTATCGGGTTTGCAATACCTATTAATGACGCCGTTGATATTGCTGTTGAGTTAATCGAGCATGGCTATCTCTCCGGCAGACCGCTAATTGGAGTCGTAGGACAAACTGTCTCGCCGGCCCATGCCGCCTACCTTGACTGGGTTGAAGGCGTTCTTATCAGTGCTGTTACTCCAGACTCTGCCGCAGATCTGGCAGGAATTGAAGTGGGTGACATCATAGTCGCGCTTGACGATGAAGAGGTCACTTCATTGGAGATTTTGAGGTTTGCCCTACGTGACCACAGAGCGGGCGATACTACAACTATCTCTGTTTGGCGTCAAGGTGAGATCCTCGATTTGACAATAACATTCGATGAGGATGCACATGCAGGACGACCGGAACCAAGACCTCCAATTGATGAGTCGGAATTGCCTGACCCATTTGAAAATCTGCCTTAAAACTGTTGTGGTTTAGGTTGCGAGCGACATATCTACAGGATGTGTCGCTTTGTGTTTCTGCACGCTCTTAACCGGACATTATTTAAGCGACTTTAAATGTACGCAATAATTTGTTGACATTCTGTTAAGCCTATGATAATATTTCACAATAAAAAATGCCGCGATGTTGTTAAATGTTCACATGAAAGGACTTGAATAATTTGATGATTTGTGCCACAATTTTTAGTAAACAAGTAAATGGGTTAGCTGCGTCCAATTATTGCGCCCTACAATTGAACAAGGTTGAACTTAAATAACGGTTGTTTTCTGCATGTTACAGAGAGCAACCGTTTTTGCATTTGTATTTATATTTATATTATAGAAAGAGAGGTATCTGAATGTATAAAGCATCATGGAGATCTATTGCACAGCACCGCGTCCCACAATGGCTAAAAGACTGCAAGTTTGGGATTTATACGCACTGGGGAGTTTATTCAGTTCCGGCCTGTGGCCCGAATGCAACATGGTATCCATATAACATGTATCGTGAGGGCTCTCTACAAAATTTGTACCACCGCTTAAACTATGGTGAAGTTTCTGAATTTGGCTACAAAGACTTTATTCCACTTTTCACTGCAGAAAAGTTTGACCCGGACGAGTGGGCAGAGTTGTTTAAAAAGTCCGGCGCAGGTTTTGCCGGTCCGATAGGTGAGCATCACGACGGGTTTTCAATGTGGCGTTCAAAGTTCAGCCGCTGGAATGTCTATGATATGGGACCTAAGCGAGATATCGCTGCAGAGCTCTCAAAAAGCGTTCGTGCACAAGGGCTTCGATACATGACTGCTATGCATCATGCTGAAACCTGGTATTTTTATCCTCATTGGAAAACTGAATATGACGTTTCAAATCCCGAGTATAGCGGTCTTTATGGTCCTATACACAATGAGAACTGGAACGGAAGAGGAGCAGAGCTTGATCCTGAAACATATACAGCAAACCATGAGCATTTTTGGCCTCAAATGGAACCTCCAAGCAAAGAGTTTCACGACTTATGGCTTGGCAAGCTGAAAGAATACGTTGATTTATATGAGCCGGATTTAATGTGGTTTGATTTCGGATTGAAGTATATTCAAGAAGACTACAAGAAAGAATTCGTTTCATACTACTACAATAAAGCTGAAGAACTTGGCAAAGAGTTTATCATTACCTACAAATGGCATAATTTAGTTGTTGGAAGCGGCATTGAGGATGTTGAGCAAGGTCAACACGATGATCTCACTTACAATTTCTGGGTGACAGACACAACAGCAGATAATGGTGAGGCATGGGGACATCTATACAATAACACGTACAAGCACCCAAGCCGCCTTGTGCACTACTTAATTGATAATGTTTCCAAAAACGGTGCACTCATTCTTAGTATTGGTCCTCGACACGATGGCACTATTCCGGAAGAAATACAACATATTCTTTTGGAAATGGGCAAATGGCTCGAAGTTAACGGCGAGGCCATATACGAAAGCTCACCGTGGATTATCTCTGGCGAAGGTCCCACATCAATGACTAAAAAAGGACCCTTCAGTGAATCTGAGAAGCTAGAATATCTAGCCGAAGATATCCGCTTTACAGTCAAAGACGATGCATTGTACGCTATTTCTCTCGCGTGGCCCGGACAGGAACTGTTAATCAAGTCTGTTGTTCCTTATCTTTATCCAAACGAAATAGAAAGTGTTGAAATGCTGGGTGCTCCGGGCACACTAAATTGGAAGTACACGGATAAAGGACTGTTGGTTGAAATGCCGAAGTCTCCACCATGTAGTTATGCGTACACAATAAAGATAAATCGTCGTAAACCGTTTTAAAGGAGAGTTCTATGGCTAATGCAGAAACGAAATTAGAACATAATTCAAGTAGGCGAAAACCTTTTGATACCAATAAAATATTTAATGTCTTCGGCATACTTATCTTGGCTATTGCCACTCTTGCCTCCATCTACCCAATATTCTGGATGATAATGGGTTCGTTCAAAACAAATCATGAGCTTTTTATGCAAACCCTCGCCTTGCCGGAGCAGTTTGATTTTGCGATATTTCCGGATGTTTGGGTACGAGCCAACTTTAGCACAGCAGCAGTAAACAGCTTGCTTATCGTTATTGGAAGAAATATAGCTGTTCTTATCCCCGCTTCAATGGCAGCGTTTGTGCTTTCGCGTGTTAAGTTCGGCGGTTCAAAGGTTATAATGGCAGTCTTGGCTGCTTCAGTTGTTATAAGCGGACAGTTCATTTTGATTCCACTATTCTTCGTTATTAACGACTTAAATCTCTTTAACACTCTATGGGCACCGATTTTAGCCGGTTCTGCCATAGATATGCCTATAACAATTCTCTTGTTCATTGCGTTCTTTAGAGAGATTCCTTTTGACATCGAAGAATCTGCAATGTTGGATGGATGTACCAAAGTAGGATTTTTCCTCCGCTTTATTATTCCTCTTTCAAAACCTATCGTTGCAACAATTGTCATTTTTGTATCCCTATGGTCTTGGAATGAATATCTTTACGCATTAACGTTCCTACATGAGGATTCCGTCCGCACAATCCCATTGCAGTTGCAAAATTTCCGAGGGAGATGGGCAGTAGAGTATAACGGCATATTTGCTTCCCTATCTCTGGCAATTGTACCATTAATCATACTATACGTCTTTATGCAGAAATCATTTGTCAAAGGTTTAACTGCCGGCGCAGTAAAAATGTGATTGGAGGCTAGAGCAAATGAGTATTAAACAAAAACGAGCAATCGGCAAATATACATTAGTCTGTCTGTTCTTAGCCCCGGCAGTGCTTATGTTAATTACATTCGTATACGGACCGCTTGTTACATCTTTTGGCTATGCATTTACGCGTTTCCAAGGATTTAGTCCGGCCGAATTTGTAGGTTTCAGAAACTTTGAAAACGTATTTCAAACACCATTGTTCTGGAATGCACTGCGCCTAACCTTCATATGGGTTGGACTTAGCACATTCCTTCCCGGTTTTGTCGGTCTTGTTCTCGCTTTACTTTTGGAATTTTTTGCTAAAAACTCTGTCTTCGCAGGCATTACCCGCACCGTTTTGTTTATGCCAATGATGATGGCTATGATGGCTGCGGGCATACTATGGTCTCTCATTTACAATCCTACCATCGGCATTATTTCCGGTGTTGCAGATGCTCTTGGGTACGCCGGAACGATTGATGTTTTTGGTAATGCCGACACTGCGATATTTTACGCATTTCTGCCTGTTGTTTGGAAGGATGCAGGATTTTCAATGGTTATTTTCATCGCTGCCTTGCAAGGCGTTTCTAAGGATGTAATGGAGGCCTCCGTTGTTGACGGTGCAACTAAGATGCAACAAATTCGCAACATTATGTTGCCAAGCATCATGCCTGCTATTATTACCGTAACGTTGATTAGTATGATTTCCGGCTTTAGAGCCTTTGATATGTTACATACGATGACCCGAGGCGGACCCGGAGCTGCTACAAACTTGGTCGCACTTTATTCTTATGAAATGGCTTTCGGATCTTTCCGATTTGATTTTGCATCAGCCATGCAAGTTGTGCAGTTCATTTGTGTTATGGCATTTATCCTGGTGTTTCAAGCTGCCGTTAAGCCCATCAGGAAAAGATATGCACCCTAAAATTTATTGGAGGAAAAAACTATGAAGAAAAAACTTTATCTACTTATCCCAATGGTACTTATAGCCGTGTTCCTATTGACAGGCTGTAATGGGGACGATGCCCAAGGAGACGGAGACGTAACCCTAACGTTCTGGCACGCAAACACTGATCCCGAGCTCATAGCTCTATACCAGAGCTGGGAAGACATCACACCTGGTGTCACAATCGAGCAAACCACATTTGTAGACGACGACTTTAAAGTACAAGCTCGTGTCGCTCTTGCCGCCGGTAATACGCCGGATGTATGGTACATGAACACAGGTATGTCACTTATTCAATTCGTCGAAGAAGGCGGAATGCGTCCAATCCAAGAATTTAGAGATGAATTCGGTTGGGATGACATTTATGATGCAACATCTCTAAACTGGACATCAATTGATGGCGAACTGTATGGTCTTCCTTGGACACAATTCACACCATGGCATATTATTTGGGCAAACAGTGACTTCTTTGCAGAGCACGGTCTTGATTACCCTGTAACAGTTGCTGACTACATTGCTTTAGCTCCTGTATTGCGTGAACTAGGCCAAGAACCTCTAACATTCTACAACCTTGACGGTTGGTATGGCGCTATCTTCTTCGGTGAGTTCGTTGCACAAATGATGGACGGCGGAACTTGGATAGACGAAATTAACTCCGGCGAACGTAGATGGGATGAAGATCCTGTTGCCAGACGTGCTTTCGAATACATGGTTGAAATGGCAGAAGCCGGCGTATTTTTAACAGGTTTTGACACCTTGCGTCAAGACACAGCTCTACCTGTTTGGGCTGCTCAACAATCTCCGCTAATGTACAACGGTACTTGGTTCACCGGCGTAATTGGCTATGAGTTTGACTTCTCTGTACAAGCATTAACATTCCCACGTATTTATGAAGGAAGCACAACACATTCATTCCAAAATGCTCTTGACTGGGCTCTTGGCATTACACCGGAAACAGAACATATTAGAGAAGCTCTAGAGTTCATTACTTTTGCAGCGGGTCCTGAACATCACTATCACATGACAGCATCAGGATTCACAACTTCACCAATTCCTGAAATTAATGACAGAGTTGAACTTCCATACTTCTTCTTACAGCCACCAATGACCGACCAAGTTGGTATGCCTGCTACAGATTTCTTCTGCTTTGCATGGCCAATGCCGGTTATCGCTGAAGTTGAAATGCAAATCTCTCTCTTGTTGACCGGTCAGACAGATGTTGATTCTGCATTGAGCGCGATACAAAGAGTACACAACGACCATTATTAAAAACTAAGGAGACAAAATCATGGACATCATGGAAAAATTACAAGCAGCTAAAGCCGCAATGTTGTGCCTTCAACGCTACCAATGGGAGCAGGGGTGCGCCGCACAAGCAATTTTAGAATCAGAAGGTGTTTGTGATGATGTTTTAAGACTATGTCAAGCTGCCGTTATGCGCTCATCTAGAGATGGACGTGTAGGTGTTATGGAAAGAGGCGACAACAACATTTCTGTTGATGATCCGGCGGCTATCGGTGAAAGCTTGTTGCGTGCATATGACAAAACCGGCGACAAGTTCTACAAAGAGGCGGCTGACAAGTTGTACTTCTATCTAAAACATCGAGCACCAAAAACTCCGGATGGTATAGTCTATCACTTTAACATCAAAAACCAAGTGTGGGTTGATGCCTACTATATGTGTCCACCATTCTTGTGCCTCTACGGTGACCAGGAAGAGGCAATGAAGCAAATCAAAGGCTTCCGCAAATATTTGTTTAACGAAGATGCTGCATTACTCTCTCATATATGGGAAGATGACTTACAAGAGTTTGACAATGAAGCATTTTGGGCTACAGGAAATGGATGGGCTCTCGCAGGTATGGTCCGTGTCATTGACATGGTTGAGCCGGGTGCTGACAAAGAATATCTAATTGATTATGTTAAAAAGCTCTTAGATGGTTGCTTGAAGCATCAACGCAGTGACGGACTGTTCCATGATGTATTAGATGACCCCTCAACATTTGCTGAGTCAACAGCAAGTATGATGATTGCATATTCTATATATCGCGGAGTTATGCGAGGATATCTTCCAAAGGATTATATCTCGGCTGCAGATAAGGCTCGAGATGCAGTCAGATGTAAGGTGGATGAACTTGGTTATGTTCGCGATGCCGCAGCTATGCCGGACTTCAACTCTCCGGGCGTTTCTCCCGAAGGTCAAGCTTTCTATATTTTAATGGAAACTGCTTCAAAAGACTATTTGGCAAGCTGCTAAGACTTAAAAAGGGGAGATGTAGCATTCCTTGTGTATGCTACATCTCTTTTTTGTCTTTTTTGTTAAGGTAAAATAATTGAAAATAATTTTGCTTATGATATAATACTCTCACGCAAATTTATTTTGAATCAATGGTCTTATAGTAAATCAATTGTGAGTTAATGCAACCACATCAATAATCGGAGAGTGTAAATGGGAAAAGTAATAGCTGTAGCTAATCAAAAAGGTGGAGTTGGCAAGACCACAAGTTGTGTAAGTCTTTGTGCCGCATTAAAAGAAGCCGGTGCTAAAGTCTTGCTTTGCGACATGGATCCGCAAGGCAATGCCACCTCCGGCATGGGATCTCAAAAAGATAACAAGACATACAACATGTATAGTGTTTTGATTGATGGAATAGATGCCGGAAAAGCAATTCAAAAAACACCGTATGGCGATCTGTTGCCATCTAATAGCATAATGTCCGGTGCGGGCGTGGAGCTTGTTATGATGGACAATCGTGACGCCGTGCTCAAAAACGTTCTGGCAAGTATTCGTGACGAATATGATTATATTTTTATCGATTGTCCACCTTCGCTTGAAATGCTGACACTTAATTCGCTCTGCGCTGCAGACACTGTGCTAATACCTGTACAATGTGAGTATTTTGCACTTGAGGGCTTGAGAGATCTCATGACAACCATTCGAATGACAAAGAAAGCACTTAATCCTGCACTTGAAATTGAAGGCGTTTTACTAACAATGTATGACTCACGCACAAATCTCTCCTCTCAAATTTCAACAGAGATTAAAAAATACTTCAAAGAGAAGACATATGGGGTTACAATCCCGCGAAGTGTACGAATTGCAGAAGCTCCCAGCCATGGGAAGCCCGTACTTGATTATGATAAGACGTCTCGCGGAGCGCAGGCTTATCGTGAGCTGGCAAGGGAATTTTTGAAGAGAAACAATCATGAAGTCAAAGGAGGGAATTCATAGTGAGTAAAAAAGGACTGGGAAAAGGGCTGGGCGCACTATTTGGAGATGCTGTTGATAGTCCCGCTGAACACGATTTTGAATACCTTCCACTGCAACGCATCGAGCCAAAGCATGATCAGCCTCGAACACATTTCGAAGAAGACAGAATAAATGAGCTTGCTGACTCTATACGTGAGCATGGTGTGTTGTCACCAATAATGGTGCGTCAAACCACAGACGGTTACTATCAAATAATCGCCGGCGAACGTAGGTGGCGTGCATCTCGCGAAGCCGGCCTTACTCAAGTTCCTGCGAGAATCGTTGTAGCCGACGACAAGACTGCATTAGAAATTGCAATGGTCGAAAATCTACAGCGAGAGGATCTAAGCCCGATTGAAGAGGCTCGCGGATATCGAGTTCTCATGGATGAGTTTGAAATGACTCAAGAAGAGGTTGCACAACGAGTGAGTAAATCCCGCCCGGCTGTTGCAAACTCGCTTAGACTGCTTTCTTTGCCGGATGAATTGACAGAGCTTGTATTGCGAAAAGAGCTGTCTGCCGGAAGTGCTCGTGCTCTGCTTGCACTCAAAAGCACTGATCAAATGAAAGAAGCCGCGAAATCTATCGTCGATAGTGAAATGAGCGTACGAGAAGTTGAAGCTCTCGTAAGAAAGCTGGGGAAGGAAGAGCCTGCATCAACATCAACAACACAAAGCAGTATAGAGGTTGATTACTTACTTGAGGCACAAAAGCGTCTAACCTCTGCCATGGGCAGACGTGTAACAATTAATCAAAGCAAAAAAGGAAAGAATAAAGGCAAGATCGAGTTAGAGTATTATGACCAAGAAGATTTTGATGTTATCTTTGACTTTCTATTATCCGGTAATGTGAGCGAAAGGGGCAGCCACTTAGATGATTGATATTAAACTGATACGTGAAACACCTGATATTGTAAAGCAGGGCTTTTTGAAAAAGGGTAAAGATTGCAACGCTGAAATTGACAGAATTATAGAGCTTGACGTTCAACGCAGAGCACTTATCTCTGAAAGCGAAGCCAATAAGGCTGAACAAAACAAAACGTCAAAGCAAATCCCTCAAATTAAAAAAGAAGGCGGCGATGCCACGCCGATTTTTGAACGACTAAACGAGTTAAAAGAGAAAATCCGCATTGCTGACACTACGTTACGTGAAGTAGAAGGTGAATTTAACGAGCTCATGCTCGGATTGCCAAACCCTCCTGACGACGACCTTGTTGCCGGTGGAAAAGAGAATAACGAAACTCTAAGACTTTTCGGCGAGCCGCATGTCTTTGATTTTGAACCAAAAAACCACATGGATCTTTGCACAGAACTTGACTTGATTGACTATATGCGCGGAGTCAAGCTTGGTGGAAAAGGATATTGGATTTATCGTGGACTTGGCTCACGTCTGGAGTGGGCTCTATTGAACTATTTCATCGACACACATATTGCAGACGGATATGAATTCATGCTCGTGCCACATATGCTTGAGTACCAATGCGGCTTAACCGCAGGTCAGTTCCCCAAATATGCCGACGAGGTATATAGAATTGAAAACCCATCTGATGACAGGATTCATTATATGCTCCCGACAGCAGAAGCCGCTCTGGCTTCTATACATAGAGATGAAATCTTAAAAGAAGCTGATCTTCCAAAGAAATATGTTTCATATACCCCCTGCTTCCGACGTGAAGCGGGAACATACGGAGCTGACGAGCGCGGCATGGTACGCGGTCATCAGTTTAACAAGGTTGAAATGTTCCAGTTTACAACTCCCGAAGGCTCCGCTGAAGCATTTGATGAGTTGGTTGGAAAGGCAGAAGCTCTTGTTTCAGGTTTAGGATTCCACTTCAGAACTGTAAAGCTTGCTGCAGGCGATGTTTCTGCACTAATGGCGCGAACATACGATATTGAGATACAAATTCCGTCCATGAATGGCTATAAAGAGGTTTCTTCCGTTTCTAACGCACGTTGCTTCCAATCAAGACGTGGTGCTATGCGATTCAAGCGTGAGTCTACAGGCAAAACCGAGTTCATGTATACCCTTAACGGCTCAGGACTTGCGACAAGCAGAATTTTACCGGCGCTTGTGGAACAAAACCAGCAAAAAGACGGTAGCATTGTTATTCCAGAAGTGCTTAGAAAGTATCTTGGCGGTCTTGAAGTCATTCCGGCTACAAAATAGCTATACGCCGTATCCGGTGACTCGAAGACTCCTTGTAAATCAATTGTTAGTTTAGTTTTAAGGTGAGCGAGCATGTCAAAAAAGAAGAAGAATAATGAAGCCATGACTGAAAAGTGTGCAAAAAAGGCTAAATCCATTTTCAACGAGTTCAAAACCTTTGCCATTAAAGGCAACATGATGGATATGGCCGTTGGTATGATTGTCGGCGGTGCATTTACATTACTAATAAACTCAATGGTGTCAAACATTGCAACACCATTGATTGGCATTTTAATTGGTGTTGATTTCTCTGAATGGGAGATTCAGCTACCACACCTGTACGGGAACGCCGAGCCGGGAACATTGGCAATCGGTACTTTTTTAAATAACCTTATTAGCTTTTTTGTTGTAGCGGTCGTTGTGTTCCTGTTTGTAAAGCTACTAAACAAACTGAAAAGGAAAGCTGAAGAAGCACCTAAGCCGCCTCCAAAGCCTTCCCCTGAAGAGGTTCTGCTTGCAGAGATTCGTGACATCTTGAAAGAGCAGAAGGACAATTAGTTAAACACCTGATAACAGGGGCTGTTGCAAAACAGCCTCAAAAGCATATATAGGGCGTCGTCGTTGCGGGCTTTGACCCGCAATCCCCTAAATTTGCCGAAAGTTTCATGGGATTGCGGCTCGTAGGCCGCAATGACGTGCTACAGCCCTTTTTTGTATATCTTTCCTGCCTGCTCATGCCTCTCAGCATGTTTTCAGTGTGCATGTGTACCCTTAATTTTCCTGTACAGTAAGATTAATGCCATAGCACAAACGACCAGCTCTGTGAACACAAACGACAGCCAAATGCCATTCATGTCCAAAGCTGCACTTAGAATGATTGCCATAGGAATAATTATTATACAACCTCGTAGCACTGAAATTAGTAGCCCAATTTTGGCGTTTGCAATAGCACTGAAAAATGCCGCCGCTATGATGTTAACACCGGTAAATATAAAGCCGATGAAATATATCCTCAATCCGTTGCCGGCAAGCATTGCAAGGGTTTCGTTTGATTCGCTATTAAAAATCGCAACAATTTCATATGCGAAAATGTACATTACTGCATATATGCCCAGCGATATAACAAGCACAACAGCTATAGCGTACTTGAGAACCTGCTTTATCATGTTATTATCTCCAAGTCCTTGTCCCTTGCTCAAAAGAGGTTGAACACCTTGTGCAACACCAGTGAATATAGACGCCACAATAAATGCAATGTTTGCGACAACTCCATATGCTGCCACACCAATATTTCCCTCAATCCCTAGTATAAGAAGATTGAATGTAACAAGTGCAATAGATAGCGACAACTCGTTGATAAAGGCTGATGAGCCCAAAAATAGGATGTGTGCTATTTTTTTGATTTTGATTTTGCATTTCTGCAAAATGAATTTGTTCCGTTTTGTAATAAAATGCAGAGATAGGACACCTGCTCCAAGCACCATAGAACAAACCGTTGCCAGTGCCGCACCTAACATTCCCATGTCCAGAGGGAATAAGAAAATCCAATCAAGTACGATGTTTGATAGACTTCCCGTAACCATTCCTGCCATAGCAAGTTTTGGATTATTGTCGTTTCTTATAAATGCTGTCAGTATGCAATTTAGTACGATAATAGGAGCTGAACTCATTATGACTTTCATATAAACTTCAGCCATTGGTAAAATCGTATCGTCAGCACCCAGTATCATTGCCAACGGAGTTGAAAAGAAGATGCCAACTATGCTAAATATTGCTGAAACAACCAGACCTATTATAACTGCGTGTGTAAATGTAGCGTTTGCTTGACTGTCATCATTTCTTCCTTTTGATATTGAATACTGTATAGCTCCGCCAATGCCAATCATTAGCCCTACACCGAATAGTATGCCAAAAACTGCAATACTAATATTTAGTGCAGTGAGCCCATCTGCACCAAGTGCCACAGAAATAAAATATGTGTCCGCAAGAATGTAAGCCGAGAGGCATATCATTCCAAGCACACTCAGGCTCACATATTTAGTAAAGTCTTTTATAATTTTGTTTTTTCTCATTTATGTTATCCGGCTTCCTACTATGCCTTATAGCATTTTCTAATTTATAACCTTTTTGCTTGATACATATGCAACCCATCCACATGTCATGGCGGACAGTGCCATAACAACAGGTAACATCATTGCTATAGTGAGGCCCACCTGTGAACTAAGAAATGCCATCATAATTGGAGCAATAATCCGTGCAACTCCCATCACTGACATTAGAATTGATGTTGTGAAAGTGGTTCGTCCCTCATATCCTATAGCACATTCACTAACTAGCACCGGAATAAAGTGTCCGCTACAAAAGCCAAAAATGCCAAGTGCAATAACAAGGATTATCGGATTTCCCGATAAAACTCCAGCTAAAATACAAATACTGCTCAAAAGTCCGCCCAATGCAAAAAACTTCAATTGTGCTCGCTTAATGAATAACGCTGTTAAAAAGCGGGCAAGTGTCGCAAATATCCAATAGACAGTCATTGCTAACATCCCAAGCTCTTCGGCATCGTGCTGAAGTCTCATATATCTGACAATCCATACCATAACACCGGCAATTGCAAACATTGCAAAAAATCCTGCAAGATTTAGTGCTATGTTGCGCCCCATTTTGAAATATGCTAGCAAGTCGTTTTTTGTAAAAACATGCTCTCGTACTGCAGCTACTGCACTTTTCTTCTTGGAGCCACGCGTTAGAATCAAAATTGCCACAACCACGGCGATTGATGCAACTGCCAACGCATAATGGAGTCCTCGCCAGTCTGTATATCTCAATGCCCAGAAAAGTATGAGCGGAGCCAATACGCTGCCTACACCAAAAAATCCATGCAAGTATCCCAAATATTTTGTACTTTCTTTTTTTCGAACATCCACAACAGCTGAATTTGTGTAAGTGTCAATGAATCCTCCGGCAAAGCCGATAAGTGCACACCCAATACAAAACAATATAAATGTGGGCGAAAATCCACTGGCAAACAGCATTACTGCTTGAGCCGCAAACGCCACACTTAGCACAATAGTTTTCTTTGCTCGTCCTTGAGCCATTATTGTGAAAAAGATAGATAGTACAAAGCCAACGCTCACCAGTGATGCCATTAACCCTTCTTCCGCGCCATCAAGTGAAAATGCGTAAACAATTTCATTAACAAGAACTCCCGGCATTGACACAACTATAGAGTAGACAAAAATTGATATAAATGCGGCAGATGTAACTGCACGCGTTACATTATTCTCATTGCTTTTTTCTTTTTCGTTCAAAATAAATGTTCCTTTCACAGTGCCAGGCACTGACAAAGTTAAAGCTATCTACTAACACCAAACAGTGCCGCCCCAATCATCCCGGCATCATTGCCGAGCTCGGCTTTCAAAATAGGAGGTAGTGCACCCTCATCTTCTGTACTAAATATCTCTGCCTCAACCACTTTATCAAGAGGCCCAAAAAGAGGTTCTCCGGCATTGCAGACACCGCCACCAATTATCACAACTTCGGGACGCAGTGTGTTGCAAAAGCTGACAATTCCTATTCCAAGATACCATACATAGTCTGCAACTATTGCTTTTGCAGCAGCATCGCCTTGTTTGGCTGCATCAAAAATAATTTTGCCACTAATACGTGATGTGTCTCCACCGCAAAGCTCATGCAAAAGAGATTCCGGATGCTTCGCCATTGCACACTTTGCTTCCCGAAGCAGTGCTGTAACTGAAGCATACGCTTCCAGGCACCCGTGAGAGCCGCAGCCACATTTTTCTCCTCCGGCAACAATTATAATATGCCCTAATTCCGTGCCCAGTCCGCATCCGGTATATAATTTTTTGTCGAAAACCAGACCGCCTCCAACACCAGTGCCCAAGGTGAGCACTACCGCATAGTCATATCCTCTCGCTGCCCCGGCATAAACTTCTGCTAGAGCCGCCGCATCTGCATCATTGCCAAGAAAGACCGGAACTTTCCAGTATTTATGAAAAATCGGTATAAAGTCTACTTTTCTCCATCCGGGCAAGTTCGGTGCCAACAAAATCATGTCCGTTTTACTGTTGACTGTGCCGGGAATCCCAACTCCGACATATGCTATATCGCTTTCTGCGACGCCTGCCATTTTCACAGCAGTTTTTCCGGCATCCACCATACTGGCGATGACTTCTTCAACCGGGCGATCTGCCATTGTTGGAACGACATATTTTGCGATTAATTTATGTTCCTCATCAACAACTCCGGCTTTTATGTCTGTGCCACCAAGATCAATACCCAAATAATATTTGCCCATTCACTTATCTCCTATAATTTCTACATAAATACTATGCACTGGTGTTGCTACTCTTGTTTTCTGAATTTGATACTGTTATTATAGTAGGGATTCAAGGTCATAGCAAGAATTAAATATTATAAATGAAAAGATGTTGACACAATTTTGTGGTTAAGGCATAACACCACTTTGTAAAGTCAACGTTATTGTAATAAGAGGATGTTAAAAATGGATAGTAATGAGAGCGTGGATAGAATGGATAAACGCGAAGAGAACCTTAGTAACTCTGCAAAAAGAGCGAAAATTCCAATGTATAGTGCAAATAATTCGACAAACAGCAATGACGCCGGTTTGGCAAATTCAGTAGATTCAAACGGCAACGCTGAAGACTCTTATGAAATGTCGGAAAGCCCGGTTGGAGCTCCATTAAAAAAGCAGTATCGACTGGAAATGTCGAAACTGCGCAAAATGACAATCGGGAAAAAAGTAGGATATATCTGGACTTACTACAAGTTTCACATTATTGGGTTTGCAATCGCAGTGGCATTGATCGGCAGCATCGTTTTTGCAATGTTCAACCCATCACCTAATACCGCATTGTTTGTTGCGTGGAGTGCAGGATTTCTTCCGGATGAGCCGCGAAACGAGGCTAGGTATTGGATAGAGTCATTTTTAGTTGACGAAACTGAAAATGAGCAGGTAGAAGTTATATTGCTTTTAGAAGTTGAAGGCGACCCAATGTCTGCCATGACATACGCACAACGAGTGGTCGCTATGGTTTCCGCGGGACAAATTGATGTCTTCATACTTGATTTGCAAACACTTGAGAGTCATGCAATCAGCGGACTTATACAGCCGCTGGAAAATATTTTAGCTGATATTGAGGCGATAAATCCTAGTGCTTTTCACGCTATTGAAGAATATGTCATTTATGCCGGTTTCATTGAAGAGCACACTGCTTCTGATAATTATGAAATCAACCCTGATGACATCTCGCCACGAGCGATGGGCATAAACATTGCCAACAGCCCTTTCCTCGCAGAGTTTGATTTCGATACACAAAACTTATATTTTACAGTATCCGTAACCTCTAACCAAATTGAGAATGTCACCACAACACTTATTGAGTTTTTTGCACCATCTTAATACTGTTTGACTACAAGCTCTTTTTGAGCTCATTAAGAAAGATCACAAAGTTTCACGGACTGCAAAAGTTGTTGCAGTCCGTGAAATTTGAATGTTTTGTTTTTAACCAAATATGCCTGCGCTTAACCAGGCTGGAATTAATGCAAAGTCGTGTAGCACACTGCCCACTCTTATAAGTATGGCAACAACACCAACGACTATACCGGCTATAGAAAGCCCGTGGGTGCGAGAGTTTGTTCTTTTTAGAAAACCAACAACAGAAAAGCCAATACTTGCAGGAAGAAGAATAAACGAAAATGTAAACACGCCAATTACTGCAAGAACAAAGCCGATAATAATGTATGCGTCAATAATCGAAAATGCTTGTTTTCCCTTCTGTGCGGGAGAATATATATATGGTTGGTTATAGGGTTGCTGATAGGGATAATTTTGAGCCATACGATGATATGGGGGTTGTGTTGGTGCTTGAGGCGCTACTGACGGATTTGGTGGTGTAGGATGATGGGGAGCCGCAGAGGGTGGAGTCTGCTGTGATGCCGCCTGTGGATAATTAGGTGTGCTTCCTATCGGCTTTGTTGTAGCCGCTTCTTGTGAAGGTGGTGCAATCGGTGTCGCAGCAGATGCTACCTCAAGCTCGCGATTGCATGAAACACAGTTTTTAGTGCCGACAGTATTTTCACTGCCACAATTTGTACATTTCATAAGTAGTCTTTCCTTTCACATATGTGTCGTACACTCATTTTACACGCGGAAACCTCTAATGTCAAATAGCTACGACGCAATTTAGCGGTGCACAAAGCGACATTTTATGTTCAATATGTTACTTGTTGATACGGACAAAATGTAGAAAAAGCCCTGTCTTTTGGTCGTTTTTGATATTTTCTTGACTTTTATTGTCAACATTTTGTATAATTAGACGTGTTGCTTGATAAAAACTTTGAAAAGAGGGTGCACAATGAAGATAGAGCACGTCATAGAAACATTTACAAATGAAAATGTCCACTTCATGTTTGACATTAGAGATGCTATAGAATATATGAATAAAAACTATATGACGCCGATTCACCTCGACACTTTGGCTCGTGTTAGCTGTACATGTAAGTCTACGCTACAACGAAATTTCCATGCCGCTACCGGCACATCACCAATGCAATACCTAAAACACTTGCGTATGAACCTCGCAGCATGCATGTTGGCTAACGAAAATAAATCCATTGTCGAAATCTCAATTGATGTCGGCTATAATTCCATATCCAGCTTTAATCGCCACTTTCTAAGTGAATTTAAGATCACACCCTCTATGTGGCGACGACAAATGCGAGCAAAGTTGCCGCACCCATTGCCGTTACGACATTTTTATCATATTCCAATCACTCCGGATGATCGAACTCATGATATGGAACTTGTCGGGCAAAACTAGCATAAAAAAATACTGGCACACAAACACTCTTCTTTGCTTGACAACCATGCTTTACTCCATTAGAATGCTCTTTAATATAGTACAACATGTGTAAGCATTTGTAGATGGGAGAAGCGGTGTGAATTCGATAGGATTTGATAACGAGAAGTACTTAAAACTACAATCCGAGAAAATTCTTGAGAGAATCGAATTGTTCGAGAACAAGCTTTATTTAGAGTTTGGTGGCAAGCTCTTTGATGATTACCATGCAGCACGCACTCTCCCCGGGTATGAGCCCGATATTAAAGTTCAGCTTCTCAAGACACTTGCAGATAAAGCTGAAATTGTAATTGTTGTCAACGCTTCAAACATCGACTCAAACAAAGAAATAGGCGACACCGGAATCTCTTATGATGACGATGTGTTGCGTCTTATTGACGAGATAAGAGAATATGATCTATATGTAGGTAGCGTTGTAATAACGCAGTATTTGGGACAGCCTGCCGCCAACACGTTCAAAGAACATCTCGAATCTCTCGGTGTCGCGGTTTACATAATGCACTATATTCCGGATACTGACTACCCTGCCAATGTTCAGCTTATTCTTAGTGACGAGGGTTATGGCAACAACGATTACATTGTAACAGAAAGACCCCTCGTAGTTGTTACTGCCCCGGGACCCGGAAGCGGAAAAATGGCTGCATGTCTGTCTCAATTATATCATGAAAATAAACGTGGCATAAAAGCCGGATACGCAAAGTTTGAGACTTTTCCAATATGGAATCGTCCACTAAAGCATATGGTTAACTTAGCGTATGAGGCTGCAACAGCGGATCTTAACGATGTAAACATGATAGACCCATACCATCTGGAAGCGTATAATGTGTCTGCAGTAAATTATAATAGAGATATTGAGGTGTTTCCAATCCTCAACGCTATGTTTACTCGAATATGGGGCGAAAGCCCATATCGCTCCCCAACTGATATGGGAGTAAACATGGTTGGATACTGCATAGATGATGAAGTATGCACGATTGCATCTATACAAGAGCTAATACGTCGCTATTTCAACACTCAAGTTGACTATGCAAAAGGAAAAGTGCAGAAGTCAGCATTGTCAAAGCTCGAATTATTAATGAACAGCACAAACAGTCAGCCGGAAGACAGACCTCCTGTCACACACGCTCTTAACAAGGCTGAGAGTGCCGGATGCCCGTGCGTCGCAATTGAGTTGTCAGACGGTGTTGTTGTGACAGGTAAGACATCGTCATTACTCGGTGCATCATCTGCCGCTCTGCTCAATGCACTAAAGCATTTAGCAGAAATTGATGATGACGTCCTGTTAATATCACCGAATGAAATCGAACCTATCCAAAAGCTCAAGGTTGGATATTTGGGAAATGAAAACCCAAGACTCCAAGCTGATGAAGTCTTGCTCGCACTGGCAATTAATGCTGCAAAAAACGAAACTGCAGAAAAGGTGCTCGCACAGCTTCCAAGACTTAGAAAAGCAGAAGCTCACTCTAGCGTTATCCTCTCTCACGTGGATATTGCAGTGTTTCGTCAACTAGGGGTTAATATAACATGTGAACCAGTATTTCAAAATAAACGCCTGTTCCAATGCCTGTAGGCAGTTTGTTAGACCCTAATGTGCTAGTGTCTGTATAGCACAAAAATATATAGATTAAAACAAAGATTCTGAAAGTTATACCCCTTTCAGAATCTTTGTTTATTATATATTTCGCTACTGACTTATTATGTCAGCCAACTTCTAGTCAATCCCAAAAATTGCCTTTATATCAATCGAATAGAATTCAGGAGTAAACTCAATGTTTAATGACTCTCGCCACTCTTCCTCAAGTGCATTGAAGCTTTCAAGTGCTACAAGTTGTCTTAACGTCAACGACATACCTGCCCTGGATATAGACGCCGGAATTGCATCGTAATCAATTGGTATCCGTAGAATAATATGGTATCCAAAATCAGTTTCTACGATATCACTTATTTCCCCTATTTCAAGCTCTCTGGAGGTATCATAAAATTCACTTACCATATCGCCATCCTGGAACAAGTAGCCGTCCGGTGCTGACGCCAGTCCGCCAAAATCTTCACTGTAGTCATGCATGAGTGCTATGAAGAAGTCTACAATGTCGCCATCGTCATGTTCTCTTAATTGTTGCAGTATTTCTTCTGCTTCTCTGCGCGGTGTTTCATCACCATCTTCTGTTGCAAGACGCAGGATATGCAATGCCATTATAAAATCGTGATCTGATGCGTATTCCGCTACCTCTTCATCAGTGAACATGGTGCTCTCTTCGCCAAAAAACTCATCTATTAGCAACGAGACGTGGAGTTGATTTTTAAAAATGCTTACAAATACATCAAAGTCGTAATAACCACCGGTTTCTCGAATGTTCTGTTCAAGGCTTTCTACACCTCCATACATTTCGATCATTCCTGCGATGTCATCATTGAACAATGCAAGATCTTCGTCGGATATTGTCAAGTCCAGCGAGTCAAATCCATATAGGTATACTAAAAATGAAACTGCAAAATCTGTTGAGTATTCCAGTATAAAGTCTGCAATGGCATCATTCTCGTCCGGATCATCACTAAAGAATTCCTGATGTCGAATAAATGTGTCAAACAAATAGACATACAGCTCTGCCCAAGTAATAACAAGATCTCCGGCACTAGCCATGACTGTGTCAGGCGGAAATGTAGCTATGGCCGCATTGAAGTCAAATTGACCCAAATCGAGCTGGTCTCCATAGTCATCATATCCGTCAAATGGAAAGTCGACATCGTTTTCAAAGTTTGGCTGTGTCTCTATAATTGGCTCATCAACCAGATCGTTTATGAGCTCCTCATCGTCTGCTGACGCACAACCTACAAACAATGTAAACAGAAGCGACACACACAACATCAGAGCGACTGCTCTTATCTTTTTCATATAATATTATTTCCTTTCATTGGGCACCACAAAAAGTGGTAACAACACACTATACCCTGTTTGTAACGGCAAATCAATTGCAAAACTGTAAACTTTATATTCGGACACTGTCAAATCTCTTAACGTTTCTATTATGAAGATAGTGCATACCCATAACTTCTAACAAACTTTACAGCTTCATTAACGACAAAACCGCCTGACAACTTTAGTGTGAGAACAGGGTCTGTGCCGGCAAGAACCTTAACGCGTCCCGAGTAGTCAGGCAATGTATAGAGCTTTGACACGCTTTCCATATTGAACTCTGTAAGTTTAAACATTAACAGTCCTTCTTTTTGTGAAATTTCTTTTATTCCTAGTTGTGACGCCTCACTTCGAAGCATAGCAACAGATGTCAATGCAATTACTTGTTGCGGCGGATCGCCATATCTGTCTATAAGTTCGGCAATAATATCATCACAGTCTTCTTCACTACGGATCAAAGCTATACGCCTGTAGATGTCCATTCTCTGTTGAGCCGATGGAACATATTTTTCCGGTATGCCTGCAGAAACCGTAAGATCTGCTGTACATTCAACTTTACTCGTTGATTTTTCGCCTTTTTCTTCCAGTACTGCTTCTTCAAGTAGCTTTAAGTACATATCATAGCCAACGCTTATCATGTGCCCTGACTGCTCTGCACCAAGCAAGCTTCCTGCGCCCCTTATCTCCAAGTCACGCATAGCAATTTTAAACCCGGAGTTAAATTCTGCAAACTCTCTGATTGCAGTTAACCTTTTCTCCGCAATTTCTGTAATGGATTTTCCGCGTCTGAAAGTTAAATATGCGTAGGCGCGTCGAGGAGAGCGACCAACACGTCCTCGGATTTGATGAAGTTGTGATAATCCCAACTTGTCTGCGTCTTCAACAATTAATGTATTTACATTCGGTATATCTATACCGGACTCTATAATTGTAGTACAAACAAGAATTTGTACCGCTCCGGAAGTCATTTGTTCCATAACATCGCTTAAATGGTTTTCATCCATTTTGCCATGAGCTACTGCAACACGTACATCCGGCAACATTTCTGCCAACCGAACTGCAACACGATCAATGTTTTCAATGCGATTATGAAGATAGTATACCTGGCCGCCGCGCGATACTTCTCTGCGAATTGCATCGCATAATACACCGTCGTCATGCTCCAAGACGTATGTTTGCACAGGTCTACGGCTTTGAGGCGGCTCCTCAATTGATGACATATCACGTATGCCTGATAGTGCCATATTCAGCGTGCGTGGTATCGGAGTCGCTGATAGTGTCAAGACATCTACTTGCTTTGAAATTGATTTTAGCTTCTCTTTATGAGAAACGCCAAATCTTTGCTCTTCATCCACAACAAGAAGTCCCAGTTTTTTGAACTCAACATCCTTTTGTATAAGGCGATGTGTTCCAATAACAAAATCAACACTACCGTTCTTTATATCGCGAAGTGCAGTTTTAATTTGTGTCGGAGTTCTAAAGCGGCTTAACACCTCAATATTCACTGGATATCCTGCAAAACGCTTCACTGAAGTAATATAATGTTGTTCCGCTAACACCGTTGTAGGGACCAGAATTGCTGCCTGATACCCTCCAAGAACACATTTCATTATGGCACGAAGGGCCACTTCCGTCTTGCCATAACCAACATCTCCGCAGAGCAAGCGATCCATGGGTATTGGTCTCTCCATATCCCCTTTTATTTCAGTTGTGCTGCGAAGTTGATCTTCAGTTTCTTGATAGCCAAATTTATCTTCAAACTCTGTTTGCCAGACTGTATCTGCAGGAAATGCATGACCTGCAACACGCTGGCGTTCGGCATATAACTTTATAAGCTCTTTCGCCATTTCCCTTGCGGCTTTCTTCGCTCGAGATTTTGCTTTTGTCCAGTCTGTGCCCCCTAGTTTAGAAAGCTTAACACTGGTTGAGTCTTCACCTCCGCCAATGTATTTCGCCACCATATCTAGCTGTGTTGCCGGCACATATAGTGAGTCGGTCCCTGCGAAGGATATTTTTATATACTCTTTGTCCACGTTATCAACACGTAGCTTTTCAAAGCCGACAAAGCGTCCAATTCCGTAGTGGTCATGAACTACCAAATCTCCTTGTGAAAGATCGGCAAAGCTTTGCAGACGCTCTCGGTTTGATTTTTCTTGTGATTTTATAACTCGCCTTGATGCCGGTTGTGAAATTATTTGCCCCTCTGATATTATTGCAAGATTAATACCGGAATATTCCATTCCTGCGGAAAGTTCGCCGAGAGATATTGTACAAGAGCCAAAGTCGGGTAACGTTTGCAATGCTGTGTCTATTGCGGACGAAATGCCACGTTCTTCCAAATATTCACGCAACCTAAGTGCTCTGCGCTTGTCCTGGCAGAGAATGACCGTTCTGAAGTCGGTGTTAATATAGTGTGCAACTTCTGATGCTGCAGTATCTAAGCTCCCACCATATGAAGGCAGACGCTTTGTATCAATGTGTAGCGTGGTACGCGGTGCAAACGGATACTCGGCACTTTCAAAGCTGTCCGTCATGACGATTGGATATGTTTCCATACTAAGCAGAAATCCTTGCCAATCTTCAGAGTATCTGACAAGTCCGCTTTCTAAGACTCCGGTTTCAAGAAGATTCAAACATTCTTCTGCCAGCAGTTTCAAGTAACTTTCTGCACGCTCTTTTACTCGCTGAGGCTGACTAATTAAAACAATTGAGTCCTGTGCAAGATAATCCATAACCGTTGACATTGGAGATATTAATTCAAGATATTTGTCCGCCGCAGGGAAGCTGCGACCACTCTCCAGCCTGTCAATGTCTGACGACAGGTTCTTTAATAGTTCCGGGTTCGTGTTTCGCTTTTCTTCAAGTCGAGACAAGTGCTCTGACAACTCGTTTGCCAACCCATGTATGCCCGCTCCCCCACTGCCATTATAAAGTGAAGGCAGTGCTTCTGCTACAGGTACTATATGTGCTTCAATAAGATTTTCTGTTCTTCGTTGAGATGAAATATCAAAGAGACCCATAGAATCAACTTCATCCCCGAAGAACTCGCATCGCACAGGCTCATCATGAGCTGGAGAAAAGAAATCAAGAATACCTCCACGGACTGCAAACTGTCCCGGACCTTCTACCTGTTCACATCTGGTATAGCCACAAACTACGAGCTTTTCCACAAGCTCTCCCACATCATATGTGCCACCAAATTTTATTGAAATAGATGATTCTTCTAGTTGCTGCTTTGAAAGAGTTCGCTGAAGAGTGCCCGTTATGGACATTACAACAATCGGTGCTTTCTTTTCTAAAAGTGCAGTTAATGTAGCAATTCTCGAGTGCTCTGCTTGACGAGAGACGACCTCTGCGTCTAGAAAAGTAAATTCTCGAGCGTTTAGCACAAGTGCTTGCTCCATTGTTAATGCAGAAATGTCTTTTGCCATTGCAGAAGCTTCGTCTTCAGATGAACAAATCACCACCAATGGTTGCATTGTCGTAGCTCTGACGGCAGCAGCAGCATGGGCTCTGTGAATCTCTGAAAGACCCGACAAGACTGCCGGGCACCCTCCCGCTTCTATACACGCAATTAGGCGCTTGAAGCTAGCATCTTCAAGCAAAGACTTTGTGAGTGAAAGCATATGGTTGCTCCTTTTTTATTATGCTGATAGTATTCAATTCAATTTTCGACTTCTACAAGTCGAAAATATCATGTATTCGAAGGAGATTGTACTCCTACTGAAAGACATTCTGCCTAGAGAGGCGGGGGTCATAACCCACATCTTGACTTCGTCAAGACCCCACTTCAAACGCCAAAGGCGTTAAGTGGCGGGTACGATAAAATGTCTATATAATGTTTCACGTGAAACATTTTCCACAAGCTGTAGTGGTTATGACTGTGGGTAATGCTTATTTTATGCAATACGCAGAATTCTCAACATCAAGTTTGAATCCGCAAGAAAAATACAAATCTCTTGCGTTGGTATTTAGCCTATCGACCACTAAATTAACGGTACTTGCATCGTATCTACTAAAAGCGTGATCAACAACTTTATTTAATAACGCCCAACCATAACCATTACCTCGTGCATTTTCTGACACAACAAAAGACTCTGCGGTTGCACAACTGCTATTATCATAGCGTTTCAAAATACCAAATCCTACAAACGCACCGTTTTCGTCCAACGCACAAAAAATATCACGGTCGCTGTCGATAGAACTGATCAAATCGTTGTCAGTAATATATGAATCTGCCCATGTGTCATTCTTTAGTTTTATGATGTCATTTTCATAGTCACCGCTGTATGGTACGATATTGTGCTTAACTTGTTGAGGTTTGTAATCCGATTTTTGCAACAATAAGATATACTCATTATCGTTACGTACGGCAGATAGTGTTTCCATAAGTAGGTGAAGGTTCTCGTTTCTTGTGTCGAAAAAGAAGTTAAACCTTGCGGCTTTAGCAAGTTTAGACTTAGCATAAGTAAACATGGCGTATGCTACTTCTTGATTCCAGTCATTTAAAAAAAACGGTCCCGCGCAATCAACCCAATTATTTTCAGGATTCATAAAGCAACCCAGAACACCTGACAAAGAATCGTTGTCAAAAAATCCTATCAACATACTTTCGGGGCTATCAATGATAAATGAGAAATCAGCGTATATACTCTCCTTTGATTTTGGGCAGTATGCGCTGTTACTTTCAGGTTGATTATTCCACAAAAAAGCAATATTGGTACATTGTTGTAAATGTTCAGAGCTACATTCTTTAATCACTATGCTTACCATTTCCCCTTACGTATTATATAAACTTTGTCTGCCAAAGAGAAAAATCAATCTGGCCTTACTCCCTGCGGACTTAATCTCTTGCCAACAAACAAAACAACATCATCTTCGCTTAATACCTTTACTCATAAGAGTAGGCTTCGCTTTCCTGTTTTTAATAGCTCCGATAATATAGAGTGTTGTTGACAATGGCGGCAATATATATAAACCACCATAGGCATCTAAAACGGCATTTACATCGCTTCCCATCAATAATGTGATAAGTAGCATTCCGATTACACTAGCGCCACCAGCAATTATTCCAAACACATGACAAGTTGTAGCCCTTTCTAACTTGCTGCAATTTACCAAACCAACTATTCCCGACACAAGGAACACTATCCCTGCAACTGCCAGTCCTGCCAACAATACAAATAGAAGCCCCAGTGTCTCATAGGACAGCGCAACACCAACAGAACCACCAGCACCAGAACCTATGCATGCAAGACCAAAAAGAATCATCAGGATTCCACCCGTTTTTAGGAATACTTTTCCCGGTACATTATAAGGAGCCTTGTTGGGAACCATCATAGAGAATTCCTTTCGCATCACATGTATGATGTGCAAACTCTGTTTTACTTAGCTTTACGACTCGCCGCAACACTACAGCAAGTTCTCTTCAATCCATTTTGCAATGCCGTCGTTTTCGTTGGTATCGCAAACTTGATCTGCAACGGTCTTTACCTCATCAATCGCGTTCCCCGTGGCAACGCCGATGCCGCAATACTCCAGTAAATCAAGATCGTTTACATCATCGCCGAAAGCAACAATTTCGTTCTTATCAATATTCCAATGATCAGCCAACGACGCAAGTGCCTTAGATTTCGTAGCGTCCTTGTGCATAACAAGAGCATATCCGTCGCGTGTCGCATAGAGATACTGTGTGTCACTTAGGTTTTGCTTTATTACATCTAAAACCTTTTCTGCATTTGTAGAGTCAATGATTGCCCACAACTTCTCCGCGTCGCGATTAAGGTCAGAAAAATCAATAATCTCATATTGTATCGGCAAAAGGTCTTCACCAATTAAGTCATTAATATTAAAATTGGCATAATGCTGTGCACCACATTCAACAGCAATGTTGACATCCGCCTTGTCGCACGCTATTAGCAAGTCACGCACAGAATCGGCGGATAAAAGTTTCTTGTAAATAGGCTCGTCTTCGATATATGCACTCGCACCATTGTTGCGAACTGCACCATCGAATTTCATTGCCGAAGTTAGTTCAACTGCACTTTTCCCTCTGCCTGTTGCATATACAGTCCTTATCCCCTTTTCGCGTAGTCGTGCAAAAGCTGTTACATTGCGAGCTGATATAGTTTTGTCTTCACGAAGCAATGTTCCGTCAAGATCTGTCACTACCATTTTTATGTTCATCATATTCTGCTTCTTTCTAAAGTGTTGTCTTGATTGTTGTAAATCAGGGCATGGCTTAAAGCTTCTGTCATATTCAAACAGATTCTCGCGGAGAAATAAAACTGTGCAATATTGCGCATAACTCTACATATAGTGTTTCACGTGAAACATTCCACTCAACTTGTAGTGGAACATGATAATTAACTTGGAAAAGTTTATGTTTGCTAAAGTGGCGATTTTTGGATTTTGGCAAATCGTCGAGGAAGCTTCTCCGTCGTGTTTTTTGCCTTTCGTATAATCACAACTCTATGAACAATGTCTGTGTCCGGAATCGTATAGTCGATGCTCTCTTCTAGTTCCGCACCAAGTGCTTCCATGGCCGTTTTTGCCTCATCGACTTCAAGTTCAGAGTCTGTGCTTTTCATTGCAACCATCAATCCACCAACGCGAACAAAAGGTAAGCATAGCTCACAAAGAACATTCAGCTGTGCCACTGCTCTTGATACAGCAATATCATAACATTCACGCATTTCAACATTATGTGCAGCTTCCTCTGCTCTCCCATGAATACATGTTGCATCAATGTGTAGCTTTGCACACAGCTCTGACAAAAATGAAACTCGTTTGCCCGTTGCGTCAAGTAGCGTCAAGTCAATGGTTTGTTCAGCTACTTTCAATGGCACGCCTGGAAAACCGGCACCACTTCCTATGTCTATAACTTTTGCATTTTTAAAAGGGGCTGTCTGCAGAAGCGATAGAGAATCAAGGAAATGCAAACGCGCGACTTCCTCATCGCCGGAAATTGCAGTCAAATTGACATTTTTTCCGTACTCATCAAGAAAATCGTAATACGCTCTAAATGCCGCCCCGGCCGTGGGCGGCAAATCAATATTCAGTTTTCTCGCACCTCTTGCGACAATATTAATTAGTGGATCTGACATTGCGAGTATTATTATAAGCTGCTTCTATTTGCAATGCAAGAAAATTTTACTTATCATATTCCTTTTCCAAAAAGTCTACAAACACATCTACTAAATGTGAGTGTGAAATGTTCTTCTTCCGCACGTAATATATTTTCCGCTCCGGTAGCTTTTCCTTGAGCTTAATAGGTCTGACCATGTCTCGATTGATAGCATCTCTTGCTGCAACAGCAGATACAACAGCTACGCCCAGTCCGTTTGTCACAGCGTTGATGATGCTTTGTGTGTTGTCAAAACTTATTGAACTCTTTATTCTGTCGATCGATATTCCCTGCTCAACAAAGAATCTTTCATACCATGTTCTGGTGCCTGACCCCTGTTCTCTTGTAATGTATCGGTGTTTATATAATATCTCTTTCAGAGAATATTCATCATTGTCTGAAAAGCTTTTGTCGCAAGGTGCGATAAAGACCATTTTTTCAGTCATAAACTCATGAAACTCACACTTCTCATCGTCAACAACTCCGCCTGTAAACCCTATTTCAGCTTGACCATCGGCCACGCCACGAGATGCCACAAGGGTATCTGCAGATTTTACATTGAATATTATATCAGGATAGGCATTATTAAAGCGAGCGAGGACTTCCGGCAAAATATACTGTGCCGGAACAGAGGATGCCAAAATGTTGATTTCACCACTGAAGTTCCCTAATAGATGTTTCACTTGCTCAACTGTGTTGGACTTCAAGGAAAGAAGTTCTTTAGCATTTTCATAAAAGAGTTTGCCTGCAAGAGTTGGTATAACTTCTTTGGTCGAGCGGTTTATCAGCGTTGTGCCCAGCTCTTTCTCAAGTGCATTTATATATGCACTCACAGATGGTTGCGACAGGAATATCGCTTCCGCAGCCCTTGAAAAACTGGCAAGTTCAATCACTTTCACATATGCTTCAATCTGTCTAAAGTTCATTTCTTCTACCTCTGATATTTATATTTCTGATAGCGTCCATTATATATGTTGATCGATAAGTTTTCAAGCAGAAACACCTTACATCTCGACAGTTATGAGATGTAAGGTGTCTGCTTGACCGTTTTTAGCCTTCGCTTTGAAACGCATATTCTGCTTCGCGTAATAAATTTTTCGCATCTTCTATATTGAATCCACGACTATTTTCTGTTGACGAGTTGTTGTCGCGCGGGTTGCCCCCATACTCTGCATAAAGCTGATTAACCCCGGCGAGTAGTGCCATTTTTTTCGGTTCATGGATGCACATGGACTTTTTAGGATTAGTCACAATCCTTGTAACTGCAGCAATTTTCGTTAATTCAATTTCAGACAAAGGCGCTATATCTTCATATTGTGTGCCTTTCACGCCCACACGTCCCATTATTGCCATAACATCTACATTATACTCTCTGGCTCTCATCATCTCATCGGCTATCTCATCGTATGTGTGCTCTTTTCCTATAGGCTCTATACAGTAATATAAATCAAGCCTCGCAGCTTTTATTGCATCCAATGTTGCAACTCTTGTTTCAGCCGTAATGTCAGTATCTTCACCTTCTCTTAATCTGACAATATGATAAGCTCCTGAAAATCCGGCAGATTTCATTTCTTCTGCATACGCAGCGTCAAAGTCTCCCGTATTTGCGACTAACTTAACATTGGTCGGTAATGTTGCCCTAACCGCTTCACCAATGGACAAAAGTTTATTTTTATCAAAGTCTGCTGTTGTCATCAAAAACAGAGCCTCAACATCTTCGCCGGCAATCATCTTTGCTTGAGAAATTATTTCGTCGAGACTTTTCTCGGGTTGCTCATCAACGGAATAGTTGTTTTCTGCCAGAGAGCAGAATTTGCAGTTTCCACTACATGGTGACGTATTAATTCCGATTTGCGCAAAGATATACCCATTGTTTTGATACTGGGTTCGTGACATGCTGTTTGACGTCGATATCAATTTATAAAAATCATCAGATTGATTATCAATATTAAGTAGACAAATTGCATCTTCTTTAGACAGTTCGATATTGTCTTTAATTTTATTCATTACACCATCTATCATTTCACCCTCCTCTGTTCGTGTACTGAATTCATTGCACTGCGTCACTTTGGTAGGTAGTATTGCATATCACCTTTATGTTGTCAACGCAAACACAATCATTGTTGCTATGTTCATTAAATCTTTCAATAAATGACATGATAGTTATAACTTTATGTAGTAAATCACTTAGTTTCTTAACAATTTAATGATATACTGTTTTCAAACACATATAAATGGTAGTGTGTCACCGTTGGTTTTGTTAAAGTAATTTTAGGGAGGAATTGTCATGTCAAACGAGAAGTATACATCAATTGTGAATCTTGATTTCCAGTATGCGCACCGATTTATGGATTGGCCGAGAGAAGCAAAACATCTTCATGGACATTCAGGCCTACTAACAATCGAACTTGAGGACTTCGTTGACCCTGTAACCGGCTTTGCTCACGCCTGCAAGGATGGATTCAAAAAGGCTTGGGAAGTCTGCGATCACTTCCATCACGCAACTATTTTTCAAGAAGGCGATCCGCTTCTTGAAGCAACTCTTGAAGTGTACAAAAAGCATGGGATTTGCAATGATCCTGAACACTGTGTTCCGCTAAAAAAGATAGATCACCCCCTTGCCTGGTCATACCCGGAATACAGAATCGTTGTCACAAAAAAAGTTTCCACATGTGAGAATCTTATAGAGCTTTTCTATGAACTTCTCAAAGACAAGATGCCGATTAAGAAAATTACATATCGTTCATCATCAATGAATGCAGCTTCTAAAGAGTTTATGTAGTGAATAGAAACTCTGCATTGAGGTTCTCCCGTGAGTAGAGCCGTTTAAAAATCTAATAAAAAACGGCGAAGCCATCGTCTATGCTTAGGCTTTGCGAAAAGTAAATTTTTCATCTTTGATAAAATGGGCTACCCGTTGTAGGATAGCCCATTTTTAGTGGTTGAATCTATTGTTATTATATTGTTTCTCCTTGTGGCTCTAAGGTTAAACCGCTCTCACCCTTTTTCAGCGAAAGGCAAACTCTAAAACGACCTAAGGTACTATATCATTTGCGCTATCGTCTCCAGAAGCTCGATTTTTCAACTTTTTTAGCGCGCTTTTCCAGCCTTTTCGCTCAAAGTGGCTTTGTCTTGTCTTTTTACTCTAATCTCGTTGCGGCAGACCAGTCTGCAAAAATAATCCCAATTACTACATCATCATTTTGATCGACAAAGAAGGTAAGTACATATTTCCACTCTTCTTCATCGGTCGGCTCAAGATTATTATCAAGAAATACGCTGAAGTCCCTATACTGATCGCTCAAAATCTCGAAATCATACTTCTCAAGTAGCTGTTCTCTTGTTGTTGTTCCAATTTCAATGCCATTATATGTTCTCCAGCCCGGCGACGAAACTGAAATTGAGACAGCGCTATCATCACGGTATAGTACACTAGTTTCATAGTCGTATCGGTACACCGCTCCGAACCATTCTTCTCCCGCTCCGAGTGTTTCTTCTGCATCACTTCTGGACATTCCGAAATATAAGACGTTACCATTACCATCTTGAACAGACAGTATACCATGCTCCGTTTCGCTCGTATTGCAACCGACAAATAAAAATGCGAGCAGTATTAATAGCAAGGGAGAGAGACACTTAATCTTCTTTTTCATTTTCTTTACCTCTTTTCACAAATCTATTCTTCTGCTTTTGTCACTCAACTATCGCCAGTCTTGCTTCAACCGCCAGTTCGTCGCAGCGGTTGTTGTATTCGTTGTCTGCGTGGCCTTTGACCCATTCAAAGGTCACGTTGTGTTTTTCGAGCAGCGGTACTAATCTCATCCAAAGGTCAGGATTTTTTACTTCGCCACCTTTGCGTTTCCAGCCTTTCATTTGCCACGACTCCAACCAGCCAAGGTTGATAGCATTAACAACATATTGCGAATCTGAATAGAGCTTTACATTACATGGCTCTTTTAATGCTTCAAGTGCTGTTATTACAGATATAAGCTCCATGCGGTTGTTTGTTGTGCTGGGTTCGGCACCGCTAAGTTCCTTTTTATTCTTTCCGTACATTAAAATGGCACCCCAGCCACCGGGACCGGGGTTACCACTACATGCTCCATCTGTGTAGATTGTTACGTTTTTCAAAGTTTACCTCGCTATAAAGGTGGCGGGCGGCAGGTTGCCGCCCCTACGATTTGTAATCAGTGTCAACAGCTTGTGAATGCGCGTCATTGCGGGCTTGACCCGCAATCTCACGAGTGTCGCTACATTTAGAGGGGTTCCGTGTCAAGCACGGAATGACGAAGGTAGGTGACGGTTATGCAAGCCACATCCGCAATTGACTATTCTCTCTCTTCGACATCGGCGACAGCTACACTTTTTTCCTCTGCATTGACTTCAGAGTCTGTGCTTTGTTCAGAATTATCAGCATTAGCTCCGCTTTCGTTTCCGCCTTCAATTGCATCGTCATATTCATCGTCGAACTCTTCTTTTTCAGTACGAGCAATCGAGATAACTTTTGCTTCATTGCCTGTACGCATTAATCGCACACCTTGTGTTGCACGACCGATTATGCTTATGTCAGTAGCTGCCATACGGATGATTGTGCCATCATCAGAGATGATCATAACATCATCATTTTCATCCACCACTTTGATGTCAGCAACTTTACCTGTTTTATCGGTTACAGTCTGGTTTTTCTTCCCATAGCCACCACGGTTTTGAGTGCCTCCATCTTCGCCACGTAAGTATTCGGATATCTCTGTACGCTTGCCATAACCTTTTTCAGTTACTGTCAGCAAAGCTCCGCCCTCTCTTGCCCGTGCTGCACCAACGCAGTGGTCACCCTTGCGTAGTCGTATTCCACGGACACCCGCTGCAGCTCTACCCGTTGGACGAATGTCGGCTTCGTTGAAGCAAATTGCAATCCCGTTATATGTTGCGATCAGAAGCTTCTGCTTTCCATCGGTGTCACGTACTGATATTAACTCATCATCTTCGCTAAGAGTGATTGCTCGAATACCAACGTTCTTGATGTTTTTCAGCTCCATTGTTCTCATACGCTTGACAGTTCCCTTACGAGTAACCATCATCAAATACTCATCGTGTGAAAACTCGCGCATACGAATCATGGCAGAAACTTTTTCATCTGGTTGCAAAGGCAAAATATTGACTATGTTTGTTCCACGTGCTTGTCGTCCCGACTCAGGAATCATATAGCCTTTCTTACGATAGACCCTTCCTTGATTTGTGAAGAAAAGGATAAAGTCATGAGTTGATGCAGTGAACAATGTCTCGACATAGTCCTCTTCTTTTGTAGTCATGGCCATGATGCCACGTCCGCCACGACGTTGAGCACGATATGTATTTGCAGGAAGTCTCTTAATGTATCCGGCATGTGTCATCGTGTAGACACATTCTTCCTCATCAATCAAGTCTTCAATATCGATTTCATCTTCGACGATAGCAATCTCTGTGCGTCTCTCATCACCAAACTTGTCACGTATTTCTGTCAGCTCTTCTTTCAAGACCTCGTCAAGTTTTTCTTGACTGCCGAGTAGCATTAAGTAATATTCTATTCTTTTTTGAAGTTCGGCATATTCGTTTTCAATCTTTTCAATTTCAAGTCCTTGCAAACTTCTAAGACGCATTTCAAGAATTGCTTGAGCCTGAATGTCGCTAAGCTCAAACCTTTCCATCAAGCGTTCTTTTGCGTTATCATAACTTGTACGGATTATTTTTATTACTTCATCAATATTGTTACAAGCGATACGTAGTCCTTCGAGGATGTGTGCACGCTCGCGAGCTTTTTTCAAGTCATATTCTGTGCGACGACGCACAATCTCACGCTGGAAGGTTATGTACTCTTCAAGCATTTGTTTAAGCGACAAAATTCGTGGTTGACTCTGGTCGTCAACAAGTGCAAGCATAACTATTGCAAATGTAGTTTGCATTTGTGTTTGTGTATACAGTCTGTTGAGCACGACTTGAGCATTTGCGTCACGCTTTAGTTCCATAACTATTCGCATACCGTCTCTGTCAGACTCATCACGCATGGCGGACAAGCCTTCAATACGCTTGCTCTTAACATTTTCAGCAATAGACTCAAGCAAACGTGCTTTATTAACCTGGTATGGAAGTTCTGTAACAATGATTCGTGTTCTTCCTTGTCCAAATTCTTCCATTTCAGTTCTTGCGCGCACACGAATACGTCCACGTCCGGTCGCATATGCCGCTCTCATTCCGGCTCTGCCCATAATAATGCCTCTGGTCGGGAAGTCCGGACCGGTGATATGTTCCATGATGTCATCTAAATCTGCTTCCGGATTTTCCATAACATGAACGACTGCATTTATTACCTCAGTAAGATTATGGGGTGGAATATTCGTTGTCATACCGACTGCAATTCCTGTAGAACCGTTGACTAACAGGTTAGGGAATCTGCTCGGCAAAACACGTGGTTGCTTACGCGTTTCATCATAGTTTGGATCCCAATTTACAGTTTCCTTACCTATTTCACGGAGCATTTCATCAGAAATCTTCGATAGTCGTGCTTCTGTATAACGCATTGCTGCCGGTGGATCGCCGTCAATCGAACCAAAGTTTCCGTGACCCGAAACAAGTAAATAACGAGTCGAAAAGTCTTGTGCCATACGAACAAGCGCATCATAAATAGACTGATCTCCATGCGGGTGATATCTACCCATGATGTCACCAACCGCAGTCGCGGCTTTTCTAAATGGCTTATCACTTGTAAGGCCGCTCTCATGCATCGTGTAAAGTATACGACGATGAATGGGCTTCAAACCATCACGCACATCAGGCAATGCTCTGTCTATAATAACTGACATTGCATATGTCAGAAATGATGTTTCCATTTCCGTTTCAAGTGGTGATGATACTATTTTCTGTTCAGGAAAACTAATATCTCCCGTTTTTTCTTTTCTTGGCATAGATTTACCTCTTTTACTCGTCATTCTGCGCGAAGTCGCAGAATCCAAAAAAAATGACGTTAGTTTTTCATAGATTGTTAGACACTAAACTACATATCTAAGTTAATCGCATATTTTGCGTATTTCTCAATGTATTCCTTACGCGGTTCGACTTTCTCTCCCATGAGAACTGTAAACACTTCATCGGCTTCTATTGCATCTGTCAACTCAATACGCTTCAGCACACGTGTTTCCGGATTCATCGTTGTTTCCCACAACTCATGTGCATCCATTTCACCCAGACCTTTGTTTCGTGAAATATCTACTTTACCCTTACCATCTTCGCCACGCATTTCTGTCAGAGCTGTTTCAAGCTCACTCTCATCAAGAACCCAACGCACAGTTTTTCCTCGTGTCAGTTTGAACAGTGGCGGTTGTGCGGCGTAGACATATCCGCCTTCTATTAAGGGTCGCATGAAGCGGAAGAAAAATGTAAGCAGTAGCGTTCTGATATGACTACCATCGACATCGGCATCAGCCATAATTATGACTTTGTGATAACGTAGCTTCTCTTCATCAAACTCTTCACCGATTCCCGCTCCGAGTGCAGTTATGACAGGCGTCAACTTCTCATTACCATAGACTTTGTCAACACGAGCCTTTTCAACGTTAAGCATTTTACCCCAAAGTGGCAGTATTGCCTGGAAGCGACTGTCGCGTCCACCTTTTGCACTACCTCCCGCACTGTCTCCCTCGACGATATAAATTTCGGTCAACTCTGCATTAGTCTCGTTGCAGTCGGCAAGCTTGCCGGGTAATGACATTCCTTCAAGCGCATTTTTACGTCTTATATTTTCTCTGGCCTTACGTGCAGCTTCCCTTGCTCGAGAGGCTGTGATTGCTTTATCTAAAATTGAACGAGCAGCCGTTGGGTTTTCTTCAAAGAATATTGTCAGCTTTTCAGAAATAAGGCCATCCACAAATGAACGCATCTCAGAATTGCCCAGTTTTGACTTTGTTTGTCCCTCAAACTGCGCATCCATAAGTCTGACAGATATTATAACTGTGAGACCTTCACGGCAGTCCTCACCTGACAGTTTATCTTCATTTTTGAGCATATTGGTTTTCTTGCCATAATCATTCAAAACTCTTGTCAGTGCAGCTTTGAATCCGGTTTCGTGCATACCGCCGTCAGGAGTGTTGATATTATTTGCAAAACTCAAAATAAAGTCATTGTACACATCTCCGCAGTATTGAAGTGCCACTTCAGCAGTTGAGTCTGAACGTTCGTCAGATAAGTAAATGACATTATCATGCAAAGGCGTTTTATTTCGATTAATATAATTTACGAACTCGATTATTCCGCCTTCGTAGTACATTATATCTTCAGTTTCATGGCCTTCTCGCTCATCACGAACTGTAATTTTCAGACCGCCATTTAGAAACGCCTGCTCACGCATACGTGTACGTAATGTTTCATAATTAAAGATACAATCATCAAATATTTCGTCATCAGGCTTAAATGTTACTTCTGTTCCCGATATTTCAGTATCACCCACAACTGTAATTGCTTGTGTCATATCGCCGCGGGCAAACTTCATTTCGTGAATTTTTCCATCTTTATGTACACGAACTTCAAGCCACTCCGATAACGCATTAACAACAGATGCGCCAACTCCGTGCAGTCCGCCTGAAACCTTATATCCGCCACCACCGAATTTACCACCGGCGTGAAGAACTGTGAAAACCACTTCAAGAGCACTTGTTCCTGTTTGTTCTTGAACATCAACAGGAATACCACGTCCATTATCAGTAATTTTAATTGTTCCATCATTTTTTATTACAACAGATACTTCATCACAAAAACCTGCTAACGCTTCATCTATTGCATTATCAACAATTTCATACACCAAATGATGAAGTCCCGACGTTGATGTTGATCCGATATACATACCTGGTCGCTTTCGAACAGCTTCAAGACCCTCCAGCACTTGAATGTGCGAAGCATCATAATCTTCATTTGCCGCGGTGATATTGCTGAGTTCTTCGTTTATGCTATTTACGCTTTCTTCTGACATTTATGTTTCCCCTTACTCAAATCGCATGGTCTCAGAGCGTCTTAATAATGTCTGAGGTGATAGTTGCGATAAATATACTTTTACTTCTTTATCCTTACCACTAACAATAAATGATCGTGGTAATTCATCCGACACATTTATAACATGACCGGCAATTTCAGTGTCGTTTAAAAACGTTCGTGTTATATGTGATTGTGTTGTATTATCCAGGTCGAATATTCCAATAATATCAGCTTCCGGAACAACGACATTTTGCCCTAAATGTAAGTACACTACACCAAAACCCCATTATCAATTCTTATAATTTTACCATCGGCATACGATGTAACTGCTGTGTCATCACAACATGTTATGAACACTTGCCCATCTTTTATTTTACTTAGAATAAAACTCTGCCGTTTTGAGTCTAACTCTGACAAAACATCATCAAGCAATAATACCGGGTACTCATTTTTGCTATTGAAATGGATATCGCGTTCTGCCATTTTTATTGAAACTGATGCTGTTCTTGTCTGTCCTTGAGATGCGAACTTTCTGGCTGCTTTCCCGTTAATATCTATCTCTAAGTCATCTTTATGAGATCCTGATAGACATAGTCCGGATCTCAGCTCTGCATTGTAATGTTCGCTCTGGTGTTCAAGTAGTAGTGGTAATAACTCTAAAGGTTTTTTTCCGCTCGGATCCATTCTTCCTACGGTCTTATATTTTATTTCAAGAACTTCAGTATTATCTGAAAACTCTTCATGTATAACAGATGCTCTTTTTGATAGTGCTTCGGCAAATGCTGCCCTATAGTATATAAGTCTCGCACTTTGCTCAGCTAGACGTAAGTTAAAATCATCCAATAGCTCGAGTAGTGCAGGTTTTTCGTAATGGTCTTTTAGAATACGAGTTTTATGCTCATATAATTTATTAAACTCAGTAAGTGCTGCATGATACCCCGGTCTTAGTTGTGATAGACAACTATCCATCATCTTACGTCTGACTGCAGCACCATCTTTAATTAGTGTCAAATCGTCCGGGCTAAATATTACTGCTGTGAGTCTTCCAGCTAGCTCTGATGCCTTTTTAAGCTTTGCTCCGTTTGCATATAATTCACGTCTACGCCCACGAAAAATCCGCGCTTCAAGCGTTTGTTCCCGCTCACTAGAAACGATGCTTGCACGGATATTTGCACCATCGCAATCAAATTTAATGAGTTCCTTATCACTTCCGGAACGAAATGAGCGTCCGGTTGCTAAGTAATATATAGATTCTATCAGGTTGGTCTTGCCCTGTGCATTTCGTCCCGTGATGACATTAACATCATCACTGAATTTTGTAAGCACATCACTATAATTTCGGAACCCACTTAGACTTACTTCTTTTACAATCATTTTACTAACAATACAGTATTTCCACATCTAACAATGCTTCCGGGTCTAATTTTTTTACCCCTTACTGTACAAACCTCTTTGTCTACAAAAACTTCTTCGCTTTGTATTAAATACTTTGCTTCCCCTCCTGTTGATGCAACAGATGCAAACTTAAGCAACGAATCGAGTTTAATATAATCTCCGGAAATGCTAATACTGCGAATTCCTTTAACCTTAACCTTCATATGCATTCAATCTCACAGGAACTATCATATATAAGAAATTATTTGAGTTATCAGCGGACTTTACAATACATGGAGCAACTCCGGAGTTTAGTTCCAACAGTACATTATCTGCCGGCACAGCTTTTAACACTTCTAGCATATACTTGTCATTGAAGCCAACCTCAAGATTTTCACCGTCACCACTTACCACACACTCATCATTTGCTTTACCAAGAGGTGATTTTGAATGTAATCTAACAATTCCATCCTCGAACACACATCTAACAGGACTCTTAAGTTTATCGCTAATTATTAGTGAAACACGCTCAACAGCAGCAATTAACTCATCTTTTTCCACATTAAACTTATATTTAGCCTGTTGTGGAATTGAATTTTTATAGTTAAAAAAGTCACCTTCAAGAATACGGGATATTAGAATTGTATCGTCTATAGTGAATATAATATGTTTTGAGCCGAGTTTTATTGTTACATTGCCATCACCATCTGATATTATTCTTTCAACTTCTGCAAGCGCAGTTCCCGGCACAACAAAACTTAATGTTGGTACATCTTTATTTTCAAGAGGCTCACGTCTTAGTGCAAGTCTAAATCCGTCAACTGCAACTATAACGAGTTCGCCATCAATAGTTTCAAACAAAGCACCTGTAAGTATTGGACGTGATTGATCATCACTTACAGCAAAATTAGTTTGTGCTATCATTTTTTTAAGTGTGGATTCAGATATTTCTATCTTATCCTTCTCATCAACTACCGGTAATTCAGGATAATCTGATGTTGGGAATCCATTTATTTCAAAATCACTCATTTCACTGCTAATCAGTGCTACATATCCAGAACTTATAGATATTGTTACGTGTTGCCCCGGCATTTTTCTAATTATTTCACAAAAGAGCCGTGCATTTAAAACAATTCCACCGTCTGTTTCAACTTCAGCAGGCACATTTGTTACTATACCTATTTTTAGATCATATCCAGTAACTCTTAAATTTCCGTCCTTTGCCTCAAGAAGCAATCCTTCTAATAAAGGAATTGGACTTTTTGCAACTGCAGCTCGTGATGCAGTAAGTATTGCTGAAAGAAGTAAAGGCTTTTCACACGTAAATTTCATAGTGATAGTATTCCTTTCTGTATACAAATAAGTATTATTATTATAGTAATAGCTGTAGTAGAGGAAAAAAATGTGGATAAGTTAAAAACAGCTTAGAACTATGGTAATTCATTAAGAATAAAAAATGTGAGAAACTCTGTGAAAAAGTAGAGGGGTTATTTTACAAATAATTTACTAACACAAATTAACAAAAATTACTGTGTATATGTGTGTAATTATTTTCAAACCATTGCGTTTATATTTGATGTTATATCTTTAATTATATTTGAAAAATTACTATCTTCTCTAATTTTTTTCTCTATTTTATTTACTGCATTAATAACGGCTGTATGGTCTTTACCCGAAGGATTATTACCTTCGAACAGACCACCTATATCTTTGAGAGAGAGATTGGTAAGTTTACGAATAAGGTACATTGAAATATGCCTGGCAAGCACTGTATTTGAAACTCTGCTCTTTCCTTTGACATCTTCAGGGGTTTGGTTATGGTACTTTGCAGTTTCACTAATGATTGTATCAGTGGTTGGAATTAAATCTCTTTCTCCTTTGAACATGTCTTTAAGACGAGTCTTTACAGTCTCGACAGTAATATCATCATTCATTATGTCGCGGTACGCAATAATCATCTTGACAGCGCCTTCAAGTTGACGAACATTTGAATCTAAGTTTTCTGCAATATAAAATGTCACATCATCGGGTAAAATTACACCGAGCTGTTCAGCCTTATTTCTGATTATAGCAATTCGAAGAACTTCATCCGGGGGCTGAATGTCCGCCAAAAGGCCTTGTTCGAAGCGAGTTCTAAGTCTATCTTGCAGTTTATAAAGCTCTCCGGGTGGTCGGTCTGATGTTATTACAATTTGCTTTCCAAGTTCAAAAAGAGCGTTGTATGTATTAAAATATTCCTCTTGTGTACTATCCTTACCTGCAATGAACTGAATATCATCCATTAGAAAAAAGTCAGCAGCACGATACTTTTCACGAAACTCAACATTCTTTCCTTGCTTTACTGCAGAAATTAAGTCATTTGTAAAGTCCTCACCCTTTACATATACAACGTTGTAGTGAGGATATTTGGATTCAACAGCTTGTCTAATTGCATAAAGCAGGTGAGTTTTTCCAAGCCCTGACTCACCATAAATAAAGAGAGGATTATAGCCTTGGATATTTCCACCATTTGCAACAGCCAGTGCCGCGGCATGTGCAAACTTATTTGAACTTCCCACAACAAAGTGTTCAAATGTGTATTCATCGATGCCAAGATAGTCAGGAACTTTGTCAGCTTCCGTCATTGTTTTTAATTCATCATCATCAAGTATTACCACATCAAAATCGTTGGAAGAAAACAGGTCATTTACCGCTCCCCTTATTGTTCCGAGAAAGCGTCCTTCAATGACTTCTTTTTTATATGCTGATGGAGTGTGAATAAATAGGCGACTTCCCGAAAGCTCAACAGCACTGCAATCATCAAACCATGTTGATATTGCAGTTTCTGTTAAATCTGTTCTGAGAATTTCAAGCACTTTGCTCCATACGTCAATAGCGGAATTAATATGCAAAAGATCCTTCCTTTCTGACTGTTTTAGACACAAAAAGATACGCATATCATTCTATCAATTTTACGTTGTAAAAGCAAGTAAAAACAACAGGTCAGCTCTAAAAATTTTACGTCTGCCATCTTGTTGCATCTTTTTCCTTCACACTGTGTTAATTTACCTTGAAATACGGATGTATTATTGCGGAAAATCGCCTTGTTTGAAGAAAAAATCTACATCATTCTGACAGATGCAAAATGTTTAGAACTAACCAAAAAATCGCACCGCAACCCAAATAGGTGCGATGCGAATTCAAACATATTTATGTGTAATCGCGCTGTATAAATTTTACAACGAAATCACGTGTATATTATAATGCTATTTGCTCTCCATTGCGTTGAGTTTACGTGTCATAGCACTTTTTCTGCGAGCTGCATTATTCTTATGTATGAGGTTCTTCGTTGCTGCACGGTCAACTGTCTTTACTGCAACTTTGTAAGCACTCTGAGCTGCTTCTTTATCATTGTTTTCAACCGCAGCGTCAAACTTCTTATTGTTAGTTCTCATAAGAGATCTTGCCGACCTGTTTTTTGCTGCTGCTTTTTCTCCTAGCAACGCTCTTTTTGCAGATGATTTAATATTAGCCATTTTTTACGAGTATCTCCTCTCGATATTAACACACCACAAGCTTTTGCAGTGAGTTTGATTGTTTAGTCACGAAGAACATAATACCACCTGAAGTTACCAATTGCAAGCTTTTTTTGTGTAAAATTGAAAAAATTGTCGCGAGTGCCGTTTTGTGATATTCTTTAACAAGAAAAAGTATAAAAATGGAGGAGCAAAATGTCAGTACTAAAAATTATAAATGAAAGAACAAGCTACCGTGGAGGGTATAAGGACACACCTGTTTCGAAAGAGAACTTGACGAAAATCATGGAAGCAGGGTTAGCCGCTCCGTCAGGGTGTAACACACAGACAACGAGTCTGATTGCAGTTGATGATGCAGAAGTTTTGAGCAAGCTACGAAAAGCTCTTGAGTCTGAATATGATCTGTCCGCTCCGGTAGCTATTTGTGTGCTGACACAAGCCATTCCGGGATACGCAGATGTGTATTTTAATGTACAGGATTACTCAGCCGCAATTCAGAACATGCTTCTTGCAATTGTTGAACTTGGCTATCAAAGCTGTTGGATTGAAGGACAAGTCACGGATGTTCACAAGATAGGAAAAAAACTGGCAGATATTCTCGGTGTACCTGATAATTATGAGCTGGTGTGCGTGTTGCCGGTTGGAGTTGCGGACAGCCCTATGAGGCACGTAAAAAAGAAGCCCTTTAATGAAAGGGCTTGGTTTAATGGGTTCAAGCTTTAGATTGCTCAATAAACTTCAAAAAAGCTTGTGTGATTAGCTTTTGCCCTTCGGTATTTACATGAGTGCCATCTTCGCATAAGAATTGATCAGCTTTTTCTTGACGTAAAAATTCGCTGCGTACATCGACCAAAAATGTGTTGGTGTCTGCGGCGATTTTTTCAACAGCTTTTGAATAATTTTCCTGCCATCTGTAAATAGCATCAACATCTTTCAGCCACTTCATGACATTTGCCTTATCTAATCCTTGGCAAAACCAATTGAAAAATCTTTGTGCATCCAGCGGCGGCAAAGTTGTCAAAATCGGTTGGATTCCTTTTTTCTTTAATGAGTCAATAATAACATGATATGTGCCAACAAAAACATTGAGGGGCGTATTTGGCAAGTGTTCGTCATATGGACGCTCGGCAATCTCTTTCCAATTGAAATCGCAATCATTGCCACCGTAATTCATTACAATCGCATCACAGAAAGAATCATTTTTATCCAAACGTCTGTCGATTAATGAAAGACCTTTAGTGACCGTGCATCCAAATCTGGAATAATTTTTGATGCTTAACAAATGCGCCTGCTCCATGGCTTCAACATCTATATTGTTGTCAATATGATAGCGCTTGTTTTGCGGATTTACTTGTATCCCTTTCAATAGTGAATCACCGAACACTTCAATTTTTCTATGAATACCCATAAGCTGTGTATCTCTCCTCACAAAAACGATAATAAAAAGACTAGGCCACTAGCATAATAATACGGTCACTGAAAAATCTAAAGCTACTGTTACGCCTTGCATTTCTACGATGGATGAGTGGAGAGTAGAGTAAAAAAATTGGACTCTACGGGTTGTAGAGTCCTTGTAAAATCTGTTGTGGTTACTTGCTTTTTTGAGTTTTTTTAACCTTGAAGCTTAATAGAACAATAATCTGCACCGGAACACCAACTACAAACAAAAGCCACCAATTATGTTGAATAAACGTTAGATAGACGGTTGCAAGAAGACTCCAAACCAGTAAGGAAATAAAATAAACATGGGCTCTTCTCTTGCTCCACAACGCAGTCAGGACAATCATAACGATAAGAGAAACCGGCAAAGCATACACGAATACAAGCCACTGTGTTGAATTGAGGAACCAGAACACAGTAAAGACAATAATAGCAAGAGTCCATGTGCCGACAAAAGAGATAAGAGAAATAATGCGTCGGTCAAACCGTTGAGAGTTTGCAACATTTGCGGCCTTTAGCTCATCTTCGTCATGTTCGGTTAGCAGATAGTCTACAGACACATTAAATAAAACACTTAGCTTTTTCAAAACATACGCGTCGGGGATGGCTTCAGCACGTTCCCATTTTGACACAGCCTTGTCGGAGTAGCTTAATGCTTCACCCAGCTCAAGCTGTGTCATTTTGTTATTTGTGCGAAGATATGTAATGTTTTTGGAAACAATGTCTTTTAAGTCTAATTCCAGTTTATCCATAAGACAGCTCATAGCTCCTTTTTGCAGTACGGCATATTCCGCACTATTCTGTATCTAACGGCTTTTCTTGATTTTGCTTTTTCAGCACCTTATTTATTTCATGTACGGCCTTCTTATCCCGTAAGTAAAGCACAACCCAACCAATAAAGATTATTACGATAGATCCTATAATGTTAGCCATCAGGACAAGCGGAGTTTCTATGATGCCCCAGTTGAGGCCAAAACTTACAAGAAGAAAAACGCCAATACCCACAAAAATATGTATAACCAATTTGAGAGCGAAGCCAATACGGTCTATTTCATAAATAATGCCGGTACCGAAAAAGCCAATTCCCAATGCTAGATATCCTATTACATAGTTAATCGGGTTATCAAGGACAAGTTCCGTAGCACCCGGATTTGTCAATATCCATAAAAATATTTGTGCCAGAAAGATGAAGCTCCCCCAACCGATGCCGAATGTAAAGTATCTCCAAATTTGTTTAATCATGCCCACTCACCTCACATTCCAAGACGCTTTTTGAAGTCGCCCAAATACTTTCGTGAAATATAATCGTTCACGCCGTTTTTCATAACAATATACATCGTGCCGTTAAAAGAGTTAGAAAGATGATCAACTCTACTGATGTTGGCGATGGCAGACTTTGATATGCGAACAAAGTTACTCGGCAGACTGGCAAGAATTTCATGAAGTGGCTTTGTTACAACATATTCTTGAGCCTTTTGGTTATACACCTTTATTTCGCCGCCCTCGGTTCGAATTATATCCACCTGATCAGGCTCAATGACGAAAAACTTATCGTCATTTTTTGCAACAAGCAAAGAGGACTTATCCTCTGCATTTTCAAAAACCTCTACAAGGGACAGAAGCTCCGGCGTTACCTTCGGTGTATGGATAACGGCGGTTGTTTCTGTTATGTCAGGGTTTATTTTTATCTCTACTCGCATTGGAGTGACCATTCCTTCCAATCATTTACTTCGCATATAATAACATAATTTCAAGCAAAAGTAACCTCTCAAATACGGAACACTAGCATTTTATCTCCAGCATATTGCATCTTGTTCCCAAAAAACGACGCGTTATGGAAAAACCCACGACAAAGTCGGGAGCGAACTGTAAGATAAGCGCAGATAACAAATGAACGGAGGAACACAAAATGATAAACATTAAAGGACTTAAGAAAAACTACGGAAGCAACCAAGTATTAAAGGGCGTAGACCTAACGGTTGAAAAAGGCTCATTCACCGCACTGGTCGGGCGCAACGGTTCAGGCAAATCCACACTGGTTGACATTGTGTGCAAAGCAAAAAAAGCAAACAGCGGTACTGTTCACTACGATTTTGAGGAAAACAAAATCTTTGACCATATAGGTGTACAACTTCAAGATGCACAGTTTGACAGCCGATTAAAGGTAAGAGAAATCATAAGCCTATGGGAGTCAATTTACGGCAAAGCCAAAGTTGATTTGGATGAGTTAATAAGTGTTCTGGAACTTGAACCGATTATGAACAATCGCTCAGACAAAATATCCGGAGGACAAAGGCAAAAGCTGAGCATACTTCTAACATTATTCCACGATCCTGAAGTTCTGATCTTTGACGAACTCACTACAGGACTGGATGCAACAGCTCGAAGCGATGTCCAAGAATATCTCAAAATGATAAACAAAGAGAAAGGCAAAACGATTCTGCTAGTCAGCCATTATATGGACGAAGTTGAAGCTCTCTGTGACACAGCATATTTTCTAAAAGACGGTGAAATCTTCGAAAGCGGCTCACCGGATGCAATAAAAGAAAAGTATTCAAGCGAAAGTCTACAAGATTTTGTAAAACAATATATGGGAAAGGTTGGGGCGTAAGATTATGTTAAAAATGAAATTAGGATTAGTAAAGTATCACATATTGGCACTGGCTAGAGAGCCAATCACAATGTTTTTGGGTTTTGGATTGCCATTCGTTATACTCTTCATGCAGTCAAATCTTATTAATGAATTCGACAATGCACTTGGACTTGACATTCTTTTGGGCATACTCATCACAATGGCAATAACTGTTCTATGTTTCAATGATTCGGCATATAGCCACGCATATACAAGGCAAATAAAATTTCTACGTCGTTTAAGAATGACTCCTGTCAAGTCTTGGCACTATATCGTGACAGGAATCGTATCAAGAATCGCTGTATTGATTGTATTCGTTGCAACAATGATAGCAGTGTTGACAGTAAATTTTGGAATGGATTTAACGGACAGAAATTGGCTATTTTTCGCAGTAATAGTGATAATGACTTTCATAATGTTCTATCTCATCGGAATGTTCATTGCAAATATGCTGAAAAATGCAAAAATGTCACAAAGTTTATCAATGGCAGTGTACTTCCTTTTTCTTACACTCGGCGGAATTATGTTCCCTATTGAGATTATGCCCGATTTTCTACAGTCAATAGCAAGCTGGCTTCCGACAGCGTTCTCAATATCAACTCTACAAAACGCATGGACAGGAACAGACATATTCTACGGACATTATTTCATAGCGATGGTTATAACAACAGTAATATTCGGCGTACTTTCAGTCAAGTTCTTCAAGTATGAGTGAGGCAGTAGCGTAATTTCATAAAGGAAGAAAAAAGCAAGTTGACAGCGAAAAGTTTTTTCGCATCAAACTTGCTTTTGCTATAGGACAAGAGGACTGCAATACTATCACTTGGAGTATCATCACCGTCATCCTGCGCGAAGTCGCAGGATCCAGCAATAACAGATGACGTAGATTCTGCGACTTCGCGCAGAATGACGATGACTTAAGTTGACAGCATTGAAGGGGACTACCTCCACGTTTTCAATCCGCTCTTATCACAAAGTCAAGAAATAATCAAATTCGTAACATCCTCATGGGATAAACCAATATCAAGACGGCCACATTTGTCTGCGTTATCGGGTTGCACCTTACGGTTGGGCTTGCGCTTAACTTGGAGCAAACGGACGATGTCATCAATTAGCGGCGAATCATCACGCACCTCAAAGCCGAGCCATTTTCCGTCATGGTAGATAGGCACATCATCATATTCTTTGCAGAGTGCTTCGCCAAAGGCTTCTCGTTGCTGATCAAACTTTTCTCGCTCGTCTTTACCAAGGACAACGGCCGCTAGAAAATGACCCTCACGAAGAGCAAGGTTTATCAGCGTTTTACCGCCGCGGCGAAAACGTAAGTTGCTGTGATGCTTATGATTTGGGTTGCCTTCTTCCCATAGCTCGTCCATGACGTAATGAAAGCGAATTTGTCCGGTTAGCCTTTCCCATGCAGAGCTTGCATCACCCAACATTGCTTTAACTTCCTTATAAGATTTGGTTGGCCTATCCATATGCTTTCCCTCACTGCTTCTTAAATAATTTCTCATTTCCTCGTTTGAAGTTTCCAGTTACTTTTGCCATGATTAGTTGGGATTTCTTGCCATCAGCATTCTTAATTTTAGAAATGAAGTTCTCAGCATTTTTACCACTCAACGTGGTTACTTGCTTTCCCTCATATGAAATAAACACCTTATTGTCCTTTGTAACTCTATAAGTGAAAATTTCCTCATCAAGAATACCACGCTTATCTACAGATTTACTCATGCAGTTCCTCCAAAAAAATATATTAACACAATAAATATGACAACAGTGTGTCCACTTAAAGCAAGAAAATGTTGCTGTTCAAAATCTTGGTTATGGCAAGTGTTGGCGCTACAAGGGCTTGAATGGACTAATGCTTATTATCAGCTAATTCTACGCTTCAAAACAAATAGTATTCTCTGAGTTGAACCCATGCTATGTTTCCCGGTATGGCTAACCAATTCCCAACCTTGCAAACCTAATTCATTCAACTTTTCTTCTGCTTCGCTTAACTCCGGCACCCTAAATTGAACGATTTTATATTCGAATTTCATCTTATTGTTACTCCTTAGCATTATATTTTTGCTACACACTGCTTGTAGCAGAGCCACTGTAGCTAACCGATTATACCATTTACGAAAATCTATCTCTACATTCTTTTCATAAAACGTTGATGCAGTTGTGCAATTTCGTGTCAATTGCTATGCAAAAGTGTGAATTTTTAGCAGTTTACGGGTCTAAATGATGAATCAAACGATTATAGACTGCATCAGCTCTGTTGTGCTACGATATAGTTAAGGAAATGTAAAAACAAGTTGACAGCCCCTATGTAATAGGGTACACTGTTGATAGACCAGGGAGGCCGTATGACTAGAGAGTTCGTACGACTACACGAGTTTGAAAAACAGAGCAAGAAAATTGGACTAACTGAAGATGATGTAAGAAGTATTGAGAATATTATCTTAGATAATCCGACTATCGGTGATGTCATTGCCGGAACCGGTGGAATAAGAAAGTTTCGTTTTGCGCTAGATAATCGAGGAAAACGTGGTGGTGCTAGAGTGGTATATATTGACTTCACAATCTTTAACAAGGTTTACTTGCTTACTGCTTTTGCAAAAAATGAAACAGACAATCTGAGCAAAGCAGAAAGAAATGAACTTTTTAATTTAGTTTCACTTCTTAAAAGCGAGTTGAGAATGAGGGATGGTAAATGAGTAGTATTTTTGAATCAATAAAGCAAGGATTAAATGAAGCCATTGAGTATGAGCGTGGCAACCTTCCTAATGTCAAAGTTGACAAAATTGTTGTTTCGCCACTTCATGTGTACACATCGACAGAAATCAAAGCAATTAGGGCACAACAGAATATGACACAAAGAATATTTGCTGAAGCATTGGGCGTATCGGTAAAGACCGTTGAGGCGTGGGAATCCGGTACAAACCACCCCTCCGGAATTGCGAGAAGAATGTTAGAATTATTATCACTTGATGAAGGTTTGCTAGAAAAATATTCTGTTATCGCAAGAAGTTGATGGATAAAGTCTATGAGCTCCCCATACTTCTCTTAAAATAAAAAATATACTGTTGGGCGATGCCTGCGTGGGGGCTGAATATGCTGGGGTCGAAGTCTTTGCCGAAGTGTTCTGCTACGGCTCTTTCCATCCATACGTCAACGGGGAAAGCGTCTAGCATATGAAATCCGAATAGCATCACGCAATCGGCGACCTTATTTCCGATGCCATGTATTTTCTTTAGTTCCGCTCGTGCAACACAAGGGAAGCTCTTTGCGAGAGCATCGAGGTCAATTGCTCCGCTTGCTACTGCATTTGCGGCACTGATGATGTACGCGGCTCTGTAGCCGCAGCGCAGAGGAGCTAAGCTTTCAACATTAACATCAGCAAGCCTTTCTGCAGAGGGGAACGTATAATATTGCTTTCCCTCAAATTCAACAGGATTGCCAAATTCACGACAAAGTGCTTCGACGATGGTCTTTATTCTCGGAATATTATTATTTTGCGAAATGATAAAAGAGCACAAGACTTCCCATTTCTCTTGACGCAACATTCTAATGCCTGTGCCAAAATCTGTTGCACTTTGCATGAAGTCATCAATGGCTAGGCTTTTACGTATCTCTGCATAATCACGGTCAAGGTCAAGATAGCTTCGCCAGATAGTTTCAAAATCATCAAGACCGCCGGAGATGAAAATGCTCTCACCAACACAACGCATTTTTGCAACACGCCCGTAGGCAACACCGACATATGCACCGCGTTCATCAACATTCCAACGGAAACACTGTCCACATTCAAAGATTTTTTCGAGGTCGAAATCGACAACGCCTGTGATTTCGACCTCGTTTTTATGTTCAATAATTTTCATACTGATTGCCCTTATGGGTTTGTCACATCCTGTCTGCGCATGGTCGCAGGATCTAGGTGATTTGTACTTACTGTGGTTCTGCGACTTCGCGCAGAATGACGTTAGTTTTTCATCGATTTGGTGTCGCTACGCAACGGTTAATCGGCAAGCCCTGTTCATGGAACCTCTTCTCATAGTCGGTCATTACTCCGACTGTGCCATTTTCGTGTAAGTTGTATGTAACTTCTGACAAGGTAAACCCGCAACGCTCAAACTCAAGTAGTGAGAACTCAAAGAGAGGCAAATTGTCTGTCTTAAAGTGAATCTCACCGCCCGAGCGTAGCACCTTTTTGTATAGCTCCAAGAAAGGCTCTCCGGTTAAGCGACGCTTCTTGTGTCTGTTTGCAGGCCAAGGGTCGCAGAAGTTTATATAAATGCGTGCAACTTCGTCATCGCTAAAATATTCATCCAGATAGTCAGCGAGCTTGTTCAGATATCGTACATTCTGTAGTTGCTCACGCTCGGTCCGCTCTAAAGCGATAACCAGAACATTAGAAATCTTCTCAAGAGCGACCAATAAAGCATCGAGTTCATTCTTTGCAGTTTCGACCGTGAATTGCCCTTTCCCACATCCCAGTTCTACATGCAGTTCAGTGGCACGATGTTCACTCTGTGCATTATGCTCCTCAAGCCAGCGACCACGAAGTTCTTTAGGGTTTTCAATAAGCAAGTGCGCACACTTTTCAGTACGACTTACAAGGTTTGGTTTTCTTCTCATTCGCATAGATATACTGCTCCACTACTTCGCTTTGCCGACTGTGCAGGCGTAGACTGTGTACTCTTCGTAGCCATCCACACCCAAAGCTTTGTCGCATAGTGCTTGGTCATATGCCGCAAGGCAGCAACTACCAAGTCCCATTGCCTCGGCCGAAAGCATAACATTTTGTCCGACATGGCCAAGATCGATCAAAACAACACGATGAGCCATGGTTGTGTAACGCCACTCTGCACGATATGCAACACATGTAAAGAACAATACTACGGATGCGTGTATTGCCCATTTTTGTTCAGCGAGCATATTATTGACCTGCTCTTCATGGTCAGATAGTGATGTAATAAACTCAACAGCAACTTTCTTTTCGCCAACATGTTCATCCGGCAAATATCGATAAATACCCGGACTCAGACCTTCAACATTTCGTGCAAAGAAATATGTCTCAAAAGGATGTCTTGCACCGCCACTTGGCACAGGTCGAAGCGAGGCGTAGCCTCCGCCACGGACGCTTTGTATTCCTTGTGTGCTCCAAAGCAAGAATGCAAGCTGGTCTTTTGTCATAGGCTCATCTTTATCATATGTGCGTAAGCTTCGGCGTATGTCAAGCAACGCCGTATATGAGTCGGTTGTGACAGCGCTTTCAAAGTCCGCAGAAATTAGGATTGCTTCGCCTTTTGCTTTTGGATGAAGTGGGGGCTGTGGTAGCTCTTTAGCTTGATCGGTGGTTGGCATAAACTTTGTGAAATCAGGGCACTTCATGAAATCGCGGTTGTGGCGAATATCTTCCCATACGCCCTCATTACGTGTTTCTTTACTCATACTGCTTCCCTCCGTGAAGTGTAAATTTTAGATGTGTCATATATATTATCACAAACACAGCAATGGCGCGAGAGTTAATTTAGTGAAGCAGATGTGGCGAAGCAAATAGCGGAAACCAAATATAGACTTTTTCAGCTCCGTGTGCTACTATTTTTAGCATAAAAGAAAAACACAGACCTGTATAATTACCAAAGGATAAGGAAAATGATTCAATGAAAAAAATAACAATGTTTTATATGAAAACCTGTCCATATTGCATTGCAGCAATTAAATGGATGAATGACCTCATGAAAAAAGATGAGAAATACAGAGAGCTGTCAATAACTATGGTTGACGAAAAAGCACATCCGGAAATTGCGGATAAGTACGATTACTACTACGTCCCAACGTATTATGTAGGCGACGAAAAACTGCATGAAGGAGCGGCGAGTTTGGAAAAAATTAAAGCAGTCTTTGATGCGGCTTTGGAAGAGTAGTTAAATGAACGTTGTATTACTTGCAATCAATGCAAAATATATGCATTCCTCGCTATCAGTGTGGACGATTGCCGCAGGTATAAGTGAATTTTGTCAGACTGATCACGTTGTAAATGTAGTTGAAGCTACAATAAACCAAAAATGCGAAGATATTGTTGCTCATATTGTCGAACACGAGCCTGATTTAGTTGGAATATCATCGTATATTTGGAATGTCAGAATACTTGCGTCACTACTGGAGCAACTAAGAGAGCAGCATCCAAAGATGTTGATCGCTTTAGGCGGGCCTGAAGCATCAAACAACCCTAGCTATTGGCTAAATCTCGGAGCAGAGCATATACTCCAGGGAGAGGGAGAGTATGTTTTCCCCGAATTTTTAGATGAAGTCAGTCGTGGAAAAACTGTGGACAAGATATACTATGGGAAACAACTATGTGAACAACTGCAAAACGAGAAGCCTGTTGATCCGTTTACAGAAACATACTTCCAAGCACTTGGAAGCAAGATATCATATATCGAAGCATCACGCGGATGCCCATTCAAATGCGCCTTTTGCCTATCTGCTGGAGAAAGTGTAAGATTCTTTCCTATAGAAAAAATAAAAGAGCAAATACAAAGGCTTTCGCAGTCAGACACGCATATAGTAAAATTTGTGGATAGAACATTCAATTGTAATGCTGGGCGTGCATTTGAGTTATTCGAATATATTATTGACATGGATACGGAATGTCGATTTCACTTTGAAGTCGCAGCCGATCTTTTCGATGAGCGCACGGTTGAATTGCTTGCGACTGCGACAAAAGGGCGTATTCAATTTGAGATAGGGTTACAGAGCTTTCATCAACCCGCACTAGAGGCATCATCCAGAAAGACGGATATTAATAAAGCAGAAAAAAATGTTCGAGCATTGCTTAAAGCACAGAACATACATATCCACGTAGATCTAATCGCGGGACTGCCTTATGAAACTTTGAGCGATTTCAAAGAAAGCTTTAGTCGTGCATACTCGCTTAACGCACACACATTGCAACTGGGCTTCTTGAAATTGTTACATGGCAGCGTGCTTCGAGAGCAAGCTGAAACACTCGGGATTCAATACACTGAACAGTCCCCTTATGAAGTGATAAGCACCCCATGGCTAAGCACATCGGACTTAGATCAGCTCAGACAAACTGAAAACGCATTGCAACGCACGTATAATAAAGGACGATTTTTGTCAACGATAAATTATGTCCTTGATGCTTCAGAGTTAGATGCCTATCTCTTTTTCAACAAGCTAGGTAGAGAATTTCCAAATCACGGCACACAGCTTGAGCAATATGTTAAGCAAATATATGAATTTTGTGCAGAGATACAGGGTGTCGAGAGAAAGCGCCTGATTGACCACATGATATGCGACTGGTTAAGCATGGTTAAGGGTAAAAATGCGCCGGCGTTTCTGAAAAATCAAAACAGCCGACGCGATGAAGTTAAAGCGGAAGCGGAGGCACAACTAAAGCGGAAGATAGGACGCCATGAATATGCTGTTCTAAGTTCCGGCAAGGGTGTCTATGTAGATAGCCACAGCTACGATATTGTAACGGAGTTATACGAGCTCCATTACATTGAGAATTAAATGATTGTGATGAGAGTGATTGTGAGGGGTGCACATGGCAATTTTGCTAGGTATTGATTTGGGAACGTCCAGCGTAAAGACAATGCTTGCTCATAGTAACGGTTCAATTGTTGGTGTCGAAAAAGCCGACTATGATGTTATGATACCTCAAGTCGGATATGCCGAGCAGTGTGCAGAAGGTTGGTGGATGTCGCTAATCGACGCACTAAAGCGATTAAGGGAGAAGCACCCGGAAGAGTATTCAGAAATTGAATGTATCGGATTCTCCGGACAGATGCACGGTCTTGTTGTTATAGATGACAAACAACAAGAAATTAGACCCTCAATTATCTGGCTCGACCAGCGTTCGAAAAAGCAAGTAAGCGAAATAGAAATGCAACTGGGATTAGACTTCGTAAAAGAGGTGCTGCACAACAGAGCAAGCACCGGGTTTGCTCTGCCCTCGCTACTCTGGCTGCAAGAACATGAACCGGAAAACTTTAGTCGAGTCCACAGCGTTATATCACCCAAAGACTATATTCGAATGAAAATGATCGGACGCGTAGCCTGTGAGTATTCAGATGCTTCTGCAACGCTTATGCTTGATGTCAAGAACAGAAAGTGGGCACAGGAACTTTTAGAAAAGCTAAATCTTCCCACACACATCTTCCCAGAGCTTTATTCATCTACAGAGATCGCGGGCGGCATTACTGCAGAATGCGCAGAGCTCACAGGGCTTCTTGAGGGAACGCCGGTCGTATATGGGTGTGGAGATCAAATGGCTCAAAGTTTGGGGAATGGCAACATTTCCGAAGGATCAGTAACGTCGAATATTGGAACAGGCGGACAGATATCGGCATACTCAAATGAGGACAAATACGATCCGGAACTACGACTAAACTCGTTTTGCCATGCTGTAAACAATGCGTACACAATTTTTGGAGCTACGCTCTGTGCCGGGATGTCGTTAGCATGGCTAAAAAATGAAATCCTAAAAATTGATGACTATGACACAGTGTTCGAGCTTGCCAAAGAAGTGGAACCCGGCAGTGGTGGACTTATCTTTCTTCCGTATTTGGCAGGAGAAAGAACGCCACACATGGATGCGGATGCGAAGGGCCTCTTTTTTGGGCTTGCACTTGGACAAGACAGGGGAAATCTTATTAGAGCGGTTCTGGAAGGTGTATTATTCAGCCTAAAAGACTCAATGGAGCTGCTGGAAGGTCTTGGGATTCCATGTGACACTGTGATAGCCTCAGGCGGAGGTGCACAAAATCCTGTTTGGCTACAGATGCAAGCAGACATCTTCGACAAAGAAATTACGGTCAGCAATGTGCAAGAGCAAGCGTGCTTGGGAGCGTGTATTCTTGCCGGTATTGGTGCAGGAATATTCGATGATTGCACCCATGCCTGCACTGAAATGGTTTCATTTAGCACCGTCGTCTATAGACCACAACGCGATGTTGTGGATAAGTATAATGAAGCTTACTCAACATACAAAGAGCTATATATGCAAACAAGCCATTTGATGAAAGCAAAATGAGCCAGAGTTAACTAGATTTCATCGACAGGATTTGCGTGCACTTTGCAGTGTTTGACCTTTGGAAAGTACTTTTCAATTTCATCATGCACACGATGTGCGACCTCGTGAGCTTCTGCAAAGGAGAGCGACGAGGATATACCTATTTCCAGATCCACATAGATTCTGTTGCCGAAAATCCTTGTTCTAAGTAAGTCTATACCGACCACAGAATCATGAGACAAAATAATCTCGCGCATTGCGTCAACAGTCTCATCGTCACACGCTCTGTCCGTCATTTTTCCTATTGCGTCCAGTATGATGCTTACGGCGGTTTTGAGAATGAAGATGCATATAACCAGAGCGGCGACAGCGTCCAGTATCGGGAAGCCCATTCTGGCACCCAAGATGCCGATAAAGCTACCAATAGACGAAAGTCCGTCTGCACGACTATGCCACGCGTCAGCCATTAGTACACTAGAGTCAATTTTTTTCGCGGTGGCGCGGACATACCAAAATAAAGCCTCTTTTACGCCAATTGAAACAAGTGCAGCGATTAATGCTAATATGCCGGGGATGGCGAGTTCGTCAAAATCTCCGGATAGAATTGTTTGCACGGCATTCCATCCAATGCCAACACCAACCACAGAGATGAGAGCGGCCAATGCCAACGTAGCGACGCTTTCAAATCGTTCATGCCCATATGGATGCTCCTTGTCGGGCTTGCGGTTAGAAAGCTTTATGCCGATGATGGCGATTACTGTGCCTAGTAGGTCAGTTATGGAATGGACGGCATCGGAGACCATTGCGGCGGAATTTGAAGTTATTCCGGCAAAGAGCTTAAATGCCGACAACCCTACATTGGCAATGATGCTGTTGCGTGCTACTTTCATAGCGAGTTGTTCATTTGTTTTGCTCATCAAAAAGTACCTCCAAGTATTTGATTCACTACAACGCAATCATCATCCATAAATGTACAAAAAAGTGCACCTACGGAACATACTTCTGTCCCGCAGATGCGTTATAATCATCTACTGCCACATTGTGGCCCGGCTCTACAAATCCATAAATAGTTGCATATAGGATTTATCGCCTGTTCAGTTTGTATTCGACTAACATTGTGTAATATGTTAACAACAATAACACAGCTATTAAAAAAAAGCAATAGACAAAAGTTAGCGATCTCGAAGTTTTTTAAAAAAATCTTTTAGTATATCGCCACATTTCTCGGCTAGAATACCGCCCGTTATTTGAGCATGGTGTCCATAAGGCTCCATAAACAAGTTTATTACGCTACCACACGAGCCGGTCAACTCATCACGAGCACCAAAAAACACCTTCTCAACACGTGACATTATTATAGCTCCGGCACACATAGGGCATGGTTCTAGAGTGACATATAGCGAACAACCACTAAGTCTCCAATCGCCAACGGTCTTGCAAGCATCATCAATGGCCTCAATCTCCGCATGTGCAATAGCGGAGACATTTTTCTCTCTGCGATTGCGTCCGCGTCCAATTATAGTGCCGGAGGCATCGACGATGATACATCCAACCGGCGTTTCGCCATCTGCAACGGCCTCCTTTGCCAGCAAAAGAGCTTCTTGCATGTATTCATTGTGATCGCGACTTTTCGTCAAAGTCTTCTTATGCATATCGTTTCTCCAACTTAGTTAAGACTTCGGAAAAATAGTCAGGCAGATCGGCAAAGAGCTCCACAGTCTCGTTTTTCGTAGGGTGCATGAATTGCAATTTCCATGCGTGTAGACATTGACTGGACATGCCCAGTTCCGGCTTTTTCCGACCATATACTATATCGCCAAGAGCCGGGTGTCCGATATGTGCCATATGAACACGTATTTGATGAGTACGCCCTGTTTCTAAGCGGCAGTATACATGTGTGAAGCCGCCGTATCTTCCAATGACTTCGTAATGGGTTACAGCAGGACGTGCGTTATTACTAGCCTGCGAGCTCACTTTGTCGAGAAAGACGGCTTGCTTTTTTCTATCTGTCGGATGACGCCCTATGGGAGCGTCGATAGTTCCCGAATCATTTTTTAAGTTACCACATACTATAGCTTGATATTCTCTTGTTAGAGTTCGTGAAGAGAGTTGCTCAGCGAGGGAGACATGAGCAGAGTCGTTTTTGGCGACGATGATAAGACCTGACGTATCCTTATCGATTCGATGTACGATGCCGGGTCGTATGATCCCGCCGATACCGGAGAGAGTATCACCGCAATGATAGAGTAATGCATTAACAAGAGTGCCGTCAGGATGTCCAGGAGCAGGGTGAACAACCATGCCCTTTGGCTTGTTTACAACCACAAGATCATTGTCTTCATAAACTATGTCGAGGGGGATGTCTTGCTTTTGCACGACAGAAGCATCGGGCTCATCTTGTATAACGGTATATTTTTCTCCAATAATAGTTCGGTGATTTTTTCTTACGGGAGCACCGTTCAAAGTTACGCGCTCCGCTTCAATAAGCCTTTGAGCGGCGCTTCTAGAGATTCCATCAAGATTAGAGGCGAGGAAGACATCAAGTCGTTCCCCGCCATTTTCACATACTAGTATATTAGTTATCATCGCTATCTACGCCGTATTCACGCAACAAGTCATCAATGCTAATATCATCTATGTTGTACTCATCAAGGGAGCCAACTTCTGTCTCAAGCTCATCATATAATGGTGAATATGAATGATCCGGAGTTGTATCAGTTGTTGAGTCATATTCGCCCGGCAATGCTACACCCGAATCAGGGGCATAGTACCCCGTATCCTCATATTGTCCGTACCCATCTTCAGAATATTGTGTGTTGGCCACAGAATCCATTTCAGGAAATTCACTGTATCCGTCATTGTATCCACTATCATATCCTTGATTGCCGTAGCTATCATTGTAACCATCATTATCGTTATATCCGCCGCCGTACTCACCGTCATATTCGCTGTTGTCGTATCCATCGTGGTATTGTTGATCGTTATATTCGTCGTCGTACTCGTCATCATAGTAATCGCCAGCTAGCTCTTCTCTGCCTTTTTCTTTAAAGGATATGGATATAAAATGTATAAGAAACGTAACGAAGCCCAAAGTAATGAAAATATCAGCAATGTTAAAGATAGGAAAGCTTACAGCATCAGGAAAAATTTGGAACATGTCTATGACAGCTCCGTTGTTGAAAATGCGGTCAAAAAGATTTCCTACAGTACCGCCGAGAACTGAAGCCAATCCTAACGTTCCCCAAAATCCTTCGTCATATCTCAAAATAATTGCGATAAGAACTATGGCGGCAACTAAGGCAATTCCGGCAAGAAGCCATCGTTGACCTGCTAGAATACCCAGCATAGCTCCGTGGTTTTCTAAGAAAGTGAGGGTGAGTGCACCCGGGACTACTACCATCGGCTCGACTCCTTCCGGAGTAACAAGAGAATTTGAAATCCAGCGCTTAAAGAATTGGTCAAGCACTACGATGAGTCCTGCGAAAATAAAAGCAAGCATGAAATTACCTCCAAGTGTGGTGTTTAGAATATGATTGTATCAGTCTGCCCCTGCCATCGCGAGGAAAAATGCGACGAGGCAATCAAAATTACGAACGATTACAATTGCGAAACAACATCAGCACAGCGTGAACAAAGTGTGGAATGCTCCGCATTTTTACCGACATTCTTGTCGTGTATCCAGCATCGTGCGCATTTCTCATAGCTACTGGTGTTGACAGTGATGGTAGCACCCGGAAATTCGATTCCGACATGGCCATCGACAGCTACGCTATTGTTTTCGATAACATTTACACCGGAAACAATAAATAAAGTGCGTAAATCCATATCTGCAATATGCTTAAACGAAGTGGTTGCATCGTCATCTAAATATATTGCAACCTCGGCTTCAAGTGATTTGCCAAACACTTTTTCACTGCGAGCAATCTCCAGTGCTTTATAAACATCTGTTCGCAAGCGAAGCAAATGATCCCACCTGGTCTCGAGTTCCTGAGAAAAAGTATATTTATCACTCGGTTCAGGCATTGGATTGTAAAGAACGCTCTCTAGTTCAACGCCTTTGTGATGTGGCATTGACGCCCAAATTTCTTCAGTCGTAAAGGCGAGTATTGGTGCCAACATGCGAACTAATGCATCTAAAATCAGATAAATAGTTGTTTGTGCACTGCGTCGTGCTAACCCATGCTTCTCATCACAGTACAGTCTATCTTTAATGATGTCAAGATAAAAATTCGACATTTCGACAGTACAGAAATTGTGAACAGCGTGATATATAGTATGATATTCATACTTGTTATACGCAGTTCGCACGCTTGTAACCAAACGGTTTAGTCGTGTTAAAGCCCAACGATCGAGTTCAGGCATATCATCAAAATCAACCATGTTGTCAAGGTCAAAATCATTTAAGTTTCCAAGGATAAAGCGAGCAGTGTTACGTATTTTGAGATAAATATCGGAAAGTTGCTTTATAATATCCGTAGAGACACGATTGTCCACTCTGTAATCGGAGGAAGCAACCCATAGGCGAAGGATATCAGCACCATATGTGTTGAGGACATTATCCGGTGGGATGGCGTTGCCGAGTGACTTGTGCATTGCTTTGCCTTCGCCATCGACTGTCCAACCATGTGTGATTATTCTTTTATATGGAGCAACGCCATTTACGGCAATACTCGTTAGCATAGAAGATTGGAACCACCCGCGGTACTGGTCTCCGCCCTCTAAATACACATCAGCAGGAAATTGTAATCCCGGGAAATTGCCGGAACTTAAAACTTCGGCATGTGTAGAACCGGAATCAAACCAACAGTCTAAAGAGTCTGTACCCTTTGTGAACTGTTTTGCACTACAGTGTGGACAAGCAAACCCGTCCGGCAAGAGGTCGGTAGCATCTAGCTCGTACCATGCGTTTGATCCTTGCTTTCCGAAAATTGTAGCAATTGAGTCGATAGTCTCTGGTGTGCACACTGGTTCTTCACAGGTGTCACAGTAGAAAACAGGTATCGGCAAGCCCCAGTGCCGTTGACGGGAGATACACCAATCAGAACGCTCAACCAACATGGCAATCATGCGCTCCTTGCCCCATGTCGGAATCCATTCAATTTTTTCACAGGCAGCGATAGCGGTCTCTTTCATGGCGTCTACAGAGGCGAACCATTGTTCTGTAGCACGGAAGATAACAGGTTTCTTACAACGCCAGCAATGTGGATATGAGTGAACTATTTCTTCTTTGGCGAACAAGGCACCACTTTGCTCTAAGTCGTCAACGATAATGTCGTTAACTTTCGAATAATGGTTTCCGGCATACTGAAGAGCGTCTTCAGTCATGATTCCGCGTGCATCTACCGGCATGAGCATTGGAAGCTGCGGATACTTTCTGCAAACATTATAGTCGTCAACACCATGGCCCGGTGCAGTGTGAACACACCCGGTACCGGCATCGACTGTAACATGGTTGCCAACAACGACGAGTGATTCACGATCATAAAACGGGTGCTGTGTAGTCATGAGCTCAAAAGCTCTACCCGGCAATTTCTTTAAAATTTCGTGCTTTTCAATTCCGGCTTTTTCAAATACGGCTTTTGCGAGATTTTCTGCAACGATATAAATCTCGCCGTCGGCTTTACAAACGGCATATTCGATATCAGGGCCAAAGCTTATCGCAAGGTTGCCCGGAAGAGTCCATGCAGTCGTTGTCCAGATTAGTACGCTTGCATTTTCTTTGCCTTCGATACCGTCAAGAACGCCGTTATCGTTTTTAACTTTAAATTTCACATAAATTGCTTTGCACGGCACATCGGCATATTCGATTTCTGCCTCAGCGAGTGCAGTTTCGTCGAAAGGACACCAATAAACAGGCTTATGCCCTTTGTAGATATACCCTTTTTCATACATTGTTCCAAAAACACGAACTTCTTGTTCTTCAAAAGCCGGATTCATGGTTAGATAAGGGTTGTCCCAATCACCAATGACACCTAATCGCTTAAATTGTTCACGTTGTCTGTCGACATATTCAGCAGCAAAAGCATGACAAGCATCGCGAAACTCAGGAATTGACATCTTTTTCCTGTCGAGTTTGTTTTTCTTGATTATGGCACTCTCAATAGGCATTCCATGGTTATCCCAACCCGGAGTGTATGGTGCACAGTAACCGGACATATTCTTTTCACGAACAATGATGTCTTTCAGAACTTTATTGAGAACATGACCAAGATGAATGTCGCCGTTGGAGAACGGCGGTCCGTCATGAAGAATATACTTTGGTTTCCCGGAGTTTTTCTTAATTAAGTTCTCATAAATCTTTTTCTCATAAAAAGATTTTAGCATTTCCGGCTCGCGTTTCGGAAGACCTGCACGCATGGGAAAGTCAGTTTTTGGTAGCAGTATAGTATCGTTATAGTCTTGAGACACTGTGTTATAGTCCTTTCAGTTGGGATATGTGAGAGAGTTTAGCTGATTGCAAAGCGGTCGAGCGTTATTCCCGACCGCGAGTAAAAATCAGGGATTAATTATAATGTAATGTGCTTATTCGTCAAGATCGAAATTGGCTCCAAATTTTAAATCGTCAAAATCAAACTTAGGTCTTGGGGAAGCCGCAGGTCTTCCGCCCTTGCCGTCGTCTGCAAACAAATCCGAAGATCCGAGGTCGTCTTCAAAAAGCGACTGCGGAGCACTCATAAGTTCAGAAGGGGGTGCAGATGGTGGAGCAACTGCGATGTTCTCATCCGAAACATCTTCGACAATAGATCCGATTTGTAATGCAATATCATCAATATCAGCTTCGCGTGTAGGAACAGTCGGAATTGTTCGGGTTGCTTGTGGTGGTGCGGGTGGGTTTCCCGGTGGAGGAGCCGACCTGACCGGAGCAACATGCTTTGCACCGGCAGGGATTGCAGGTTTGCCCGCAGGTTTGGGAGCTCTCATTGTAGGAGATTGTGCAGGTGTACCTTGTTGGGGTGTAGCGGGTCTGCCTTGGGCTGGTGCAGCCTTATTCTGAGCCGGAGCAGCTTTTGTCGATGCGGCAGTCTTATTCTGAGCAGGCTTACGTGTAGATCCTCCCTTTGGAGACTTAACTACGCGGCGTGCATTTTCCAGTTTGTCGAGAAACTCTGCGTGCTTACGCATAATAGCTTGGGAAAGCTCGATGAATTTTGCAGTTTCTTTTGTGGCCAAAGCAAGGCGCGTCTCTTCGTCGGCACAGCGTTTTTCCACATCACCGAGAGTTGCCTTAACTTCTTCATCAGTGCGTTGAAGGATTTCATCTCTTTCTTTGTTTGCTTTTATTGTTATCTCATCACCCATTTTTTGGGCATTCAAAAGAGCCATTCTCATAGAATCTTCAGTTGCACGATATTCCTCAACTTTTTCAACGAGAACTTTTAGCTTCCCTTTAAGTATTGCATTCTCTTTATACAAAGCATTGTAGTCGTTGGACACGACTTCGAGAAAATCGTCAACATCTCCCATGTCGTATCCGTTAAATACAGCTTTGTCAAAGCCTTTTTCATTAATGTCTTGAGGAGTCAGCATTACTACTCATTCCTTTCGGTATCTATTTTATCTCAGAGGATATATCAAATATATCTCATGAAGCAAGGGTACATATTTGTTAGAAGTATAGGCCGTTGTTTTCAAGTTCGTCAATTAAATCGCCGAGCAAATCAACATTATACGGTGTTATGAGATAAGTATTCACAGCGACCTTTTTAATTTTGCCTTCTTGTGCATAAGCAACACCACTGAGAAAATCAACAAGTCTGCGCGCAATGTCCTTATTGGTTTGCTCAAGGTTTAATACAACAGTGTGTCGGTCGCGCAAATTATCTGCAATCTCTGCAGCAGCCTCAAACTTCTCCGGCTTAAACAAAGCTACTTTAAGTTGAGCCGTCGCGTGTATATTTACGACCTTATTATTGCCGCGTTGTTCATCAAACGTGCCATATGAACTCCGTGCTTGCGCAGGAGTCTTTGGAGGCAGTGGTAGCTCTTCGGACATTGTAGGTTGGAAGTCGTCAAAGTCTTCCTCATCATCATACGGTTTTGCAAGTTTTTTTAATTCATTAAATAATCCCAACGTTAGGAGACCTCCTTTTCAATTAGCGCTCACCAAAGAGCGCTGAACCAATTCTTACCATGTTTGAGCCCGCTATTATTGCCTCAACATAGCTATCGCTCATGCCCATGGACAGCAATTGCACAGAGACATTATCGTATTTTTTTGCGCTTATGTCAACAAAAAGCTTAAACATTAAGTCAAAATAGTTACAATTATTTGCATTTTTCTCAAAAAAAGGAGGAATTGCCATTAATCCGAGCACATTTATACCCTTTGTAGTTGCTACAAATTCTAGAATTTCATCTATCTGTTCAGGAAAAACGCCGGATTTTTGTGGTTCTCTGCCAATATTAACTTCAATAAGGCAATTTTGTGTGATTCCCAAGGATACTGCTTTCTTTCCTATAGACTCTATAAGAGATTTTGATGAAACGGATTCAATTAAATCACAAACGCCTACGATTTTCGAAACTTTGTTTGACTGCAGATGACCAATATAATGTAATGGCGCACCATCGTATGCAGAATGAGAGCGTTTTTCCAGCATTTCCTGGACACGGTTTTCGCCAACAGCGTCAACGCCGGCAAGAATGGCTTGTTGAATATATTCGATAGGCTTTGTTTTCGAGGCGGCGACGAGTGTAATGTCGTCCGGATTCCGACCGCACTTGATGGCGGTCTCGGAGATGATATCACGTATTCCTTTAATGTTATCAGCTATGGTGTTCATAATTGTTTTCCTTTTACTATTTTCATCTATCCTAACACTTTGCCGTGATACAGATTGTTTGCTCTAACAATAATTATAGAATCAACCCTTAATGGCGAGCCTGTTTCCAGACCGTCGCGGACAAGGTAGCTATCTCCTACTGATCCCGGAGGGTCTAATATTTCTACCGGAACGCGTTCGGCGAAACCTGCTGTTTGAAGAAAGACGAATGTGTTAAGGTCATCGTCAAGGTGAATCGCATCTTTTGGAACTCGAATGCCTGAAACGACACTCATCACAATTTCTGCTTGAAGTGACCGCATGGGTGCTATGTTGTGAACACCTCTGTCGCTTGAAAGCAAAACAACGGCAAGACCCGCTTCGTTCCTGCTAATATTTTCAATTAGCATCTCGACTTCATCATTAAAAGCTCCGGAAAACCTTACAAGCCTTGTGTCACCAATTGACAACACAAAGGCATCATCAACATCCATTATTGCGGCAAAATACCACTTATGCTCTGTTATAAGCTTGCCAAAGCCGGAAGCACGTTGGGGCGTGCTGAAAGCGGCGGTCAACTCGCTGGGGCTCATGTCCATAACCGTGCTAGGCGCTATATGTTCAAATCCATCAACAACATGGGAAAACGTCCCTGCTTCTTGCGTTGCGATGGCTCTTGTGCCGTAATCTCTGGCTTCAAGCTCTTCCAGTCGCTGTTGCAAAACTGAGATATCGGCGTCAGCGGCAAAAATGTTTGCTTCTACAGAGAGTGAGATTTCCGGAAGTCTGCTAAAATCGTGGCTGTTAACAGCGGCTGAAAGTTCACGCACTGCGTCAAAGCTTGAAAAGTCATCATTGCGAGTTAACTCTAACTGTGCAATCTGTAGCCGTAGAGAGTGAATCTCGCTTGCAGTCTCGAGAGCACCGGGGCTTGTATACTCAAATGCAACGACCTGTCCCGCCGAAACTCGTTCGCCTTCGTTTACTGTAGGGAGTATGGATGTGCCATAATCGTCGACAACAGTCTCCGTGCGGATGATATAACCTCGTGCGGTCAGCGTTTCTTCAATAGAGTAGCTAAATGCCGGCGTCGTAACGAATGTATGAACAAAGGCATTATAAAAAGAAACGCCTACATAGACAAGGACAGCAAGGAAAATTACGCCGGTCATTATTCTTATGAAAAAGTCACTTCTCTTCATGCTAACCTCTCATACATAGTCATTGCGATTATTTTTTTCACACCGTTGTCAATGTCCGGAACGCCATCCCATGTTATCCACATGACGTCCTTGTCACGCCTTAGCCATGTAAGTTGGCGTTTCGCATATCGGCGAGACTCTCTTTTTATCTGCTCTATTGCATCGTCGACATTTGAGTTGTTAACAACTGCTTCAGTAAGCTCTTTATATCCGATTGCTTGCATTGATGTGAACTTTTGTGACAACCCCATCTGCAGAAGACTTTTTACTTCTTTATCAAGTCCTCGTGATACCATCTCATCAACGCGTCGGTCGATTCTTGCATAGAGATCAGCTCTATCTGCGTATGTCAAAGCAAACTTCATTGCCGTGTATCTTGGCGGAATAGCCTTAGTTTCTCTGTCGTGTTGAGAAATTGTTTTCCCTGTTGTCAAAAAAGTCTCCATAGCTCGGACTATTCTTTTTTTGTCATTTGGGAATAAACGTTCGGCAGCTTCTGGATCAACGCTACTAAGGTTAATGAGCATGGCATCTCCGCCAACACTATCATATTTATCTTCGAGCTCTCTTCGTAGCTTATCATCGCTACGAGACGAGAATGTACGCCCTGCAAGCAAGGATTCAATATACTGACCGGAGCCTCCAACCAAAATAGGCACTTTTCCTCTTTGAATGATTTCGTCAACGTATTTCGATGCATCTTTAACATAGCGTGCAACCGAGTAGTTGTCATCAGGCGAGACGAAGTCTATCATATGATGAGGAATATCCGCCATTTCGGATAAAGTTGGTTTTGCGGTGCCGATGTCCATGTGCTTATACACTTGCATAGAATCAGCAGAAACTATTTCACCATCAATTTGCTTTGCCAGCTCAACGCCGACAGCCGTTTTTCCGGTCGCTGTAGGCCCTGTTATTACAACTATACTTGTGCTACTGTCGATGTTGCTCATATTCTGCCAAAGCCTTTATCTAAAGTTGATTTAGCTATTTCGAAAATAACAGGACGTCCGTGTGGACACTGTGACACTTCGCCGGACATAACCTTAGAAGCAAGAAATTCAAGCTCGCTGAAATCTGAAGAACGCCCGGCTTTAATTGCGGCTTTACACGCAACGGTCTTATATATTTTATCCCGTTGAGCGGGTTCTGCGATTCCACTTTGATTCAATTGCGCACATAAATCTGACAATACTGATTCAGTGTCGGAGACATCAATTTCTGAAGGAATATGTCTAACTGCAACTGCATCTTCGCCAAAACTTTCTACAGTAAATCCCAATGTTTCTAAAAAGTCAGAATTTTCTAACAAAACGGATGCATCCTCGTGTCCGACACGACATATAACCGGTGTTAGTAGTGATTCAGACATAGGCTCGTAAGCGTCACTTGTTAACGCGTCGAAGTGGAGCCGCTCATGTGCGGCATGTTTATCAATAAACCAGACGCTCCCATGATGCTCTACAACTATATATACGTTCAAAGCTTCGCCGATAACGCGAAACGAATCAGAAACCAGAGCCTGAACATTGTCATCAGAGCGGCTCATGTCGGCGGGAGTGCCGGATGTAAAGCTATGTGAATCAAATTCCGGCTGATTTGTGACTCGTGAGCCGAATGGTTGCGTGTGCTCCGAGATTAGAGAGTTGCGAAATTCATCAGCCTGCATCGTCTTAAAACCACTGTCTTTTCTTACAGGCGCATGATGTGATGATGTATCGCCTAAACTTGCTTTGATTAGTGTCTCTTGTGACAGCTCACTTGCAGGAGGGTCACATGCATTAACGATGCTTTGTGATTTCTCCAATGCTCCCAATGCAGCATAGTAAACGCCATCGAAGACCTGCTTATCCGAGATGAACTTGACTTCAGTTTTTGTCGGATGAACATTGACATCGACATTACTGGTTTTGGTGGTGATATACAATACACAGGAAGGAAATCTTCCGGTTTGAAGTCGGTTTTTATATGCCTGTTCCAGTGCCGACTGAAGCAATAAGGAGCGAACCACTCTGCCATTAACGAAGAAAAACTGATAGCTCCTATTTCCTCTTGCAGTTTCAGGTGGTGAGACAAAGCCTTCGACAGCGACTGCATCGTCAGAAGATTCAGCACTTATCAGTCCAGCCTCGATGTCTCTTCCAAGCAAACTATAAACACAAGAGTCAACACGCGAGTCGCCGGGGGTGTGATATTCAGTTTTACCATCCTTGATAAAACGTATTGATATGTCTGGACGCGAGAGAGCGCACCTTAAAACAACGGATGCGACACTTGAGCTTTCAGCTCTGTCTGATTTCATAAACTTCAATCGTGCAGGTGTATTGAAGAATAAGTCGCGAACAATAATCGTTGTGCCTTCAGGGCAGCCGACCGGCGACATATCTACAATCTCGCCTGCCTCCAACATTAGCGAGACACCTTCATCTGTGCCATGTTCTCTGGTAAGAAGTTCAATTCTCGAAACAGCAGCAATTGCTGCGAGCGCTTCTCCACGAAAGCCAAGAGTCCCGATTGACTCGAGACCTTGAGCATCGCGTAGCTTACTGGTTGCATGCCGAAGAAACGCGGTTTGTGCATCATCCGGAGCCATGCCACAGCCGTTATCAGTAACGCGAATATATGTCATGCCGCCTGATGATATTTCTACAGTAATAATGCTTGCACCGGCGTCAATAGAATTCTCCAACAATTCTTTAACAGCAGAAGCCGGACGTGATACGACCTCTCCTGCTGCTATAAGATCGGCAACATGTTGATCAAGTTCAATAATCTTTGGCAATTACGAACACTCCATTTTTATCTATATTCTATCGGCAAGCCTTTGACGTTTACGGGGTCAACGTCAAGTAGTGCAATATCACCGACAGTGCAGTCGATATTTGTTACATCGACCATGGTATGCATGAGTCCGACGCTACCAAGGACGCGTGCTTTATGTCCGTTTATTCTGACAAAAGTCTTTCTGCGTCGCCATCTGAAGATATCAAACAGACTTCTTTCGACGATATATCTATCAACTCCAAAACCGTGATAGTAACCAACGGAGAGTATTGCGATTTTAGTAGGGGCTTTTGTTACAAAGCCACGTTCGGCTCCGATGGTGTGGCCTTTAGGGTGCCAGCCCACTTCCTCAAGTCCTGCTTCAATATAACCGACACGCGACAATCCGCTCACAGGTTTGCCGGGAATTCTGCCGGTGAGTGCGGTATCAACACGCACGGCATCCATGAGTTCCATCTTGGGATACTTGAAGAGTGCCGCAGAGTCCACAGCATGGGCAATTCCGGGCTCATATCCTCTTTCGATTATTCTATCTAAAGCTTCGTTGAATTTATCTAATTGTGCAAAAGTTTTTTTCTTGTTACGCCATGAAGATGCAAATGTTGTAAATGTTCCGATTACATTTAGGCTGGACATATAATTATATATTGCTGCGACCTTGTCAAGCTCTGACGGTTGGAAGCCGTAGCAACCAAGTCCGGTATCAATCATAACTTGAATATCAGCGATTATTTTTTTTGATTCAGCAATTCCGTTGATGGCAACGGCGGCATCATATGATCCGGCGGTACAGATTACACCGTATGAGAGCAGTTCAGCAATTTCATTAGGGTCTGCGGTACTGCGTAGCATCATTATCCGCTCTTGTGTAAAGTTGTTTTGGCGAAGTAGTTTTGCATCACTCGGGTCTGAAACTACGAAATTGCGGATTCCTTCGTCACGCAAAAACATTGCGACTGTAAGTAATCCCATTCCTCCTGCGTTTGCACTCAGGTCGACAAAGACGTGAACGCCTTCAGCTTGATCTTTAATTGCTCGCAGGTTATTTCTAACCACCCTCAAGTCAATGACTAGGTTTTTCATTGAAACATTCCCACCTCTCAAGATTGCGATGACACTCAATACTACCATGTTTAGGTTTGAGAATCAAGTGTTGGCATTGTTTTTTCAACGCCGTAATGGTAGAATGGATTGCGTGTTAAGGCGTCGCCCGTTGTGGGCAATTTCCTCCGATTTTTTCGCTAGTACGGGTCTTATCGCCCTACATACGCGAAAAAGCCGGCGAAAACTGCCAACAACGGGCTTACCTCTACAACGCGACAGGAATATGAATCTCGATTTCGGAGGAGTTATGGGTAAAAGAGTGGATAATGGAATTAAGGTAAATGAGAGCGATTTGGAACAACAGAGGCTTGTGATGCAGAGAGTTCGCGAAGTGTCAGAGTCACGGCAGAAAAAGCCGTTGGCTTATGTGGACACTTATGGCTGTCAGCAAAATGAGGCTGACAGCGAGAAGCTCCGTGGAATGCTCGTCGAAATGGGTTATGATATAACCTATGACGAGAACGAGGCTGATGTTGCAATTGTGAATACATGTGCAATACGCGAAAATGCGGAGAATCGCGTTTTGGGTAATATTGGTGCACTAACTCATACTAAGAAAGCGAACCCGAAGCAGCTTGTTGTGTTTTGCGGTTGTCTTGCCGCCGTTCCGGAGTCAGTTGAGAAAATTGAACAGTCTTACAAGCATGTAGGACTTATATTTCCGCCAAGCAAAATATGGAAGTTTCCCGAACTGCTCTTAAGGGCCCTTGTCGAGAAAAAGCGGATTTTTGAAACAGAGGCTGAGGATGAAGATGCAATGATTGCTGAGGGGCTACCAACCCGTAGGGACGGCACTGTAAAGGCATGGCTGACGATTATGAATGGTTGCAATAACTTCTGTTCGTACTGCATCGTGCCATATGTGCGTGGCAGAGAGCGAAGTCGTAGCGTTGATGCAATATTGGAAGAGGCGCGGACTCTTGTTGAATTGGGGTATAAAGATATTACTTTGCTAGGACAGAATGTAAACTCGTTCGGGGATAGCGAAAACGATTTTGCAATGCTATTACGTCAAATTAATGAGATCGAGGGAGAGTTCTTGATTCGCTTTATGACCAGCCACCCGAAAGATGCATCACCAGAACTGTTTAAAGCTATGGCAGAATGTGAAAAAGTTGCTCATCATATACATCTTCCGTTCCAAGCCGGGAACGATCGCATTTTAAAGCTTATGAATCGAGGCTACACACAAGCGGAGTATCTTGAAAAGATTGATGTTGCCCGCAAATATATGCCGGACATTGTGATAACGAGCGATGTTATTGTCGGTTATCCGGGCGAGACAGAGGATGAGTTTAATGATACGTTGGAGCTTGTCGAAAAGGCACAATTCGAGGCAATGTTCACGTTCCTATATTCAAAGCGTCCCGGTACAGAGGCGGCAAAACTTGAGGACAATATGTCTCGTGAGGAAAAGCAAGTTTGGTTTGAGCGGCTTGTGGATTTGCAGAATGAGATTTCTGAAAAGAAACATGAGACGTATATTGGAAAGACAGTTCGTGTGTTGGTAGATGGTGAGGCAAAAGACGAGGAGTATCCGCTGAAGGCTCGTACCAATGGCGGTAGGCTTGTACATTTAACAGGCGAGCCGTCTCTTGTTGGTAGTTTTGTCGACGCAAAGATAACTCATTGCAACAATTGGTCACTATTCGGCGACCCGCAGTAGTCGCTCATAGCGGGCAATTTCCATCGCTTTTTTCGCTAGCACGAGTCTTATCGCCCTTCATACGCGAAAAAACCGCTGAAAACTGCCCGCCATGAGCTTGACTGAAGCATACTGTATAGAAAGGACAAGAACATTGTCAAAAAATGCACTTGGTGTAGCGGTTGATATTGGGACAACGACGGTTGCTCTTTATCTAATAGATATTGAGTCAAGTGACAGGCTTGCGGTGTTGAGTGAGGCTAACTCTCAATCGGCATATGGGGCTGATGTGACAGCTCGTATTCAGTTTTGTGCTGATAATGGACACGAGAAGCTAACCAAGCTCATTAGAGAGCAAATTTCTACGATGATCGTAGAGACCTGTCAATCTGCCGACGTGAGTCCGGGTCAGGTTGAGTATATTTCTATTGCGGCAAACACCGTTATGCAACATCTGGTGGCCGGTTATTCGCCGGTCAGTATGGGTGTTGCTCCTTTTATGCCAGAAAGCTTATTCGGCGAGGAGCTGCCTGTATGGGAGGGCTTGCCCGTTGGAGAGAATGTAAAGGTTTACTACACTCCGGCTATATCGGCATATGTCGGCGGAGATATAACTGCGGGGCTTCTGGCGGCAGGGTTTGACGGTTTAACCGAACCTGCGTTATTTATCGATATCGGCACAAATGGTGAAATAGTGTTGAAGCACAATGGCACCTACTACTGTTGCGCTACTGCTGCCGGTCCGGCTTTTGAGGGAGCGGAGATTGCCATGGGCATGATTGCGGCACCCGGAGCAATTGATCACGTGATGTGGAACGATGGTAATGGTAGCGTTGAGTTTACGGTTATAAGCGAAGATGTGCCGAAAGGCATTTGTGGTTCGGGGCTACTGGATGCATTGGCAGTACTACTTGATATAGGTGCTGTTGATGAGACGGGACGACTACAGGATGCGGATAAGTTCTATCTAACAAAATATGCGAGAGAATCAGAGATAGACGAAGGTATATATATCACAGCAGGAGATATAAGAAAGCTTCAGCTTGCGAAGGCAGCAATTGCCGGAGGAATTCAAGTGCTACTTCATTTTGCAGGGATTTCTGCAGATAAAGTAAAAACACTTGCACTGGCGGGCGGATTTGGAAGCTTCATGGACATGAAAAGTGCGGCAAGAATAGGTCTTTTTCCGAAAGAATTGTTACCTGTTGCAAGAGCTGTCGGGAACACCTCGGGAGAGGGTGCGGTACGAGTGCTAATATCAGAGCAAGCGGAAAAACAGTTAGGTAGAATACGTGAGAACTGTGAATACTTAGAACTATCTTCGATGACATTTTTTAACGATAAATTTGTTGAACAAATGATGTTTTGATTGAAGGGGAATCATTGGCGGCAACACCCGCTCTGACTCTTATCAGTACAGCGGAGAGGAAAGTGTAGAAATGTCAAGTTATAACAACTTAGAAAAACTCGCAAAAGAATGTGGCTTTACTAATTATGCAAAGCTGGATATATCAACCCTTGAGTTTATGCAGGAAGTTCGCGATATGTGCAATGCGGAGCAGTGCAAGAATTACAACAAATCGTGGTCATGTCCGCCCGCCTGTGCATCCTTAGAAGAAATGCGAGAGAGAGTCAAGAGCTATACTACAGGGATACTCGTCCAAACTGTCGGCGAAATCGAAGACAGTCTGGATTGGGACGGCATGATGGCAATTGGAACAAGTCATAAAGAAAACTTTGGAAGAATGAAGGCCGCACTCGATGCCGAGCAAACACAGGCTCTGGCAATGGGTGCAGGAATGTGTCAAATATGCGAAAATTGCACATATCCTGACGAGTCTTGCCGCTTCCCCGACAAGATGGAAGTGTCTATGGAAGCCTGCGGTTTGTTTGTAAGCAAGGTCTGCACAGACAATAATCTTGAGTACAACTATGGAGCAGAACGTATAGCGTATACATCATGTTTTTTGGTGATGTGAGATAGTCTGCGGCGTTATCTATCCAATACACTTGCAACCGCTCGGAAAAGCTGTATAATGAAATTATGTAAACGGATCAACATGTTGCAAGGCGGTGTGAGTTATGGACAAGAACATGGCGGAAGCAGGCACATATAATTCGATATTTTCCGACACTCATATGTTACGTCCGCGGCTTGATGAAATTTTCAATCAAGCGACTAATAGCCCGCTAGTTTATGTGATTGCAGGAGCCGGGCATGGGAAAACTTGTGCTGTTCGACAATATGTTCAAAGTCAACAAGATGCAGTTGTTCGTTGGATCCAATTAACCGAGGGAGACAACATAGTCTCAAGATACTGGGAAAACTACATACGTGCAGTACAATCGGACAATCCGGACTTAGCAGAGAAGCTTCGCAACCTTGGATTTCCGGAAACAACTGCACAATTCAGACAATTCACCGGAATACTAAAAGCAAATGAGCACCGCTCACACAAAGCGTTTCTTGTACTAGATGACTTTCACTTAATAAACTCAGAAAGTGCGTTGACGTTTGCAGAGCGATGTGCTCGCTTAAACGTTCCCGGCTCGTGCGTTATAATGATATCAAGAACGCAACCTGAGATTAATGCAACACCCCTAATCCCAAAAAGCAAAATGAGCATAATAACAGAAAATGAGTTGTGCTTTACTTCCGAAGAAATTACGAAATATTTAGAAAAATGTGGTATACGCTTTTCAATAAAAGACATACCAAGAATTGTCGACGCCACAAATGGCTGGGCACTTGCAGTCAGCCTACTTGCAGTGATTCTGAAAAGAACAAAGGGCAACCTCGATTATGCCCTCAAATCCATGAAGCAGAACATATTTGATGTTATGGAAGCTGAAGCGTGGAATGACTTTCCTGAAAGCACACAAAAAATGCTTGCAGGAGCGTCATTGTTGTCTGATTTGCCTGTGACACCATTGCGCGAATTCTATGAAGCGGAATCTATTCTAAAAAACACACCACAGCTAACATCGTTTACATGGTACGATGCGTATGTGGGCGACTACAGAATCCATCCGCTCTACATGGAATTTTTGAAAAGCAAACATAATGTTTTAGCCGATGATGAAAGAGCATCTACTTACGGACGAGCGATACAGTGGTGCTATGAAAACAATTTTCTTACGGGTGCAATGAACTATCATGCGAAATTAGGCAACTACGAGGAGATGGTTAAGCTCTTTTTCACATTTCCATTCAAGATGCCTCATGATAAATGTGTGTATTTCCTAGAAATATTAGAAAACCTAAATGATGTTGGCGATGAAAAAAATAGTGCACTACTGATGTTAAAAACAGAGTTTATGCCACTATTGCTTATTGGTGTCGGAAAATATGAGGAAGCTGATGAATATGCCAGGGACATCATTAAGAAATGGGAGAACTCAAAGGAGCCGATTGCTCCGGTTCTCCTTTACTCGGCATACAGCAACTTAGCATGCATAGATATGTATCTTTGTATTTCTACACATAAGTATAGGGCTCCCGAATATCTGAAGAAAGCTGTGGAATATTATAAACTGACACCTATGCCAAAGCATGATGAAGATGGGGCGTTTTTTATTACCCATATTCGTTCCTTTGCATGTCTTGTTGGTGAAGGTGCAGAAATAGAGGACTTCGATCGCTTTTTAGCGGCATCAAAAGAAACGGCGGCACAAATAGCACAGACATCACACCATATGTACCATGGCTATGATGACCTGGTATCATGCGAAATAGCATATCTAAAAAATGATGTTGAGACAGCGAAGATTCACGCTCATAAGGCTATAATCAAGGCTCGCGAGAAGGGGCAATACAGTATTGCGATGTCTGCAACCGGCTTTTTGTTGCGTATAGCGACATATGAAGGTGATGCATTTGGTGCAAAAAAAGTATTAAAGCAACTTGAAGAATATTTGAAAGTTTCACAGTTTTGGAACGCTCAATTATTGTATGATTTATACACAGGACTCTTCTATGCAAACATCAGGCTTCCGGAGCTGGTTCCCCAATGGCTTTTTGCAGATGATTTGAGTGCAATTGAAGAGACCCACATACCGGTGAGAGAACTGATCGTTGGGTCAAAATGTCATATTGCTTCAAAAAATTACGGGTGGGCAGTTACGTTGTTGTGCAATTCGTATCCGCGAGATCCCCATGAACGTTTTGTGTTCGGAGAATTGTCACTTACATTAGTGCTCGCTGTTGCACGGTATAATGCCGGGGACACAGAGGGAGCAATGAGTGATTTTGAAAAGGCATATGAGCTATCATACGATGGCGTTTTCTACATGCACTTTGTTGAACTCGGAAAAGAAATTCGTCCACTTATAGACGCTGTGTTGAAGTGGGAGGAAAGCAACATTCCGGATGAGTGGCTCAATATGGTGAGTCGCAGAGCGGCAGTCTTTTCAAAAAAAGCTGCGGTTATTGCAAATGCAATAAGAATCAAAGAAAATGTCAGAGAGAGGGTTCACTTATCGGAGCGTGAGAAAGAAATATTAAGTGACCTATATCATGGTCTATCACGAGAGGAAATAGCAACACATAGATATCTGTCAGTAAATACCGTGAAGAAAATTCTGCAATCTATATACATTAAACTTGACGCAAGCAACAATGTGGATGCGGTCCGCATTGCGTTGGAAAAGAAGCTGATATAGTTCTAAAAAACAACTTAATATACATATAATTCGACAAGCATTTTTAATGAGCATATTTTTTGCTCATTTTTATTATAAATTTATTGACTATTGGTGCGTTATTCTGTATGTTTAGAGGGAGGAAAAACGCACATTTGAAAGCACATTAAACTTTAATACATTATCCCTTTTCCTGAGAAATAGAAATGGGGTACCCAATGATAAAAAATAAGAAGCAAACCATTTTCTTTGTTGCCGCAACAATAGCGATGGCTCTCATGATTTGGTTTGGAATCAATAACAATGTCCGCTTTGAGGGAAACAGAGTCGAAGGCGTGTCGTTCATACCCGCAAGAGTTGTGGAAGTCGTTGAAGATCGGACATCGCTCAACATTGCCGGAGCACGTGTTGGCTCGCAAGAGCTGTTAGTTCGTCTCCTCTCGGGACCACGCAGAGGCGATGTGATTTCTGCCGGAAACATGCTCTTTCCCATAGAGCAAGCAGTCTATGCCCGTGAAGGCACACGTGTTTTGCTCTATTTTGAGCATCTGCCAGGCTCGGCTGAAACAGAATACTTCGCCAGAGTACAAAGCTATGACAGATCAATAGGACTATATATAGTTATTATATTATTCTTTGCACTTCTCTGGGCGGTTTTTGGAAAAACGGGACTACGCTCTGCATTTAGCTTAATATTTACATTTGTCACGATTATTTTCTTGCTGTTGCCGCTCATTATGAATGGTGCCCGCCCTGCAATCACAACGACATCGCTTGCTGTACTTATAATAGTGGTGTCTCTTATTTCAATCATGGGCTTTGACAAGAAGACATTAGTTAGCATAGTTGGCAGTTGTATTGGCATATTATGCTACATCATGTTCTACTTTATTATCAGTGCAGCTCTGCAAATAACCGGCTTTAATGTGCAAGAAATTGATTTGTTGATAGTCGCCGGATTCACAATTGGAGTAGATGAGTTGCTCTTTTGTGCCATACTCATAGCATCGCTTGGCGCACTCATGGATGTGGCTGTTTCACTTGCATCAGTGACAGCCGAACTTAGCGAAAAAAACAAAAAAGCCGACTTCAAAGAGCTGTTTCGTTCAGGCATGAAAATCGGCAGAGATATAATAGGCTCCTCCTCAAGCACTCTAATCCTTGCATTTACCGGCACGTTTTTAATTACGCTGATACTGTTTCGCGTTAATCATCTTCAATACAATCTGATGATAAATCGCGTAGACATAGCAATAGAAGTGCTGCGAGCGATTTCTGCGTCAGCAGCAATGGTCCTGTGTGCCCCGGCTACTGCGTTCATAGGTTCGCGAATATATGCATCAGGGGATGCTGGACAACGGAATGGTCATAATCGTACAAGTAAGCGAAAAAAGTGAAAACACTTTTAATATAACAAATGTATAAACACTTTTAGGAGGACTAGGATGAAACGTTATAAATTGGGAAGAGCTGCCAAGAAGAACATTGCATTATTACTTTCGTTGGTTATTGCACTCGGTGTATTTATGCCGTTGCTTGATACCACAGCAAGTGCCGCCTATGTTGAAGTTGAAGAATTTCAAGTTCACCAAACATCAGATGCGACGATCGGGTCAAATTACAGGAACCTAAGTTTGAACCCGGGTGCACTCAATTCAGAGATGCGTTTCACATGGCATTCAGGATCACCTACCGGAAGCATTGTGATTACAAATCCGAGTGGTAATGACTGGGTGCTTGTTGACCCGGAGCCCAGACTAGCTGAAGCTCATGCCGGAATCGGAACAATGGGTGATACATCATACCTTCTTCCGACACGACCTGGCTATGTGTATTTTGTGCATCAAGTGTCTGTCTATGATCTTGCTCCTCAGACCACATATACCTATGTTGTCACTTGGGAAGGTGGAGAGTCGGCACCAAAGACTTTCAGCACCGGCGGTGGCGATAGCTTTAGCTTCATAATCGCAGGCGATCCGCAAATCGGCACGGGTGACGGACTTGCTCCTACCGGTGCGATAGCTGAAGCCGGAATAGACGGTGGCGAATGGATGAGTGCTTTGACAATTGCGAACGCTCGTGCTGACAATGCCGAATTTATACTATCTGTAGGCGACCAAGTTCACTCAGCAAACGGTGGTGCCGCAGATTTCCGTCACGTGCGTGTTTCACAATATCGTCACGACCGCATGTTTTCACCTACTGAACTGCACAACATTCCGTTGATGGCAGTGGTCGGGAATCATGACGGCTGGTCATTTGATGACAACAATGCAAACCCAAGACTTTGGCCGATGCACTATAATATACCTGCACCGGACACTGTAGGCACGTTTGACCAAAATAATGGCGGAATCCCAACTGTATTCCGACATGCCACCCGCTTCTACACCCAGTTTGACTATTGGGTGGTTTGGGGCAACACCTTGTTCCTCGTACTTGACTCCAATGTAAGAACAATGTCAGGTGCAAGACTCGACTTTTTGAACACTGCAGTTAATGAAAACAGAGATAGACATGATGTTGATTGGGTGGTCGCGGTTTATCACCATCCTGCATATTGTGTATATAGGGCAAGAAATATTGCGGAGAAGAACGAAGTGGTTGCAAACTGGATACCGCACTTTGAGCGTCTCGGTGTTGACATAGTGCTCAATGGTCACGCTCATGTCTACAACCGTACATTCCATATGCTAGAGAACGAGCCGGTAAAAGATCAGCTATGGCTCGACGCAGACGGCGAAATACAAGATGATGACACAGGTCTTCTATATAATGCTGTACTTAATCCGGAAGGCATTGTTTACTTTGTCTTCAACTCTGCATCAGGTAGCGGATACTATAATGTATCAAATATGCCGCGTTCATATATCGCGACTTACAATCAAAACTTCCGTCGCAACTTCTCTGTTGCGGACGTCACGCCTGACATGTTCAGCATCCGTACATATCAAATTAATAACGATGGATCTCAAAGTTTAGTTGACGTTTACACCATCGTTCGCTCTGACGATGGTTTGGTGCCGGAGGCTGTTTTGCCACTGCCACAAATGACAGAGCAAATTTTTGAACGCTTCACACAGCCGGATGATCTGACAAATGTTTTGCATCCCGGTGATGTTGCAATTACTGCCGAAATGTTTGGGCTTCCTGAGACAATAGGAGTTGAAACAAATCTATTTAGTAATGTTGGTGGAAACATTGGTAACATTCGCCCACCAAATGCTCAAGCAGCTCCAACATCGTATGGCACGGTGGTGAGAACTCCGAGAGCAGATGTAGTATGGTATGTTGCAGACTCTGACTTTGATCCTGAAGATTTGGATGCACAAAGCTTCATAGTGGTAGGATATGTTTACGAATTGCCTGCTGGAATTTATGTGCCTGAAGAGTATGAACCGCTTCTCCCGTTTAGAATATATATCGAAGTATCGGTTCTTCCATATGGTGTACGCCCTGTGGGTGATATTGCAAGATGGATGCAGTATCCACCGGGGCATACAAATCATCCACTTGGAATGGAAGCGTACTTCCTTTCCCATGGTCAAACCGGCGTAAATGTTCGTCGTCCTCAAGCATATAGAACCTACGGAGAAGCTGAGCCGTTGAGGTTCTTTGCGGACGACCAACAGAGAATGTTTAACTGGGAAGCCGGGGCTCCAAATATAACTCAAAACCTAGCTCCAAGCGGCGGTGTGGGTGACACCGGCAGTGGACTTCACGGTGTGACCGGCGAAGCTTACTGGGTGACAAGAGTATCTACAGAAGGTCAAGCCGGCATCGAAGTTCAATTTAATATGCGCTCTGATGCAGCAGGTCCACGTGACTGGCAAGTTCAGTTTAGTACTGATGGCGATAACTGGATAGATGCTGGCGATGTTGTAATGATGTCCGGATTCTGGGACAATCAGATTATTAGAACATTGCCGGCAGCAGCCAATGATCAACCGGTGTTATATGTTCGTTGGCTTATGGCGAGCAACTTAAATGTAAATAACGCACCAATTGTAGCGACGGCAAGACATCATATGCGTGATGTAATAATTCGCTCGACATTTATGCCTGGCGGAGAAATTCCAGGTGATGATGATCATATGCGTATTGATTTGTTGATGTTTAACGATTTCCACGGACATATTTCACATGCCAGACCGGATGACAACAATCCGGGTGCAGCGAGACTTGCAGCATATATTCAACATTTGCGTTATCAAAACGAAAACCCTGAAAATGTTGTTGTCATGGGTGGCGGTGATGACTTCCACGGATATGCTGTATCTACATTATTACGCGGTGCACCTGTAGTAACTATGATGGAAGAAATGCTATATCACAGCCCGAGCCAAGAGTATTTCCCTGTTGCATTTGGTAACCACGAATTATCATTTGGTTTAGAGCGTGGTATTGAACTTGGTACAAACTATGACATTACACTTCTAGCTGCAGATCTTGTATATGCAAGTGGACCAAATGCCGGTGAGCATCCTGCATTTGTACGTCCATATAGCATTATGACATTTGATAACGATGGTGAGGAAGTGCAAGTAGCCTTAGTAGGGCTGATGACAAGTACAATGGACTCGGTTGTTGGTGGTTGGCCTGCAATGGGATTTGAAGCAAGAACACCTGCACCAAATGCTCCTGCTGAATACACACAAGATATAGCAGACCTAATTGCGGACCTAAGAGATCGTGGCGTTACAGCAGTTGTGGGGCTTACACATAAGTATGCCAACGCACCATCAATGCTCTACATTGCCAGAGAGCTTGACTTTGACGCTATTTTTGGTGCTCATAGACATATACGTTTAGTGCATGAAGTGAATAACACTCCGATTATTGAAGCAGCATCCCATGGTAGAGCGATAGGCAGATTTACTCTTGTAATCGATGAGCAGGGTGATCTTGTAAGAGTTGAGCCATGGATTAGCCCGGTAAATGCAATCCGTGACTTTAATCGCGACAGAGCGGTTATAGAAGGCGTAGAAGAATACTATGACAGCATGGCTGACTTGATGGCTTACTATCAAAACAATCCGGAAATTGTTTCATATCTGAATGATCCTCGAGGACCAATTGGTATTTACTTTGACACAAGAGCTAATCGTGATATGTGGGCAAGTCGTCTTGTACTTGACTATGTAGAGCGTTGGGCAAAGGAACACTTCCCTGAGGACGAGAGTCAACATCACTGGGTTGGCGTATCTAACTCCGGGGGTTGGCGTAATACAGGTCAATGGCCAAGAAATGCAGGAGATACCGTGAACTATGCAGATCTGCTCAGCACCATGCCATTTGACAACAATTTATTACTATTCGAAATGCACGGTATCGACCTTATCCGCTTACTAGGTAATACCGGAGTAGTAGGCGGCGGTGTTGTGAGAGCTGGTGTTCATCACGAAAACGGCAACTGGTATGTGACCTCATCGGGCGAGAGAATAACATTTGATAGAAATAATACATACAATGTTATTGCATCCAACTTCATATTTGGCGGAATAGATGTACCGGGCGGAGATGCATTCCCCCTACCGGGCAACTACCAAGGCAATAATGCAAACATGCAGATAATTAGTGATCCACGAGTTGTTATGCGCCCTATGGAAGGTCAAACACCTGCAGAATTTGAACCATATATAACCTGGCAAGAACTAACAGCCATAAGCTATTCATCTGCGGACTGGGAAGAGCTTGGCGTTGTAATGATTAGAAATGCCCTTGTGGATTCAACAGAATTTAGAGGCGAAACACCTAATGATCAGTGGCAAGCAGAATTGACTGTAATTGCAGACGGTGGTTCAGCACAAATTACATCACCATTTGCACCGGGTAACCGTTCACGCAATCTAAACGCTGTCCCACAGCGTGTAACCGTTACAGCATCCGGAACGGACTTCATCGGATGGTTCAACGTTGGCGATCCGGAAGATGCTCAACCTTTATCAGAAGATTCGGTATTCTCATTTACAATTCGCGAAGATACACATCTTGAAGCAAGATTTGGAATCCCTGAACTTGACGAGATTGAAATAGCAACGTGGAATGTGCCACCGATGGATTGGACCGGCGGTCTCTATAGGCAAGCTGATAGTGGAGAGCAAGCAGACACAGCGGAAATGCTTCTTCTACGAGATGGAGTACCACAGAACATAAATCGTACAGCAAATGGCATGAACATACAGAACTCTCTACCACGTGCAGGACTTCAAGATGCCGTATGGTGGCAAACACAAATCTCCACAGAAGGACTTCAAGATATCGAAGTGCAATGGCAACTTCGCTCCACTGCTACAGGACCAAGGGATTGGAACTTTGAGTTTAGCACAAACGGATCAGACTGGACAACAGCCAAGCAATTTGTAGCTGTTAATGAGACGATTGCTAGTGGAAATCTACCTGTTCGTGAAGCTACCCTTCCAACGGCAGCGGAAAATCAAGAAGTTCTCTACCTCCGTTGGGTTATAATTGCTGATGATGAAGGCATTTACAGGCAAGTTAATGGTGCAGTGGCTACGTCGGCATTCAACAATCAACTTGCAAATGTTGTCATTACCGGAGTAGAAGCAGAAGAAGAAATGTCATCAATAGCGTATGCAAGATCGCAAGCTGGTACCGGAGTACAAGTAACGGTTGAAGGATACATCACAGGAACAGTTGGAAATGCGGCTGCAGGAGCAATGCAGGCTCCTAACGCAAGCGGTCCTAACGATGGCATTATTGTATCTTTGGCAGGTGCTGCAGGCTATATGGGTCAACGTATCCAAGTAACGGGATATGTGCAAATGATCAGCGGTAACCTACGAATGACAAGTGTCAACAGCACGGCTTTAGGAAATAACGTACAAGCTACCGTACTCGAACAAACACGGATTCAAATTGCACCCCTTTCAATAACACTGGAGCAAGCAGAGACAGGCTTTGATGGAATGCTAGTAGCTATTATGGAAGCGGAATTTGGCACAAGGGCTGGAACAGGCACACAGAATCACACGCTTACAGGCACTACAGTTGCGCTACGCACGAACATGGGAAGCCCTGCGGCACTTCTTGATGTAGATCCCGGCGACTTGATTGACATTAATAGAGGTCATGTTGTGAATAATCTTGGCGGCGGCACATGGCGTCAGATTTACTCAACAACATTTAACTCGAGTGAAAGTTACGATATGACAGGCTTTGATTCAGATAACAGAATAACGATGTCAGCAACAGACGATGAAATCACATTCAGCCCAACAAGCACAACAATAAGCGATACAAACCTTTCACAAGTAGTAACAGTTGGCGGCACAGCAACAGGCAACATCAGCATTAGTTATGTTGACACAGATGTTCCGGAAGGCGTTACAGTGGCATATGATGCAGTAGCGGGAACAGTGACAGTAACAGGTGTACGTCCTACAACAGATGTTCCACCGGTGACAGGCAACTTCGATATAAGTGTAACCAGAGATGGTGTTACAGAGTCATTTACAGTAACAGTAAATCTCACGACCACATATTCAGCAGTACAGCCTATATCAATAGCGGATGCGCGCGAAGAAGCCGGCACCGGCGTACAAGTAACAATAGAGGGTTACATCACAGGCACAGTTGGTGCAGCAGCTGCCGGAGCGATGCAAGCTCCTAACGCAAGCGGCCCGAATGATGGAATAGTTGTGTCTTTGGCAGGTGCTAATAGCTTTATGGGTCAGCGTATTCAAGTGACTGGATATGTGAACAATATAAATGGAAACTTACGCATTACAAGCCAAAATAACACAACACCCGGCAACAATGTTACAGCTACAGTAATCAACGCAACGCCGATTCAAATTGCACCGCTTCCAATAACACTGGAACAAGTAGCGACAGGTTTTGATGCAATGCTTGTAACTGTTAGGGGAGTAGAGTTTGACACAAGAGTAGCCGGGACAGGTGCTCAAAACCATGCACTTGCAAACACTACAGTTGCACTGCGTACAAATATGGGCAGTCCTGCAGCGCTTCTTGATGTAGACCCTGGTGACTTGATTGACATCAACAGAGGTCATGTAATGAATAACCTCGGCAACCCCGGACGTCAGATTTACTCCACAACATTCGATGCGGTTCTGCACTACAATCTAACTGGCATACATGTAGACTATAGAGTTACAGCAGCAGCGGCACCAACAGTAACACTCAATCCTACGAGCGTCACCATTAATGACACGAACCTTTCACAAGTAGTAACAGTTGGAGGCACAGCCACAGGCAATATAAGCATCAGTTATAACGACGAAGCTGTGCCGACGGGAGTTACTGTAGCGTACAATGCAACAGCGGGAACAGTAACGGTAACCGGCGTTCGTCCGACCACGGACGTTCAGCCCATAACGGGAAGTTTCGACATCGGAGTGATTAGACAAGGAGTTACTGAGATATTCACCGTAACGATAAATCTAACAACTACATGGACAGCACCACCACCTATAGTGCCGATAGCGGATGCACGCGAAGAAGTCGGCAGCGGCACACGAGTAACAATAGAGGGTTACATCACAGGCACAGTTGGTGCAGCAGCAGCCGGAGCGATGCAGGCAGTGAATGCGAGTGGACCTAACGATGGAATAGTTGTATCTCTGGCAAATGCGGCAACCTTTATGGGGCAGCGTATCCAAGCAACAGGATATGTGCAACTGATCAACGGCAACTTGCGAATGACAGGAGTCAACAGCACGGCGACAGGCAATAATGTTACAGCTACTGTAATCAACGCAACGCCGACTCAAATTGCACCGCTTCCAATAACACTGGAACAAGCAGCGACAGGTTTTGATGCAATGCTTGTAACTGTTAGGGGAGTGGAGTTTGACACAAGAGCAGCCGGGACAGGTGCTCAAAACCACGCACTTGCAAATACTACAGTTGCACTGCGTACAAATATGGGCAGTCCCGTAGCACTTCTTGATGTAGACTCTGGTGACTTGCTTGACATTAACAGAGGTCATGTGATGAATAACCTCGGCAACCCCGGACGTCAGATTTACTCCACAACATTCGATGCGGCTCTGCACTACAATCTAACTGGCATACATGTAGACTATAGAGTTACAGTAGCAGTGGCACCAACAGTAACATTTAATCCGGCGAGTGTCGCAATTAGCGACACGAGTCTCACACAAGCAGTAACGGTTGGAGGCACAGCCACTGGCAACATCAGCATCAGCTATGTTGCAGCAAATGTTCCTGAAGGCGTGTCAGTAGCGTATAATGCAACAGCGGGAACTGTGACAGTAACAGGTGTTCGTCCAACAACAGAGGTTCCACCTGTGACGGGAAGCTTCGACGTAAGCGTTACTCGACAAGGAGTTACCGAAACCTTTACAGTAACTGTGAACCTCACAACCACATACACCCCGGCACCAATAGTAACATTTAATCCGGCGAGTGTCACAATTAGCGACACGAACCTCTCGCAAGTGGTAACAGTGGGAGGCACAGCCACAGGTAATATCAGCATCAGCTACAACGACGCAGATGTACCGGCGGGAGTTACTGTAGCGTACAATGTAGCATCAGGAACAGTAAACTTAACGGGTGTACGTCCGACTACAGATGTTCCACCTGTGACTGGAAGCTTCAATATCAGTGTAACCAGAGAAGGTATTACTGAAGAATTTACCGTAACTGTAAACCTAACAACCACACACATCCCGGCACCAACAGTAACATTTAATCCGACAGGTGTCACAATTAATGACACGAATCTCTCACAAGCTGTGACTGTTGAAGGCACAGCCACAGGCAATATCAGTATTAGCTATGTCAACGCAGATGTACCGGCGGGAGTTACTGTAGCACACGATGCAGTAGCAGGAACTGTAACAGTAACGGGTGTACGCCCGACAACGGATGTTCCACCTGTGACGGGAAGCTTCGTCATCAGTGTGACCAGACAGAACGTTACAGAGGCATTCACCGTAGCAGTAAATCTAACAACAACATACACCCCGGCACCGGTAGATGCGCAACCTCCAGCAATAGATCCTACGACTCCGGCTGACTGGACAGGTGATGTTGGCGAGACAGTAACCTTAACTGTAGCAGCTACAGGCACAGGCGCAATAACATATCAATGGCAAAGCTATGAAAATGGTGCATGGGTGAACATTGATGGAGCAACCAGTGCAAGCTTCAGCCCGGACACAACGATAGAGGGGACAAACTATTATAGAGTGATTGTCACAAACACTGATAACACAGTAAGCGGCAACCCGATTGCCACTACGACCAGTCGTGAGGCAATAGTAACAGTTAGCACAACGCCACTACCACCAACGGTTACATTCAATCCGCCAAGCACAACGATAAATGACGGCAACCTTTCTCAAGTGGTTGGTGTAACAGGCACAGCTACGGGTAGCATAAGTGTGAGCCACACGATTCCTGCAGCGTTGCAAAACTACATCACAGTAACATACAACGCAGGAGCGGGAACTATAACAGTGACAGGTGTACGTCCAAGTACAGAAGTTCCTCCATTAAACGGACACTTCAATGTTTACGTAACACGTGAAGGCACAACAGAGTCATTTAGAGTAAATGTAGAAGACCTTACAACAACATGGACAGCGCCCCCGCCCCCGCCACCACCGCCTCCTCCAACGATAACCGTAATAAACCTGGCTAACTGGACAGGCAATATTGGTGGGAACGTAACCCTTGAGATATCTGCGACTGCTGAGATAGGGCAAATATCTTTCCAATGGCAACATTTAGTAAATGGTGTATGGGTTGATTTACTGGGTGCAACCGGAGCAAGCTTTGTACCGGACACGTCGGTAGCAGGAGAAAACAGCTACAGAGTTGTTGTAACGAATACTGTTGGAGACCAACAATATTCTGTTGAGAGTAGTGCGGCAGTTGTTACAGTAACAGCAGTGTCACAACCCCCACCACCGCCTCCTCAACATGAGTATCGTACGATTCGTATTTACTACTATGTAGAGGGCGAAGGGCTTGTGGACAATAATGCGACAAACGACGCACCGGGCCGTGAGTACAGTCAAAGAGTTGGCACAAGGTTTAGCCTAACAACACCGTTTGACAGAACAACACTTACCGGCGACAATATCTATGTATTCGACAGGTGGACGGTATATGTTGACGGAGTGTATAGTCCAACCTACCTTCCAGATATGAATAGAGGAATGCTTCGCACTTCATTCATGGTAACACCGGCAGCTTCAGCTGTTGCTACCGCACTCAACGAAATTGCTTCGACTTCAGGAGCAACCGGACTGATAAGTCTAACTGCGGTATGGTCAATATATGAAGCAGAAGAAACAGATGGCCCTGCAACAACGCCTCCTCCGAGCGGCGGTGGCGGACAAAGGCTTCCGCAAACCGGAGTTGAGAGCAATATGATTATATGGATAGTGCTGTTTGCTGTTGCTGTGCTGGCAGCTGTAGGCGTCGTAGTTTTGATTGCGAGAAGCAAAAGAAAAGGTAGCAAGGAAGAAGAATCTCAAGCAGATTAATTTCACAAATAGCAAACACGGAGCATATCGAAAAGATATGCTCCGCGTCATGCATGAACTTAATTAGTTTATGGTGACGGTGTAACTACTCTACCACCGCAATGTATACAAAAACTGTTTGCGGCACTATTAACATGCGTACCACAGTTTGTGCAAAATCTGCTGCTATGAGTAGCTAGGTTTGCCTTACTGGCAAGTTCACGTCTTTTTTCTTTTCGCTTATTTATGGTTCTTCTTAGTAATATGGAAAAAGAAACAATGAATAACAACCCGATTGCGAGGAAGATAATAAAAAGATCCAAATCCTCAGGGACGGGCTCAATAAGGTAACCAACAATTATCATGAGGGAAAAAAGTGCCCCAATTATAATGAAAAAGATGCTTATAGCAATTGTGACTCTACCGCCGGAAACTTTTATTTGGTCATGTGCAGCGAAGCTATTATTTAAAGGAGAATTGGCAGGGTGAACACCTATCGGATTTGTATTCGGACGTGGACAAAGGTGAGGGACATGCTTCTCCAACTTGGCAAGGAACTTATCAAAATGCTTTTTCAATTCACTTACTTTGAGAGTATTGCCGCTTGTTGTCTGTACCACAAAAGAATGTCCGCTTAAAGAACTTCTGCTTACTGTAATTTGATTTATTTCTGCAAATGTAAATGTAAAGGAACGCCTGAAAAGAAGTTTGGCGGTGACTTGTGAGCCCTCCACGATTATCTTTGAAGACAATTGAACAAGTATAAGAGGCAGTCCGATTGCAACAAAAAATGAGAATGCAAAGATGGACAGTCCTATATTTGGCTCCTGTACCACGTTGCCGATCACAACAAGAACCAGTCCTAAAAGTATGATGGCATTTCCAGCATACAGAGCTTGCCTACCCCACATGACGGTAAAATTGTCTTCTGTCATGTGGGAGACAAATCTTTTTTCCATTTTTATAAATATATACTGTGTCGCATATATGAGAACCATAAATACAAGCCAAATGCCAATTCGCAAAATGAAATCTAACATAAGCAACACTCCTTCAAACCGACTTAATGGATTAATTAGTTACGATTTTTACTTCATCATTATCTACAGTTAGACTCACTCTTACTATCGGGAGTTCGTAATTTGCGATAATTGCGGCAGCAATTTTGTCTTCGATATCTTTTTGAATTGTTCTGCGCAAGTTTCGTGCACCATATGCCTGAGAGTATGATTTTTTCACCAAGTAATCCAACAGACAATCTTCATAAGTTAGCTCAATCGGTTTTTCTGCAATGGCATCACGGAGCTCTTTGAGCATCAAAGTTGCAATTTGCCTCAAGTCATCTTCTGATAGATGGTTGAAGTAAACTACCTCGTCGACACGATTTATAAATTCCGGGCGGAGGAAGTCTTTAAGTGCTTTCTCGGCCTTTTCCTTGCCTTGCTCGTCGGCAGAGCGGTTAAAGCCAACGGCTCCGTCCTTCTTGTCACTGCCTGCATTTGTGGTCATTATGATTACAGTGTTTTCAAAGTTTATATTCCGTCCGTGGGAATCAGTGATATGTCCGTCGTCAAGGATTTGCAACAGTATGTTCATTACGTCCGGATGAGCCTTTTCGATCTCATCAAAGAGGACAACGCTATATGGCTTGCGTCGAATCTTCTCTGTTAACTGTCCGGCCTCGTCATAGCCTACATAGCCGGGCGGCGAACCGATAATCCGCGAAACAGCATGGCGTTCCATGAATTCTGACATATCGAGACGAATCAATGATTCAGGTGAGTCAAACAGATCAGAGGCAAGTCGCTTTACCAGCTCGGTCTTACCAATGCCGGTCGAGCCGATAAAGATAAATGATACAGGCTTACGCTTTGAAGAAATGCCTACGCGATTGCGTCGTATTGCGGCACAAACACTGTCAATGGCCTCATCTTGTCCGATAATATTTTCCTTAAGTCGTTTATCAAGTTCAGCCAGCCGTTTAAATTCATCCTCGCGTATACTGGCTGCAGGAACTTTTGTCCAAAGCTCAATCACACGAGCAAGATTATCGATTGTGAGTACAGGATTACCCTGCTTTTCAAGTTCTTCAAGCTCGTCACTCAGACGGAAATCCAAGCTTCGTATTTCAGCAAGTCTTTCATAATCACTGTCGCTGTCGGGTTCGGCGAGAATCATATCTCGCTCTTTTTGCAGATCAGCACGCTCTTTAGTAATTGCATCTTTGCGTGCAATAAGTTCACTTTTCAAGTTCATGTCTGAACAGGCTTCATCAATCAGGTCGATGGCCTTGTCCGGCAAGAACCTGTCTGTGATATATCTCTCTGATAGCGCAACAGCTTGTCGAGCAATATCGTTAGATACCGTAACTCCGTGAAAAGCTTCATAATAGCCTTTGATGCCAATGATTATTTCGACGGACTCACTTATTGAAGGTTCAGCGACAACCACCGGCTGGAATCTGCGCTCGAGAGCAGCGTCTTTTTCGATATGCTTTCTATACTCGTTAAAAGTCGTTGCACCAATGACTTGAATTTCTCCACGTGAAAGTGCAGGCTTTAGAATGTTTGCCGCATTCATTGAGCCCTCAGCATCGCCTGCTCCGACAAGGCTGTGCACCTCGTCGATTACAAGTATTATATTACCACTGTTTTTAATCTCTTCGACGAGACCTTTCATTCGACTTTCGAACTGGCCACGAAACTGTGTGCCTGCGACGAGTGCAGTTAAGTCAAGCAGGTAGACTTCTTTGTTTCGAAGCTTATGGGGGACGTCATCGTTATGAATTCGCAACGCAAGCCCTTCAGCAATCGCAGTCTTACCAACGCCGGGCTCACCAATGAGGCAGGGGTTGTTTTTTTGTCTGCGGTTAAGAATTTGCACGACGCGTTCAGTTTCAACTTCTCGCCCGACAATTTTATCAAGCTTGTTGTCAGCGGCTCTGCGTGAAAGTGAAATGCAGTAACTCTCGAGGAACTTACGCCTTTTGCTTCCACGACCTTTGGGAGCACTACCGCCTTGGCCATCGCTTGAATCACGGCCCGGCCTTGAAATATCTCGATGCTGAGAGTCATCGGGACCGCCGAATAGTCTGCCTAAAAACGGAAACGTTGCAGTCTTGCCGTCTTCGGTGTTGTCCTCTTCTTGGTCGTCCGATATTTCGGTCATACCTTCAATGCCACCCATGGCATCCATCATTTCATCTGTGAGACTGTCTAAATCCTCGTCACTTAGGCCCATCTTTTTGATGATGTCCTCGACAGGTTTAATATTCAGCTCACGTGCGCATTTCAGACAAATCCCCTCGTTTGCGGTCTGTCCGTTTTCAATTTTTGTAATAAAGATTACAGCTGGGCTTCTTTTACATTTTGAACAAAGTGTTGGTTGCATTTATATGATCTTCCTTCGGTGAATTTTGTGCAGATTATTGCACTGTGTCTTCCGAGCTCTCTGTTTCAGAGCCTTCAGATTCCGGTAGACTTTTCATTATTTTAAAATATGAGAATATGTAATTAACAAGTGCTACTAATGCCAGACAGATTGCTATAGATATTAGTATGGTCACTACGTTATCAGACAAGGTGCTGCCAAATATCAGGAGGGCGGCACAAACTAGAAAGAATACAATGTTTGAAGCTTTGCCGAGATAATTTGACGGAGGCAATTCAATACGTGCCTTTCTGTATATAATAAGACCGCCGATGCCCATTAAGACCTCTTTTACAAAAAATACCAACAACGCCCAAAGGAGAATATTTATTGTGATTGTGAGGCAAATCAAGACTGCGAAAGTCATCAGCTTGTCTCCGAGAGGATCAAGGAACTTGCCGAGTCCTGATTGAGCTTGAAACTTGCGCGCAATGAAGCCGTCGAGGAAGTCGCTAAGACCGGCGACAGCAAAAACTATTAACGCATAAATCTTTATGTCGCGTTCGTCCATAAAATACATGATGACAAACACAGGCACAAGGCAAATGCGAAAAATAGATAATATATTAGGGACAACTTTCAAGAATGGCACCACCTAATGGAAGTCTGGTTTTGATTGCAAGTACTGCTACTATATACCGAGTATATCGGCAATTGGATTGTAGTTGATGAGGTGTCTTAATATTGTCGTGCCCTCAATGGTCTCCAGCATAACTATTCCGAAATATCGAAGGACTACAGCTATGGTATACACGATTATAAAGCCTTTTGCAACGCCTAAAATAGCACCAAGTATCGCATCAACAATCCTTAGTCCCGGCAGTGCAAACACAAATCCGATTAAATTGCCGACGACGGCAAACACTATTGCGACAAGAAGAAAAGCAACGGTAAATACAGCCACATATGACAATGCATTTGAGAGTCTATTTGCAACTATGTCAGTGAATGAAGTGTCAATCTCATGTAGCTCAATGTCCAAAGATCTCTCTGCAACACGCACTGCTGCCGGTTCCGGCAATCCGATGTAACGCAAAGCCATATACGCAGTTCCAAAATCTGCGTCATGAATATCGTGGTCATGAGCAAGAGGCTGATATTCAATGCCCTCATCCGCCATCTCTAAAACAGCTGACTCTATCATGCCGCTAACAAAGGGGGCGAGTATATCATTTGCATCTTCTGAATATGCTTGTGCAGCGACATTGGCAATAAAGAGCGACAGCAAAATAGCCGCAATGCCAAAAACTCCACGGATTAATCCATTCTTATATCCGCGCCATGCACAAAATACAATAATTCCAATAATAGCGACATCTATAAAAAATGTAGTTGTAAACAATGTTTAGTGCTCCTCTCTTCGGATTACAATTGCGGTATTATCGTTTGTTGCAAGAGCTATATCGCTACTTATTGCGAGGACTCTACCGGCTCCTGCAGCTGAAAGGCTATATGCTGATGCCATGGAAAACTCAAGTTCCCTGGTAAAAAACGTAACACCTTCGCTAAGTAATATAACTAACGAATCATTAGTTGATGACATGGATAATATCTCACGGTCTACGGCGATTTCTCCTAAAACGGTTCCATCTGTAAGGAGAGTTACAAGTCTTCCCTGAAGACCTATCCCGTAATCATATATATGCAACGCGATGAAATTGTCATAGTGGGTGAAGCCGCCAAGGCGTCTATCTAAAAATGAATAGAGCATTGTCGCACTTCCGTCGCTGTTGACAACAAATAAAGAGTCTGTAGAAATAACGAGCAACTCACTGTTGGACAGGAAGACCATATCAACAATCAGTCCACCATATAAATCAAAAACAATATCAGGTTCGCTTTTATATTCGTCAATGCCATGATAAAAATTGATTTTGCTACCTGTTTCAGAGAAGTTTAAGATGGCCAGGCTTGTGTTGTTGGGTGAAAGGGCGGCAGACAGTGGAAAGCCCGTTCTCAAGTATACTCGATATACAGCGTGCCCTGCTGCGTTATGCACAGAGACAATGCCTCTGGTTCCTGCACCCTCTTGTGTTACAATGCTAAACCAACCGTTTTTATTTATAGTGGCAGAAACGATTGAGCCATATGCTTCAATTGATGAATGAAGCTGTGATTCGCTAAAGACACGTACAGCAGTGCCGCCAATATCAAAAGCAATGCTTCTATTTCCGCTACTGTAAAGTGCAGGCTGTATCATTCGAAACGAATCACTAAGAGTCTCGCGGCCTCCGAAATCAACAACACTTATTCCGAGAGTACCTGCAGCAACAATGGAATCATCCATTTTTGCAAAAGTTCTTGAGTTCCCCACATCGAAGTTAAACTCGTCAACTGATATATCTGAAGGGCGTGAGGGGAACAAATTAGTAAACCATGATGAGCCCAACGAAAGGAATATAACAGTGCCTACTAATATTACAAGTACAACAAGTGAAATTGCGAGACGAGTATTCTTTCGCTTTTTTGTTTTCGGAATATCCGTGTTTTCCATATATTTTCTCCTGAAGCGAATATCCTAATCGCAAGTTGTAATTATACCATGGATTTGAATAAAATGAAATAAAATTTAATTTAGCCGGTGCTTATTTGTTACTTAAACATATCTCCGACTTCGCCATCGTACCATATTTTAGTCATATACAAACCGTCCGGAGGCACGGTAGGACCGGTTAAACGGCGATCTTTTTTCTTTAACAATTCAGGCAATTCCTTCGGAGAAATTTTGCCCTCTGAGACGTAAAGGAGAGTGCCAACCATGGCTCTTGCCATATTATATAGGAAACCGTTGGCACAGGCACGCAGTTCAAGAAAGTGCCCCTTCTCTTCGACCTCATACCAGTAGACGGTTCTGACTGTTGTTTTTGTTTCGGTGCCAACGGAGCGGACAGCGGCAAAATCATGTGTGCCGACAAAATGCTGCGCAGCATCTTTAATAGCTTCAACATTAAGCGATTGGGGATAGAAGTATGCACGATTTGCGTAGAACGGGTTGCGAATACGCGAGTTATATATTCTGTACGTATACTCTTTTTTTATACATGAAAGAGTCGAATCGAAATCATCGGGGACTTGGAGAGCTTTTTGTACTGAAATATCAGAGGGGAGCAAAGAGTTTATTGCCAAAGGAAGACGATCAACAGGTATGTTTGTGGAAGATTTGAAGTTTGCACAGTATAATTCTGCATGAACTCCTGCATCTGTTCTGCCGCAACCTTGAATTCTAACAGGATGCTCACATAATCGTGAAAGCACAGACTCGAGTGTTCCGGCAACGGTAGTTTCGGACTTTTGGACTTGCCAACCGTGATAGTTTGAGCCATCATACATTATTCGCATTGCAATATTCTTCATAAAGGCATCCATATGTATGATTTCTCCTTTCGGGTATGCTCCGATTGAACGCTGGCGAATTCACTTTTAATATCCAAAAATGTAGTAGCGTCTTAACAAAATGACAGTAACGACAACAGTAGCACCGCATAAGAAAGCGATTAAATCTCTAGCAGAGAAGCGTAGCACTTTCATTTTGGTCCTACCCTCGCCTCCGTGATAGCAACGGCTTTCCATTGCTGTTGCCAATTCTTCGGAACGGCGAAATGCACTTATAAAAAGAGGGATGATCAGGGGTAGAATGGCTTTGGCTCGCTTTATTATACCACCTGTTTCGAAGTCGGCGCCACGCGACTTCTGTGCACTCATTATTTTATCAGTTTCTTCAATGAAGGTCGGAATCATACGTAGAGCAATACTCATCATCATTGAGAACTCGTGAACAGGTAACCTGATTTTTTTAAGAGGGTTGAGCATCCGTTCAAGTCCATCAGTTAATGTGATTGGAGAGGTTGTGTATGTAAGCAAAAATGTACTAACTATCAACATTATAAAGCGTACTGCCATGAATACAGCATTTGTAAGCCCTTCTTGCGTGATGACAATCGCACGAAACTGGAAAAGGATGGTTTCGCCGGGAACGAAGAAAATGTTCAAAATCACAGTAAAGCAGATGATTATGAGGATTGGCTTGAGTCCGCGTAATACAGCTCGCGGCTTAGTTTTTGACAGGACAAGACATGTTACCAGCACAACAAACAAGAAGGTGTAAACTAGAAGGGTTCTTGCCAGAAACAGGCATGTTATATATGTAATCATAAAAAGGAGTTTTGTACGAGGGTCGAGCCTGTGAACGATAGTGTCACCAGGAAAAAATTGACCCAGAGTGATGTCTTTAAGCATGAGCATCACCCCCGCTTGTTTGTGTTGTAGAGCTCGATTCTGCACTGATAGAAAAATTGCTTTTTCGCAGTCCAATCAAAGCATTGCTTAGTTGAGAAATGGTATAAATATCTCTTTTAACAGGCAAACCCAGCTCCCGTAGTCGTGCTGCAATTGTTGCAGCCTTTGGTGCGGCAAGACCTAGCTCTTTCAGTTTGTTTGATTCAGAAAACACTTCAGCCGGAGAGCCATTCATGATAATGCTACCTTTACTAAGCACAAAAATCCTGTCTACGTTGCGTGCAATTTCTTCCATATTATGCGTGACTAAAATGATTGTTGCATTATGAGAGGCTTTGTAATTACGGATGTTGCGGATTATCTCGGCCTGCCCTTGCGGATCAAGCCCTGCTGTGGGTTCGTCCAGAATTAGCACATCAGGACGCATGGCGATAACGCCTGCAATTGCAGCACGTCGCTTTTCTCCGCCTGAAAGTCCAAAGGGAGACTTATCCATGAAAGACTCACCGAGACCGACGAAACCGGCAGCTTCGAGGACACGTTCACGTATTTCACCCTCATCCAACCCCATGTTTTTTGGGCCAAAAGCAATATCTTCAAATACGGTTGTTTCAAAGAGCTGATATTCAGGGTATTGGAATACAAGCCCGACCTTGAACCGAGTTTCTCTCGTATGCTTCTTTGACTCATTAATATCAACATTGTCAAAGAACACATTCCCTGAAGTCGGCTTTAGGAGACCATTAAGATGTTGTAAAAAAGTTGATTTTCCGGAGCCGGTTGCACCTATGATGCCTATATATTCGCCCTTTTCAATCGAAAAATTAACATCACGGATAGCAGCATGCTCAAATGGCGTGCCAATGCTGTATGTATGTGATAAATTTTCGGTCTTGATAATAGGCAATGGTTATACTTCCTTAATTCAAATTCGTTTTCGACTTTTACAAGTCGAAAACATCAGGTTTCAGTGGGAGATTGTATTCCCACTGAAAGTGTTCCGCCCAAAGAGGCGGGGGGCTTAACCTACATCTTGACTTCGTCAAAACCCCCACTTCAAACGCCAAAGGCGTTAAGTGGCGGGCAAGATAAAAGTTGTGTAAATCTCGTCAGCACATTCATCCACTGACAATGCGTCAAGAGGGACATCAAATCCGTCTTCTCGCAGTTCGTGGAGAAGCAGAGCAGTCTCCGGAATGTCGAGACCTGTATTTCGCAGTGTATCAATATCTTGAAAAACTTCGCGTGGAGCACCATCCATGAGAATTTCGCCATCTGACATAACAACTAACCTGTTAGCGTCAATGGCTTCATCCATATGGTGTGTAATAAGAACAACTGTGACACCATGATTGTCACGCAAGTCACGCATGATTTCGATGATGCGTTCTCTGCCGATCGGGTCAAGCATTGCAGTTGGCTCATCGAATACGATGCACTTGGGCTTCATTGCAAGTACGCCGGCAATAGCTATTCGTTGCTTTTGTCCTCCGGAAAGAAGATGTGGCGCATGTTCGCGGAACTCATACATTCCAACAACTTTCAAAGCATCGTCGACACGCTGTCTAATTTCGGCAGATGGGTAGCCGAGGTTTTCGGGAGCAAATGCAACATCTTCCTCAACGACAGTCGCAACAATTTGATTGTCAGGGTTTTGGAAGACCATCCCCACACGACGACGAACCTCTATAAGCAACTCGTCGCTTGCTGTGTCCATGTTGTCGATGAAGACCTGACCGCCTGTGGGAAGCAAAATAGCGTTGAAATGCTTCGCAAGCGTGGTTTTTCCGGAACCATTGTGTCCAATAATGGCGACAAATGTGCCTTTCTCAATTTCGAGGCTAAGACCTTTTAGAACTTGCGTTGGCTCGGTTTCTTCAAAGGAAACATATGAGAACTCTAAATTTTCAGTTTTAATTATGTTGTTCAATATATTGAGTCTCCAAACTAACGTCCATCGTGGCATATGCGTCGAGGTTCATCCCTGCACGGGCTCCGACAAGATATTCATAGTAGCCTTGACAGCCGATCATTGCAGCATTATCTCCACAGAGACTGAGCGGAGGAATGAATAAAGTTCGTCCGTCTGCTTCTGCAGCGGTAATAAAATCTGCTCGTATGCGAGAGTTGGCAGCAACACCACCGGCGATTGCGATTTTGTCACGCCTCAGCTCTATCGCAGCAGACATAGTACGCGGGACGAGGATCTCGCTTACGGCTTCTGTAAAGGATGCAGCAAGGGCTGACTTGTTGAGGCTTTCGCCCTTTTGCTCTGCATTGTGGACAATGTTCACAACGGCCGTCTTCAGACCGGAAAAAGACATGTCATATGGACGTCCGTCAATTTCAGGTCGTGGCAGGGAGTAGTGCGTCGGAGCAATATCATTGGTAGCACTTTGAGCAAGCTTATCAAGTGCCGGACCTCCGGGATAACCAAGGTCGAGTAAGCGTGCGACTTTATCAAAACATTCACCGGCAGCATCATCATGAGAGCGTCCGACGACAGCTATATCGGTATAGCCTCGCACGTCAACTATGAGCGAATTCCCGCCGGAGACAATGAGGCATAAAAACGGTGGCTCCAGCTCAGGAAAGGCGATATAGTTGGCTGCGATATGTCCTCTTATATGATGCACCGGAATCAGCGGAACATCGAGAGCCATAGCCAGCCCTTTTGCAAAGTTAACACCAACAAGAAGAGCGCCTATTAATCCCGGCGCATAGGTCACAGCGATAGCGTCTATATCATCTCTAGATATGCCTGCGTTTTTCAATGCAAGCTCGGTTAGTCTGCCTACAACTGCGGCATGATTTCGTGATGCAATCTCCGGCACAACGCCGCCATACAAGGCGTGCATATCCGACTGGGAAAAAAGTTCGCTCGAAAGACAGTCGCGTCCATTTCGCATTATCGCAACCGCAGTTTCATCACATGATGTTTCAATAGCTAAAATAATCATTATTGGATTATATACCGCACTCCAATGTCTGTCAAACTCGCTTGATTTTTGTCCAGTCGTTCTTGAGCTTGCCATAACGTAGGAACGCCATGAGACGCACAATGACAAGAACATAACGGAAGAAGCCAAATTCGAGTATGCATAAGAACAGAGTCTTTAACATATTCCAGAAAGATATTTTGAACTTCTGAATATACATCTGTTGAGTGAAAGCACTCAAACTTATAATGGCACCATATATGGTATATAAGATGAAGAATAGAATCATATACTCGATGTTTAGGATATCCAGATATGCTGCGAGCAAAACAAAGACGATTCCAAGTACTTCAAGAATCGGTGCGACCAGTTCATACGCCAGATAATAGAGGTATGAGAAAAAGCTCACTAAGCCAAACTTCAGGTTGAACATAATCCGCCGGTGCGTGAACATGCTTTGGAACAGTCCTACATGCCATCTGCGTCTCTGCGTTCTCAAGTCTCGAAATCTTGTTGGTGCTTGAGTCATACATATTGCACTGGGTTGATAACGGATTTGATAATCAATATCGTTGTTGCGACAGAAACTGTGCAACTTTAGAACAAGCTCCATGTCTTCGCCGATGTTTTCAGAGCTATAGCCACCGGCAGCGACAACGGTTGATGTCTTGAACAAACCAAAAGCACCGGAGATGATAAGATTGCCGTTAAATGTATCCATCAAAATGCGGCTTGCAAGGAAAGAACGGTTGTACTCAACAGACTGTACACTTACCAGTAAGTTCGATGGCAAACGATAGGTTGAAGATCCATCATCATTTGAGCGTACACATTGGGAAATCATTATCATTCCGCCGACGGCAACAACCGAATCGTCCTCAAATAACGGAACAACAATTTCTTTCAATGAATCTTGTTTTAACTTTGAGTCTGCGTCCATGCAGACAAAGTACGGATATCTGCACGCATTTATGCCCATATTGAGAGTGTCGCCTTTACCGCCGTTCAGCTTGCGTATAAGAGTAACGCTGACGCCATTTACTATGTTTTCATATACGGCCTCTAACGGTTGACATTTTAGTTCATGGTTTATCGGGCGGTTGACGGGTTTCATGTCGAAGGAGTCAATGACCTTTTGGGCCGTGTCATCTGTGGAGCCATCGTCAATAACAATAATCTCATACTCCAGATAGTCAAGATTTAATAGAGAATTTATGCACCTAACAATTGTGATTGATTCATTATATGCCGGGACAAGAAGAGATACCGGCAAGTCATCGTATGTGATTTTGTTCTTCAGCATAAATATACGGTCATCTGCGTACAGCCTGAAAGCACCTAGTAAAATTGCAAAAAACGAAAATGCTGCAAAAATTATTAGGTACGTAATGTAAAATATGCTGATGTGATAGACCATTGCGCGTAAAAAATCCATCATATGTCTACATCCTCATCACTTGCTTCATCCTGTGATCCGGCTAGCAACGCATACTCCAGCTCCAGCATATAAGCAACAATTTCCTTGTTGTAAGCACTGTCGCTTCGTAAAATTTGCAAAAGGTCGTCTCTTGTGCCAGTTCTCAAAAGAGAATACGACGCATTGTATCGCACGTGCCAATTTGGGTTAGACAAAGCGTTCTTTAGCGCTACAACTGTGTCCGGTGCAGGATACTTGTTTAATGTAAGTGCTGACTCAGCGGCTAGATCAGTATTATTCTGATCATAGAGGTATTTAATTAAAGTCAAGCGCACCGGTTCATACGGATGCTTCTCATAATAGCGAATAATAGCGGCACGTACAGTTGTGCCAATGGATTTATCTTGCAGAGCGGGGAAGAATGTTCCAATATATTGGTTTGAAAACCCGGTTATGAATTGTACAACCGAAACCATTAAGCTATCGTTCCAACCCTGCCCTTCGCTCCATAGACGATCTGCAAAAGCATACTTATCGCCTCCGAACTTGGAGAGCTCACTTGTAAGGAGGTGGGTGTGCATAAATAGTGATTTATCGTTAATGATCTGCAATGTATTTACGACGCCCTGGGCACTTCCTATGCTACATAGTGCACTTACAACCTTTGTGCGGCAGTGAATGCTTGAGTCGTCAATATATGAAATGAGCACATCTGCGAGTTGTCCATATGAGTCGCCGGCTAGCTCCGGAAATCTGCTTATGAAGTCGGCATAGCATGTGCGTTCAATACGAGGTCTTTTGCCATATGTGAAAGCAAGCTCACGAAAAGTTGTATATCTACCTTTTACATAATCATTAAATGCTTTTGGAAATCTTTCTTTTAAAACTTGTAATGCGTGCGAGTATACAATGAGATGTTTTGTCTTTGGTAGCTTTCTCAGCAGAAATTTGTCGTGTTTTTTAGAACCGGACTTTGTATGGCCGGCTATAATGGTTTCTGTATATAGGATTGTCATCCATCTGTCAGTTTTACGTGCCGAAGGAGTGTGTTTTGCCCGGCTGAACCGGATGATTACAAAATTGAAAATCATCAATGAGATGCAGGCAATTATGAACAAACCAATGACAACGTAGATCCTTACATCAGAAATCATCTATTGTACATTCCTTTCTAGCCGTTCCACAATTCTTGCATAATAAAATATGACTCTTTTAGGCGCTCATGGGTATATATGCCGTAGCGTCTCCATCCATATAATGATATTGGTGACATTGGAATCTCGCCATCCGTTGCCCCTACACCTATGTATATCTCATTGACGCGAACTCCCTCAACACCAAATCTTAAGTAATAGTCATCATGTACTTGCATATATGAGGGGTCGTAGAAGTTTAACATCATCCAAGGCAAGCGAATTTCCACAAGGTTATCACCAAAATAGAAATCGGCCAAAGAGTTAAAGTTTGGAGAAGTCGGGTCACCTACACCGTGTGTAAGGCGTCCCGTATCATGGTAGAGCATTCGTCGCATTTCTTCTACAAGTTCTCCACCTTGTTCAAAAACGTCTGCATCAATGATAGTGGTGTTCTGGATGCCAAGAAGTATGGGAACAAACTCAGAGTCCCACATGGGTGGAATGTCATGAGTATATGGGTTTATTCCCGTCATCTCCTCATGGAAACGCTGATGTGTTGCGTGATAACGTTGGTTGACCAGTAGACGACTGTTATGGGCTCCTGATAATATCAGCAAAAAGTCTGCCGGTCGTTCAAACTCGAGTTCATAGTACATCGACGTTCCTGTTCGAGGGGTTACATCTATTGGTAAGTAGAGCGTGTTATGCGGATTTACACTATTGCCGCGTATAAGTAAGTATAATCCTTGGTAAGTGTATTGAGCATATATGCGCATACCATTATATTCATGAACAAAGTGAGATTCATCCCATTCACTGTCATCGCCATCAATCAAAACAGGGCGTTCATAACGTCCGGGATCAAAAGTCATAAGTCCGTAATTTTGATCAACAGCTTGTACGTTGTGCCAATATTGATAGCGCCAAGGGTTTGAAGAAAACGCCGTGTTCCATGTGCGTCGCCCCCAATTGTCTTGCCAGGTAGAAATCATAGCTCCTGCCCAGTTTCGTTCTTCAAGTTGTGTTACCATGTTGACGAGGGCTTCCCCTTGCTCACGTTCTGTTAGAGGATATCGATCTTGTCGATATGGTGCACGAGAAGTGGAAAATCCAAATCCGGTTGCTATAACAGGCATGGTGTGATACTGCACGAGGAAATCTAAATATCCGTTATATATACAACTTTGATCTATGACGGCAATAATTGAAGCAAGCTCTGCATATTGTTCAGGTGTTATATATCTTGAAAAATCATCTGCAAAATCAAACAAACGATATGAAGCAAATGTTCCGGCAGTCATGTTCTCGGTTGGCAGAATATTTTCGGCATCTAACTGAGCATATTTTCCCAACTGCCTGGCATAGGCAGGAGCAAACTCAAGAAAGTCTGTCATAGGGCTGGAGATAAATCCGATGGGACGCTGCACCTTAAATCTTCTTGATTCATAGGATGTCGCGGTGTCCATTACTCGTGTAAGCATCACTTCAAATCGTGATGCATTTTCGGCGGAACTGAAGAAATCGCCTTCGAAGCTTTCGGGAGCATTTGGATCAAAGTGATTCATAAAAACAATTGCATCAGGGTCCCACTCCGCACCTACCACAAAGCCAACAACCCACTCAGACACGTTAAAAAGAAACGCTTCAACGCCGGTTCTTGCAAAGAAATTAATTCTGCGCCCGTGGATGACATCTATAGCTTCTCTTAAGTTAGTAGTCAGGCTGTCATAATCATCGCCGGCAACACCTTGCAGAAGAAGCAGAGGCGTTTCTGCATATGAGTTGTTGTGCCTGTAAAAGGCATAATAAAAGTTGGAGTCCATAGTGTTTGGAACAAAAATTGTATTGGCACCCATAGCCTCGATATGCCCAAACCACCTAAGATAATCATATACATAGGTACCGAAGTCCCATGCCATATAGCCAGGGATAGATGAAGTCATCTCCACACCGCGTAATTGTACGGGTGAGAAAGTGCCGTCAGGATTTTCTTGCATGATAGACTGTCCCTCTGCACGAAACGCATCAGCGACAGGAGCATTGGGTCTGAAATCGATAAACACACTTCTTGAAAAGTATGCATAAATCGATCCAAGAACTATAGCTAATATTAAAAATATCGCAATGATATATTTTAACATTTAAATGTCCAATCCTTTCGGTAGTATTTGCCGGGAAAACGGTCATTGCGGACTTGATCCGCAATCCCCTGAGTTTAGCGCTAATTAATGGGATCCCGAAGTCAAGCTCGGGATGACGGAAATATGCTCTACTCCTGAATCCATACAGCATGACGTGACGGGTGACTGAACTGACGCAACGCTTCTATGTAGTTGTCTAAAAATCGTCCGCGCTCAATCATGTAATCACGAGACCATTCCATGGCTTGTTCAAAGTTTACAGGATTCATCTCGCGAATCATTTCGTCGCGAGTCTGGTTAATCGCCGCATAGTAGGCGGCTCTACTCATACCTTCATACAAGGGAGCCCTTGCCATAACTTCCGCCAAAGTTGGGCGACGACGTGCCAGCATGCTTACCTGGAAGGGATCAAATGTATATCCCCAAACCTCAAAATTGCGGTCTACGGCACTACCCAGCCACTCTTCCACATCTTGCATATAGCTAACCAGGCGATCTTCAGATAATGTTCCTTCGCGCAGTTGGTGCCAGCGGCGTATTACTCTGTCTGTAAAATCAGGACACATCATCAACCTGCCAAACCAGCCTCGGTTAGCGAGAAAGAATTGGTCTGCGGGCATATCCAGAAAGAAATTATCCATGACATTGTTAAAGTCCCAAACAGGTCCAGCCACGATTCGCTGGCTACGCACATCCTTATGGATATAAGTTGAGCCGGACCATAAATCGTTATTAGCGATGAATTCATTGATGATAAAGAAGTTGACGAAAGAATCTACATCAATATATTCTGCAGATCTGCCGGAATCCCATATAATTTCTGGCGAATACAAATGGCGCTCCGTAGTAGCAATGCTTATAGCAACATACTCTTGTACAGATTCAGTTTGTCGAGATAAGACAGGATATCGAATCTCCATAGCGGAGCTTCCTTCTAAACGATGGGTATAGGTCATTAAAGTGCTCACGTTCCGTTCAGGAGTCTGGGTAAAGGAGTCTATGCGTGCAATATAGCTGGTGGATGGAACGTCCTCACGATGGCGATTCATGCTTACTCTATAAGGGCTTACGCGTATTGTCTCCATGAGAATGTAAACACCTTGGTACTCACCGTTTATGATGAGCTCAAAGAAACGCACTTCCGGAACAAAATGACCCGGACCCATAACCTCGGCACCTATGTTCATCCACATGTAGTTGCGCATAAGGGTTTTATCCAAAAACGGACCGTGCAAAGCCCATTCTGTATGCGGATCCATGCCAAGTAGTGGCAAAGGGTTGCCTTCAGCATTGGGATGGATGAGGTTGATGCGATAGTTCGGCTTATCAAAGAAGCGAGATGAGTTGCCTCGTACACGCATCATAGCAAAAGATTCATGAACTGGATCATCATTTTCATGATTCCAATCATCTTGGTTATCTATTACGGAAACAGAAACCTCTATTTCTGTTTCCCCGTTTGGACTTGTGTGAAAAGTTCGGTTCAATTCATAATCATTGTACTGTCCTGTGCCGAATGTAAGAGGCCTGCCAGGGATTTCTGCACCAAATGTATCAATGATAATTAGAGGCAAATGCGTGCAAAGCACACCGTCACCACAATCTAAACAATCACCTAAGTCTACCTCGCTTGGTCGCTCAAGATGCTGATGATAACGTTGTACGTCATCGTCAACTCCAAAAGTTACCAGAACCAGTGCAATTATTGCAATGATTATAAAACCTACTATGAAATAAATTGTACTACGTCTCATTTTCTGAACATTCCTTTCGCTGCCCTTTTGCAGAACAACCATGAAAAGGGAATGACCATTCCTTTCGCTTCAATGCATATCGAGTCGCACTGACCGGGGGTGCGATATAATCAGCGTTTACTTAGACTAGAGTTAACCGCTTATTTCGTCATTTTGAGTGACGATGTTCACATACTCCATGCCGTCAAGTTCATATAGTAGTTGTGTGATGTTCTTTTCTTGCTTATATGTACGGTTATATGTATTTCGCCCCATTTCGAAGATGAATTCGACAGACTGGGGGGTTGTATTCTTGACGCGAAGCTGTGGCTTCATATTGAAGTGCTGAAAAACAATGCCCTCAATATTACTCTCCATGCTCTTTTGTGCCTTGATGATAAGCAAAATTCTGTTCTCATTTCTAACTCTGCCTAACAAGAGTAGCACGACGAACACGACACCACTACCGACGACTGCGGTCCAGAAGTCGCCGACACCGCTACACATACCGACAATAACTGCCCAGAAGATGTATGTTGTGTCTCTTGAGTCCTTAACAGCTGTACGGAAACGGACGATGGAGAGAGCACCCGCCATACCAAGAGCCAGTGCAATGTTATTTCCGATAACGGTTATAACAGTGGCTGACAGGATGGTGAGCGTGACCAGCGAAACATTGAACTTCTTGCTATAAGTGGTGCCGGCATGAGTAAACCAATATGAAATAAAGATAACCATGCTCAACAGGGTTGCCGCAGCGATACGGATAAAAATATCCTGTACAGATAAGCCGCCGCTATGCTCAAGAATATCTAGTAATATACCTCTCATTTTTATAACCTCACATTATATGTATTATATTTATGCTGAACAGGCACACGCCTTACAAGAACAAGTATTCTTTTCCTATTGTTCTGCTGAGACAGTATTTGCTGATGGCTTGCTCGGGCTCGTTGACCGAATTGATTATATCTTTGATATAGCTAAGTATGAAACCGTTAAACTTTACTTCCATAACTACCAAGTATGGGTCGAAGACAGTGCTTTCAACCAGGTCGTGTGAGAAGATATTGAAGTTAGTCTCCGATCCTTTTATATGGTGGTCGAAAGTAATTCTTATCTCATTTTCATGAGCCAGGAAGACCTTTCTAGTGTATGAAACAACTGCTTTTGGTCGATAGCAATGTGTTTGCATTAGACCATAACATTCTGCGGCAAAGGTAGAACCTGAACCCAAAAGGACAGAATAATCTCCGTTTATTAGCCGAAGAGACTGCTCTCGGTCTAGTGTGAATGAGCGCTTTTTCTGCATCATACCTTGCTTTTGCTTCATTTCAAGTTTCGCTGTCTGTGAGTCGAATCCATAGTTGCGAAGCCGTATTTTTCTTCTTAAATCAATACCTTCAATTTTTTCTTCAAAATCGCGGTCGTCAAGACTGTCAAAATACAGCGAGCGAACAGTATACCCATCACCGCTACTAAACCTGTCCTCCATAAGCAACTTACTAAACTTGCTGGAGAGGCGATAGTACTGGTCGAGAGTAATCAAAAACTTCTTTTCTTGCCTCAAGACTTCTTTCATGAGTAGTGACCATCCCTTACGTAACGTGCATAAAGAAATGTAACCTTAATGCTCCATTCCAGGAATAACAACACAAATTATACTGCGTCATTTTTCGCGCCGCCCTATTGTTGAAAACCCTTATAAAAGTTATCGCTTTATTTCATGGTTTTCTTTAGTGAAGCGGTTGTAAATAGGAGCACACCGGCTACAGTAACTGTAAAAATTCACTTGCGTTTAATCGTTATATAACGAGAAACGACTAATTGTACCATGGTGTGCCCACATTTGCAACAATTGCACGGCAAGAACCGTGCAATTGTTCACAATTTCGTCATATTTTGTCGTGGCGCGACTAGCCGCGGATTTACCCCCGCTGTTTTCAAGCGACTTGCGATGATAGAGTAGGAACGGAGCAGGAAAAGATGTCTGTGATATGAAGTTACTAATATTGTGACCCTATGGCAGTACCTAAAACGTGATGCGAGCAAAATCTGTGGTGTCGTCTAGCGTCAAGCCGTTGTCGGTGAAAATGCAGAAAGTTGGCATAGTTGTATACGACTTGCCGTTCGGGATTTGAATTTTCATATCTTCATATGAGCAGTCTGCGACATCATGGTCATATGCAAAATACGACACACCATTATCACGCTTTGTATCTTTGTAGATATGAAGCTTCTCCGGACGCGAACTATCACCATCGTTAGAGATTGAAACAAGGCGGTCATATCTCATGGCGTCATCACCAATGCCGGGTCGCACTCTACAATTGATATGCTCGTCCATCATATCAGCATGTATATCAGAAAGCGTCTCTTTGCCGGCAAGCATCAGTGATGCAAGCAACTTTTCATTTAGGTAGCGTCCGGTTTCGTTGTGAATCTTTGTAAAATGACACAGAACAGGAACTCCGGGGAGCGTAAGGTAGAATTGAGAGATTTTCAACCCTTTGAACATCTCATAATTCTCGATGCTAACATCCGTACGAATGCCGCTCCATTTGTTGCCGAGTTTGTCTACTTCTGCTGTGAAGAGAGCCGTTATTTTTTCGCGCTGAATAAACATTTCATCCACATTCTCAAGGGCTGTCTTTAGTCCGCCAACGAATGGGTTCCACCATGAATATGAATCATGTGACGGGTAATTGGAGAAGAACCATTCATTATCATTATATTGTAGGGAGTATGCATTATCTGAGAAATCCGGAGAGACCTTGAACCGTATTTTGTCGTTTTCAACGATAAGGGCGCCGTCTTGCTCTATGGTCTTCAGATTTGTGTTATCTGTAATCAATAATGCACGTCTCTTTTCGAGATCAACACCGGATAAGCACATATCAAAATCAACAAAGCCCACGCCGAAGCTGCCTTCGGCGAGCTGCACAGTGAAGGTGTTTTTGTGGAGAAGCTCATCTTTTGGATTAGTTTGTTGTTGTTCAGCAAAAGCACCATCAGTTGAGGATATACGGACACGACCTTCACGGATATTCAAGCGATTGTTTTTCACACAGAGTTCGAGGGCTTCGCTAGAAACAACAGGGTTCCCGTTGTTTGCAATGATTTCTAAATGATTATGTGTAAATGGCACAGACTCCTCGTTTATGTCGAGAACGTAGTTTCTAAAATCGTGAAACGTCTTAAAAACGTCACACATATAGACAATTGGTTCGGATTCGAAGATCTGTCCGGGGGGAAGTGTACCCGTTGGCACTTCGAACATGAGAAGGTCTTCCCACTTTGAACTAAACTTGTAGTTTTTCGGCCAGCAAATTCCGGTCGGACATTCGGGGCTTGTATCAAACAACCAGTTTTCGTCAACCTTTTCATGATGGAGAGTATCAAAGCCAAAGTTCATTTTATCTGCAACTTTATGAATTTCTCCGTCATAAGGGTATACGACTCTTCTGCCTACATTGCTCCAAAAGCGAGTTTTAACAAAGAGATCAAGAGTTGATTCACCTGTGTTTGTAATCTTATAGCTGTAATTCAACATTCCGGCAGAATCAAAGGTGTAAATTGCGGTATAAACGGCACCGTTAAATTTTCCGGAAACATAGTCTGCTTCTAGTGTGACAGTAGTGTCATCTTGTGTTACTCTGCAATCAGCGGTTTTTGTAGTTTTAAATTCCTCATCGTAAGGCTTGCCGAGGTGTGTTTCAAAAAAGGTACAGTGTCCTGATTTTAGTAGACGGTCAAAACTAACTTCGTTGTTGTGCTTATTGAGTTTTAAGCGCCACAGTCCATTTATAGCACCGTAACAATCATAGGTTTCAAAACCAAACTTCTCTGATAGTCCCTGATTAATGATATGCAACTTGCGTGATGAGCTTGCTGTATCGCAGTTTTCCATTTTGATTTCGAAGTCAATTGGAATGTCGGCGTAACCACAGTTTAAGGTTTTAGCAGATGTGGGGAGAGAGATGCTCTCGCCACTATGTATAGTTACCTCGTATTCATTTTGCGAGAATTGCATTAGCGGGTTCTCCGGGATCGTGAACTTAACTGTTGCACAGACAGCTAAGTTGCTAGCTATGTCAATGTACACTTCTTCTGCCTTTCCAGGCTTTGAAACATACTCTCCTCTGGCCAGGTTGATATTAATGGGAGGTTTCGGCTCGATGCCTAGTCCGAATTCGGCCTTTTTCCCGTTGACAACTACATCTGCAAGCACGCATGGATGTACGCGCATTTTATCAAGATCTTCAGTAATTGTACCCACAGAGAATTTGCCCTCAAAGCTTGCCTCGTCAGAAACATTTTCGCTCCATGAGCCATCAAAACTTATAACGCCATCATTTTTTGCGGCTATAGCTATGTTGAGCTCTTTGTCGGACTTGTTTTTTGCTGTAAACTTGCATGGATAACTAATGCCATAAGCAAGTTCGTGATTTGGTGCAGTCATCTCTATTATATAGTCATCAGTCTCTATGAGGTTAATTTTGCGTCCGCTTTTCTCAAATCCGACGCGGAGCTTCGCTCCGTCTTTTTCCCAACTATATTCATAGAGTTCAAATTTGTTGACTTTCTTGCCGTCAGGTTCGGTTTCGATTACTCGTGTTGAATCAGAATACCAATCAGCGGTTATGAAAAAGTCCTTTATCAAATCTGTTGAAAGCACAGTCGGGATGAAGTTACTCAAAAGAGTTACATCCGAACGATCTTCCCAAAAGAATCCGCACTTCTTGTACAGCGGTACAGCCTTTGTGTTCCCCGGCCATGTGTGGATGTCCAGGCGTGGCATTTTGCGAGCAATGGTTTCTTCAACGCACATTAATATGAGCTCTTTGCCGATTTTCTTGCCATGGTAATCCGGCCGCACGTTGAGCAGGTCGACATATGCGGTGTTCTCGTCTTTGTAATATCTTTTCAAACTACAATAGCCAAGGGCTTCGCCGTCCTTCATTGCAATATATACATTGAAAAATGCGCCGCTGGTGTTGTCGGTAATCACGCGCTCGGCAGTGAGCACGCCGTTATCGAACGAGCCACCCCAACCGTCGCCGCTCCTGTTCCACATTTCTGCAATCGCTTCAGCAAGGATGTTGTCGTATTCAACTATCTGTATACCATCCGGTAATGTTTTATATATTTTCATTTTTGTTTTCCTTTTAAAATAAGAGATCATTAATTCTCGCACCGAGTGCAATATTATATTTGGACTTTTGTTTTTTGCGAAAAAATGGCACAACAACCTACATAGTAGCGACCTTTTGCTTGAAGGTCAAGATAAATGTCATAAAAGGCATCTAAAAGGTGCAGATCAATGTCAAAAATTACATTAATTGATGTGCAATTTCGTGAAATGTACGTTATTATACTATTAGGGTAGAGGGATTCGAACCCCTCTACCCTAGGCAGACCGTCCGTGACAACTTCATGACAAGTGCGGTTTATAATAGTATGCGAGAAGATTTGGATGGCGTCAAATGCTCTATAAAAAGACTTCCGTCATTCTGCGCGAAGTCGCAGAATCCAGGAGGTTCACGCATGTTGATTGAAAAGGCGAGTCCTGTCTGACTCGGTTTAAGTACAGGTTTTATAGATTCTGCGACTACGCGCAGAATGACGACAAGCAGGAGGTTTTCAGAATGGCACATATCCTTATCGTGGAAGATGATCAAGATATAAACGAACTGATCGGCAAAAACTTAAAACTGGTCGGACATACATATAGGCAGGCCTTTGACGGTATAGAAGCAGTTAAAGCAGTTGAAGAAAATTCATTCGATTTGGTATTGCTTGACATCATGCTTCCGGGCATGGATGGCTTTGAAGTGTTTAAAGAAATTGCATTTGAGCCGGTTATCTTCATAACAGCAAAAGACGGACTGGAGCACAAGCTTAACGGTCTGTCTTTAGGTGCGGACGATTATATTGTGAAGCCTTTTGAAATGTTGGAGCTCCTTGCTCGTATAGATGTAGTGTTACGTCGAACACAGAGAAACACTTCAGTTTTTAATCTGGACAAAGCGACAGTGAACTTGATTGACAGAACTGTAGAGGTAGATGGAACGCTCGTAGATTTGTCGCCTCGCGAGTTTGAACTGCTGGAAGTGCTCATTAAAAATCAAAACATCGCTCTTTCAAGAGATAAACTACTTGAATTGGCATGGGGATACGACTATCTTGGCGAAACTCGAACTGTGGATAATCATATTCAAAAATTGCGGAGCAAACTTGGCTGGGAAGA
>Ga0123355_10000016_pt1 | contig 163334 bp, 143 predicted proteins | sample TergutEmb28metaG_3_FD_89872 | JGI IMG/M metagenome (GOLD analysis project Ga0123355, IMG submission 89872) | Embiratermes neotenicus P1 segment gut microbial communities from Petit-Saut dam, French Guiana - Emb289 P1 | ecosystem: Host-associated > Arthropoda: Insects > Digestive system > Gut ...
GATTTTGTGGCGGTATGGGTTCTATCCAATGTTCTTTCAAATAAAGCTCAATAATACCAATAGTTCGGATAAATTCCCAGTTGATTGGACCAAGAATATCATCGGAATTAATTTTGATACTCTCCACAAAAGTGAATAACAATTGAGGAACCTGCCCTCGCCGCCCGCACCGACCCAGACGCTGAGCAAAGCTAGAAACATTCAAAGGTGCACCAACTTGAACAGCCAAGTCAAGGGAACCAATATCAATACCCAGCTCTAATGTAACAGTAGCTCCGGTAACAATTTTTTCATCAGAAGACTTCATTTCGTCCTCTGTGCTTTCCCTCAGTAAAGCCGAAATATTTCCATGATGCACCCGATAAACGTCCGGGGCTTTATTTTTCACCGCTATTTCACGTAAATGTGCCATGATAAACTCTGTTTCTTCTCGACTATTGGTGAAAATGATGGTCTTTTTATCCAGCGTCTGCTTGAAAAGATACTCATAATGCTCCCGATCACCTATATTCCCGGAATCAACATTGACAGTATGGTAATTTGATTCGCCATCTTTTGCTACTAAATCACGTTCTTCAGCATAATTCACGAAACGTTCGACATGTAGTCTAACCCGCTTTTTCCCTTCTTCTACAACAGGAGCCGCACATGCACGACCAGTACCAGTATTCAGCCAATTTTGAGCCAGAGAAAGATCACCCAAAGTTGCAGATAAGCCAATCCTGCGGGGATTAACACCGGTCAATTGCTTTAAACGCTCAAGGACACACAGCAGCTGCAACCCTCGTACATCCCGCATAAAAGAATGAACTTCATCAATAATAACAAAACGCAGATCAGAAAACATGGACAGACAGGCACCACGTTTATTCGTAAGTAGGCTCTCCAACGACTCTGGCGTGATTTGCAATAATCCTTCCGGATTTTTTATAAGTTTATTTTTTTTGGTCTGTGACGCATCTCCATGCCATTTTGTAACAGGGATATTGGAATCAAGCAGCATCTGTTCCAATCGTATAAATTGATCATTAATCAACGCCTTAAGGGGCGATATGTACATGACACCAATTGAGTTGGATGGATTGTTATACAGTTCGGTAAGAACCGGCAGAAAAGCCGCTTCTGTCTTACCTGACGCAGTCCCAGAGGAAAGGAGAAGATTGTCATCGCTATCGAAAATCACATCACAAGCAGCTACTTGATTGCCACGCAATTCTTCCCATTTGTTTTGGTAAATAAAATCTTGGATAAAAGGAGCAAGTCTGCTAAATGTATCCATAATCTTTACACCTCAAATTCCTGGAAATCACTATGTATGTCCTCATCAGACAGTCCACCTTTTGCCAGCTCAAAGCTGTTCCCACCCAGTATCTCAGCTACACTTTTATGTGGGTTTTGATGTAAGATATTTGCCAGCTCAATAAAATCACGAATAATCTCTCTGGGTGTGATGTGTGATTCAGCACCCACACGATTATATTCAACGGTCAAAAAATAAACTAAATCATCATGGGATAAATTAGGCTTATAGTCATAAAGCTGTGCATGGATATTTAACAATTTCTCAACAAGGATATACATTTCTTCCTGTGAGAGCATCTGTAGTCGAATAATGGGAGCTGAAAGATCTTTAATGTCATCAGTGGCAAAATGGCCTTCTGCCAAGCGTGAACGCAGTGCTTCGTAGCTGAACACGCCCTTATATTTATCCTCAATGCACTGTGGTGTCGCACCCATAAGAAAACCAATATGACTTGCCTTGCCTTGAAGCACATCATTATACATGGTAAGGATTTTTTCATAGTTATTTGCCCTAGTGATAGAATTCGGGATTTTAAAGATATTGACTAGTTCATCTATGACCACTAGCATCCCCTTATATCCTGCACTAACCAGGAATGCAGCTAATATTTTCAAGAAGTCATACCAAGTCTCATCGGTGACAATGAAGTTAATTCCCAATTCGTCTTTTGCTTCTTTTCGGGAAGTATATTCTCCACGAAACCACTTCAATACATTGGATTTCATTGCCACATCATCCTGCTGATATGCTTTCCAGTAAGCAACCACTGCCTTAGCAAATTCAAATCCATTTACCATTCCTTCAAGAGAATTCGCAACTGCATATATTTGTCTTTCAACCAAATCATCAAATTCATCGCCATTTGTATTTGTCTCAACTTTAACAGATGCCTGAATTCCGGAAATCCATTTCTCTAGTATTAATGGAAGGGCTCCGCCGTCAGGCTTTGATTTAGTAGAAAGATTTTTGATAAGCTCTTTATATGTCGCCAAACCCTGTCCTTTAGTTCCGGCAAAACGGCGTTCCGGTGAAAGATCAGCATCTACTACTACAAAACCTTTGGCAGTAGCATAATTGCGAATTGTTTGGAGTAAAAAACTCTTTCCGCTACCATATTTACCAACAATGAAACGGAAAGATGCACTACCATCCTCTATCATTTCAATATCATGCAAAATAGCGGCAATTTCCTGAGTTCGACCAACTGTAATATATTCAAGCCCGACACGGGGCACAACGCCACCTTTCAAAGCATTAATCAGGATTTTTGCGATTCTGTTCGGCACTTGATTTGCCACACTCATTTTATCAATTCCTTTACTTGTTCTTTATAATCATCGTATAAAACGAAATCCTCATCCAAAAGATTATCGCTGATATAATCCATTGCTTTTTCATTGATTCCGTCAATCAGAACTTCCAGCATGATGCCACATTCATCGGCAAACTTCTTTATTTCCATCTCATCATTTAACACCACAGATAAGGCTTTTATTTCAATTTCAGTTAGAGCACTTTTCAAACTTTCCCACGGTTCAGACATGGATATGGATTCACACTCAAGGGATGAGATCACTTTTGGTGCTATTAAGGGTAAATCAGAAGACATTAAAATTGGAGCAAGCTCTTCTTCCTGTTCCGGTACAATCAACTTTTCCTGTGTTGTAAGTGCTTCCTGCCTGATGATTGACAATGCACTTAGATCAACTTTAACTATTGTCTTTGTTGCCTCACGGTAGAACTCCAGGACAGCATTGTTTATAATATCTTCAAGAGAATTTCCTGTTTCATTCAATTTATCAACCACCGGATGGGTAACCGTATTAATATTGGCAGAAAGCTTAAATTTATGCTTCATAATTTTTCTCAAAGCAGATTCCATCTGCTTCATGATATAGCCCATCAACTGTCTTCCGCTTTCAGTCGTGATAGCTGTACTAAAAGCCCATTGTTTTTGATTGTATATATAAATTTCATTTTCAGATAACACAACCCGTCTATCCCTTTGCTCCGCCCATTGATAAAAACGTGCACCTTTAAATGGTATCCATATCGACATTTTTTTTGTTGGTTGAAATATGGATTCATCAAAATTGATACCCTTATCTATAAATATTTGCCTTAGCTTATTGATGACAAAATAAAAACAATCTGTAATCAGCTCTGCTTTGTCATCAGAAAAAAAAGTAGATTTTCTGATATCATATTTTGAAATAGAGCAAAATAAATTGAACTTGTTATTGGCTTCCGCTATCTCCGGATAGTATTCGGTAAGATTATTTTGTTCAATAAATTCATTAAATGACTGGTTTAGCTCATAATAAATATGATAATCCTTCAGCCATAGAAGTACATATTTATCAATGGTTTCATTATGAACCTTGAAAGCTTTCCAGAAAGACATCAATTTATCAAGGCCATCTTGTGGGTTGTTTATCCCAATATTTCCTAATAATTCGTAAATATAGAGAAAAGCATAGGATAAAGATGTATCGGCTACAATTCCTTTTCTAACTTCTGTACGCCAAGTAAAATATGTCCGAAGCTGCTCATATCCCATCATCTGATAATATGGGTAATACTGTGCAAAAGGAATATTGTTCGCATAATCATCAGTAAAATCTTTCATAAACATACCTTGTTTATAAAAGATTAACTCATTATCATGATGAAGTCGCCTATCAAAGAATCTTGAAAAACCAAGTGTTGAACGGTGTTCCCTTGCAATATCCCTCATCTGACCAAAAAGATCACGGATTTCATCTTTTTCAGGTTCTTGGATTTTTTGCGGCTTTGGCACAAATTTGCCAACTCCCGGTATGGGATGGGAATCATATTCAATTTCATAGTATAGACCATCAGAAGAAGCCGGGTGATTGGTTTTCATCTGTGACAATGATTGATTGCTCCCCATTTCCCTATTCTGCTGTCGATTGGGGATTTTAGATGATTCATATTTTTTATGTGTGCCATATTCATCCATAACATTTTCCCCTGTTATTCTTAGTTTCATCATGCATAATTTTCGCACTGCTATTTTCCTATTTCGCTTTCTAACAATAAACTACAAACATGCTTATGCTATTTCAGTCTGCCAGCATTATAGAATCTTACAAATCATTCAAACTAATTATTTTACTGCCTTTACTTTCATAATAATGTAGCATTTCGTCAATTTTTTTCTTGTCATAACTGGTAATGCAATCTGATAAGACATTAACCTTATAATTTGCCTTTAGTAAGTTATAACAAGTTGATTTAACACAAGCAATAGCATCTGCTCCTGTTAGGTAGAACTCGGATATTTCATTTTTACTAATAAAGTCTGCAAACTCCTCGCTATTTAATGCGTTTTGTTTGTATTTTGTAAAAACATTTTTTGATACTATTTTTAAATCTGGAGCTAATTCAGACCCGTACGTATTGGATTTAAAAGTCCTCGTGCCATCTGACAAGTTTTCATGCCTAATATAAACAACATGAATATCATTATTAACTGCCCAATCAATAGATTGATTTATGTTATCAATTATCTCTTTGTAATTCTTTGTTATATCATTTTGAATATCTATTACCACTAAAGCTTTTTTCAGCATAATGTCCCTCCTAATAGATTGATAGCTTCTTCTTATATAGTACATTATCACAACGAACACGACAACTGTATGTCATGTTTAAACGAGAAAACCACTGATATGCTCTCTTTTGGCACATATCAGTGGTCATAATTATTTCAAATCACCAGCTTCTTCGTCACTTTTTGTCACTATTACTGTAACAGTGGCAATACGCTTTTCCTGCACACTTTCAACTTTAAAAAGTAATCCATTAAAGTCTATTTCCGGCTTTTCATTCTCTGCAGGAATATGCCCTAACTGTCCCATCAAAAAGCCACTTAATGTATCATATTCATCTATAGGCAGTGGCACATTAAGAAGTTCTTGCACCACTTCCAAATCTGCCGTACCTTGTATTCGAAAAGTATTTTCATCTATGGTGACAATATCCGGCAATTCATCAACATCGTACTCATCTTGGATACTACCCACAATTTCTTCTACTAAATCTTCCATTGTAACTACACCCAACGTGCCTCCATGTTCATCAATGACTATTGCCATATAAACCCGCTTTTTACGCATTTCTTTAAGCAGTTCATGGGTTTTTTTAGAGAATGGAACAAAATACGGCTCTCGCAGCAACTTCTTAATATCAAAATCGGAAGTGTCCGGATTGTTTACCATGTAGTGCATCATATCCTTAGAGTGTAGTATACCCAAGGTATTATCTATACTTTCTTCATAGACAGGTATTCTTGTATAATTTTCAACAGTAAGTACATCTATAGCCTCTTTAAAATCAGCATCTATAGGCAATGCCACAACATCCAGACGATGTGTACATATATCTGCTGCTGTTATCTTGTCAAAGTCAAAAATATTTTCGATCATATCTTGTTCACTTTCGTCTATATGACCGTGCTCGCTGCCAGTCTCCACTATCATGAGAATCTCTTCTTTTGTAATATCCTCTTCTGGCAGATCACCTTTGATACCAATTAATCTTAAAATAGCCTTTGAAGAAAAAGACAGCCCCTTTACAACAGGTAATGCAATAATAGAAAGTGCATTTATAATCACAATAGCCCGCATAGCAAAAGGAATGGCATATTGCATAGCAATACGCTTCGGAACCAATTCTCCAAAAACAAGAGCCACATATGTTAAAATAGCTGTGATAAATATAAATACCAATGGCTCGGCTATACTTTCCGAGATAGGCAAACCCACCTGCTCAATCCAGGTCATCAACGGTGGCGTAAAAGAACTTGCCGCATATGCACCTGAAAAAAAGGCAATAAACGTAATATAAAGCTGAGTGGTTGCAAAAAAATTGCTAGGTTCATCTATAGCCGCCAAAAGCCATTTAGCTTTCTTATCTCCGGCTTCCGCCTGCATCTTTACCTTATTACGATTTGATGAGCTAAGTGCTATTTCTGCTGACGAAAGAACACCACTTATCAATATTAATACAACCAAAATAACTATACTGGTTAACAAAACAAAAATCACACTCCAAAAAACACAAAAGTAAATAATAAATAACTTACCATTTATCATACCACAATATATAAAAAATTTCCAACATTTACAGAATATTAAGCATCGTTTGACTTATGCATTATTATTTTTCCATAATAGTGCACTGGACTTTACATTCTGAACATTTTTGCTTAAAAGCACCTAAAGCTGGCTCACCTTTTATGCCTTTAACAAGCTCCATAATCTGCTCAACTTCATGGTCTTCCCCTTCGACAGCCATTACTACTGAACCTTCTGATCCACCAATACCACCGGCTGAAATACAATAAGCATCAACATCTGCTAAGATTTCTAAGGCTTCTATTTCAGTAACTGGTAAACCATAAGTCACAGGCATTAGACCAACTCGCATACCAATGGCCTTATCAAAAACTTTAATCCCGGAAACATTAGCAGCCAGGTTCACATCTGGAATCATCTTTTCCAATCCAACTGGCATAATCAAATGACTACCCCTTGCAACTGTAATGGGTAGTGCTTTGCCAATTGTGCCTCCTAATGGATGGCCCAGTTGTATCCCTACAACTCCATTATTATCAATTGCATTGCCGCCCTTTATAAAAACATCTTCTGCTTCCATTTTTTCAACTGCCTCTTCCCAGCTCATGGAGCTTTTTTCTCCATTTACAAGAACCACAGGGGCAATACGCTCTTTTTCAGATGTTACACATTGTCTTCCTTTTGTAGTTATTCCGGCTGTATATCTGGCTTTATCAACCTCTTGCCCTGTTAATTCCTCCAAGACAAAGGCATTAGTTGTTCCTGCACCTATAATTATCATGCCCTTTTCCATGGCATTTTTCACCTGCGGCAAAGCAACAGTTGCTTTTGCCAAAAGCCTTTTTGATTCCGAAGATGTCAATGCAAATACAGCTTTCATACAATATACTCCCCCTAATATTATAAATTAACAGCTCTTACACTTTCTATACTTGCTTCTGCAAATCTGCAATAACATCCCTCAACTGAGCTGCTTTTTCAAAGTCCAATTTGGTAGCAGCTTCTTTCATTTCCTTCTCCATCTGCTGTATCAAATCCTTTATTTCATGCTTGGCCATCTTATCAACTTTCTGCTTGGCCAGGTATTCAGCTTTATCTTCTGCTACCCTTGAAACCTCTAATACTCTCCTTACTTCTTTTCTTACTGTTTCAGGTGTTATATTATGCTGCTTATTAAACTCCATTTGTATACTTCTTCTTCTTTCTGTTTCATCTATAGACCTTTGCATAGAACCAGTGATTCTATCTGCATACATAATAACTTCACCATCTACGTTACGTGCAGCCCTGCCTATTGTCTGAATCAATGATCTGTCTGACCGCAAGAAACCTTCTTTATCTGCATCTAAAATAGCAACTAAAGATACTTCAGGTAAATCCAAACCTTCTCTTAGCAGGTTAATACCCACCAGAACATCAAATTCCCCAAGACGAAGATCCCTGATAATCTCCATCCTCTCCAATGTATCAATATCCGAGTGCATATATCTGATCTTTATACCCAATTCCTTAAAATATTCTGTTAGATCTTCCGCCATTCTTTTTGTCAGAGTAGTAACAAGTACCCTTTGATTCTTTTCCACCCTTTTCCTGATTTCAACCAGCAAATCATCCATTTGCCCTTTAAGTGGTCGTATTGAAATAAGCGGGTCAACCAGTCCTGTAGGTCTGATTATCTGCTCCACAGTTTGTTGAGTATGCTCCAACTCATAAGGTCCCGGTGTTGCTGATACATAGATCACTTGATTAACTTTTCCTTCAAATTCGGAAAACTTCAAAGGTCTATTATCCAGTGCCGATGGTAACCTAAATCCATGCTCAGTAAGAGTTTTCTTACGAGAGTAGTCACCTGCATACATCCCTCCTATTTGAGGAACAGAAACATGGGATTCGTCTATTACCAAAAGAAAATCTTCTGGAAAATAATCAATTAATGTAGCAGGTGGTTCTCCTGCTGACTTGCCAACAAGGTGCCTCGAATAATTCTCAATACCTGAACAAAAACCGATTTCCTGCATCATCTCAAGGTCATACCTGGTCCTCTGTTCCAGTCTTTGTGCTTCCAGTAGTTTATTACTATCTCTTAGTTCTTTAAGCCTGCCGTCAAGCTCTTCTTCTATACGTTTAATTGCCAGCTTAAGCTTTTCAGCTTCTGTAACATAGTGACTAGCGGGAAATATTGATATATGACTTCTTTGAGCAAGCACTTCTCCTGTCAAAACATCTATCTCAAGGATACGCTCAATTTCATCTCCAAACAGCTCTACTCTGATAGCTTTTTCTGTAAAGGAAGCCGGATATATTTCAACTACATCGCCACGAACTCTAAAGCTGCCCCTTTGAAAGTTATAGTCATTTCTATCATATTGGATATCTACCAATTTTCTTAAGATTTTATCCCGATCATATTCGGCACCTTCACGTAATGAAAGGACCAAGTTTTTATAGTCAATTGGGGATCCTAATCCATAGATACATGAAACACTGGCAACAATAATAACATCTTTTCTCTCAAAGAGGGCACTTGTAGCCGAGTGACGCATTTTATCTATTTCATCATTTAAAGAACTGTCCTTTTCAATATATGTATCTGTATGGGGAATATATGCTTCGGGTTGATAATAGTCGTAATAGCTTACAAAATATTCAACACTATTTTCAGGAAAGAATTCTTTAAATTCACTGCACAACTGGGCAGCCAATATTTTATTATGAGCCATGACCAAAGTTGGTTTTTTCACTTTTTCAATAACCTTGGCAATTGTATAAGTTTTTCCGGTACCCGTAGCACCAAGTAATGTTTGGTGCTTTATGCTTTTTTCAATGCCATCTGACAGCTGTTCAATAGCCCTTGGTTGATCTCCCTTAGGAGTATATTCTGAAACAACCTTGAAAGGTTTCATATCTGCACGCCTCCTGCAACTGCTATAATTTCATTTTAAAAACTTGACTAATGTCATAAAAATACTATAATATAATTAAAGGTAATCGAATCCGCAAGATGCGGTTGCCACACAGGTGAAAAATTACTTACTTAATCACTCTGCAGGCTCATGCAGGGTGATTTACTTTTTTATCCTGAAACTCAGGATAGCAATGACGAGTAATCCGAACATTATCATTAAAGATAATACTTCGTATGTATCCATCATAATACCACCCCCTTCCATCAGGGAATGAAGGTGGCAACCACACCTGCATTATTCGATTACCTGATCAAAGTTTAACATAAAAACCAATTTTTCTACAAGAAAAATTTGGTAAATATTGTTAATCGTTCATAAGTCTTATACCCTTCCAAAAATTTATCTTTAATTGTACGACATCTCCTATTATGATACTATAAAATCCACAGATATGAAAATATTTGCTTTAACACAAAAAAGATAACCGGGGGATAATTCTAATGTAAAAAATGTACCTGATTTGCTAAATATATAGTTTAAATATATAAATCAGGAGGTGTTTTTTTGAACTATCAAATTCGCCCAATGGTTCCGGAAGAATTCCATCTACTCAAAGACTTTGTATATGAAGCTATTTATCAAAGGGACGAACAAAATTTACTGCCTCGCAGTATAATTGAAAAACCTGAAATCAAAGTTTTTTATAATGATTTTGGAAAAGCCGATGACAATTGTCTAGTAGCTGTTATTGACAGTAAAATTATTGGAGCAGTATGGACACGTATAATATCCGGTGATATTAAAGGATTTGGAAATATTGATGCCCAAACACCGGAATTTGCTATCTCTCTATACAAAGAATATCGTGGCAAAGGAATAGGTACACAGCTCATGCTAGCCATGCTGCAATTGCTGAAGGAAAAAGGTTATAACAAAACCTCTTTAGCAGTTCAAAAAGATAACTATGCTGTTAAAGTATACCAACATGTAGGTTTTAAGATAGTTAATGAAAGTAATGAAGAATATATTATGGTACATGAACTATAGTAAACCCCATAATACAGGGAGATTGCAATCCCTGTATTATGGGGTTTTTCCTATGTTCAACTATCGTTTCACTTTTTCATTTTGATCATTAATATATACACAGTAACACCTATTACTACTACGCTCAAGATAATGAAAAACAGTTTTTTAGTGCCGCCTCTATCTCAGCAGATCAAAGCGATCGGCGTTCATGACCTTATTCCATGCTGCAACAAAATCGTGGAGAAACTTGTCCTTTACATCATCACTTGCATATACTTCTGCGATGGCTCTTAGCTGCGAATTTGAACCAAAGATCAAATCTACTCTCGTTGCAGTCCATCGTTGCTCACCGGTCTTTCTGTCGATACCATGGAACACATTTGCATCCTCGGTGGGCTTCCATTCAGTTTCCATATCCAATAGATTAACAAAGAAGTCATTGGTCAAGGTTTCTGGTGTATTGGTAAATACACCATGCATGGATTCGCCATAATTATTCCCCAATACCCTCAAGCCACCAAGGAGTACTGTCATTTCCGGTGCTGTTAGGTTTAGTAATTGTGCTTTATCAACTAATAATTTCTCCGATAAGGAAGCAAATTCACGCTTTAAATAGTTCCGGAAGCCATCATAGATCGGCTCTAACACTGCAAAAGAATAGACATCTGTTTGTTCTTGTGAAGCATCCATCCTACCCTGTGTAAATGGAACACTGATTGAGACACCTGCATTTCTAGCTGCCACCTCAATACCAACAGCACCGCCCAGAATGATTAAATCAGCCATGGATACATATTTTCCATCTGTGTTGAATACCTGCTGAATCTGTTCATACTTGCTTAACACTGCCTTCAACTGCTCCGGCTGATTCACTTCCCATGAAACCTGTGGTTCTAACCTGATACGGGCACCATTTGCACCGCCTCTCCGATCGGAACCTCTAAAGGAAGCGGCACTTGCCCATGCTGTACTAATTAACTCCGATACAGTCAAACCAGAATCAACTATTTTGCCTTTCAGGCCCTCAATTTCCTGATCACTTATAGCAACCCTCTCACATTTGGGGATGGGGTCTTGCCACAAAAACTCTTCTTCAGGCACGTCTGCCCCCCAGTATAGGGTAGAAGGACCCATATCTCTGTGGGTAAGCTTAAACCACGCTTTAGCAAATGCGTTTTTAAATTTGTCTGGATTTGCAAGATAATCCTTTGCAATTTTTTCATAGACAGGGTCGAATTTTAAAGACAAGTCAGCTGTGGTCATCATGGGACGATGCTTTTTATTTGGATCATGTGCATCCACGACTAGATCTTCTTCCTCACAGTCTTTCGCCAACCATATGTATGCACCTGCAGGACTTTTTGTAAGTTCCCACTCATATTTGAGTAAGACTTTTAAGTAGCCCATATCCCATGTAGTCGGATTTGGCTTCCAAGCACCCTCGATTCCACTTCCAATAGTATCATCCGCATTTCCCGTTCCAAAGTCACTCTTCCAACCCAGCCCCTGCTCTTCGATGGGAGCTCCTTCCGGCTCGGGGCCTACGTGGGTCGCTGGTGCTGCACCATGTGCTTTTCCAAATGTATGTCCACCGGCAATTAGAGCAACTGTTTCTTCATCATTCATTGCCATGCGAGCAAATGTTTCCCTAACGTCCTTCGCCGATTCAGACGGAATTGGCTGTCCATCAGGTCCTTCCGGATTTACATAAATCAGCCCCATCTGCACAGCGGCCAGAGGACTGTCGAGCTGTCGCTTGCCTGAATATCGCTTATCACCTAACCATTCAGTTTCAGAACCCCAATAAATATCCTCCTGTGGTTCCCACACATCTTCACGTCCACCGGCAAATCCGATTAACTTAAGTCCCATAGATTCAATCGCACAGTTGCCAGCCAAAATCATGAGATCGGCCCACGATAGCTTACTGCCATATTTTTTCTTGATTGGCCACAACAGCCTTCTGGCTTTATCCAAATTTACATTATCCGGCCAACTGTTCAGAGGAGCAAATCTCTGCGTACCATCTCTTGCACCACCACGACCATCCATGGTGCGATAAGTACCAGAACTATGCCATGCCATCCGGATAAAGAAAGGTCCATAATGACCATAATCTGCTGGCCACCACTCTTGGGAATCTTTCATCACAACAAAGATATCATCCTTCACCGCTTGGAGATTTAGCGTCTTAAACTCCTCAATGTAATTAAATGTGCTACTCATTGGATTACTCAAGTCAGAATTCTGATGCAGGACACTTAAATCCAGCTGATTGGGCCACCAATCCCTATTGGTCGTACCTTTTGTGAAATCAATCTTGCTCGTGTTACCCGTCACTGGACATTTTGAATTATTACTCATACTACTGACCTCCCCCAATATTTTGGATTCATCTGTCAGATTTACCAAGTTGTTGTCACAATTATACCATATATTCACGTTTCAAGTACGAATATTTTGTTAATTTCAAAATACACACGATAAGAGCACTTTGATTTATAAGGTCCGACAATAATTTGTTCAGTATACGACTTTTTTGTTAATCATCTTTCTTTCGCACTTCTTCTATTTTTGCTGTAACTTCCTTTAAATTTTCGATGATTTTAATCCCCTGTGGACAAAGAGGTTCACATTGACCACATTCGGTACACCTATATGCCTGTTTTTCATCTCCCAATATAGTATAGTGAAAAGTAAAGGTAAAGTCACGAGAAGAGGATCGACTTAGCATATATTGATTATAAATAGTGAAAACCTTCGGTATATCTACTCCAGCCGGACAGTCCATGCAGTAGCGGCAAGACGTACATGGGATAGCTCCCGATGAATGATAAATAACAAGAGCTTTTTGTAGCACTTCATGCTCCCCCTCAACCAAAGGTGATAAAGGGGATAGGGTTTTCACATTGTCTTCTAGCTGCTCCATATTAGACATACCACTAAGAACAGTTAGTACATTTGGAAGTTGTGCCGCATAGCGTATGGCCCAAGATGCAATACTGTCTTTTGGCCTTTCTTTTTTGAGAAGTGCTGCTGCACCATCACTAAAGCAGGCAAGTGCACCGCCACGAACCGGCTCCATAACTATAACCGGAATACCTCTATCTGTTGCAGTCTCATACTGAAGTTTAGCATCTTGCAACTCCCAATCAAGGTAATTGATCTGAAGCTGACAAAAATCCCATTCATAAGCATCAACTATTGTTTTAAGATTACACGCTTTATCATGAAATGAAAATCCCAGTTTGTGAATTTTACCCTGCTCTTTTTTCCTTTTTAAAAAATCATAAACACCCAGCTTTTCACTATTAGCAAAGGATTTATCATTAAGGTTATGCAATAGGTAGTAGTCGAAGTATTCTACTTTGCACTTTTCAAGCTGCTCATTAAAGATCCGTTCAATATCCTCTGGTTTTTCTAACAGCCATATAGGCATTTTATTTGCAAGATAAAAACTTTTGCGAGGATATTTTTTCAAAACTTGACCAATGAAAGTTTCAGACATACCATCATGGTATATATACGCAGTATCAAAATAGTTCACACCATTTTTTATAGCGAAATCCACCATTTCTTCTGCTTTTTCATAATCAATATCCTGTTTATCTTTTTCAGCAAGGGGCAAACGCATACACCCAAATCCAAGCAAAGAAACTGCCTCTTTCGTACCTTTATAGTTTCGCATATCCATAAAAACACCCCCAATTAAAATTAATATTTTCAAAAGCTCCTAAGCCTTCTTACTACAAGGATTAGGCACCCTACCTACATAAAAATTTTGATATATTTAATATTATTATACACTCTGGATAAAAAAATTTTTCAATATTTTCGTTATAGTTGACATAAACAACGGGCAGAACACTTTCAGCTTGCTTGCAAGTTCTATTTTAACATAAAAAATATTCTCTGATTGTTAGCTTTCCAGTCCTCTAAAGCCTTGATATTCATATACTATGCAATACTACGTACTCAAATTTGCAATATTAATTGAAAAAAGGTAGAATATACCCCATATAAGATGAACCCCATTTAAATCTAATAAAGGGGAAATATTCTTTAGGAGGTAAAGACATCTTGGTAAAACGCATATTATTAATATCTATTTTAGCATTAACACTAATCTTTGTTCCTGTATGGGCTCTAGCACAGGACACAGTAGTTGTAATTGATGGAGAGGAACATATATTTAGCCATAACCTTGTAAATGTTGAAGGACGTACACTCTTTCCCATAAGACCTTTAATGGAAATCTTGGGAACAAATATCCACTGGGATAGTACAGCAAATACTATTGTTTTTTATATAGACTATAATCAAGTACATATCCCTATTGAAGGCTATATTGCCCTCATCAATGGTGAAAAAAGTCCCTTAGATACCCCAACAAGATTAATTAACGGCTACACTTTTGTGCCATTAAGATTTATTAGCGAAAACTTAGGATATGATGTTAATTGGTATAATGAAACCAGAACTATTAAAATCATCATCCCGGGAGACTATTATGAAAATGAAGCCAGTACTATTAAAATCATTATCCCAGAAGCATATAATGAATGCACTATAATTTATTCAAAAACAGGCATTGCCTCTTGGTATGGAGGTCGCTTCCATGGCAGAAGAACAGCAAATGGGGAAATATTTAATCAACATGCTTATACAGCAGCTCATAGAACTCTCCCTTTCGGCACAATAGTTAATGTTACATCTACAGCTACCGGTAAAAGCGTACAAGTTCGTATCAATGACAGGGGACCATTTACCCAAGGTAGAAGCATTGATCTTTCAATGGCTGCAGCAGAGGCTATTGGTTTAAGATCTCGTGGCATAGGTGAGGTCAGGATTGACGTGTTAATGCCTGAGTAAGCAGAAATCGGATTAAAACCTAAACAAAAAACCACCAAGTTGAATGAAATGCATTTCAATTTGGTGGTTTTTGATTATCTATCCCTTTTAAATCTCTTGATCATTTTTTGAATAAATCTTACCAAAATACCCGCATTAGAGAGTTCTACCTGAGCTTTATCTGTAAGCTCCGGCACCGGAATAATGCCGAAATGTTTCCCCGGTGTCAACCAATAGGTTTCACGATATGTTTTATTATCACTATTACTAATATATTCAACCTCAATAAAATTATTAATCGTTTGCAGAAGAGCTGCCAACTGATATCTGTTCTCCACTTTCATACCATTAATGGTTAAAATAATATCACCACTACCCAGCCCCATTTTCATAGCCGGTGAACCTTTTATAACATCCAACAGTCTGACACCAACATCTGAAGCCACATAAAGAGGCTTTCCTTGCATTTCACTTCTTTTGCCTATATAAATAGTTAATTCATGACCAAGAGCACAAAACAAGACTGGAAGTATTAATAGATGAGGATGATGAGAAGCAATAAGTGCAAGTACAAATAAAATAATACTATATACTGATAAAAGTGCTGCCGTATAATAGCTCTTTCGCTGAGGATTCATTGTCATGGCAATATCACCATACCCAAGAGCAGCGATTAGTGGGATCATAAGATAAAAGCTATATTCTGGGATAGCTTCGAATGGTTGAATCAGCGGCCACCAATCAGGCGTTGGTATAGTCCCATCAGGAGGAGGTGCACCTGCAATAACCATAAGGGCAACAATGGGTATCGGCCAAAATTTCTGTAAGGTAAAAGCTCCTACTGTTTCTCCTCTATGGTTTTTTGTATAAACAGGCATTGCACCTAAACGGCCATTTGCCACTATTAAAAAGCTCTCAATTAAATGCAATATAGCCACCAAGCCCATTAAGTGAGCTATATCAATATTTGGCCATCCAAAAAACAAATAACTTAAAGATATGATACTACCTGCATAAGCAAAGCACACAAATCTAGGACTTATCAGAAGCAACATAATAGCAACAGCCCATAAAAAACCAATACCTATATTGGTAATGGTTATGCCTCCTAGTATCATTAACAAAGCACCAACAATTCCGCCTAATATGCCACATATAATAGCAGCTGCTACTTGCTGCCATACAGTCTCATCTTTGACTCCAAACAGTTTTTCCTTCTGTCCTGCAATACGTCGATATTGTATGGCTATTAAGAATACAATAGCCCAAAAAAATAGAAAAAATGGAGAAGATGGATTAAACATCATAAATATAAACGTTTGCAGAATCATTGCTACAACGTCAATTATAAAAGAAAATTCCATTATTCCTACCACCCATTCAGAAGTCGAAAATCAGAAGTCAGATATAATAGCAATTGGCAAGCCAATTGCTATTATAAGTAGGACTTTAGACAGCAAATCCGACGTTCGACATCAGACTTCCGCTTTAGTTGATTTTTGAATTCAATATCTCAATAGCTCTTTGCAGCTGAGGATCATTTGCCGGATTTGGAGCATCTCGTAATGCTTCAAAAGTCTCTTCCGGTGTCAAAATAACTTCAATGTCCGGCTCTATGCCCGTTTCATTAATATCTCTTTCATTTGGAGTAAGGTATCTGGCAGTAGTTAACTTTAATCCGGCACCGTTACCTATCGGAAACACACTCTGGACAAGACCTTTTCCAAAGGTTGTTTCACCTACTAATACTCCAACACCCGTATCTTGTATAGCACCTGCCACAATTTCTGAAGCACTTGCACTACCGGAATTAACAAGAACAACAACCGGTACATCAATAGCAGGTCCTTGTGCATCAAGAGAAATAGTTCTAGATCTGGTCACCATATGGACAACCGGTCCTTCAGGTATAAATTGTTCAGCTACTTCTATGGCAGAATGAAGAGTACCACCTGGGTTGTTTCGCAAATCCAGAACAATAGCTCTAAACCCTTCTTCTCTAAGCTCATTTAAATATCTTACAAGCTGAACACCTGTGTTTTCATTAAACGTTGATAAATGAATATATGCTATACCAGGTGCTTCATTAAGCATTTGAGCTTCAACTGTTGGTATTGTGATCATTTCCCTGGTAATATCTATATCTCTAGTTTCTCTTCCTTCTCTATATATGGTGATAGTTACCTCTGTACCAGGCTCCCCTTGCATTAAACTGGCAGCAATCTCAAGTTCCATACCAGATGTACTCTCACCATTTATTTGTGTTATAAAATCACCTGCTGCCACTCCCGCTCTATGAGCAGGTGTCCCTCGAAAGGGAGATACTACAACTAACCTGCCATCGGCATCATTTGAAATTAGCAAACCAACTCCACCGTAAGTTCCACCCATTCTATCCATCATAATACCATAAGTAGCCCTATCCAAATAAGATGAATACGGATCGTCAAGGGCATCAACCATCCCTTTTATTGCCCCTTGAACCATTTCATCAAAGCTAATATCTTCTATTGATTGGGCTTTTATCAAACTAAATACTGTAAATGCGTGACCCACATTAGCATGGTTAGTCGCAATGAAATATACAACAGTACTGGATATTATTAGTGAAACAAGCATCATTAATATTAGTAAACCATATAGTATTTTTTTTATAATTGAGCTGCCTACATTATCAGTCATATTTCCACCCGCCTTAATAAGTTTGTTATCATATTCTATGGTATGTAGATATTATAGAAATATAATAATATTATTTACTCCAAAAGTATTAATTACCCTTCAAAAAATCTGTAATAAAATAAGAGAACAGTACCTTAATTGTAAATTAAGGTACTGCTTAAGTCCTTAAGATATTTTTCAGGTATGCTATATTCCCAAGTAAGGTCGTGGGTTAACAGGATTACCGTTCAGCCTAACCTCAAAATGCTTATGCGGTCCTGTGCTTAAACCTGTACTTCCAATCCTGCCAATTTCCTGACCTCTTACAACTATATCACCCTCACTAACAGTAACTCTGGAAAGGTGTGCATATAGTGTTGTATATCCGCCGCCATGATCAATGACTACTGTCAGCCCAAAACCGCCAAACCAGTCAGCATATATTACCTCACCAAGACATCCTGCTACTACAGTACTTCCCATCGGTGCTGCAATATCAATACCTGTATGCATCCTATTAGTCCTCAATACCGGATGATGCCTCATACCAAATTCCGAAGTAATCCTGTGAAAACCGGGAGTAGGCCATGCAAATGTGCCTTCTGGACCGGTTAGCCCACTATCACCACGATTTATCAAGATTCTTTGTATCTCAGCAGCAAGCCTATTTGAGTCCCTTTCAAGCTCTGCCAAGTATCTATCAAGAATTTCTGCTTCACGTTGAAGTTCTGCTCGAAGAGTCTGCTGCTCTTGCCTATAAGCTGCCAGATGAGCATATGTAGCTTCAGTTTGTACTTTAATTAAAGCAACTTGATCTCGTCTTTCTTCCAATTCTTCCTTTTTTGCTTCAGCAATTTCACGTTTTTCATCAATTTCTGCAACCATTCTCATATCTTGTTCTGCTATTTTTCTAAGTAACTCAAACCTGACTAAAAACTCAGTAACACTGGTTGATTGGGTTAGAATCTCAAAGAAATTAACATCGCTTCGTTGGTAAATCTGTCTCAACCGTTCTTTAAATATCTCCAGCATTGCCTCAAGTTCCTCTTCAACTGCCAATAACTCAGCTTCTGCTTGCTCAACCTGAGCTTCTGCAATCCTAAGCTCATTATTTAAAGCGGCTAACTCTCTTTCCACTCCGGAAATTTCATTTTCCAATAACCTTAGCTGTTCTGATAGATCAGCAACTTCACGTCTCAATGCATCTCGTTCGCTTCTGCTATCGTCCATTCTTTCTTGAATATTTGCCCGTTCGTCCCTCAATTGCTCAATCTCATCTGCATAAACAGCACCAAGAGAAGCTAATATAAATACAATAATTAATATAGATACTCCAAGCTTTTTCAAATTCTTACCTCCCCCTTCTTTACCTAAAACCGCAAATATCTACCTAATGATAGATAACTGGCTATACCTCCAAGAAGTGTTCCAATAATAACCATTGATCCTGCTATTTTTAACAGCAATTCTCTATCCTGAATAAGTGGTATAAAACTTATTGCAGGAGCAATATTTCCTACTAAAGCAGTGTAACCAAAGTATACTGAAACTGCTGCAATACCTGCACCTATTGCACCTAAAAACATACCCTCTATTAAAAATGGCCAGCGTACAAACCAGTTTGTAGCCCCTATATATTTCATAATTGTAATTTCATTGGATCTCGCATAAACAGTTAAACGAACAGTATTACCAATCAAGAAAACTGCTGCTGTTGCCAGCAAGGCAGTCATTCCAATACCTATCATCCTTATCCAATATAAAATAGATAAGACATAATCCAGATAGTCTTGTCCATAAACAACACTCTCCACATTAGCTGTAGCTGCAATCCTTTGAGCAGTCGCCCTTACCAGCTCAGGATCATTCACCCTGACTACATAAAAATCTTGTAATGGATTCTCTCCGCCCAAAGTCAACCTCAGATCATGTCCATCACCAAAGGTCATATCCAACATGTCCAAACCTTCTTCTTTGGTAACATGTCTCACATGGGTTACTTGTGTCAAAGATTGTAGATATGTGCCTATATTTTCTATAGTTTCATAGCTTGCATCAGCTTCAATCCAAACAATAATCTCCAAGTTTGATTCAACATATCCGGAAATCAAATTAGCATTCATCATTGCCAAAACAAAGATTCCGAGTATCAGAAGGGCTATAGCTGTGGTCAGTACAGAAGCAGCTCCCATCCAGCCATGTCGAAATAGAGATTTCCCAGCTTGCTTAAAAAAGTAAACTATTGTCCTAGGCCTCATTAGGCGTAGCTCCCTTCTTTTTCGTCTCTTGCCAAGCTGCCATTTTCCAGAGCTACAACTCTTTTGTTCATAGAATTCACAATATCTTTATCATGAGTAACAACAAGCATGGTTGTACCACGATAATTTATATCTTCTAATAATTTCATTATTTCTACAGAAGTTTTAGGGTCAAGATTGCCTGTTGGCTCATCTGCAACAACAATTGAAGGGTTACTAATAATAGCCCTGGCAATCGCAACTCGCTGCTGCTCCCCCCCGGAAAGTTGCCGTGGGAAATGTTTAGCCCTATGTGAAATACCCACCTGTTCAAGCACTGGAGGGACTAATCTCATAATATCTCTACTTTTATACTGAAGCACTTCCAAGGTAAAGGCCACGTTTTCAAAAACTGTCCTGTCCGGAAGTAACCTGAAATCCTGAAAAACAACCCCCATTTTTCTACGAATATATGGAAGTTCACGCCTAGAGGCTCTGGCAATATTTTTACCTTCAATAATAATCTGCCCCTTAGTAGGCAGCTCTTCTCTAAATAAAAGACTTAGCAAGGTAGATTTGCCTGCCCCACTTGGACCCACAAGAAATAAAAATTCTCTTTTTTCTACTCTTAGATTAATATTGTTCAAGGCGGTGGTGCCATTTTCATATACCTTACTTACGCTACAAAACTGTATCAATGTTACCACTCCTAGTAAACAAAAGTCGGAAATTAAAGGTCTCTTTTTTACCACACCTTTAATTTGTTTCGACAAAAAAGGTTCAATTCCTTCCATAAAAATAATTTGTAAGAAATTGTAACTCGAATGCCTAAAGCTGGAATAAAATCCATTGCTGAGTCAATTTTCATTTAAAACATAAAACGGGATACGATTTGGAATCGTATCCCGCTTATTTTGCCATACTAGTAAATCATTTTTAAACTTCTAAGTCTTTCTTCCTATACATTGCTTTCACCACTGCACTGAGAATATCTTGTAAAGTAAGGCCATACTTTTTCAGCAGCTCATCCGGCTTTCCAGATTCCCCAAAGGTATCCATAACTCCTACTCTTTCCAACGGTACCGGACATCTCTCTCCAAGTATTTCTGCAACTGCACTCCCCAAGCCTCCGATAACACTATGCTCTTCAACAGTTACAATACAGCCCGCCTGGGCTGCCTCTTCAATGGCAGCTATATCTATCGGCTTTATTGTTGACATATTATATACAGCAGCTTGAATGCCTTTTTCGGCTAATTTTTCTGCAGCCTCTAGTGCTGTGCTGACCATTATCCCCATAGCAATAATCGAAACATCTTTACCTTCTTTGAGCTTATTGGCCTTTCCTATTTCAAAGGTATAGTTTTCATCATATAGTACAGGAACACCCAACCTTCCAAGACGTATGTATACTGGACCATGATAGTGATATGCCGCCTCTATGATTTGCTCCGTTTCCACGGCATCGGCAGGTACCAAAACAGTCATGTTAGGAATGGCTCTCATAATAGCAACATCTTCAATGGCCTGATGGGAAGCTCCATCTTCACCTACAGTAATTCCTGCGTGGGTTGCAGCAATCTTCACATTCAGTTTTGGATAACAAATTGAATTCCTGATCATTTCAAAAGCCCTGCCGACAGCAAACATTGCAAAACTACTAGCAAAGGGTACCTTGCCTGCCAGTGAAAGACCTCCCGCCACGCATACAAGGTTTTGTTCTGCTATTCCCACATTAATAAATCTATCCGGAAATTCGTCTTTAAAAGTAACGGTCTTTGTAGACTTAGAAAGATCTGCATCTAAAACAACAAGATTGTCATATTTTTTTCCTAGCTTAGCTAATGTTTTGCCATAAGCATCTCTAGTGGCTATTTTTTGCATTTATAGAATCCTCCCTTATTCCTTAGCTGCCGCTCAATTCAGCAAGAGCTTTATTTCTCTCATCTACACTACACGCTTTTCCGTGCCAATCTGCACAGTCTTCCATATAGGACACGCCTTTACCTTTGATAGTTTTAGCAATTATCATAGTAGGCTGCCCTTTAAAAGAAGCTGCTTTGTCAAAAGCTTGATTGATTTCCTCTAGATTATGACCATCAATCTCCAACACATTCCAGCCAAAAGCCTTCCATTTATCAGCTACTGGTTCTAATGACATTACGTCTTCAATTTTACCATCAATTTGCAGGCTATTATTATCTATAATAGCAGTAATGTTATCCAGTTTGTAGTGTGAAGCCAGCATCGCCGCCTCCCAAACAATCCCTTCTTGTATTTCTCCATCTCCCAGCATAGTGTAAACTCTGTAATCAGCCTTGTCCATAGCACCTCCAAGAGCCAGCCCAACTGCTACAGAAAATCCTTGACCCAGAGAACCTGTTGACATATCCACTCCGGGAACAGTCTTTATATCAGGATGCCCCTGCATTTTGCTGTTAATCTTCCGCAATGTTGCTAACTCTTCAATTGGAAAGAAACCTTTTTCAGCTAATGCAGCATAAAGCACAGGAGCAGCATGCCCTTTTGAAAGAATAAACCTATCTCGGCCAGGGTCTTTAGGGTTTGCAGGATCTACTCTAAGCTTTTTAAAATATAAAACAGATAGAATATCTGCAGCTGATAGAGAGCCTCCCGGATGACCGGAACCCGCTTCTGCTATCATATTGATAATATGTTGCCTAATTTTGTTAGCTTTTTCTTCTAAATGCTTTTTCTCATTAATGTCCATCTTGCAATTACCTCCCATATCAGTTGTCAGCCTTCGGATTTGTTATCCAAATCTTATTTTGACTTTCTACATTTTGGAAAGGTTTTTAAAACCTTCCCCAAGTGCCTCATTTACATTTGATATGATCACAAATGCATCCTTGTCTATATCACGTACTAGCATCTTTAGCCTTGTTACTTCAGACTGGTTTACTACAACAAGGATAACATCCCTTTCTTTGCCACTATAAGCTCCCTGTCCATTAAGAATTGTTACCCCTCTCTCCAGATCATCAAAAATCTTTTGAGTTACCTGTTCAGGGCTATCAGAAATAATAATTGCAGCCTTGGTATAATGAAAACCATCTTGCACTACATCAATAACTTTGGAAGTGACAAAGAGACCAATCAAACCAAAAAGAGCTAGCTCTATGTTGAATAAAATTGCTGCAGTGGTAATAACAAAAGCATCAACTATAAATAATCCCTGTCCGGAACTCACTCCAGTAAATTTTCTTACTAACTGGGCAGCCAGATCTGAGCCTCCCATGGTGCCTCCGGATTTAAAAACTATCCCTGTACCAACACCTGCAAGAATACCTCCATAAAGGGAAGCCAGAAAAGGGTCTGTAGTCAATGGTTCAACAATAGGTCTAAGATACTCTATTGATACGGCTAAAAGTATAATTCCAAACAAGGTCTTAACTCCAAGCCTGACACCTAATTCCTTAACACCAAAAATAAACAGTGGAATACTAATTGCCAGCATTGTCAAACCAACAGGAAAACCAGTGGTATGAAAAACTACTGTTGCCAGGCCACTAACTCCCCCTGTTACGATTTTGTTTGGTATAAGAAATAAAACTAAAGCAAGGGCTGTCAGTATTACCCCTATAAATACTCCAAAATATTCTATCACAAAACGAAACCGTTTAGAAGACATGATGCTCCTCCCAGTAAATACGCTTATAAACTTTTTTTGAGCTAACCCTCAATTGCTTCCAGCCAGCAAACAGATAAACATTCTCCACACTTTATACAGTTATTATTAATTACAAAAGGATCACCAAAATTCCGTACATCTAAAACATCCTTTGCTTGATTATAACCTGTATCAATAGCATTATTCCTGCAAACAACCATGCAGTCACCACAGGCAATACAGTTATTGTTTATAGTATAAGACAAAGGTCATCCATCCTTTTAATCGTACTGATGACCTTATTATCTGTAAGGTAGAATATATTTATCCTCTTGCTTCATCACCCCATCAGAATCTTCCCGAGCGAATAATCGAAAAAATTAACCAGGCAAATAATATAAAAGTTGCAATAAAAGCTATCTCTAAGCCCGGAAGCTGCCAAAATAAATCACCACCACCGGTACCAACAGCCGAAGCAACAATAAATCCTGTCATAACAATACTAAAAGATAATAATACTATGCTAAAAGATAGTTTGTTTGTTATTTTATCCAAGTATGCAAATATTTCATCCAAATTTTTAAGCTTTAGCTTAAAAGACATATCATCTTCCAATGCCTTATCCATCAGACGATCAGCCTTTTTTGGCATTCCAGATAAAAGCTCAAAATATTCCTCTAAACTATAAGAAAGTTCCTTGGCTAGATTTTTAGGACTATACTTATGTTTAACAAGTTCTGCAGCAAAAGGCTCTGCGATTTCAATTATACTAATCTCCGGGTCAAGGTCTTTTAGCACCCCTTCTAATACAATAAATGTTTTTGACATTAGTGTCATTTCTGCAGGAATTCTCACTTTGTGAGCATAGGCCAGCTCTAGCACCTCTTTCATTATATCTCCTATATTGATCTTGCTAAGAGGCACTGCATAATATGAGCTTATTAGCATATCCATATCCCTTTTTAGCTTATTCACATCAGTAGTCTTACTAACAGCCCCCATTTCTAACATAACCTTTACTACTTTATTACTGTCTTTACTTACTAATGCCAGCATAAATTTGATAATTTGCTTTTTTCGCTCTTCCGAAATATAGCCTATTAATCCAAAATCCATAAAGCAAATTTTATTACCCTTTTGGACAAAAATATTCCCCGGATGAGGGTCTGCATGGAAAAAACCATCAAATAACACCTGTTTTAAGATCGCCTTTGAAAGGTTTTCGGCTACAATCTTTTTATCATAACCTTTTTCATCCAATTCATCCAAACTGCTTAGTTTAACACCTTCCACATACTCTAATGTTAGTACCCGATTACTGCTGTAATCCCAGTGTACATCTGGTATTTTGACACCTTCATCTTGAGCAAAGTTATTTCCTAAACGTTCAGCATTACGCCCTTCAACTAAGTAGTCCAATTCCTGCTTAAGACCCCAAGAAAGCTCCTCCACAATTTCAACAAGTCGATAATGTTTTCCCATGGCAGAGCGACTCTCAGCAAGCTTTGCAAGACCAACCAATATTTCCAGGTCAACCTTAACAGCAGCTTCTACTCCGGGACGTTTGACCTTAACTACGCACTCCTTACCATTTTTTAAACGTGCCCTATGTACTTGCCCAATTGAAGCACCTGCTATTGGTTCCTCTTGAAAATAATCAAAAATCTCTTCGATTGGAGCACCCAGCTCCCCTTCTACTTGTTCTCTAATTTTTTCAAAGGATATAGGTGGTATTCTATCTTGGAGCTTTTGTAACTCTACAATTATATCCTTTGGTATAAGGTCGGATCTTGTACTTAGCATCTGACCAAATTTAATGAAGGCTGTTCCCAGCTCTGTTAAAGCCTTTCTAAATCTTTCTCCCCTACTTCTTTCTACACCTTTATGCTCACCAGGATCTTGTTTTAACCTTTGATGGTATGGCAAAATATCCATTAGATTGAGTCTATCTAACAGATATCCAAAACCATGCCTGGCTAAAATATTAGCCACCTCTCTATATCTTCTAAAGTATCTGTATCTTCTTCTGTTTAACATTTAGCAATATATCCTCTCTTTGGCTAATATGATATAAATGTCGATGCGAGAGAGCTTGACATTTATTTTTCATACCATGCCTCTTGGATTTAAGGTGTATTCGCTCCAATGGTTCCATAAAAGATAATAGTATTTTCCCCTGTTTTCAGGCTATGTAATACAGCATTATAAGGTAGTGTACCTATCACAATTTCAAAATTTGTACCGATTTGAAATCTATCTCCAAGCAAGCCATCCAAAGAATGGTCGTCTATCTTTAGATCCTCAATCAAAAAAGCAATATTACCACTTTTAAGGGTAAACCTCCCAAGCAAGGCAATATTTATCGAACTTCCCAATAGAGATAGCTGACTTCTAACAATCGACAGGTCATCTCTTAATTCTACTGTTACGTTATTACCAAGAACACTTATAGGATTGTTCTTAAGGTAATAATTTAATCCCTGTTCTGTTACCCTAAATTCAAAAGTACCTGCAACCCTTTGTAGTTCATAATTGAAATTTCTTCGTAATGCATTCATTATATTGATGCTTACTTCCTCTAATTCTATATAAAGTTCATTTATAGGCAGCATACCAAAAGTGGTAGATCCTATAAAAATTTCTGCCCTATCTATATTACCCGCTAAGATCTTTATAGCAGGAAATGCATATATTTTCACTTGGACATTCTGTATTTCCCATTGCTCTTGGATGGATATTTCCACAGCAGTTGCTAACTTTCCGGGTAGAGCCAACTGAATAATCACCATAAGTAACCCTAAAAATAAGATAACACCAAGCAATCTCTTCATTAACGATCCCCTTTCGTTAATAGGAGTTACAATCCAGTTATTCAATAAAGGCAAAGGGATTTTCTGACTAGGGCACCCACACAGGGATACCCCAACACATATGATATTTTGTAGGGGTACCCCTATGTGGCCACCCTGCCTTTGTTTCTATTCCGACAACCGACCTCTGACCTATGACTTCTGGCTAAGGTAGGACGATATAAAAATATCCAAATCTCCATTCATAACTTTTTCCACATTGCCAACTTCTGCATCAGTTCTATGGTCTTTTATCATATTATAAGGATGGAAAACATATGACCTGATTTGACTGCCCCAGCCAATTTCTTGCTGTTCTCCTCTTATTTTTAATAGTTCTTCTTCCTTTTGTCTTTGCTTTAATTCAAAAAGTTTTGCAGTTAAAATCTTCATTGCTGACAGCTTATTTGCATGCTGCGATCTTTCATTTTGACACTGCACAACAATACCGCTAGGCAAATGAGTTATCCTAACTGCTGAATCTGTTTTATTCACATGTTGCCCACCGGCACCTCCTGCACGATAGGTATCAATCTTTAATTCACCAGGATCTATTTGTAATTCTTCATTATCCGAAACTTCAGGTATCACATCCACCGAAGCAAAGGAAGTATGTCTTCTACCAGATGCATCAAAGGGTGATATTCTTACCAAACGATGGACTCCCTTTTCAGATCTAAGATAACCATAAACATTATCCCCAGTCACACTAAATGTAACACTTTTTATCCCTGCTTCATCACCGGGAAGAAAATCCAGTATCTCAACAGCAAAACCTTTTCTTTCAGCCCAACGCGTATACATCCGATAAAGCATTTCAGCCCAATCTTGTGATTCTGTACCACCTGCTCCCGGATGAAGTGCTACAATTGCATTATATTTATCATAGGGGCCACTTAATAAAACCTCAATTTGCAAAGCCTTAACTTCATCTTCGATTTTAGAAAGGTTAGCTTCTATTTCTTTTAATAATCCGGCGTCATCTTCCTCTTCACTCAACTCACACATTATTTCTATATCTTCAAAATACACTTCCAATTCTTGTATCTGCTGTATTTTCTCCTTGAAGCCATTTAGCTGTTTCATAGTTTCTTGGGCTTTTTGTTGGTCATCCCAAAAACCGGGATGGCTAATCATTTCTTCTAGTTTTTGGACAGATGCTTCTTTGCTATCCAAGTCAAAGAGAAGCCCTCAATTCCTCAAAATCTTTTGCCACCTTATTTAATCTTGTTCTTAAATCTGACAGCATCTATATACCCACCTTCCAAGTTACATCATTCCGCAACATTTTTTATGCTTTTTGCCACTACCACACGGACATGGATCATTTCTATTGATCTTTTTTTCTACTCGTACAGGTTTTTTAGTTGTATTTTCGTCATATTTATTTTCCGATACCTGTCTGGGCTGCTCAGACTGCTTGACTACGTTTACCCTATAAATATAGCGTGCAACATCATCTTCAATACTATCAATCATTTGTGTGAACACTAAATGACCTTCTTTTCTATATGCAATCAGAGGATCCTGCTGTCCGTAGGCTCTTAAGCCTATACCTTGTCTCAATTGATCCATTACATCCAAGTGATCCATCCACTTCTGGTCAACCACCTTTAAAAGAACGTATTTTTCTATATCTCCAAGTACTTCCTTGCCAATCTCTTCTTCTCTCTTTGTATAGTTCTCAAGAGCTATTTCTTGGAACATCTCTGTTATTTCATCTTTTTCCAGCTTGATAAGATCTTCCGGGGTTAGCTTCTTATTGACAAGAAATATCTGCTCAGAATAGTCAAGCAGACTCTTTAAGTCCCATTCCTCCGGATATGGGCTGCCACCTGCATACGTTTCTATTGTTTTATCCACTACATTTTCAATCATACCAATAATCGTATCGTGAACATTTTCCCCTCTAAGGGCTTTCAATCTTTCAGAGTATACAACTTCCCTCTGATGATTTAAAACATCATCGTATTCCAATACGTGTTTACGAATACTAAAGTTTCTGGCCTCAACCTTTTTCTGAGCATTTTCTATAGCTTTGGTCACTACTGCCAGGTCAATAGGTGTACTATCATCCATACCTAGCTTATCCATAATGCCAGTCAGATTATCAGAACCAAAAAGTCTCATGATATCATCTTCCATGGATATATAAAACCTACTTGAACCGGGGTCTCCCTGACGACCGGCTCTACCTCTCAGCTGGTTATCAATTCTACGACTCTCATGACGCTCTGTACCTATAATGCAAAGTCCTCCAATATCCTTTACACTATCACCAAGTACAATATCCGTACCTCTACCTGCCATGTTGGTAGCTATGGTAACAGCATCTCTCTGCCCTGCTTTTGCTATAATTTCAGCTTCTCTTTCATGATGCTTGGCATTTAAAACCTCATGAACAATACCTTTTTTAGAAAGAGCCTTAGAAATCAGCTCTGATTTTTCAATAGAGATAGTACCCACTAGAACAGGCTGTCCCTTGGCATTTCTCTCCACAATTTCATCAATAACAGCTTGAAGTTTACCTACTTCAGTTCTGTATATTTTGTCAGGATGATCCTCACGAACCATTGGTTTGTTAGTGGGAATAGCAACCACATTCAACCTATATATATTTATAAATTCCCCTTCTTCGGTTAATGCAGTACCTGTCATACCTGAAAGCTTTTTGTACATTCTAAAATAGTTTTGGAAAGTAATTGATGCTAAGGTTTGGGATTCATTTTCTATTTTTACCCCTTCTTTTGCTTCAATTGCCTGATGTAATCCCTCACTATATCGTCTTCCAAACATAAGACGCCCTGTAAATTCATCTACAATAACAACCTGGCCTTCTTTGACAACATAGTCTCTATCTTTTTTCATAAGAGCATATGCCTTTAAGCCTTGGTTCAGGTGATGGCTAACCTCCATATTATCAGCAAGATTTTCTATTCCCAACAGCTGCTCTGCCTGCTGTACGCCTTCTTCTGTAAGGGTAACAACTTTGGCCTTTTCATCCAGTACATAATGCAGATCTTTTTGAAGTTTAGGAATAAGCCTGGCAATTGTATAGTAAAGCGCTGTAGGCTTATCTGCTTGACCTGAAATAATAAGAGGGGTTCTGGCCTCATCAATTAAAATACTATCAACCTCATCGATAATTGCATAGTTAAGCCCTCTTTGAACAAGCTGCTCTACGCTAATAGCCATATTTTCTCTAAGGTAGTCAAAACCAAATTCATTATTAGTTCCATAGGTGATATCAGCACCATAAGCTTCTCTCCGCTCTTGGGGGTTCAATCCATGTACTATTAGCCCAACACTTAGCCCAAGAAACTTATATAGTTCCCCCATCCATTCACTATCACGCCTAGCCAGGTAATCGTTAACTGTGATAACATGTACACCTTTACCTGTAAGAGCATTAAGGTATGCCGGTAATGTAGCTACCAATGTTTTACCTTCACCGGTTTTCATCTCAGCGATTTTACCTTGATGCAATACCATACCACCTATTAGCTGAACATCAAAATGCCTCATTTTAAGAACACGCCAAGAAGCTTCTCTAACTACAGCAAAAGCTTCTGGCAAAATGTCGTCCAGACTTTCACCATTTTCCAGTCTGGATTTGAACTCATCTGTCTTGCCTTGAAGCTCAGAGTCACTAAGCTTTTTTATGTCATCTTCCAAGCTGTTAATTATATCTACAGTTTTCTGTGATTTTTTTATTTGCTTGCTACTCTCATCAAAAAATTTTTTAACGAAATCAAACATATATGAACGCACTCCTCAAAGGTTTTACTTTTTACTATATTCTAACATAATTTTGTCAAAAATACCCCTTTTTATAGATAGTAAAATAGATTGACGAAATTTTGATTTCTACGGATATAAACGTGGTATTTATTTATAAGAGTTTGAAGGAGAGGGTTTCCCCTCTCCTTCATAAGTATTAAAATCTGGGTTCTATCAGACCATAGTTTCCGTCTCTTCGTTTATATACAACATTTATTTCTTCTGTCTCAGCATTAGAAAACATGAAAAAACTGTGTCCAATCAAGTTCATTTGTAAGATTGCTTCTTCAACCGGCATGGGCTTAAGTGCAAACTTTTTAGTTCTAACAAGCTGCGGCTCTTCTTCAGTAATTTCAGTTGGTGAGGATGCTTCCTTAATGCCCGCATCTCTTACCTTTCTGGAAACGCGAGTTTTGTATTTATCTATTTGTTTTTCTATTTTATCAATAACCAAATCAATTGACGCATACATATCCCCAGTTTCTTCCTCACCTCTCAAGAGATATCCATTGAGCGGCATAGTAACCTCAACCCTATGGCTATCTTTTTGTACTGCAAGTGTTACTTGAACCTCTTGGTCAGTATCAATAAACCGCCCCAATTTTCCAATTTTTTTCTCAACATGATCTTTCAGAGCTGGAGTAATCTGGACATTTTTGCCTCTCACATTAATATTCATAATATCCGCTCCTTCCATTTTGCTATTTAATATTTCTAATGATATGTATTCAATTATCAAATAAAAAAATCCTTCCTTAAAATAGTATTTCGCATTTAAAAACATTACATGTTTTTAAATGCCCGATAATATAGGAAATCGGCAGTCAGCACTAGGATAAAATTCGCCATCCAATTAAGCACAGATGTTTCTGCATTATTATGCATTGTCGATTATAAACATACTTTTGCATTTTTCTTGGTTTCATGCACTCATCCACATTTCTTGTCGAAGTATATCACTAAAAAGCAAATATCAGCACTTAACCTGTGGATAATGTGGATAAAGTTGTTAATAACTTATTCTTCAATGCTTTTCACTGGGGAAAAGAAAAAAACAATATTCTTCGTATATCGAAAAATATTGCATATTTATTACTTCAAAATGCTTTAATATTCATACTATTAGCAGCAATTCTCTTTGTGCTATATTCTGTCATAATTCGTAAATTATTTGACCATGAAAAACTCTCACCACTGATGAGAATTTTTCATGACTACAATAAATTCTATTCAATTAATCCCCGCTTATAGAAGCATGAGTCATATCATCCGAGCTATCTTCAACACTCTCAGTACCAGCAACAGGCTTATCTCTATTTGAGATATTACAACCAGTTGCAAATGTTAGCACATAAACCTCATTTACTCCTCCCTTTAACAATTCACTACAGCATAATGATACTGTAGTACCGGTAGTATAGACATCGTCTACAATAATTACTTTTTGAAAGTTTACTTGCTCTTTTATTCTAAAGGCATGTACAAGATTTTTAAGACGCTCCTCTTTTGTCAATTTGGCCATTGGTTCGGTATCTATGATTTTCTCCAAGACTTCCCTGACAGGTATCCTCAAATATTTACTTAACTCATGGGCCAGTAATTGAGATTGATTATACCTTCTTTCTTTTAATCGCCCAAAGCTTAAAGGTACATAGGTTATAAGACTACATTCAATAAATTCCTTATGCTTTAAAGCCTCCAAAGCCATGAGCCTACCCATTGGTTCAGCCAAACTCCTTATTCCTTGGTATTTAAATTTTTGAAGTGCTTCTTTTATCAAACCTTCATAAACACCAACAGCCCTTGCCAACATAAAAGAAGGTTTTGATTTTCTACAAGCAGCACATATTGTTTGATCCTTAATGAACTTGCCACATATTTCACAGATATTATAATTACTATTTTGCGGAATTATCCCATATAAGCATTTATTGCAAAAAATGTTTTCATAAAGTTTAAGGAATTTATTGCAAAAACAACATTTACTCCTATCCGGATAGATAATTTGTTTTAGATTCCATGCTAACTCACTTAACATTTTTCATTCCCATTTTTCCGGTAAAAGACAATCTTTTTAAATACCCCATGTCCGCTGCCTGCTTATTAATATCTTTGATCCAAGACACGGCTTGCTTCATAAAAGAGGTGTTTTGGGCACCAACAAACCATACCTTACCCGTCGGGCTTTCCGTCATCCGACCTGTCCTGCCTGCCATTTGCACCAAGCTTGCAGTATCAAAAATATATTGATTTTCTGCAAATAGCACAATTACATTTACTTTTGGTACATTAATACCTCTCTCCATAAGGGTTGTTGTAACTAATACAGGAAAATCACCATTTAGAAAAGCTTCTCGTTTTTTATCTCTTTCAGGATCCTGTGAATGGGTATAATTAACCCAACCTCCATCAAAATTATTAAAAGGAGGTAGCTCAAAAGCTTTTTTAAGCATTGCACCAACCTTTTCAGACAAAAAAATTGTAGGAACAAAGATAAATACTTGAGAAAAATCACCTTCTATGCTTTCATGAAGAAAATCCAGTACTTTTTCCGGAATAAAAAGCTCATTATCTTTTACCTGAAGGTTTCTATCTATTATGATTTCCGGCACAGGTAGAGGGTAGCCGTGATGTCTGGCAGGTATGGTGACAATATCAATCACATTCTTGTCCATTTTTAATAGATATGGTGGTGGTGTAGCAGTCATATAGATGATCTTACCCTTGGGATGCAAAGCACGGTTTAATGCATTATAAAGCATGGTGCTCCCATGATACGGAAAGGCATCTACCTCATCTAAAACAACCAGATGAAACGCTTCATAAAACCTTAATACCTGGTGGGTTGTCGCCAGTATCAGGTCTGCATCTTTAAATTTTTCACTACTTCCGCCATACAGTGCTGCTATTTCAATTCCGCTAAAACATTTTCTGACTCTTTTTTCAATATCTATTATGGTATCCTTTCTAGGCACTGCAAACAATACTTTATAACCCCTTTTTAATACCTTTGCAATAGACGGAAAGGAAACCTCTGTTTTTCCTGCACCACAAGCTGCCCAGACCAGAGACTTGTCCAGTTTACTGTTTTTTGTAAAATTCCAGACATTAACTGCTGCATCTTTTTGGGCTGGAGTAAGTTCAAACTCAAAATGTACTTCAACCTGCCTGGGACACAGTTTCCCATAGTCAGGAAAACCATATAGTGGCATACATTCTCTTGCCTCTCCCATGGAAATGCAATTTTCACAATAATAACAGCTATTTGTTCCGCACTCCAAGCAATAAGATTGTTTGATATTTTCATTACTGCCACAACGAAAACATTTCAGCTGACCCTTCTTTCCCCCTAAGCCTACACCTGGAAAAATCTCTACTTTATGTTGCAAATATAATATCTGGATCAGGTCTTCCAAGGGATTTTCTACACTGATCTTACTGTAATTAAGCAGAGCATCAACTTCTTCAGCTAAAATATATCTTCCTCTGAGGCATGGCAATATTTCTTGTGCTTCTTGCTGTTTTTTTGACACTTTAGCCATATTCACATGGGGATTAGAAGCGGTTATTAATTGAGGTTCATCTAACTCATCTATATCTAATTTGACAAGATAATTCTGCACCATCGCATACTTTTCTTTTAATTGATTTCCATGGGACACAGTGAAGGGAGTCTTTTCTGCAAAATATTTAGCAATATTTTTAAAGGACGAATCTTTGTAGTTAAGGGTAGCTCCCTTTTTTTCTATCTGGGAAGCAACTGAATTTAGAATATAGTAGGCTGGCCCAAGAAGTAATGGAGGAGTGATAATCCATAATTGCTGACAGCCCCAAGCTTCCATGTGAAAGCTCAGATCCAACACAGGGTCATGTGACAGGTTAAGTAGATATTTATCTTTATTCCAGGCTATATAGAGCATGTAGTGCATCCCCACAGCAGTTCCTCCCCTGCTATCTTCACTTAAGGTTTATTTACTTCTTTATTTTACCATATATTTCTTTATTTGCCATCACCTTTCCTTTAGTGAAATATGTAGTTATATGTCTATGCTGAATTTAATTCAGGTTAATTTAGCTGGGCTCTAGCAATAAAATATTGCGTATTTTCATCCATAACTAGAAGTTTATAATCTCTCGCAGAACTATATAAACTTACAATTTCTCTAGCCTCCTGCTCATTATTTACTTGTGTCACAGAAAAAGCATATTTATCCGATAATCTTTTTAAAATCTCATAAGTACCATCAATAGACCCTTTATCCACCACCACTAACTCGCTTCTATCCATCTTTTTCATAACCCTTACAGCATCTCTTACTATTCCTTCGCAAATTACTGCACAATTGCAAGTTCGTACTACAAGAATGAAATCACAGCTATTCAATGCAGCATTTTTTATATATAAACCTGATATCAAAGAAAGTATAGCTATGGCAATTACCAGGAAAATATACATTTCCATTGCTGTCACCTCCCTTTACGCTGTCATCATATGCTACTATGAAGCAAAAGGTTACCTAATCCTAAACTTTGATTTTACGTGTATATTTATTTTGAAATATGGAATTCTGTTATTATAAATGATTTAAACTTTAAGTTGAAAGGATGGATTGCTAAATGTCAGCTGAAGGATGTTGTCGTTGTAAAGCTTCTTTGAAGTTGCAAGATGACTTAGAACAAGCACCTGTGTCAACACAAAAAGGAGAAATTTGCTCTCGTTGTTACAGAGAAATGTCTAAAGAAGAGTTAGACGGATATATGAGTTAGAAATGTATCAACAAAAAAATCGCTCATAAGTGAAGTGCACCTCAAAAGTTAGATAAAAAATCTAATTTTTTGGGGTCACTACATATGAGCGATTTTTTGCTTTTTCAAAAGGTTGTTAAATTATATAAAATGGGTTATAATATATACATATATGTTATTAAAATGAGTGCCAACACTCATAATGTTGACACTCTAGTACAAACCAATCTGACGGTTGGTTTACACGGAACTGTGTTAAAAGTTTAATGAAAAATAACCGCTTACCTTGGTCGGGGCGGTTATTTTTTTGTGTTAATTATATAAACAACTAAGACAGCAAAAGCTATCATCAGTGTTAATGCTTCAAAAATTGTCATATATATGCCTCACCCCCTTTCCAGAGGTAAAGCAACCGCCCTATTGATTTGTACTCTTCCAATATACTCCATTTATTTGTATTCTTCAATACTAAAAATTTAAAAACAAACAGCTACATAATTTTTTTATAAATCCAGATCTTCCCGCACATATTGTTGTATTTTTCTTAATTCATCCTCACTATTAGCCTCTGCATAAAGCCTAAATAGAGGTTCTGTTCCGGATGGACGAATAAGCACCCAAGACCCATTTGCCATCTTTAACTTGATCCCATCAACTGTTATTTTTTCAACAACCAGCTGACCATTAATCTTGGCAGGTGAATAATCCTTGACTGCAGCTAACATGCCGGGCATCTTTTCACCTGGAACTGTAATATCTAAACGTTCACTTACTAACTTGCCATATTTTTTATATAGATCCTCCATAAGCTCTCCAAGAGACTTGCCAGATTGTGCTACCATCTCTATTATTAACAAACATGCTAAAATACCATCTTTCTCCGGTATATGCCCCCTGATGCTCAAACCACCGCTTTCCTCGCCACCTAAAATACAATCTTTTGCCAATAAGAGCTCACCAATATATTTAAATCCTACAGGTGCTTCATATATATTTTGGCCATAATATTCACATATCCGATCTAATAGATGGGTCGTAGCTATAGACCTGGCAACCGGGCCCAATATGCCCCTGTTTCCAATTAAATGATGCAGCAAAAGGGGTAATATTTGATTTGGGCTAAAGTAAGTTCCATCTCTATCAATGACTCCAAATCTATCTGCATCTCCATCTAGTGCCAAGCCCAAAACAGCTTCTTCCTCCTTAACCTTATGAATAAGCTCGTTTAGACTAGAACCCATAGGTTCAGGCATACCTCCTCCAAAAAGGGGGTCTCTGTAATTGTGTATAGGAATTACGCAGCATTGGCTATCACACAAAAACTTATCTAAATACCCTATTCCTGCACCAAACATAGAATCAACCACTACTTTAATAGGGCTTTTGTTTATATACTCCATATTTACCACACTATAAAGATGGTTTAAATAATCATCCATGGGATTTATACATTCAATAAGTCCTTCATAATTTCCAAGCTCTATTGTTCTGATCTTAACCTTATCAAGATTCAAGGTATTAAGGTGCTTTTCTATAGCATTAGTTATTTCAGGAGTAGCCGGACCCGCATATTCGGGAATAAATTTTATACCATTATATTCCGGGGGATTATGGCTGGCGGTAATCATTAATGCTCCGAGTGCATTATACTTCTTTATCGCATAGGCTGTAGTTGGAGTAGGTGCCGGTTTATCTATCAGTAATACCGGTATATCATTACCGATTAATACCTGAGCTGCTTCCAAAGCAAACTTGTCAGACAAAAACCTTTGATCATAACCAATGACCATCTTACCTGTTTTGCCTGTCTCTTTTAGATAACTTGCCACTGCTTGCACTACAAGCTTGAAATTATCAAAGGTAAACTCTCTCGCCATAATAGCTCTCCAGCCATCTGTACCAAATTTAATTGTGCTCACTGCAAAATACCTCCTTCAATATGGAAAAATACTTTGAATACACACTATATAGTTTATCAAGTTAGTGATTATTTTAGTATAAAGCTACATAAATTTATATTAAATGAAAAAACACCTAGTATTAAACCAGGCGCTTATCTTAGAAAATCACTACGAACCCAGCCGGTTCTATTGCCATCAAGAGCCACTTCATGCCAACCGGATGATTCAGAAATAATATTAACTCTAGTACCATTTGCCAGGTTGGATATGATCTCAAAGTTAGTACTTGGACCACTTCTAACATTTACGCCAGTACTATTCGTTACATTAACTACCATCTCTCCTCCAGCTGCACTCCCTGTGGTACCCGCAGCATTTCCAGCCTGATTAACTGAACTTGAAGCTGTTCCGGTTTGTTGAGCTTGACCACCAGTATTTGTCCTGCCCGCAAGGTTTTCCAGCACTTCAACTGCATTGATTAAACTAGCAACTTGCTGTTCTAGCTCAGTAATTTGAAGCTCTAAAGCATCTGTTCTTTCTTTGACAGCTTGGGTTATATAACTTTCACTAACAAGAGGATCATGTTGGGATCCAATTGGCCCTCCTCCTGCAACTACAAAGTTTCCTAAAGTAATACCTAATAACAAGGCAGCAGCCATAGCAAGCCCCACCCAAAATTTAAAAAATCTCACAGGCTTGTCCCTCCTACAAAAAGTTTAAATAATACCTGTCTTTCTTTAACCCCCAAAATCCTTTGCCTTCTGTCTTCGTGATAAAACAACAAATTTAAGATGATTCATAGCAAATAACATTGTAATTGCCACTCCAATAAGAATAACCACTGCTTGAGGAGGTGCCAGCATAGACATGAACACAGCACTAACTCCCAAACAAATATTAATAGCATAAATCACCAAGACTGTTTGTTTATGTGTTAATCCCATGTCAAGCAATTGATGATGTAAATGCCCTTTATCAGCTTGAAAGATGGGAACTCCATTTAAAAATCTTCTAACTATGGCATATAAAGTATCAAATATTGGGATACCCAAAATAACAATTGGTATAAAAACAGATATTACAGTTGCACCTTTAGTCAATCCAATGACTGCCAGTACAGATAGGGTAAAACCTAAAAACATAGAGCCTGTATCACCCATAAATACCTTGGCTGGATTAAAGTTAAAAGGTAAGAAGCCAAATACTGACCCTGCCAAAACCATTGCTAGGATAGCTACTGCTATATGCCCTTCCATAAATGCTACAATGCCAATGATAACTGCAGCAATACCGGAAGTACCTGCAGCTAAACCATCCAAGCCATCAATTAGGTTCACAGCATTCGTAACCCCTACAATCCATAAAACTGTCAGGGGAATCACCAATGCATTTAAAAATAAAACATCTGCAAAAGGATTTGTAATAAAGCTAATCTGAACCCCAAACAATACAACTACAAGGGCTGCCAAGGTTTGACCAGCCAATTTGACCTTTGGTGATAAACCTTTAATATCATCTGCAATACCAAGCAAAATGATCATTGTACAACCAATAAGAACCCCAATAAGCTGGGTATTTATGGTCTGAGTCGCAAGAACTGCAACTAAAAAGCCTGCATATATTGCCAAGCCACCCATTCTTGGCATTGAAGATGTATGTACCTTTCTATCACAAGGGGCGTCCATAGCACCCCACTTTCTGGCAAGTTTAATTACAATTGGTGTTGCAATAAATGCAACTAAAAAAGCTATGACAACAGGCAAAATTACCTGAGACATTCCTTTTCCTCCCTCACTATGTTGCCTAAATTAATGCATAATACCACTTCTTTGTAAAATTCTACAAAAAAAAAATTATTCCTTCTAGTAATTTAAAGTTTCTAAGACACCTACACAAAGATACCCCTACATATCATGTTTTCATAGGGATGACTCTGTGTGGCCACCCCTAAAATAGCATTTATCTTCTTCTTTACCCTCTCTTAATCATCTTCTTTATCAAGTCCAGCTCTTTCGTTTTAAGGATAAACAACATGCCTATAAAAATCACACATCCTAAGCTAACTATTATAGCCAGCTCCATTACTAAACCAAAAAAACCTGCATTACTTAAAAATCCTCTCACAAAAGGCATTGCCGTTGTCAAAGCAATAGCCATTGCACCTGCAGCAACAACAGCCTTTACAAATGGTATCATCAACTGAGTGAAATCCAAGTCCGGTAAATACTTGCGGAAAACAACCAGCAAGATGATTGCATTAACTATAGAAGCTAAAGAGTTAGCCAATGCAAGGCCCCCATGCCCAAGATGTGGCAGCAAGGCTATACTAAATAATACATTCAGTACAGCACAAATCAACCCTGCTATCAGAGGAATCCTGATATTCCTAAATGCGTAATATGCCCTTGCAGCAATTGTGTTAACACCAACCGCCCAAAGTCCTAGAGAAAAATACCACAAAGCAACAGCCGTTCTTGCAGTATCATAAGCATCAAAAGCTCCTCTTTCAAAAGCAAGTTGAATCAAAGGTTCTCGAATGACCATCAAACCCGCTGCCGCCGGAATAGCTATAAGAGACACTAAAGCTATTCCCATCACCAGGGTTTTTGCCAAACCTTCTTTATCATCACTTGCAGCACATCGAGAAAATGCCGGGAATATGATTGTAGCTATTGCTGCAACAAATACGCCCAAAGGCAATGCCATTAAACTGTAAGCAAGATCAAGAACAGTAATACTGCCTTCTTCCAAGCCGGAAGCAAATACTCTGTTCACAGCAAGATGTATTTGGTTAATTGATATTGCCAGGATCAAAGGAAAAATAGTGGCTCCCGCTGTTATTACTGCCGGATGGGTTCTATCCCAGTCCCATTTCCATTTAAATCCTGTCTTTTTCAAAAGAGGCAATTGTATAAGCAAAAATCCCATAAATGCAACTACAGTTCCCGCTACCAGACCATGAACACCATACTGCCCTGCAAGGGTTAATACAGCTATTATAACTATTATATTTGCAAAAGCCGGTGCAAAAGCTGGGATACCAAAAATCCCTCTTGCATTAAGAATACCTGTTACAAGCATACCTGCACCCATGAATATAATAGAAGGAAAAATAATCCTTGTAAGATCAATTGCTAACTTAGTCGTTTCCTCATCAAACCCACCGGCTAATATTGCAATTATCTGGGGAGCAAGCAACATACCAAGGGCTGTTATCCCAATAAGAACAACAAATGTCCAGTTAAAAATTATATTTGCAACTTTCCATGCCTCAGCCACATCATCTTTTACAAGATACGCTGTAATAATTGGTACTATTACAGCTAAAAATGCCACACCCAGCACAGCCTGTAACGCATATGGCAAACTGTAAGCAACCATGTAAGCATCTGTAGGTCCGGTGGCACCAAATTCCGCCGCAATTACTGCATTTCGTACAAAACCCAATACTCTACTTAATAAATTAATCAGCAAAAGAATACCAGCCGCTTTAACAATTTTCTTTCCTAATGTGTCTTCCTTTTGTAACGTCATCTTTTATCCTCTTCCCTACAATTCTTTCGCCCAAAGTGCAGTCTCAATAGCCTGCTCTCTTTTTTCATCTATAATTTGTAGATATTCCGGCAAGTTGGCTTCTCTTGTTTCCAAAGCTGTTCTGACAACATCCCATAGCTGATCATCTGTAATAGTCTCAGCCCTTCCAGCCAGAGGCTGATATGTCTGTTTCATAAAACTATCCACCTTTGGGTCATAGGAAATACCAACAATAGGCACTCCCATAACAGCAGCCATTATAAGAGAATGAAGCCGCATCCCGATCATCATATGAAAACTTCCCAAAATCCCTAGCATTTCTTCTACATCGACTTGATTTTTCATGAGAATAGCCTTTTCTCCATATTTCATGAATTTGATGGTATCTCGTCCCGAAGCTATATCACTGGGAAAATGAAAAGGTATAAATATAACCTTATATCCCATTTCTATTAAATTATCACAGGTTTTTGCTACCACTTTTTTATAACTATCCGGATTTTGCCATTCCCTCAGAGAAACGCCTATAATTGGTCCTTCATCTTTGGAAAGGCCCATTTCTGCCAATATTTTTTCTCCGGGTTGAATATTTACCTTTCTCCTATTAATACCAAGAACAGCATCTACAGTCTCTCTTATTTCCGGCTTATCAACTCCCAGCTGCCCCAAAAGCTTCTTTGATGCTTCATCACGTACAGTAATCAAATCAGCTTTATTTGCCAGCCATTTCATAAGCCATTTGCCCTGTGGATTATTAATGGGGCCTATTCCCTGAGCGTAGAACATAACCTTTTTACCTAAAAGCTTTGCCAGGTAAACCACTCCCAGGTAATAAATAAGACTCTTAGGGCCGGTTACATCTTGAAGTAAGCTCCCACCACCACTGACAAGCTGATCACATTCTCTTAATGACTTAATCAAGGTAAGAATCTTCCACCTATCAGCTGCTTCTATACCATACTGCTTTCGAGTATAATCCGGATTATTGGACAAAACGACAGGCTCAATACCCCCTACAGTGTCAAATGCCTGGATCATACTGTAAAGAATAGCCTCATCTCCTATATTCTGAAATCCATAATAACCGGATACTGCAACTTTTTTACTCATTAAAAAACCTGCCTTCCCAATGCTTAAACCCTCTCCATAATAATATCAATACAATGCCTATGGCAATACCCAACCATAAACCATTAATAGTTCTTATCATAGAGATAATTACCGGTGTATGAACATGAGCAAAAGTATTGACCATGGAAATTTGCCCTATAATTCCCAACGTTAAAATTGGTAAATAACGATGTTTATAACCCAGATAGAGCATTAGCAGCATAAAAGGATGACCAATCAAAAACTCTGCCGTACGCGGACGAGCTATTAATAAGTCATTTAATAAAGTTCTTATCCTAAGCTCCAAATCAGATACAACAGCAGCCTCATTACCGGTCCTGGTTAGATATACAAATCCAACAACTAAGAAAATACCGACTAATATTAAATATTTGTTGGTAACAATCATATCAAGCAAACCCTTGATCCTTCCAGGTAAATTATCCCTATCCTGCCATAAGTAAAATGTAAAAACTACAATCACAATAGGTATAATATGAGCTATTTTCACTCCTATAAACTGGTCAAGCTTGAGCATGAAGTTTATATGAGCAAGTAAGCCTACCATTATCAATGCCCCTATGAGGCTGATCAAAGACATTTGGATAAGCTTAATTATAGCTTTACCTATAGAGGCACAAGGTTTATCATTTAAAACAAAAATTATAGCAAGTGACGGAAATACTATTACTGAACCCAAGGCCATAGCCTTTATAGCCATGTTTAAAACAGGATCCAATACAAAAGCTATAGCCCAGATTACAAGACCCATGCCTCCCAGTAAATAGCTCAACTTTGCAAAATCCAGCCTCCTCAAAAGCAACATTCCTCCGGCAAGAACACCCAGACCACTTATAAAAGCAAATAACATTCTCTCTTCCGTTGACGTAACATGATAATGGAAGGATTGGGCTTGACCAACACTAAAGCCAGCTCCCTCTATAGCAGGAATCAATCCTATAAAATCATCCCCACCGCCAAGATACTCTATATTCGTTTCCACCCAGTTGGAAGTATCCATTGGAAAGAAAAACCTTACTAATATGACTCGAACATTTCTATCACTTATTGCCAAAGTGAATCTATCTAATGCCCGTTGGGGAGTCATATTTACCATTTGATCCACAGCTATTGCGTGAAGCCTGACAACATTTGTCGGCTCGTCTAGCCCAATTTGCCGAGCACCCCTTTGGTTGAAAATAAAAGGCTCAACAAAAGCAAAGTTTGCATCAAGGCTTTCAATGCCATCATTAACAAGATAGATATAATCCGGAAGACCGGGAATTATGTAGTCGTTAAATAAAACTGCTGTAATATTCTCCCTGAAAGGTTGTAAATATTCAAATACCCCCCTTATTGCTGCTGGTGAACTCTGAGGCCAATTACGTATTTGTACCAAAAGATTATAGCCTTCTGAAACAGCTAGTTCCATAAAATCTTCATCAAAACCCAAGCCAATGCTACTAATCTCGGCCATGATAATGGGAACCCCAACAAATTGAATATTGCCCGCTGATTCCGGGATATGAGCATTAAAAACCTTTATGGATATATTTTTACTTATTCGTTCATGGATTCTTTCATCAGTAGTAATAATATAATTATAGCCGGGCCTAATAGTATCAACACTGTCTCCCAACGCTTCTCTATACCTGTCATTTAGAAGAATCTCATTTCCTGACTTAACCCAAGCTATATGGGGATTTAGATCACTAATTATCTGCTCCCTTAAAAGGATGCTAGACACACCTATTTCTCTAAACTTCCTCAATAGATCTTGCTCTGAATATGGACTAAACCTAGCCAGCCTTTCAATCTCCTGACTATCAAGGCTCACCTCTACATACTTATTGGCCTGCTCCAAAACTATTCTTTGCTGTGCAAGATAACCAGATGCCAATAACGATATAACTAAAACAAATATCAAAAAGTAATATACATAATTAGTTGAATTGGTTTTTGATACCAAAGTACTTTCCTCCTTCTATCTACCCATTCTTTAATCCATTACATCATTATATATTATTTTTCGTATATGTAAAAGTAAATTAGAATACCTTTTGTCCCAAAGCAAACAAAAAAGCAGAGGCTGTATAAAAATACTATGCCTCTGCTTTGCTTAATACATTTGACTATTTAGCCAGCCATTAATCACTGCCAATACCAAGCCAGCCACCTATAATTCTCAATATACCCAAACCATTAAGTAATACCAAGAAAATTACAGCTGGTGCTACAATACCGGTCATGAATTTAAATACCGGCAACCACCAAAAATGCAGTTCACCATCATTAGTGATTTCTCCAATAGAATTCCTAAACTTCCATACCCATGCTACGAATAAACAAGTCAGCAATCCAGCCATTGGTAACATTATCAAAGCTGATAACCTGTCATAGAAAGCAAATAAGCTAAGATCACCCAGTCCCGGGAATGGTATTGTTACATGACTCCACGGTCCCCAAGATAATGATGCTGTTACACCACAAACGAAAATAAAAAGTCCAACTGTAGTGGCAGTAAAGGCACGACTAAGATTAAAGCGTTCCTTAATAAGTGCAACTAAAACCTCAAAAATTGACACTGCCGATGTCAGGGCTGCAATGGCTAATAAGAAGAAAAATAGCGTTCCAAACAAGACACCTAGAGGTAGACTATCAAAAACAGCCGGCAATACCATAAATACAAGTCCAGGCCCTGATGCCGGATCCAGACCAACAACAAATAATGCAGGGAAAATTGCCAGACCGGCTATGATTGAAATAGTAGTATCAAGACCAACTACAGTAGCTGCCGAAGAAGGCATATTTTCTTTTCTCTTTAAGTAACTACCATAAGTAATCATGATACCCATACCCAAACTCAAAGAAAAGAATGCTTGTCCCAGTGCCATCAAAACAGTAGTTGCAGTAACTTTTGAAAAGTCCGGTTGTAGTAGAAAACGCACTCCTTCCATACTACCTTCCAATGTTAATCCTCTAATCATAAAAACAATCAAAATAATAAAAACCATTGGCATCAAAATTTTATTCCATCTTTCAATACCACTCTTAATACCGGTAGCAGTAATCCATACTGTCAGTGCCAGAAATATACTCATCCAAACAATAGGTGCTATCGGACGAGCTGCATACTCATGAAATATGTCCGACAATTGATACGCCGGAACATTTGTAAGCTGCCCTGATAGAGTTAGCCACGTATAAGCCATAGTCCATCCGGAAACTACAATATAAAAGGACATAATTAAAAGTGCTGCCATGACACCAAAAGCACCAGCAATCCACCAGTATGTGCCAGGAACTAATTTTCTAAAGGAACTAATGGCATTTGCCTGTCCTCCCCTACCTACAGCAAACTCACAAAGCAAAACAGTGAAGCCAATAAGAATAACTGCAACGAGATAAATAAGTATAAAAGCTCCTCCACCGTTTTCACCTGCCATATAGGGAAATCTCCATATATTACCTAAACCAATTGCGGAACCGGCTGCAGCCATAATAAAACCAAATTGAGAACCCCAGCTTTCCCTTTCAACTCCTATGTTCCTACCTTCCACGCCTTTCCCTCCTAATTTCAATAATCAGCATATGTTCACCTGCAATTCCCATATACTATTACAATATTATAAACTAAGCCTTGCTAAATTAGCAAGGCTTAGTTTTGAAAATATTCTAATAAATCTTTATTGTCTTAATAACTGATTCTAGTAAACCAAAGAGCTGTAGTCGGTAGTTATTATAAATCTGACCACCGGCTACAGCTCTCACTATCTAATAAATAACTTTCCATTTCTCACCTCATAAACACGTCCATCCCGTTCTATAAATCCATTAATTGGTCTTTTGGTCACTCTATCAATAATTTGATAAGTTTTAACTTCGTAATCTCCAAAGCCCCTATCTGAACGAACACCACCAACTATCCATGGCAATCTTTGTATGGAGTAGTTATCCGCCCGATCCATGGCACCTGTAAGACTAGCTTCCAGATAAAACTTGCTTGTTCTTGCTCCATGAACACTTAAAGCAGGGTTGCTATAAACTACAACCTCCCATACACCAGCTACCGGGGATACTATACTCACTGAATCATTTTCTAAAACTATTGCACCCGGCGGCCCCAAACCTATATCTCTTGTCGGCCAAAACTCATTGCCATTGGGGTCAAATATATGAGCTCGCACTCTGCCCAAAGGCTGTCCACCATCCATTGCCACTATTAGATTTACAAAAAAATTCTCTGTACCGGGCAGCACCTGGAAAAAATGCCTTGAGTATTGAGCTGCAGGTAATTCCCCAGATAAACGAATCGTATATTCATTATCTCTCTCAAAAATATGAGGTCTTATAACAGTTACCAATGCTGTCAAATCATACCCATAGGTGCCTGCAATATTACCTCTTAAAAACCCAGAATAAAGACCCGGTTCTTCAGGTATATTATAGCTTACCCCTATGGTTCTGCTTCCTCTTGGAGCTATCCTGGTTCTTTCCATGTCAGGCATCAGCCATTCTACTGTAGAATCCCAACTAACAGTCACTGACTCATTAGCAGGATTACTGATCCTAAAACTAATTTCTCCCGGAATAAACTCTCTGGCATACAAACCTTCTCCAAAGCCTAATCTTTTATTATAAGTCTGAGGTACCAAGGGCCGAATTTCATCTACAAGGAATAGCTTCCTCCAAGCTCCCAAAACATCAATAACACCAGAGCCAACCTCTGCAGGACCAAAGTTGTCCAAAGGCCTGGCCCCAAGAGAAATAGCTCTCCGCAAATCTTGAGAACTTGGATGCTGACCCAGACTACCCAGGGAATCTCTGAGTAATGCAACTGCACCAGCTACGTGAGGAGCAGCCATACTTGTACCTTCTGCTCGTGAATGTCTCTCTACATCCCACATAGGAACAGTAGTAACAGCACTTCCCGGGGCCACTATATCCGGGATCATAAGCCCGTCTTCTCTCGGGCCAACAGAACTAAAAATCCACATGCTATCATACTCTACAACAAAACCATAATCATGACTCCACATAGCCGGAGAAATAAAAGCTCCCACAGATAGAGCTTCTTTTGCATTGCCCGGAGTAGCTAAAGAAGCCAAACCCGGCCCTTTGTTGCCAGTTGCCACTGTAAATACAATGTCCCGCTCTCTACTCAACCTAGCAATAAGCTCCGTTAAAGAGTTATTCCCTACACTTTCATCATGATCATAGCCCAGACTTAAATTGATTATATGAGCACCATTGTCAGCTGCATAATTTATAGCCTCTTTAAGAAGATTCCAGCTCGTTTCTCCCCTAGCATCCAAAGCTTTAAGTACCATTATCTGGCTTCCGGGTGCCACTCCCTGGATTCTCCCATTACCGGCAGCTATCCCTGCAACACTGGTTCCATGTCCATTAAGATCAGCACCAAACCTTACCCAATCACCATTTGGACAAATACCACCAACAACCATATTAAAATCCCTTGTCAGATCAAATGATGCAATGGTAAAGTGCTGTCTATTTTCTCTAAATAACCTAAAACCGCCCATCTGTCCATCAATACTTCCTGTTCCTGTCAGGTCAACATACACCGTATCATATGTCCCGGGAACATTTGGATCAGACAGTATTACTAAAAACTCATCATCAGAATTCCCATTAAAATTTAAATCCCTAAGTAAGTTACTTTCTCTGATAAATCCATATCTAAGTTCCCCACTTTTTGAAGGAACATTTTTAATTGTGTAGCTTACTCCATTAATAACATAGATACCACCTTCTACTATGCTTATAGTACCAGATGTATCTATCCTCATGTCATCTGTAAAATCAACCCAATCAATTATCTTATCGGTTCCTCTGGTAGTTTCTCTAAGATCAGGATGTCCAGGATCAACGCCTGTATCTATTATTGCAATAATTTGCCCATGACCATCTGCTCCTGTAGCAATAATATCTCCTGCATTCATTTCATTGATAGTAATCTCTAAACTTCTCCCCGGATTAACACCTGTATAATTGGCACTGGAAAAAGTTAAAGCTGCTGGCCCATTTATTGACTGTCGGCCATAGCGATCGTCAATCGTCGGTCGTCGATTGTCAGTAATTGCAGTTGGCAGGCCAATTGCTCCCAGTCCGACCTCCGAGTTCTGATCTCCGAGTTCCGAAACTGCCGGCCTTAGCTCCTCCACTTGTTCAATGTAGCTAACCACTCCCTGAGAATTAACTATAAAGTGAATTCTCCTCGGTAAAGCACCAGCCAGCTCTGATAAAGATATTTCTGACCTATCCCTATAAATCTTCAGTGATTCACCATACCTAAAAAAGAACTCCTCACCAGAAATCGTTATTCTCATTCGATTATTGGTAACATCCAAACCCTCAAGCAGTCCGGCAAATTCAAGGGTATCACCCCTGACCTCCAACATTCTGACAATGAAGGTAACTGCCTGTGCCCTAGTTGTATGCTCAGCAGGTCTAAACGATCCATCCGGATGGCCACCGGTAATATTGAGAGTTAAAGCCTTTGCCACAGCATCTCTTGCCCAGCCCGGTATTTCTCTCTCGTCGCTAAACCTAAGATTAGCCGACATTCCCGGAGCATCAGAAGCTCCTAAGGCTCTTACAATCATTGTTGTTAATTCATCTCTTCTAATCGGATTTTCAGGCCTAAAAGTTCCGTCTTCATAACCATTGATTATACCAATTTCATATGCAAACTCAATATATCCCTTTGCCCAGTGGGAATTCGGGATATCTCTAAAAGCTGAAGGAACATTTAAAAGATTATTGGCCTCTTCAGCTAGATTAAGACTACTAATTATGATTTTGCTAAATTCCGCTCTGGTAATACTACGGTCAGGCCTAAAACTCCCATCGGCATATCCATCAATAATTTCTTTGGCAGATAACAAATCAATTTCCTGGACTGCCCAATGGTTGCGGGTATCAGAATATGCAAGAGCATAACTGGGTAAAAGTAATACAACCAGTACTAAAACTATCATCAGTTGTAGCCTTTTTACAGAATTAATACACTGCTGCATATAGACACCATCCTTTCCGACTTTCAATTATTACTTTGCGATTCCTTTATATAGCAAATCAACAGTAGCAACAGACAGTGCTTTTAAATCATCTTCTGTCATATCTTGACCATTAAGTATAATTGAATTGCCAAAATAGCTTATTGTACCAGCTATTATCCTGGTAGCTATGTAAGGGTCAAGATCTTTAAGTTCGCCCTTTTCGATACTATCTATAAGATTATTTTGCAAGAACTGAATCTGTTGCTTTTCCAAATCCAAAAACCATTTTTTAAAATCATCATCTAGAGGTGGCGGGTCAGCAAGTATAACTTGTGCCATTTCCTTATGCCCTAAAATAAACCTCAAATGTGATTCCAATAAATATTGTACTTTTTCTTTAAAATGTATATTTTTTTCTAAGTTAGCTGTGAATTTTTCCAAATACAACTTATGGATATATTTAATCATCTCTTGAAACAAATCCTGTTTGCTTCCAAAGTATTCGTAAATTGTACCCTTCCCAATTCCTGCCTCATTTGCAATTTCTTCAATCTTAGCATTATGAAACCCTTTACAAGCAAAAACCTTTATAGCTGCTTCTAAAATTTGCTCCATTTTTCCTACATATTCATTTTTTTTAAAAAGATTATTATTGGCCATTAATTGCTACATCCTACCAAGGTCAAACAGTCCATGCTGAAGCATAGTAACAGCCAGGTTGTAGTCATATATTGCCGATAGCTGCTCAGCTTTTGCATTATCAATTTCACCACTTGCCCTTTCAATCTCCAGAAGAGTAGCCATACCAACTTCAAATCTTAAGTTAGTTAGACGATGATTCTCCTGAGCTTGTTCCACAGATTGCTCCATTAAGCTAAATCTTTCCTGAGCTGTTGCAACATTCAGTAATGCCCTTCTAATTCTCAATTCCAACTCCTGATCGGCATTTTGCAGTCTCAATCTGGCAATATCATAATCCCTTCTTGCTTCCTGATATGCAAGAACATTAGGTGTATAAAATTCACCTGCCAAATTTAGTATCTCTCTCTGTATCTCATAGCTCTTATGAAGCTGGACATAGGCTATATCCCTTTCTTGAGCCCTTTCCTTTATCTCATCAAAGCTAAACTCCACAGGTGTAAATCGAAAACTGCTGGTAAGGGTTATTTCATCACTTAAAGGCAAACCTAAAAGATTACTAAAATCCATCCTGGCCTGCTTTAAAGAGTTCTCAGCAAAAGCCACCACTAACTCTTGAGAAGCAACTGAAGCTTCTGTACCAATAACATCAGCTCGAGCATTTATTCCTGCACTAAAACCCACTTCTGTTATTCTCAGCTGCTCTCTTGATCTTGATAAAGAATCTATAGAATTTTGCAACTCAGCCTCAGCCCTTAAAACTCCATAATATGCATTTTCTACTTGAAACTTAACTAAGTTGATGCTAAATTCAACATTTTTATATGAAAGAAGTTCCATCATCTCCATAGTCTTTGGCAAAATCCTTTCTGCCAAAAGTAAATCATAAGTAAACACACCCCCAGGTCTCCTGTCTTGAATAACTGTTATCATATTGCCATCATTACCAGGAATTGTAAACTCAACCGGAACTAGCTCTCTCCTTGAAATACGAATATTTATAGCACCTCTTCTAGCCTCCCTCAGATCTGCTATAGCCTGCTCATGCTCTATCCTGGCTATAGCTATATCAGGGTTGTTTTCTACAGCTATTCTAATACTCTCCTCCAGGCTTAAAGATGTAGTAGGGCCAATACCCGGCACTACTATACTTGTTGCTACCGCCTCCGTATCTACTACTATACCTGATGCCTCCATACGTTCAGTTGCAGTTGCTAAAAAGGCTAGGATTGAACGCATACGTTCTTCTTCATAACTTTCTGTTTGTACCACTGCAGCTCCTGCCGGTACTGTAAGCAAAGCCAAAACTAACATGATAGCTACTGTCTTAAAAATTAAACGTTTCAACATAGTTAACTTCCCTCCTAAGTCAAATATTTGCAGTTAATTGTAAATTTTTAACTGTCTGCTGTCAATTTTCAATTGTTTCATTTTGTACACTTAAATCCTTATTTTGTGTATCTAAATCCTTATTACTAAACTGGCCGCCTTGCCAACTGATAATATTTTTTACCCAGTTCCCAAGGTCGTCAAGCAATGTATACACAACCGGTATTAACACCAAAGTGAAAACCGAAGACACCAGCAGACCTCCAACTACAGCTGTTGCCATAGGAGCCATTGCTTCTGCTCCTACTCCAATACCCAAAGCAACAGGCATTAATGCCAGTACTGTTGATATAGTGGTCATAAGTATAGGTCTTAAACGAACAGGACCTGCTGTCAAAATCGCCTCATTTCTTTCTAGTCCTTTTCTCCTTAGGATATTAATATAATCCACAAGGATAATACCGTTATTTACAACTATACCTACAACCATTATTATACCTATAAATGTAGGTACACTCAACTCCCTGCCTGTAATTGCTAAACTTAATATTACACCAATAATGGTAGTTGGTATTGTAAACATGATTACAAAGGGATACATCAAAGATTCAAATTGGGATGCCATTACCATATAAACCAGAACTATAGCCAAAAGTAATGCTAAAAGCAAGCTCCAGAAAGCATCCATCATTTCTTCCATATCTCCCCCAAATTCTATGGAATAGCCTCGGGGCACTTGTACCTCAGCATCTAATCTTTCTTCAATGTCTCTCATGATACTTCCCAGGTCTCGATCCATTATTTGAGCAGAAACCGTGACACTTCTCACCTGATCTTCTCTATTTATAACGGACAAACCTATACCGGAACGGACTTCGGCCACCATGCTTAAAGGCACTTGGATTCCGGCTGGAGATGTAATATATGTGTCCAGGAGAGCACTTAAACCTTCCCTATTGTGCTCAGGATACATCACTCTTACATCTATCTCCGTAGCCCCTGTCCTAAAGCGTGTTGCCACCTGTCCCTCCAGCACAATCCTTGCTGTATTAGCTACTTGAGCGACACTTAAACCATATTGTGCCGCTATTGCTCTGTCTACATAGATTTTGTACTCAGGATCTCCTTGTGCCGAAGGCACTTCCGCTTCTCTTATGCCAGGAACCGTTTCTATGACACTTCTCACTTGCTCTGAAAGTTCGTGCAGAACATCCAAGTCGCTACCCAGAACTCTAATTTGAATAGGGCTTCCTCCTGCTCCGCCGCCGCCATCCATTCCTACTGCCTGTACACTTACTGTAGCTCCGGGAATTAAGGCAAGATGATTTCGTATCTCATCTGCTATAATCCTGAAATCCCTGTCTCTTTGGCTTCTGTCTACCAACATAATATTAAAGGTTACACGTTCTGTAGCTGCACCACCCATGCCACCCCTTGGCGGAGCAACAGAAGTAAATATTCTTTCAACCTCCGGAAGAGAGCTTAAATACTCTTCAACCTCTACTGCCAAAGCATCAGTTTCTTCAAGAACAGTACCTCTGGCCAGGTCGATTCTAACAGAAATTTCTCCAGTATCCATACTTGGTAAGAAAGCCATCCCCACCATTGGAACCAAGGCCAAGGAAGCCACCATGGCTGCAAATACAATTCCTACGACTGTTTTTCTATGACCCAATGCCCATGCAAGAATTGGTCTGTATTTAGAAATTAGTACTTCCAAAAACCTGCCCACTAATCCGGATATCCGTTTCAGAGGATTCTTACTTTCTTGAACAGCCTCCTCAGATTCAATAACCAATAGCTTTGAAGCCAGCATAGGTATAAGAGTTAGAGCTACCATCAGTGACATAGCTATGGCAAAAGCTACCGTTAGTGCAAAATCACTAAACAGTTCTGCTGCAATACCTTGGACAAATACAATAGGTAAAAATACTGCACAAGTAGTAAGGGTAACTGCAATTACTGCACCGGAAACCTCACCAGCACCAGCTTTGGCTGCTTCAATCCTTGAATGACCCCCTTGTCTATGACGATAAATATTGTCAAGGACAACAATAGCATTATCAATCATCAAACCTATCCCCAGTGCCAAGGCACCCAAGGTCATCATGTTAAGAGTCAGGTCAGAAAAGTACATTAAAATAAAGGTAGATATCAAAGATATTGGAATTGCCGTTGCTATAACAAGGGTACTCCTTATATTTCTCAAAAAGAAAAATATTGTTAATATGGCCAGTGCACCACCAAGTATAGTATTCTGGACAAGAGTTCCAATTGATTCATTGATGAATTCAGACTGATCGAAACCTATGTTTATTCCAATAGCACCATCAAGGTCTCGTTCAACCCTAGCAAGCTCCGCTTTCACAGCATTTGCAACCTGCACTGTGTTTGCACCACTCTGCTTTATTACATCAACTCCAATACTTGGCTCGCCATTTACCCTCGTAATCTGGTTAACATCTCTATGGGTATCTCTAATTTCAGCAACATCTCTTAAAAAGATGTTTCCGCCCCTCGGGAGACTTAACACCACATTGCCAATATCATGTATGCTATCAAATTGGCCTATTGTTCTTACAAAAAATTCTCTGTTACCATCTATTATTTGGCCGGTAGCAAAGTTCATGTTTTCAGAACGCAGGGCTCCAATAATCTGGTCCATGGAAATACCAAAGGCATTAAGTGCCACAGGGTCAATTAATACTTGTATCTCCCTGGTCAAACCTCCTGCTATACCTACTGATGCAACTCCTTCTATCCTCAATAGACGCTCTTCTATCTCATTTTCTACCAAATCTCTTAGAAAAGCTAAATCATCACTGCCTGTAACTCCAAATTGGATGATTGGCATCATTCCCATATCCATTTGCAAAACCATAGGGCTGCTCACATCATCGGGCATAAAGGCAGTAACAAAATCAAGCTGCTCTCTTATCCTTAAAGCAGCAAAATCCATATCTGTACCCCAGTTCATGGCAATGAACACCATAGATGTCCCCGGGGTCGATTGAGAAAACATTTCGTCCACGCCACTTAAAGTTGCCAAAGATTCCTCAATAGGCCTGGTTACCAGGTTTTCAATCTCTTCAGGTCCTGCTCCGTCATAGCTTGTCAAAACAAGAATAAAAGGTAAATTAAATTCAGGATATAAATCTACTGAAAGACCTGTAAGAGAAATAAACCCCAAAATAAGTATGATACAGACAGCCATTATAACTGTCACTGGTCTTCTAATTGAAAAATTCGAAAGCCACATACTACTCTTCACCACCCTGATTTACTACAGAAACATCATCTTGAACCACCGTTACAGGATAGCCATGGCTTACAATATTTTGGCCTCTAATAATTATCTCGTCTCCCGGCTCAATACCACTAATCACCTCTACATATTGGCCATCATTAATTCCCAATCTAATTGCTCTAGAAATTGCCTCACCATTTTCTACCACAAAAATCGTTTGTCTGGTACCTTGATCAACTACCGCAACCATTGGCACAACCACAGCATCTTGGCTTGTTCTAGCAACTATGGCAACTTCCGCAAACATACCAGGCCTGATTAAATGATCTTGATTGGGTAGTGCAATTGTTACAGGAAAAGTTCTGGTGACAGGATCAGCAACAGGAGGAATACTTCTGATTGTTCCGATGAAAGGTTCCTCTCTTATTGCTGAAATCATTACTTCAACACTGTCTCCAACCCTAAGGTTATTTACATGCTGCTCAATAACACCTACAGGAATCTCAACTTCATCAAGATGCATAATTTCGATTACAGGCATGGAGGGAGCTGCCATTTCGCCTACATTTATATTTACGGCTGTCACCACTCCGGACATAGGTGCTGTAATAATTGTATGTTCCAGTTGACCTTGTATTATATTTACTCCTGTCTGAGCTTGTCCTATCCCTGCCTGAGCCTGTAATACCCCTGTTTGAGCCTGTGCAATTTGTGCCTCAAGAGTTTCAAGACCGGCAAGCTGATACTGCAATCTAGCCTGCTCCACCTGCTGTCTTGGCACAGCACCTTCCTCATAAAGCCTTTCTGTTCTTTCTAGAGTATTTCTTGCATCATCCAACCTGGCTACAGCTGAACCCCTACCTGCTTCAGCAACTACTAAACCTGCTTCAGCTTGTGCTAAACTCGCTTCAGCTGTTCTTAAACCTGCTTCAGCCTGCCCTAGTTGGACAAGCAGGTCTCTTTGTTCAAGCTGCACCAAAAATTGCCCGGCAGTTACTCGATCACCAATTCTTACAGTTAATACTTCAACTCTACCTCCCATAGTAGGAATAACAGATACACTATCCCTTCCTTCCACTACAGCTACCCTCCTGGTAGTTTCAGTAATATTCCTCCTAATGGCTTCTGTAGTTACTACGGGGACTCGATTAGCTAGATCTGCTATTTCATCGTCTTCTCCTCCAGCTGTAGGCTGCATAATATTGGTTGCTATCATTACTACACCTACTGCAATTACTGCTAATACTAACAAAACTATTATTAATTTCTTCCCCTTCATATATAATCTCCTTTCAAACTATACACCTTAAGCAAGGCCGACCGACTGGACGGTCAGCCTTGTACAGATTAATTTTATCCATGCTAAAATCCAAAGTCAATAACTTTTTTATCACAACTTGCCAAAATCCCCCTTTCTTTCAAAACTTTTGCGATAAAATATTCCAATTCAAGTATTAACTATATGGTAGCGGACAAAAGTAAACTGGAAACCATATAAAGTTAACACGTATGTAAACCAATGTTAAATTAAAGGTAAACTGTAACCATAATCTTATACACACAAAAATTAAAATAGTTGCAATAATTCATATATGATAACAAACAATACCCTGGCAGTGAGCTAGTTAATTTACTCCTCCAGGGTATTATTCTGGGTTATATTTAATTTGTTAACAATGACAAGTCGAGAGCTTCACCTTTTAATTCCTGCCTGAAGCAGTAATCATTATCGTATTTGCCCAGAAAATGCCACCATCAGTTCTACCTATTATTACAACTTCATCTCTTTGCCTTAAATTACTAACATATCTAACACGATTATCTCTAATTACAACTGTATCACTATCCCAGAAAACCTGTCTGTTTTCACGTGTCTCCAACTCAGAAACCACTATTACTTGAGCTGCATTATGAATATTTTCCACTGTACCAATAAGATACCTATTGATATGAGCTGCTTCTACATCCACTCTAACAGCTTGCCTTCCCTCAAGTTCTAAACGAGCCCATTCTCCAAACTGAATCTCATTTATGGAAACATTTAAGCCATCTCTACGGATCCTGGCATTGTGAGCAATAGGATGGGTTTCTTCCGTACCATCATCAGTAACAATAACCAGTGTAGGTGTAGCACCTATCCTTACTTCTCTAATAATACCTTCTACCCTGTTGTGTTCTCTTGAAGCAGTAATATGTGTTACAACTCCATTACCTAAATCAATATCAATTTCTTCGCCCGGGAATATATCTCTTAATGTAAGGTTTCTTGTTCTATCCCTGCGTATATCTACATCTTCTGCTACTCTATAGGTTCCTTCTCTATTTGTAACGTTATTTAAAACTGTAATTGTGACATCCGGTGTAAATGAAACCCTAATCAGTTCTCCGGTTATGGTTTGTCGTAAATCCCTTGCATCTATCCTGGTAGCTCTATTTCCTCTGGCTATTACTGTTACATCTTGTTCTACAACTAAATCTCTTAGATATACGTCGCGTCTTTCCAGCTGAATTACCGTATTATTATCAACATTAAAACGTATTTCGCCAAGATTACCGACTCTTTCAACCGTTATGGTTCTTTCAGATACATTTATGTCACTTATTGTACCATTTATTATTCTTTGCTCATTAGAAACCTGAATAGAATTAATAACAGTGCCTGTAATCTCAGCTCTGACAATTTGACCTTGTGCCAGCTGAGAAGATGTGGCATTTTGATTATCTATTCTAATAGTTGCAGTTGCACTTAATGTGTAAGTATTTGTATTACCTCCATCAACTGCGATGGTTAACAACAATAAATTTTGACCCATAATTTCTGTTATTTCACCTTCTACAACCCGAACCTGATTAAATTCAAAGTTACCCTGGTTGATATATAATGCTCTGCCAGCAGAATCTGTGATAATTTCTACCGTTTGTCCGGGAGTTAAGTCAACAACTCTAGATATCACTCCAAGCCTAAATACAAGAGCATTTGGTGCTAAATTTATTTGCTGCATTGTACCGGCAGCATTCTCAATTGTCAATGCTGAAGATGAAACTCCGGTAATTCTTCCTATTGTAGTATTGTCTGTAAGAGCCCCTACTTGATTGTCAATCCTATTAAGGATAGCAGCTATTTGTGCCCTTGTTAAAGGATCATTGGGGGTAAACCTTCCATCAGCTCCGCCACCCATGATACCTCTTTCCTGCATAACAGCTACATAGCCTCTTGATCCGGAAGGAATTGTTGCCGCATCTACAAAGTTTAATGAAGCATTTTGTCTGACAGCAGCCTCATCAGTTATACCCATAGCTCTGGTAACTATCATTGCTACCTCGTGACGAGGCACAGGTGCCCTTGGGTCACTATTTAAAAGATTGCCACTAATAATACCTTCTCTAACTGCAAAAGCCATAGAACCTACAGCATAGCCACTAACACGATCTCTTTGAGTAAAACTTACAGGTATAGTACCTGTTGCTTCATCTTGTTTATCAAGAATTCTAACTAACATTACCACAAGCATCTCTCGTGTAACAGGGTCATTAGGAGCGTAGTTAGTTGCAGAAACACCCATAAGAACACCTTTAGCCTGCATTCTGGCAATATCATTTGCTGCCCAGTGGTTTCCAGGAACATCATTAAACACTTGATTTGCTGCTGCTAAAGTTCCAGTACCTAACAAAAATATAGCTAGAACCAAAACAACTAGTATCTTTCTTTTTAACATTTGTGCTATCACTCTCCTAATTACTCCATATAATTCCTTAAATTTATTACTAGTAATACTTCAACAAATCCGCTAAAAATCCTTTGATAAGTTTAATTTTTATTAAAGTTAGTTCAACTTTTCCTTTATGATATTAATTGCTGCCTGTAATTGCTCAGCCGCATCTTCAATCACTATATCCGGCTCAATTCCTACTCCATCTATCTGTCTCCTATTCGGTGTGAGGTATTGAGCAGTAGTAATCAATACAGCTCCCCCATTGGAAAGCCTATAAACATGTTGTACTGTAGCCTTTCCAAAGGTTCTAGTACCTACCAAAGTACCTACACCATGATCCTGGACAGCACCTGCAACTATTTCACTACCACTGGCACTACCTCCGTTAACCAGTATCACAAGAGGAATTCCCAAAGCTCTGGAAGTTGCATAGTGTGTACTATCACCGGCTGACCTGCTCTCAATATGGACGGTACTACCACCTTCTTCTATAAAGGAATTTGCTATTGCAAGAGTCGCCCTCAAATGTCCTCCCGGATTATTTCTTAAATCCAAGATTATTCCCTTAGCACCTTCCTCCAACAATTCATTAAGAGCCACTGTATATAATACGTTACTAAAATTGCCAAAGCTAGTCAATTGAATATATCCTATTTGATCATCCAGCATTGTACTTTCAATAATTCGCAGTTCTATAATACTTCTCACAACATTAAAAATTATCGATTCTTCAACATCTTCTCTAATAATTGTAAGCTTTACTGATGTACCGGGTTCACCTCTTATCATATTTACAACACTTTGCAGATGCATACCTGCAACATCTGTATCATCAACCTTGATAATTCTGTCACCGGCTAAAATACCTGCTGCTTCCCCAGGAGTCCCAGAAAAAGGAGCCACAACAGTTATGTCATCACCAATTTTCTCTATACTTAAACCTACTCCTCCATATCTTCCCTCCATTTCATTTTGAAAGTCCTCAAAGTAGTCCAAAGTGAGGTATCGTGAATATGGATCCAACTGTTGCATTAAGCCCCTAATTGCCATTTCTTCCAGGGTCTTTGCATCGAACTCATGAATATATCTATCCAGTACATGCTGAAAGACCTCTTTAAAGAGATCAAGTGAAAGCTCCTTTTCTTCTGCAGCCTGTACAGGAACAGCAAAAAGAAATACCACAAGTAACACTATTACTACTAAACTTGTTCGCTTTTTCTTATTCACTAACTTCAACTCCCTATCTAAAACGAAATTTCTACTAATTGTAGATCACTATTCCAGTTAACCTCAGCACCAAAAGCTTGACCAACAAACCTCAAGGGTACCAGGGTACGCCCCTGGATTGTTCTAGCCGGTACATCCAATTCTGCTGACACCCCATTAATATTGGCAAATCTATCACCAATAAAAAGTTCAATATTTTCTTCTCCACTTGTTAGCGTAATTTGCTGCAAATCTTGATTCCAGCCAACATTTACTCCCAAAGCTTCCCCAACAGCCCTTACCGGAATCAAAACCCTGCCTTGCTCCATAATCGGCGAAACATCCGTAGGTAATAAACGTCCATTAATCATAATATTTATTCCTGAAGCACTGTCCAAATCCGAGCCAGGTAGAGTAGCAATCTCATCTTCTATGTTTATCATTGCTATATCTTCTCTGCCTATACTATTGTCCATAAATACAATCCTATTACCGCTTATAGAAGGACGTGTCTGCTGATTTGCATTATAACTAAACATAATCTCACTGGAAGTACTCAAGTCGTATCCGTAAAGATCCCATCTTTCGGAGCGAAAATCCTGCCATACAATTATGTTTCCGGAAATCTGCGGAAAATGCCGATCTGCATGAGCAAAACTAATCAATCGATTTTCTCTTGTACTAAAGTTATAAAGATAAATACTAATCCTATTGCCTATATCATTGCGGTATACAAGACGATCACCTTCAAGATGGGGATCAAGCTGATTTCTTGGTGCAACTACTACAGGAAACACTTCTCTTGTTCTTAAATTAGCACCATAAAGATCCCAGTTTTGATCACGAAAATCAGTCCAAACAATTCTATCGTTATAGATGGTTATTGCAAGTTGACCATCATGATGATTCCTTCTATTACCCTGAGCGTCAAATTCACTTCTTAATGCATGATAATTATGGCTGGCAACTCTTCTGGTTTCCTGGGTGGATATGTTATATGAGAAAATCTCCCAGCTGTTGTTGCTGAAATCAGACCATGCCACCCAAGGATAGTGAACCCTGGGATTTCTTTTTTCAGAACCCCTGCTTGCAATTCTGTTAGCTTCTCCAGTTGCTATGTTATATAAATAAATAGACTGAACAGTAAAGGTATTATCTACCCAGACAACAAAATCTCCATCTGTATGGGGTGTATATTGACGATTATTTATACTGCTTAATCTTTGATTCTCTCCTGTACTAAAATTATACATGAAGATAGTTGCATTACCTCCAAAATGGTCCTCATAAACAAGTATATCTCCTGCTATTATCGGTAACTCTTGATCTCCTTGTCTATCTATAACATTTATAATTGCAGGTGGAGCAGCGACCGCAGCAGATACAACCAATGTAAACATAAGAAATATAGATAAAAATACTGTTAACACTTTTTTCCCAAACATTACAGTCCTCCTTTAATGTTATTCCACTAAGTTTCCATACCCTATATAGACGAAAAGGTGATTATTTTGTTTCACCTTAAAGATAAAGGTGGTAATTCTTTTAGTTGAATAGCTTCTAGAAGTACTTGCTAAAATCCTTCAACATCAAAATGAAAATGGAAAAGCCCCTGTTAGCCATAACCAGGGGCATCAAAACTCTCTATTCTAAACTTTAGTTTATTCCATTGCACTCATCAATTGCTCAAGCCATTCCGCTTGGGTTATGGCATTGCTTACATCAGGCAATTGAACTTCTGTTCCAAAGTCATATAAGTCAAAGTAACCATTCATGTTCATGACAATATTTCCCATACCTTCCGGAGTTGGAAGTGAAAATTCCATATTAATTACCATAGACATATGCTCAGACATTAAAGTTGCTTTATTAATATAGGTAACAAAAGACATGTTTACTTCCATAGTTTCAAGCATAGCTGCAATAGCCATTTGCTCTTCTTCAGAAATTTCTATACCAGCCGGCATCATTGATTCAAAACCAAGACCACCCAGCATATCATTCAAAATACTTCTAAAAGCGGCACTATCTATATTGCTTCTTACAGTATAGAATTCTACACCATCAACTACTGCATCTGCACCTAAAACACTGCCTATGCCAAACTGACTCATCATATCCATAGCCTGATGAGGAGTAAGCTGAAGCAAATTATTCAATTCCTCCATCATATCTGTTCCAGAAAGATCCTCTATAACCCACTGATCAGATCCAGGCAGTTTTGTATAGCTTGCACCATTAACAAAAACTGTTTCCGTAACCAACGCTCCGGAACCTAAACCTAACATTGCTATTTCCTCTGGTGATAAATCTCCCAAAAGCCCGGAAAGATCCATAGACATCGTCATGTGCATAGCTAACGGATTATATTGAAACACACCATCTATAACCATTTCCATTTGCTGTGCTTCAAGAGCTTCTCCAGCCGCAGAAATATTTACATCTATTGACATAGCACCTGACATTCTGTATGTGTTTGCTTCTCTAAGAAGTTCATCTGTCCTAATAAGCAACTCATAGGCAGTTCTATCGGCAGTAACCTCTTGTTCCTCGTTACCATTCTCATCGCCAAGATGATCTTCCCATAAAACTACTACTTGCCAATTTTGGCTATCCCATTCTACTTCTCCACCTCTTGCTTCAAAGAATTGACGAACAGGTACATTGCCCTCTTGAGCAATAGCAATACCGGTAATAGTCGCCAATGATGTTGCTGCAATAGAGCTTACTCCATTTTCTACAACAACATTAGTTGAAACTACTTGACCGTTTAATGACAAGCTTGCCGGATTACTAGCTACAGCTGATGAAGCTGCTAATAGTAACACAAGAGCATATACTATCAGGGACAGTGTTAGCTTTTTTGCCGGATTTTTAATCTTCAACATTATACATCTTCCTCCTTTAAAATAATATTTGTATACCAAGGTAACTAAATTCGTTATTTAAGAACGAGATTCCTCCTCTTAAATGAAAATCTCCAATGAAATTTTATGGAATATATTGCTTTTTTTGATATTTTTTGCTATTTTAAAAGAAATACTTATTCATAGGAGGTGATAATCTTGTTAACATGTATTAATGCAGCAAGAAACAAGAAGGGTTTTACTTTGGTTGAACTAATGGTAGTCGTAGTTATTATCGGAATTTTAGTTGCCATAGCAATACCCATTTACAACAATGTAACTTTAAGAGCTGAGCAAGCTTCTTGGGATGCAACGGATAGGACAATTAGAGGAGCAGCATCAATAGCTTATGCTTCTGATCCAACTCTTTCAAATGGTTTCATATGGGATGAAGGAGAAGGGGAAACTTACATAGAGGGAGGCCTTCCGGAAGGTTGGTCAGTCACTGTTTCAAACACCGGCACCATAACTGTAAATGGTCCTGACAGACCGGATTAGAGGCAAAATATTAGAGCAAATTAATCATAAGACAAAAAAATCATCCTGAACCCGGTGAAGGATCTTTTAATAAGATCTTTCACCGTACTCAGGATGACAAGTTTGTTTTCTTGTACCACCGTTTCATTTAAGAAGATTTTTCCTCAGTTTCTTTATTTACAGCTTCTTTGCTTGCAGCTTCCATTTTTGCAAATTCCCTATCTGCAATCTCCTTTTTCTGCTTTTCACTTTCATCTTCAGCATTATCAGTTATAGCATTTGCCGCACCTTTAAACTCCCTTATACCTTTACCGATAGCTTTGCCAACTTCCGGCAATTTGCCCGGTCCAAAAACAATCAAAGCAATCACTAAAATCAAGACTACTTGCCATATACCAATATTGAATAGTCCAAGCATGTTATTCTACCTCCTTTATATATGATATCTCAGATAAGATAATCTTAACTCTTATTACCATTTCCACACTATTACTAACTTTGTACCATATGCATTAAAAATATAGTGTATTTTCTTCCCTACATTACCTCATTATAAGTATATAACATATCTATACTCAAAGCAAATTCTATGCCAAAAATATTTGTGAAAATTATAGCAATTGTGAAAGAGTATTGCCTTTAAAATTAAAATACAATAAAATTAAATTGTAGATCCTGATGAATTGGGTTGTTTGCTATCTGATTCAAAGGGGGAAGAAAATTCAAGAAGATTGGTCATTTCATCTGGAAAGCATACCAATCTGCAATTAATACCTGACGTATGGGATTGATTCTTATTCGGAGGGAAAGGAGATTAAACGCTTTAGGTATAGAATTAGCGTGCCCTTTCTGCTCTGTCAGAAAGGGCATTTTTGTATTAACAGTGCTTGATTTTATTACGAACCAGCGAACCAGCATAAACGAAAGGAGTGTTTTTCATGAATCATATTCAAGAAACTAAAATCAACGAACTCTTAAGTCAATCAGCTCCGCCGGACAATTTTAAATTTAAAGAAATACTCGACAAAGCAAAGCAATGTAAAGGTATCAGTCTTGAAGAAGCAACTGTACTACTTAATACAGAAAATGATCATCAACTAGATGAGCTTTTTTCTACAGCCCGCTTCGTTAAAGATAAAGTCTATGGAAAAAGAGTTGTCTTATTTGCACCCCTGTACACAAGCAATGCCTGCACCAACAACTGCCTCTACTGTGCTTTTAGGTCAGAAAATAAGGCTCTAAGCAGAAAGATTTTAACTACTGATGAAATAATTGTCCAGGCTAAGGAGATAGAAAAGCAAGGTCATAAAAGAATCTTATTGGTATGTGGTGAAGATCAGAGCCAAACTGACATTAGACATATAACCGGTGCAGTAGAAGCAATCTACAAATCTTGTGACATTCGCAGGATAAATGTCAATGCTGCTCCTATGACAGTTAATGACTATCAAGAGCTAAAAGAAGCAAATATCGGCACCTACCAGCTCTTCCAAGAGACTTATCACAGAGATACTTACAAAAAAATGCATCCTACAGGTGTAAAAAATGATTATGATCTCCGTCTTTCTGCTATGGATAAAGCCATAGAGGCCGGAATTGATGACTTGGGAATTGGTGTTTTATTTGGGCTTTATGATTATAAATTCGAAGTCCTTGCCTTACTCCAACATTCAGACTATCTGTTAAACAAATATGCTATTGGACCACACACTATCTCTATACCAAGACTACGCCCTGCCCTCGGATCAGCAATAGAAGAAACTCCCTATCCAATAAGTGATATGGAATTTAAAAAGCTGGTTGCTATCTTAAGACTTGCCGTACCATATACAGGCATCATTCTCTCAACACGTGAAAATGAAACCTTGAGAGACGAGCTCTTAAGCCTTGGTGTATCACAAATCAGTGTGGGTTCCAAGACAGACCCGGGAGGATATAGCAACGAAGCAGAAGATGCCCAACAATTCTCTAACATTGACCATAGATCTATGAATGAAATGATCAAAGTCATATGTGAGTCCGGCTATATTCCCAGCTTCTGTACAGCCTGCTACAGACGTTGTAGAACCGGCAAGGATTTTATAAATCTTGCCAGAAATAATGGCATTCAAGTATTCTGTCAGCCAAATGCCATTTTAACTTTTAAGGAAAACCTTTTAGACTATGGAACTCCGGAAAATATTGCTCTGGGAGATGCTATTATCCAAAAGGCTCTAGATGAAATCGAAAATGATAAACTAAAAGAAGCTACTATAGAAAAGCTGGATTTAATCAGTAAAGGGCAGCGGGATTTATATTTTTAAACAGGGATACACGCGTAGTATGTGCATATCTGTTACCCTGCAGGCAATTGTAATATTGTAATGCGGAATTGCAATGCGGAAATACACGGGCGGTTACTAACCGCCCCTACGTTCAAAGTTATGCATGATATCAGAACCCCATATACCCTTTTGATATTTGTAGGGGACGCATTATCAATGCGTCCCGCTAACTTAATGACATTGATAGGAAGGAGATGAGTACCATAAGCCCGGATACTAAGTTTCAAGAAGCACTAAAAAGAATTCAGGAAATAAATGATTATACTTTAGAAGATATTGTTACCCTGCTTAAAGCAGATAAAAAAGATAGCGAAATACTCTTTGAAGCTGCCTCCAAAGTCAGGGAACAAGAATTTGGCAATAACGTATATTTACGAGGAATCATTGAATTCTCTAACTACTGCAATAAGAACTGCCTTTACTGCGGCATTAGAGCAGAAAATAACATTCCTCGCTATCGCGTGAGTATTGATGAAATTGTAGCAGCTACACAAGATATCAAAAATGCCGGCATAGGAACTGTTGTATTACAATCCGGAGAAGATCCTTGGTGGACTCCTGAAAAAATAGTCACCTTGATTAAAAACATTAAACAACAAGTTGGCATAGCTATCACTTTAAGCATAGGTGAACGAAGCCCTGAAGAATATGCCCTCTATAAAGAAGCCGGTGCTGATAGATTTTTATTAAAAGTTGAAACTACTAATGAAAATATATTTGCTGAAATGCACCCTGACAGTCACTTATCAAAGCGGGTGCAATGCTCAACCTGGCTGAAAGAAGCAGGATACCTAAATGGCTCAGGATGCATCATTGGCCTGCCGAGGCAAAGTGAAAAAGACTTAGCAGCAGACATACTCTGGTTCAGAGATATGAGTATGGACATGATAGGAATTGGCCCTTTCGTCCCGGCACAAAATACCCCTCTGGAAAACCATCATTCCGGCAGCTCTTTTATGACTATGAAAACTGTTGCTGTCATAAGGCTAATATGCAGAAAAGCCTTTCTACCTGCAACTACTGCTTTGGAAACTCTGGAGGAAAATGGACAGCTAAAAGCTCTAAAAGCAGGAGCCAACGTACTTATGCTTAACTACACTCCTGAACAATACAAAGGTAACTACAAAATATACAGTAACAAAAAAACTATCAAGCTGGAAAAAGCCCTTGATACCATTAAACAAGCGGGGCTAGTACGGGTTATAGATATCTAAGGCAAATTACAAATTACGAATTACAAATAGAGAAAATCAGTATAGATACAAGAAAGGAGTGACAATTTAGATGGACAGTATAAACACTACACCGATATCATCTCGTCTACACATAGGAGTATTTGGAAGAATAAATGCAGGTAAATCAAGCATTATCAATGCTCTAACCAAGCAGCCTACTGCTCTCGTTTCCCCTGTTCCGGGTACCACTACAGACCCAGTGTTTAAGACTATGGAGCTACTACCCTTGGGTCCTGTCGTTCTGGTTGATACTGCCGGCTTAAATGACACAGGTGACCTGGGTCAAATGAGAGTTAAACGTACAAATGATATTCTTGACAGCACTGACGTAGCAATAATGGTTATTGATGCTGAAATCGGCGTAACAGATTTTGAGATTGACCTAATAAAAACCCTTCGTAGCAAAGATATACCCATAATAGCTGTGCTTAACAAGATAGATATTTCGCCGACCGAAGAAAGTCAGTTAAAAAAATGGCAAAATGCCTTGAATCAACAGTTAGTTAAAATATCTGCTGAAATGGATATAGGCATAGATGAGCTTATACAAGAAATTATCAAGACAGCCCCCGATGCGGCTCTGGAAATATCCCTCATGGAAGGATTAATCAAATCCGGAGATTTTGCTGTCTTGGTCACGCCTATTGATTCATCTGCCCCAAAAGGAAGATTAATCCTTCCCCAGCAACAAGTCATTAGAGATATATTAGAACATAATGCCATTGGTATAATCACAAAAGAAACTGAGCTAAAGCAGACCTTAGCAAACTTGGGTAAAAAGCCTGCTATTGTAATTACAGATTCCCAGGCCTTTCATCAAGTTGCTGCCGATACACCTGCTGATATCAGCTTAACTTCTTTCTCCATTATCATGGCACGCCAAAAAGGGAACTTAGTTGATCTTGTCACAGGAGCCATCGCTGTAAAAACTTTAAAGCCTGGGGATCGTATACTAATTGCAGAAGGCTGCACACACCATCGTCAGGAAGATGATATTGGCAAAGTGAAAATTCCCAAATGGCTTGAAAAAACTGTTGGGGGAAAGTTAGATTTTGAATGGTATGCCGGTAAAGGGTTTCCTGCTGACTTGAAAAATTATAAACTCATTATCCATTGTGGTGCATGTATGCTTAACAGAAAAGAAATGCTGCACCGCTTATCAACAGCCAAAACAAATAAAATACCTATGGTAAATTTCGGAGTACTCATTGCCTACCTCCATGGCATCCTGCCCAGGACTCTCCAACCTTTTCCTGAGGCTAGTGCTGTAGTAGCAGGTGAGCATTTATGAGTTCAAAGAATCAAGATACCAGAATCGCTGTTATAGGGATTGTTATTGAAAATAGAGAGGAAAATGCTACAAAGGTTAATGATATCATTACCAACTATGGTCATCTTGTAGTTGGCAGAATGGGTATTCCATACAAAAATAGAGGAATATCAGTAATATCCTTAATCATAGATGGTACTACTGATGATATAGGTGCTTTAACCGGTAAATTAGGTAATATCAAGGATGTAAAGGTCAAATCAGTAGTTACATGCTAAGTATTTCGGCCATTTAGACTGATTAAAAGACATGCTTTTATAAAAAATTAGTGTAAGAAATTTGCTGCTAATCAAGCATCAGGTTTCTTATTTTTTATTTACCCTATAATATTCAGCAATATATTCATCAATCTTTTGGCTCATTTTAAGAAGAATTTCTCTGCTCATGTTCATGTTGACTGCATTTAAAAGTAACCGCTTTCCCAATTCTATCCTCTCATTTATCTTCATTCACCCATCTCCCTTTGTGCAATTTTTGTAATTTTAGAAATTATTTTACATCAAATTAAAGCTAATTGCAAATATAAATTGTTTACAACTAGCACATTCAGATATTGTTTAAAATCCGATAAAGTAGCATCTGTGGGAGGTGGATTAATATGGCAAGTAAAAATGAACTAGATTTAAAAGCTATTGGACAAAGAATACGAACTGAAAGAGAAAGGCTTTCACTTTCCCGTGAAGAATTTGCAGAGATCATCGGGCTTTCTGACTATTATGTAGGACAGTTAGAACGGGGAGAAAGAAAGATGAGCTTACCGGCTTTGGTTAAAGTCAGTGCTCATCTTCATGAATCTTTAGATTATCTAGTTTTTGGAAAAAGAAAAACCACAGATTGCTTGAAAGAAGATAGCAGCTATTATGGAAAATCTAATCCTAACAAAAGTGAAGAGATTAATTACATGTTAGAAAAATGCTCAAACAAAGAGTTAGAACTTATTGCTAAGCTAATAAAAACTTTAATACCTTATTTAAACCTTAAGTAAGTATATTAAATAGAGCTTAGCTAAATAGCATCATGCCAACTTCAAACAAAAAAATCTATCAAAAAAATTCATCCTTTGAATTTTTTGATAGATTTTTTATTTTCCAACTTACACTAATTTAACGATTACTCCACCAGCTTTCCTGTACATTCCTTATACCCCGATAATTACTTTCAAATCCCGGGCTTTCCAGCAAAGATCTTTGTTCAAGCTCGAACATAGCCTCTATTTGTCCTTGCCTCTCTTTAAGCAAGGCAAGCCACCATAAAGCTTCTTTTTCTCCACCATCAAGGGCTCGGTTGAAATGATATTCTGCCACTCCAAGGTTATCAAAGAAATAATGCCCTACACCGGAATATAGATAAATCTCTGGTGATGCCACCAACCTGCTTCTTACCCATAAAGCATTTTCCCATTCTCCTAAAGCATCCATCCTGGCTGATATATCTGCCGGCATCTGAGATACTCTCTCCAGGTAATATGCCGCTTCTTCATAATTGCCGGCCTGCATTAATAATATACCAGCAAAATAGTACATTTGGGCTAAATCATTCCATCCTCTTTGATTCCATCGATTACGATCCCTTGCTAACTCTTTGAACTCAACTGCTTTGGCTAAATCACCATGTCCATCATTAAAATATATTGCAGCAGCTACTCTATGAATATCATGGCTATACCTGTCCCTGGCAACTGCTGCCAATAAATATTCCTCGGCTTTTGCCAAGTTACCCTGCTGCCAGTAGAATCTAGCAAGATCTATTCTAAGGGTTCCTGAAAAAGGGTTATAGGTTGCAGCTCTTTCAAAATTGTGGATAGCAGCATCTATGTTTCCGGCATTAGCAGCTGCCAAGCCTTTAGTGGTATTATTATTGGCAATAGTCAATGTGGTCGGCAGGATTAGCTGTGCAACGATAAGCACAGCTGACACTGCTACCACCGGAATAGTTGCCCCTTTGAACCATGTCTTATATGGATAGTGCTGTCTGTAAATACCCAAAGTTATACCAAGAAGCACAAAAAACACAATGTTAATAGCACCATATGCAAAGTCAAAATCCATAAGGCCTCGAGCTCCTAAACACATTGCAGCAACTATAACCGCCCACTGGATATTCTTTAAATTCCCATCTACCACTCTCAAATTCTTATATCCGAGATAAAACATTATAAACCACAGACCCACAAAAAACATCAAACCTATATACCCTACTTCCATTAAAGTCTGAGCAAAATCATTATGAACCTGGGTACTATGATAATAATAGCTTTGGAAATACCTGAAAGACGCTTGCCATGCACCTCCACCCATACCAAACAATGGATTTTCATTATTAGTTATTCTAAAGGCTTCAATTGACCAATAAATCCTGGCACCACTACTGGTGTCATGCAAAGATACAGTAGCAAACCTATCAGCAATATGACTCGGAAGTATAGTTTGCCAGCTAAAAATACCCATAACAAATACTATAGTTAAACCTATCAGCAGTATTTTACCCTGCGGCCAGCTTGACTTAATAATTTCCTTGCCTCTCATTACCTCCAAACCATACTGACCGGCAGCTACTACACCCATGCCAAGGAAGACCCATAGCAAGGCAAGTCCAATATTATCTCCGGCAACATTGTTTATAAAACCTGTACCGGCAGCTACAGAGGTAACTATGATAATAAGCCACAGTAAAAATGTTTCTATCTTATTTTTCAGCCATGGATTAGCTAAAGTCAAAGCCAATATGACAGGCACCAGCAAAAATGCACCCCTTGAGTTAGTGCCAATAAAGACAACCATCATTACATAAATCAATATTATGTAAATATATCTAAAGTTCCTCTCCGAATTTTGCCAGAGAGCTAAAGCCAAGATAGAAATTGTCAGTAAATAACCCGCCAGTGTATTGGGATACTGTAGGGTAGAATAGATACGTCCATCAATAAAACCAGCCTCTATATTTATCCAGCCCATAGCAGTAGCAAGCCCGGCCAAAGCCACACCTACAGCACTAAGTATCATTACATTGATTAATGAAATACTGCTCCTATAATCTATAACCAACCTACTAGCAAGCCAGAATACATTAAAATACAATAGTTGCTTTACTATCCCATCTACTGCCAATCCCTTACTAAAGGCCCCAAAACAAGCTATAATATAACTTATTAATAGACCTACTACAAGCCAGTCCATGGGATTATTAAGGACATCCACACCATCTTCTTTTACCTTAACAAACCACCATATACTAAAAACTATAATTGCAAATATTAAGGCAATATTTCGTGCTGCAGAAAAAAACAAACCTTGAAAATATGGTGAAATAAATATCAGCCCACACAGTCCCATAAATGCCAGTAAGTATAAAGGATTCTCAATCTTATTATTTTGTAAATCAATACTTTTCTTATTCTTTTTCATTATATTCCCCCTATATTCAAAAACCCTTGAGGTTTAACCGACAGCCTTTTTGGCCTTTGTTTTTTTAAAGCCGGGCAGAAGCTGCTTAATAAAGTTCATGGTATCTTCTTTATTCCTTGGTACAGCCCCATCATGCATACTGGCAGTTACCAGTTCTAGAGTTTCACTTTCCAGATGATCAGGTTTGCCAACAAAAATACGTTTATGCTTTGTAGCATTTATCCCTTCTTTGGCAGTTAATAGTTCTTCAAAAAGTTTTTCTCCCGGTCTTATTCCGGCAACAACAATATCAATATCTTTTCCCGGTTCCAGACCTGACAATCTTATTAATGTTTTAGCCAAATCCATGATTTTAACAGGCTCCCCCATATCAAGGATAAAAATTTCCCCACCCTTAGCCATAGCTCCGGTCTGTATAACCAGCTGCACTGCTTCTGAAATGGTCATAAAGTATCTAATCATATCCTCATGAGTTACTGTTACCGGCCCGCCATTTGCAATCTGTTTCTTAAATAACTCAACAACACTTCCCCGACTTCCCAGGACATTACCAAAACGTACAGCAACAAACCTGGTTTTGCTTTTCTTATCCATATATTGAATAATCATCTCAGCAATTCTTTTACTGGCACCCATAACTCCCACAGGGTTAACCGCTTTATCTGTGGATATAAAGACAAACCGATTTGCTCCATATTTATCAGCAGCAAAAGCGACGTTATATGTGCCCATGACATTATTTTTAATTGCCTCTTCCGGATTAAACTCCATTAGAGGTACATGCTTATGAGCTGCGGCATGAAATACCACACTTGGCTTAAATTCCTGAAATATTTCCTCCATGGCAAGCCTTTCTCGAATATCTTTTACCAATGGCACAAACTTTATATGAGGATTAATATCCCGCAGTTCTAATTCAATGTCATATAAATTATTCTCACAGTTATCCAACAAAAGAATTCTTTCCGGTTTAAAGCTTGATATTTGCCTACACAGCTCTGATCCAATAGAGCCACCTGCTCCCGTTACCAAGATAGTCTGATTTTCTATATATTGACATATCTCATCCAAATCAACATTTACAGGTTCTCTCATTAAAAGATCTTCAACCTGCACTTCTCTTATCTGACTTACAGTTATATTCCCTTCAACTATATCATATATGCCAGGCAGAGTTTTAACATCAGCAGCTGTAGAATGGCATATATCAATAACTTCTCGTAAATCATTACCATGAGCAGAAGGGATAGCCATAATTATCTCTTTAACAGCATACTTTTCTACCACTTCCTGTATCTTATGCCGATCACCCAAAATTGGTAAGTTCAACACTTTTAGGTTTTGCTTATCAGGGTCATCATCTATAAAACCTACAATCTTGACCTTCTCTTGATAATGCCTTCTTAACTCTTTTGCTAAGAGTACTCCGGTATCACCTGCACCCACAATTAAAACAGGCCGATCTCCATTTGTAGACCTAAGGGTAATAAATCTAAAATTACCCTCAACAAATAATCTCCAAGCTAGCCTTGATCCTCCAATTAAAAGGATATTAAGCATCCATGACAATAAAAAAACACTTCTGGGAAGTGGGAGATTGCCACCCTCCATAATGAAGTATACTATGGATATATTAATTAAAGAGGCAACTGAAACAGCATAAAAAATGCTCATCAGCTCACCAATACTTGCATATTTCCACATACGATTATAAATTCCAAATGCAAAAAAACAAGCAATTTTTACAACGGTAAATACAGGAACCAGTATAAGGAAATTATCTAGAAAATGTTCCGGTATTGTGCTTATCCCATCAAATCTAATTACCAGAGCCAGGAATAAAGCAAGGTTAATTATTGCTATATCTATTAGTACCAGCAGTACTACTCTAATTTTTTTGAACATATTATATAGCACCTCTAAATACTATCTATTCTACAAATTTCGCTATGTTCCTTTTTACACCTAACTAACCGACTCCTATTACCTAATATCCTTACCACTCGCTACTTGACTAAATGTCTTAAAAATAATCCTTAGATCTCTAAAAAGAGATCTTTCTTTTAAATAACACTCATCATACATTACTTTCTCGTCATCCTCTATGTTATCTCTGCCATTGATCTGAGCCAGTCCTGTCAAACCGGGAATAAGTTTGTTGATCCCTTTGACTCTTCTTTTCTCAATAAGTTCATATTGGTTATAAAGAGCCGGCCTGGGGCCAACAAAGGACATTTCACCCTTGAAAATATTTAATAAATTAGGCAGCTCATCCAAACTTGCTTTACGCATAAATCTGCCAACACCTGTGATATATTTGTCCCTATCAGTTAGTAAATCAGTGGCCACTTCAGGAGTACCTATCTTCATAGTTCTAAATTTATACATATCAAAAAGCTTTTCATCTTTGCCTACTCTTTTCTGAACGAACAATATAGGTCCTTTTGGGTCATCCAGCTTTATCAGCAAAGCAAGGAGTATAAGTAAAGGAGATAATACGACTAACACCAGTAAAGACAGTATAAAATCAAATATTCGCTTCATTTGCTTATCCCCTCCCAACTACCTCGTTTCGTTTCCTATATATTTCTACAAAAAAAGATGTAGTCCTTCCATTTACTAGTGGAAGTCTACAACCTATTAATCCTGGTAAATAATTTTTTGTATAGAACTTATCCTTTACTAATGCACCAAATACTTATTATTAAAATGCCCTGACATCTCCTTATCATAAACCAATGTACCAAATGCCTTGTTCACAACAGGCAAGTTAAACATTGAAACAAATCCACCCAACGTCTTACTGAGTAATATGTTTTTGCCGTTTTCTTTGCGTATTTTTTGAACCAAGAGGGATGTGTTGTAATAATCTCTGTCTTGGGGGAAAAACAACCTTTCCTCACTGTTGTTATTAAGTATTAAATGTACAAGCTGACAAAGATTTGACACATGTAGCATACTACGCTTATTTTGTATATCGGGAAACACCGGCAAAATATTTGCTAACCTTTCCAATCGTGCATAGTTACCCGGGCAGCTTCTACCGTATATCATAGGTGGACGAATTATATATACTTTAAAATATTCATCATCTAGCTCTTCAAGATATTGCTCTGCCAACAGTTTACTCTTGGCATAATTTGTCTGAGGATCTTCTTTTGTCGTGCTTGTTATCATAGTTTCGTTTTTTATACTGCCATTCTTTCCATAAACAGCCATGGTACTCAGGAATATAAATTGTTTTACACCGCTATCTTTGGCTTTTTGTGCCAATTTTTGCGTAAGATTTGAGTTTATTTCATAAAACTGCTGCTGATTTTCATTAGTTTCTTTTGCATGGACTAAAGCAGCAGTATGTATTACAGCGTGATAACCTGACAAGTCGAGTAAAGTATCTCTTACAGAAACGCTGGAAATGGTATAAAGGTTGTCTTTCTTTTCCAACCACTGCTTAATATTTGTTGCAATATAACCTGAACTACCCGTTATCAAAACATTCATTGCCTCCTAACCTCCTTTATGCCTTTTACAGTTAACAAATCTTGTATTATCTGGAGATATCCATGAAAACATTAAATTTTACTTCGTCAGTCACCAAAGTCATCTGACAACTGCTTCACTATTTGTATCAAGTACTTCTTAAAATCCTCTTTTAAATCGTCTCTCTTCAATGCAAATTCCACCGTAGCTTCCAAATATCCTAACTTATCTCCAACATCGTATCTCTTACCGTTAAAACTATATCCATAAATTTGCTTTTGTTGATTCAAAACCTTTAGAGCATCAGTAAGTTGAATTTCTCCTCCAGATCCGACTTCCTGTCTTTCCAGGATATCAAAAATTTCCGGTTCTATTATATAACGCCCCATTATAGCAAGGTTTGAAGGTGCCTTGTCTTTACTAGGCTTCTCTACAAGATCCTCTACAAGATAGCTTCTATTTTCAATATTCTTGGCTTTGATTATACCATACTTACTCACATCTTCATCTGGGACAACTTGAATCCCCACGATTGTATTCTCATACCTATCATACATTTCTATCATCTGCTGTAAACAGGGCTTATCAGATACGACTATATCATCTCCAAGCATCACAGCAAAAGGCTCGTTTCCTATGAACTTTCTGGCACAATATATTGCATGGCCAAGCCCTAGTGCTTCTTTTTGCCGCACATAATGTATATTAGCCATTTTAGAAACTCTCTGTACAATCTCAAGCAGGTCGTGCTTTTCCTTCTTGATCAGCTCTTCTTCCAGTTCATATGATTTGTCAAAATGATCTTCAATGGCTCGTTTGCCACGACCTGTTATTATCAAAATATCCTCTACACCTGAAGCCACTGCTTCCTCAATTATATATTGAATAGTTGGCTTATCAACTATAGGTAGCATCTCCTTTGGCTGTGCCTTAGTAGCTGGTAAAAATCTTGTTCCTAGCCCAGCTGCAGGGATTATTGCTTTTTTTACTTTCATCTTGCTCTTCCCCCTTTCTAACTACAATATTTCGACAAAAAAAGGTGTAGTCCTTTCCTCTGCTAGAGGATGCCTACAACCTTAAGTTTTGGAAATTGATCTTTCAGTCCCTGGTAAACAGGTCTCTTGTATAGAATTTATCCTTTACATCTTCAATTTCTTTAGATACCCTATTAGAAACAATAACATCTGATATCTTCTTAAAATCCAGTAGATCCTTGACTACCATTAAACCTTCAAATTTATCTTCTTTGAGGGTCGGCTCATAGATTATTATTTCTACTCCCCTTTCCCTTAATCTCTTTATCACGCCTTGAACAGCGGATGCTCTAAAGTTATCAGACCCTGTTTTCATAGTCAGTCTGTAAATACCCACTACTTTTGGTCTCCTTGCCATTATCATATTAACAATATGGTCCTTTCTTACACTATTGGCCTCAACAATGGCCCCAATGACTTTTTGTGGTACATTTTCATAATTAGCCAGTATCTGTTTTGTATCCTTGGGCAGGCAGTAACCTCCATAACCAAAGGAAGGGTTATTGTAATAGTTGCCAATCCTCGGATCAAGACATACTCCTTCAATAATCTCCCTAGTATTCAAGCCTTTTAATTCTGCATATGTATCCAGCTCGTTAAAATATGTCACCCGCATTGCAAGATAAGTATTGGAAAATAGTTTTACTGCCTCTGCTTCTGTTGAATCCATATACAATATAGGAACATCTTCCTTTAGTGCCCCTTGTGTCAGCAGTTCAGCAAAAACCTGTGCTCTCTTTGATTTTTCTCCCATGATAATCCTTGAAGGATAAAGATTGTCATACAGAGCCTTTCCTTCTCTTAAAAACTCTGGAGAAAAAATCACTCTATCTGTACTAAACCTTTCTTTAATCTTTCCGGTATAACCCACCGGTACAGTTGATTTGATTATCATTGTAGCTTGCGGATTTATCTCAAGGACATCTTTAATTACCACTTCAATAGATTTTGTATTAAAATACTTTGTCTCCACATCATAGTCTGTTGGCGTAGCTATAATAACGTACTCAGCATCCTGATACGCTTGATTTTTATCGGTTGTTGCTAGCAAGTCAAGGCTTTTATTTGCCAAATAATCCTCTACCTCTATATCAGCAATAGGAGATATTCCCTTGTTCAGCATATCTACCTTTTCCTGGATAATATCCAAAACCACAACTTCGTTATACTGTGCCAATAAAACAGCATTTGATAGCCCCACATAACCGATACCTGCTACAGCAATTTTCATCTTCACTATTCCCCTCACTTTGGAGATCTTTATAATTGCTGGCTTATCTCACTAAAAACCTTTAACATAATTTACTCTACTTATCTTACATTCTCTTTTTTACAGCATTTACTGAATAATTTAAAAAACACCAGCAAGCCTTTAAAAAACCTAATTTTTCAAACTTATATACTTCCCATGTATACTTAACTGATTTCAATTTATTGTTCGAGAGCGATCCCTTTACCACCCTATATAAAGCAAGTTTTTTTTGTAGACCATAGGCTTTACATCCTGTCCTAAGGAGGGCAAGCCACAAAGCATAATCTTGCCGCCTTCTTAAATCAGGCATCTGGATATTGCCAAAAACCTTTTTGTCCAGCATCACTGTTAAGCAGCCTATAGTAGTGTTTTTTAACAGAAAATTATAATCTACTTCTGCAGGAACCCTTACAAGCTTGTCTAGCTCATTTCCTTTCTCATCTATAAGCCCGTATTCAGTGAAAGAAAATGAAATATTATTAGACATCATAAAATCCAGCTGAGTTTCCAGCTTTTCAGGCAGCCAAATATCATCACTATCCAAAAAAGCAATATACTCCCCTCTGGCCATGCTCAAAGCATTATTACGAGCAACAGCAGCTCCGCTATTCTTATCTAATTGCATGAAAATTATCCTTTTATCCCCTGCAGCTTCTTCTTTAATTATCTGTATACTATCGTCTGTAGAACAGTCATCCACCAGGAGTAATTCCCAGTTTTCATAGGTTTGTTTTCTTACAGATGCAATGCAATCTCTTATAAACCTTGATGAGTTAAAAACCGGTGTAATAACAGAGACCAGGGATTTTAGCTTTAGGTCATTCAAAACAAAACCCTCCCTCCTGATTAAAATACTTCGACAAAAAAGGTGCAGTCCTTCCTTTTGCCAGGGAAAGACTACACCCTAGGATTTGGAATTTTTAGGTTTATAAATCATACCTTGATTCGATATTTCCTCCAATTATAAAGCAAACTACTTTGCTTAGCTCTCTTACACTAAACACCGAACAGCTTCAAAAAATTCTCATATTGATTTTGCCTGCGAAGCAAATACTCGCATATGTCCCTAGCCGCTCCGTGCCCACCTTTTTCTGTTGAAACATAATCACAAAGGTCACGTATTTCTTTGGTAGCATCTGCAGGGCAAGCCTTAAAAATGCATAACTTCATCACTTCATAATCGTTAAGATCATCGCCGATATAAGCAAATCGGCTACCATCCAGTCCGTTTTCCGCAATATATCTCCGGATAATTTCTGCCTTGTCGTCAATACCTTGAAACACTGTACTGATATGCAAATCATCCGCACGTATCTTAGTCAATTCAGAATTTCGCCCGGTAATAATCATTGTTGTAAAACCCAATTTTGGCAACACACGAATAAGCAAACCATCTTTAGCTTGAAATTGTTTGGACTCAACTCCATTACCAGATATTATAATACCACCATCTGTTAATGTGCCATCAACATCAAAAATTATATGATCAATCATTATCTTTCACCTCATATGCCGATGGTGTTATAAAGCTCAAAGGTAAATGCTTGCCGATTTCAGATAGCTGCCTATTCATAGAATCATTCAAAGTAGATACTGTTTCCGCCGACAGGTAGTTATCAAGCTTTTCGCTATAGTGGTTATCGCCACCTGTAAACCCGTCATATCCGGCAAGCTTAGCACTTTTAACTCCTAATCGCATAAGAAACCTAAGTACCATTATGCCACTGGAATCAGAAGCTTCCTGTAATAATGAATCGTAATCTATCACATATACACCTGATACACCATTAATGCCGATATTTGACGTCACAGCAATAGGTAAACCAACCTGTCCAAGTTGCTTAAAACGCTTACGATTACTAACAAAAACCAAGTCAGGAGAGATACCATCAGGAACAAAATTCAAAGATATGACAAATGGGCAAACCGATTCAATATATTCATTAATTGTTGTCAAGTGCATCCTTATGCTGCTACCCGGTGCTATTACAAGAACCTCTTTTCCGCCAACTTTGGCTGCAAGCTCCTGTATTGCTTCTGAATCTTCTACATTATGACTCATCTCCTTATAGTAGAGTGCTTCAATATCTTGTTTCATAAATAAGTGTTTACTATTATCCGGAAGTTTATTTAATATTTCAAAGATTTTAGTCATTCCTATTGACTGTCTATCAACAAGGTAAGTTGAGTAGTTGGGATGAACATCTAAAATTGCTGAAAGATAGTACGGCTCAGAAAATCCCCATGTATTATACTTATAAATAGGCAATATTACGTCATCAATTAGCTCAAGTAACGGAATAAGATCATATCGCTTTTCTATATTATAGTTAATATAGTGCGTTATTAATTCGGTATTTAAGTTTCCTGCACCACGTCCCATACCAAAAACAGATGAGTCTATTATTATATGTCGATCTGTATGTAACTCAAGAAGCATCATAGAATTCGCAAATGATAATTGCATGTTGTTATGAGAATGAAATCCAAGGCAAATATTTTTTGCCAAATTGTGTTCTACAAGAAAAAACTTACGTAAAAGGTCATTTTTATACATTGAGCCAAGTGTATCTACTATGTAAAAAGCAAATGGGTTCAGCATATTAACGTCTTTAATCAACTTAAGCAACTCATCATCTGGACAAAAAGCAGTACCTACAAGTTGGATAAATACTTTATAACCCTTATCCATCAAATTAATTGCTAAACGTTTAGTGTCATTCCATTCTATATTATTATGGAACGTCAAGCGAATACCCTCTATGTAGCCTGGTTGATATGGTGCTATTTCTTCAGCACTTATTTCGCCATAAGCAATCATGGCTACAAACATACGCTTGCCACAATTTTGAGGAAATTGTATCTGCTCCACACTTCCATACAATGAATACTCTGGGTCATTTTTTCCGGATTGAAGAAAACCGCATTCAATAATTTCTATATTTGCATCACAAAGCTTTTCTTTTATTGTCTGGATGCGATTGACTCCAAAACGAAAATTATTCACATAGCCCCCATCACGGAGCGTGCAATCAAGAATGCTAATTTTCATTTGTAACACCTCTGTCAAGTAATATTTTATGTACTTTTTCGAGATCCTTCGGCGTATCTACTGATATTGATTCAGATTCAACTTGGATCATGCAAATAGATTTTTGATTTTCAATAAACCGCAATTCATTAATATCCTCAATAAGTTCATTGTGACCTTTTGGGGTATTTACAAAAAAATCAAGAGCTTCTTTTTTATAAGCCAAAACACCTAAGTGCTTACGATATTTGTATTTTAATTGTGCCTTGGGATAAGGAATAGGGCTTCTAGACATAAAAAGGGCATGACCAAAATTGTCAGTTACGACTTTGATATTGGTGTTGTCCACAACTTCAACTGGATCATGAATTTCTGACATAAGATTTGCTACAAAAAACCCATCAATACTTTTAGGAACTATTGATGCGATAATATGCGGGGAAATTAATGGCTCATCTCCATTAACACAGATATAAATATCAGCATCAATTTTACTTGCAACCTCATTCACACGCTCCGTGCTTGTTTTATGTCGATCAGATGTCATAATAAATGACATGCCATGTTCAATACAAACATCGGCTATGCGTCTATCATCTGTAGCAACATACACTTCATTTATTTCTGATACTTTCTTTACTTGATTATATACCCACCAAATCATAGGCTTTCCACAAATATCCGCCATTGGTTTACCGGGAAAACGTGACGAAGCATAACGTGCTGGTATAACAGCAATAATTTTCATTTCACACCATCCTTTTTATTGTCTTGCATAACGCACAAAAGTCATACCTATGATTTTTATGGATTAATCTCTTTTTCCAAACAATTTACGCATGTGCTTTATAAGCTTAACCGATAATTCCGGTTGCATATTTAAAATACCATGTGGCAATTTATCTTGCTTTAAATAATGACCCAAATGTCTATTGTAAATTTCAAGTTCTGATGGGTTAGATAATCGCCAATATAAATATTCTGGATCAAACAACCATTCGTTCGGAAACAGCCAGCATAAAGCGTACCAATTAAGATAACCTTGCTCAATTTCTACAAGTTCAATCATATTAAAATCATGCAGTGCCATATTATGGGCAGGACATTGACTAAATGTATATGGGCTACGCCCCCAAAATGCTGCCTCTATCGACACATTTGACATAACACTGGCAACTCGCTTGCATTTTAAAATAAATTCTATAGGGTTAGTAGACGAATCCCTATTTCTGATATATTTAGGGTATGTTGCACCTGCTAAATCTCCTGGATGTAATCTGGTAAGAACATTATCTTCACCAAAAGTTTTATTAGCAGTATAGAGCAGCTCCATATGGTTGTAGTAAGAAAAAGGCATGTATCGTAGATCTTCTGACCATCCTAAAGCACAACCCAAGTCATATTGTGGCTGATTATTGTACATATCAACATATTCTAATTTATCCGGACGCAAAAAAAGTGATAATATTTGCTTGTTTGTAAGCATCTTGTGCCTAGACAATTTTGCCTCTTGCTTGTATGTTTCATATCTTTTGTGCATTTCAGAAGCATTATCTTTTGAGTATAATGAATACTCTGACAGCATAACAGTATTTCTATATGCACTCTTACGAAAGCAACCCAATTCAAAATAGATGACTTTAATGTCATATTTTTCCGCAACATAAGCAAGACTAGGATAGCAAATAAGTGTCATAAAAGCTGTTATCTTTTTTCCGCTCTTGAGTATATCTGTAACAAGTCTTTCAAGAAGTTCTTCGAACAAAGTATCACGCTCAGATATCAAGTGAACAAAAGCATTATTTATTCCACCATGTTCTGCTGCAATGTGTGTGCAAAATTCTTCTGAAATAACATACTTCCATGCTTTAGCAATATCCTCATCACTAGGGATGACATAATTATCCTCAACTTTATGAATATTTGGATCATAGGCTCCTGCAACATTTCTAATTTTGCATAGTACAGAAGGTTTTTGGGTATAGCGTTCATTTGCAATAATCGGAAATCTATATTTATTGACCATATTCAAAAATTTATTAAAGTAGGTAATCAGCATATATGGATGATTTGTACTCATATCAAACACAAAAGGGACAATCATAACACACCGTTCCTTTTTGCAAGATTTTGTTGACGCCTTTTTGCTAATGGACCCCATATAAATTGTGGCACAAAACGCTTAACAAGTTTTTTGAACAACAATCGTGTTGAGACAGTCTCAAGGTAATTTTGTGCCGAGTTTGTCAAAGAACCTTGGAGTACTTGAGTTTCTGCATCAGGTAAGGTGGTATTCTCTAAGTTTTTTTCTAAAGCACTAATAAGACCATGATAACCAGAACCTTGTATTATATATTTTCTTATCAAAGGCACAATCCCACCATTACCAAACAACATAGTTTGATAATTTATAAGTTCACTTCGAGCCTGAGCATCTGAAATCATATAGGCTAAATAATACCCACTATCTTGAGCAACTAAACCATAGATACGTTCTATAGCATGAGAAAGCGTACCATCAACTTTATCTGATGTAGCCTCGGCAAAATCGTCATAGACAAATTTGTGCGAAAGCATTTTTTTTAATGCTACAGCACGAAACCAAAACATAGTACCATATGGAGCAGGCTCAGCTTTATCATTACTCAAGGGAACATCTAGCATAATTCTTTCAGCCACTTTTTTAATTCCTTCATAGTTTTTTCCCCATGTTCGCAACTCACAACCAATAAGCCCACTATGATATGGTGGTGGGTTAGTTGCTATTCCCAAGTATGGATTATCTTCAAATTTATTGATGATATTCATTACAGTGGTTTTTGTACCAAAAAGCACATTATAGCATCTTAGCTTAAACTGCACTCCCACCTCTTTATAGTGCATATGTGCCGATTTTTTATCATGAAAATAGCAGATATATTCATATTCGCCACTGGTAACAACATGAGCATAAGTCACAAGTAATGCCGGTACATCACGTCCCTGATTAGGTATTATTTGAACCCTATAGTTAAATCCCCGTTTGCTATATTCCTTATGTATTTCTGTCAATGTTTCCTCTGATGTGGTAGTCAGATAGAAATCTGTCCCTTCTGGGAAATTCTCTGAATAGCTGGCACATTCTTCAACTAAGTCAGCATAGTAAATGTGACAAATTACAGCAATTTTTTTATCATATGTATACTTGTGTTCCAAATGATTCCTTGGGATTATATATTCGAGCTGCAACCGCTCCTGTACGTTAGAGAGATGGTTATTATGCAAGATATCTTCCCAAATCATTCCCGAATCGTAATCAGTATGATGCTCTATATACTCTAAAGCTTCATAGGCTTCTTCGCCATAATTGATTGACAAAAAGTGAGGAGAAGTAAGAGCACCATTGATAGCTTTTTTTCGCAAAAGGGGAACTCTGTGCTCCTTTAGCAATTGATAAGGAGCGTGAAAGGTTATTCCTGTTATATATCTTTTTTTAGTAAACGCCTCGATATCATGCCAACTATCGTATTTAAAACCACAATTTCGAAAATAATATGTGAGCTGATATTCACCATAAATAACAGCTTCATTATAATTGGATAGGTTTCTCAAAGTGTCCCAATAACGTTTGAATTCATATGACTTTAGAAGCCTTGATTCAAAGCTAATAAATGAGCTAGAAAGAAACTCTTTTGCATGTCCTCCTGGATAAGAAATATCTCCACGAGCTATGTCTTTTTCATCTCCAGTATTAAGAAAAACTCCCCAAAAATCACAATCACGCTTATCCATTCCATCAAACATTTCATCAAATGGAAAAATCGGACCATAGCAAGTGTCATTACACAATAGATAGTTGTCATATTTCACTAAACTATCCCAGCCTATATACTCAAGAGCCGTCTTATGTGCCCAAAAATCAAAGCCCTCGTTTTCACGGACAATAACATCTTCAGTAAATTGTTCCAATATATCTCGTCCTTCGGCAGTCAACTCACCATTGCAGACTATAACCAGCCTGTCCACAAATTTTATCAGTTGTGAAAGATAATAGACTTTATGCCGTGCCACTTCCCCTTTGGGATCATAGAAACAATAAGTTGCAATACGCTTCATAAGTTAACAAATCTCCTCTTTGTAAATTCAGAAAATATAAAACCAGCCATCTTTCTTGGATCATTTTCCAAAACATCTAGCCAATAAACTAACTGTTATCTATATACCAACATTATATAAATTTTCTGACTACCACGTCAACAGTTCTTTGACTTTCTTGGCTTTTTCCCACAAATTTTTACATTTTTCCACGTAAATAAGCATTGAATATGGTAGTTCTCCAATCTTAAATTCTGGCAATCAATTCTTTATATAGTTCAACCAGTTTTTTACCTTCACTTTCCCAATTTAGTTCTTTGAGTACAGCATCTTTTCCATTTTGGCCCATTTCATGGGCTATATCAGGGTTATCTCTAAGGTATATTATTGCAGAACGTATTTCCTTTTCTTCACATGGATCAACTGTAACACCACACTTATATTTGTTTATTAGTTCTTGCCATACAGGAAAGTTTGAGCATATTATGGGCAAACCAACATACATATATTCAAAAAACTTGGTAAGTTCTTTTCTCTTATAATGTTCAGTAGTAGGAAAGATAGCTAATCCGGCAAGCCAATGCCCTTCTCTGTATCTTCTATCTATTTCTTCTCTGGGAATATATCTTCCTATACCTTCTATTTCAATGCAAGCCTTTTTATCTTCTGCTATAGAATAAATCTTATCTGCAACTTCCTCAGAACATAAGCCAACATAAGTCACCCGCATATTATCTATCAAAGAAGGGATTTTGGCATGAATAAAAGCTCCTCTATCTTCAGTAACTCCCCCTGTATAAATCAAAGAATTGCTCCCAATAGCAGCTTTCTTAATATCTTTTTCACCAGGTTCATTAATAATAGGATAATTTAAAACCCACGTTCCTTCCGCAAACCTCTCTTTGTAATATTTCTCAGCTAATACTATTTTGAAGTTTTTAGTAAAAAATGTTTCAATAAATCCAAATACAGCTGCAGCTATTGCTCGAACAACCGGATACTTTAAATATTTCTTCTGTCTGATACTCGTTATGTAATCCTCATGAACATCATAAATAACTATATTGTCTTTCTTTTTTAACAAAAGGCCAACAGGAATTAGCTCAGGATCATGTATATGATATATTTGTGCATTTAATCTCTTTGCCTGTTTATAGGTGTCCATTACTGTTTTTGTCATTCTTTGTAATCTATTTTTAGCTTTGGGTACAGTAATCAATTTTATTTGGGATTTTTCACTAACCTTTTCTATATCCTCATGATATGAAGCTATTAATGTCACATCAAAACCATTCTCAGCTAAAGTTTTACATTGCTTATGATAAATCCTTGTATCAAATGGCTGGTGGACTGTAGTTATATGAACAACTTTTTTATTATTGCTAGAGTTCATCAGGAAATTCCTCTCTATCCATAATATTACACACGCAAAAATTGTTTAACTCTTTTTATTAGATTCCAAATAGGTAACATATACTTCAACGTTCGACTTTGTAAAATAGCATTATACTGGCGTTCAATTTTAACTCGCTCTTGATTTATTGCATCAAGCTGGGACCCTGGCTCTATCAACATTGAAATAAAATTCTCTTTTCGCTCTCCCTCTGCTTTTATTAATTTACTGACATCATCCAAGTATTTTTTTTGCAAATCAATAAAATTAAGTGCCTCTATAGGTAACGGCTTCGGATATTTTAAACATTCTTTCATAACACGTTCAATATTATCCGAAATAGCTTCATGGCTATATTTTTCAAGAAAAATCGGTCTTTTTTTAAGTTGTTCAATATGCAACGAAGATGAATTTGATAAAACCTTATCAATATCTTTAGATATTGTTTCCAAGGAAGTAAGCATAATTAACCCTTGGCTGATCAATGATTCAATTGGTGGTGTTTTAGTAGCTAGTATCGGTATACCCATAGCTATAGCATCTATAGCTTTAGCCGGCAATTGATATTTGGAAACCTCACTTTCTATATCCTGAAGCAAACATACTGCATCTGCTATCACTATGTTTTTAGCAATGTCCTTGAATGGCTGATCAGGCAATAATATTAGCTGATCTCCGCCTATGGATTGCAATTGCTTTTTAAGCTTACTATCCGGAAAAGAACCCATAATACAAAGCTTATAAGATGGATTTTTGCATTCCTTAACTGCTTTTAAAAGTTCAGCAAGTCCTTTGTGTTCCCTAGGTGTTCCTAAAAAAATAACAATCTTATCTTCTAAAGAAATTCCCAGCTGTTTTCTTCTTTCTTCTTTACTATATAATTCCGGATCAAAGGTTTTTTCATCCCGTGCATGCGGAATAACTGTACCACCGTATTTATCTTGCAGGGAAACGTTTGATACTAAAATATGATCGGCATACGGAATAAGCGTTTCTGAGAAACGTGTCCACGTTTCACCATAAGGCACCCTTAGCTCGTCTAGAACATGACCTTTTTGTTCATTCATAAAGCTAATTTCATCATCATCAATATCTAGAATCAATGGTCTATTCTGAAAAGCTTTCATTAGCAACCCTAGCTGCAATGATGGTATACGAGGCTTGCAAACTAAAATAATATCTGCTTCTATATTAAGAGCTACTGATTCTAATGTTTCCGCAAATCCCGGAAAGTTATTACCCGGATAAGAATCAATAGATATTGGACCATTTTTAACCGGTTCCCATATTGCTCTGCCATATCGATCAAAAACAAAACCAATTAACTGTACTTTATAGCGAGATGATAAAGCCTCTGCCAACATATATGCTCGTCCAAGTGGATTATGCGAAACACTCCAAGATATGATTGCAATAGTTAATTTTTTGTTGTTATTAAAGTCTTGATTCTTTGCATTAACCATATATATCCTCCCGGAGTGCAATTTTAACCCTGATACTTATACTTCATTTTGATACCGTTTAATTCAGATTATCCTCTATAGCAAAAAACCTTAAAAATTTTTCTTAAACAGGTTTCTTTCAATCAATATTTAACCTTTTAGCCAATCTCTGTTGACGCCTTTTTGCAAACGGCTCCCAAATAAACCTTGGCACAAAGCATTTAATAATTTTTTTGAACAATTGCAAAATATTTGATAGTATGGTTTTTTGCAGATGCATTTCCAATGCACTAATAAAACCCTGATAACCTGAACCTTGTAAGACATACTTTCTTACTAAAGGCACAATACCTTTATTCCCGAACATCATAGTTTGATAATTCACAAGCTCACTACGTGCCTGAACATCTGAAATTATATATGCCAAATAATAGCTACTATCCTGAGCAGCTAAACCATAAATACGTTCTATGGCATGGGAAATCGTGCCATCAATTTTTTCTGGTGTGATATCGGCAAAGTCATTATAGGTAAACCCATGTGCTAGCATTTTTTTTAATGCCACAGCACGAAACCAAAACATAGCACCATATGGAGCAGGTTCAGCTTTATCATTGCTTAATGGAATATTCAATCCAATCTGCTCTGCCATTTCTTTTATTCCTTCAAAATTTCTTTTCCACGTTCGTAGTTCACAACCAAAAAGACCATTGTGATATGGTGGAGGGTTGGAGATTATTCCCAAGTGCGGATTGCCTTCAAATTTATTAATGATATTTTTAACAATATTTTTTGTGCCAAAAAGTGCATTATAGCACCGCAGTTTAAACTGTGCCCCAACCTCTTTATAGTGCATATGTGCAGATTTTTTATCATGAAAATAGCAGATATATTCATATTCACTACCGGTGACAATATGAGCATAAGTCACAAATAAAGAAGGAGCATCACGCCCTTGATTGGGTATTATTTGAACCTGATAGCTTAAACCTCTCGTACTATATTCCTGGTGGATTTTTGCCATGGTTTCCTCTGTTGTTGTAGTCAAATAGAAATCAGTGCCTTCAGGAAAATTCTCTGAGTAACCAGCACACTCTTCAACTAAGTCAGCATAATACATATGACAAATCACAGCAATTTTTTTATCATATGTATACTCAAGTTCCATATAATTTTCAGACACTATATATTCTAACTGCAAGCGTCCTTGTATATCGGATAAATGATTATTGCACAGAATATCATCCCATATCATGCCAGCATCATAGTCTGTGCACTGCTCTATATATTCTAAAGCTCTATAAGCTTCATTACCATAGCTAAAGTTCCATAGATTAGATAAAGGTATGCTTCCATCAACAGCTTTTTTCCATAAAAAAGGAACTCCATTATCCCTCAATAGTTTATATGGAATATGCTGAAATATTAATGGTATATTTCCATTTAATGCTTTAGCATTATACCAACTATCATATTTAAAACCACAGTCCCTGAAATAATCTGTAAAATAGTATTCTCCATAAACAAAAGTTTCTGTATAGCTGAATACATTTTTTAAAGTTCCCCAATATTCCTTAAATTCATCTGATTTTAGCAGTTGCGTATTAACATTGATAAATACGCCCCATAAATATTCTTTACTATAGCTATCAGAGAAAGAAAGTCCATTAGCTGATGTTACACCATTATCTTCGGGACAAAGCATAATCCCCCAAAAATCACATTCAAGCTTGTCCATTTTATCAAACACTTCTTCAAGCGAGAAAATCGGACCATAGCAAGTATCATTACACAGTAGGTAATTATCATATTCCTCCAAAGCATCCCAGCCTATGTACTCAATACCAGCTTTATGTGCCCAAAAGTCAAAACATGTATTTTCGCAAATAATAATATCTTCGGTAAATTGTTCCAATGTGCTGCGTCCTTCGGAAGTCAATTCAACATTGCAAACTATAACCAGCCTGTCCACAAACTTTACCAACTGTGACAGATAATAGACTTTATACTGTGCCACTTCTCCTTTGGGGTCATAGAAACAATAAGTTGCAACACGCTTCTTCATAAGTTAGTAAACTCTCCTCTGTAAAATATTACATACACGTAGAAATTTTAGATCATTTGAATTTTTTTGATTCCCAAAACAATTTTATTAGCTTAACAGGAAGTTTTAGTACCTGAATAGGAGACTTGGTTGCTTCTATAAATGCCTCTCCGATTCTATAACGGATAGAACTTTCGATTTTATTTATTGTATTACTAAGCTCTTCTATTTCCCGATTTCTATCGTGGATAGAATTTTCAATTCTTTTTATTATATTACTAAGTTCTAATTGTGCATTTTTTTGTATGTTTGCTTCGGTTTGATATTTTGAAATTTCCTGGTCAAATGTCTTTTTTTGTTCATCAAGTTTTTCTTGATACTTTAACAACTCGCTTTCAAATTGTGTCTTTTGCTCTTCAATTTGTGCTTTTTGCTCTTCAATTTCATTTTGATTGACTTCAATTTTCAACTTACTTTCATTATACAGCAACCCAAGATTGCTTCTGGTAACTAGTTCTTCAATACGCCCTAATTCTAATTTTTCCAGATATTTTTGTAAGGTTTCTGATGTTTTTAAGGTTTCTATAAAGCTAATGATCTCTTTTTTATTTAAGATCATTTCTTCTGAAAAAACTAATCCAAGACCAAAAAAACCACTAATTTTAACCATTTCAAGTTGATGTATAGATTCTTTCATAAAATCTTCAGCAGCAGTCAGTACCCCATTTTGAAAGTTATTTTCATAAACGGCATTAAACAAGTGGGGATTTAATCCTCCATCATCCTTTAGCTCACTTATCCCTGGTTTCATACCTTTTTTTTGAAAGGGCTTACGGAATGCATCCGGTATATTATCAGGGCTATAGTAGAGATCTCTACGTCCATAAGGCCAGTCTATATCATGAAGTATAATAAAAGGAAATGGTATCTCTAGCTCCTGGCATCTTTTCTCAATTAATTTCAACTCATTATAAACGGTATACCAATTATGATCACCATCAATTAAAACTAAATCAAAGCTATTAAGTTGATGTATGACATTTAAACTTAATGCTTTATAAAATATAAACCTATCGTTATTGTCCTGTTTTAGTTGCTCTACATCAAATTGAGGTTTGGGATCAATTGAATAAAGAGTTGCCTCATTTTCTTTACAGTATTTAAGTAAATTTACTGTATTCTTCCCGGTTTCAGCTCCAATTTCAACAATATGTTTAGGTTTAAGTTTTGTTATTAGTGGCTCTATAATAGTATCCCAAAATACATTCATAAAAGCTTTCTCCTTTCATTTACTGCTTCCAAGTCAGCAAGTACCATTGCTAAAGCATCTTCCCACTGCGGTAATTGAACACCAAATACTCTATTAATCTTGTTATTATCTAAAACTGAGTATTTTGGTCTTTTTGCCGGTGTAGGATAATCGTCTGTTGGTATAGGTTGCACTCTTTGGCAAATGTGTTCACCTTTATTAGCATCTAGCCGTCTTATAGCTTCCACAAAACCATACCAGCTTGTTTTATCGGAACTAGTTAGATGGTATATTCCTGAATGTTCTGCCATAAAAGTATATATATCTCTTACACCTTGTGCCACTATTAAAGCAGTTGCTTCTGCAATAAGCCTGCTCCATGTAGGGGAGCCGATCTGATCATTTACTACATTAATTTCCTTACGCTCACCCAGTAATTTCATCATTGTTTTAAGAAAGTTTTTACCTCTTAATCCATAGACCCAACTGGTTCTCAATATTAAATGGGGACAACCACTTTTTTCTATTGCTTCTTCTCCGGCAAGTTTTGTTTTACCATAAATATTAATGGGATTAGGCTTATCATCTTCTATATAAGGATTTTTATTACTGCCATCAAATACATAATCAGTAGAATAATGAATAATCCCTGCTCCTAGCTTTTTTGCTTCCTCAGCTAAAATTCCGGGGGCTATTCCATTAATGGACATTGCAAGGTTCGGCTCTTCCTCTGCCTTATCAACAGCAGTATAAGCTGCTGCATTAACAATAAGTTTAGGCTGTATCTGCCTAATGCCAGTACGAATTGCTTTTTCATCTGTAAGATCCATTTCTTCCATATCCCAAGATGTGATATTCCCTAATACAGCCATGGTACGCTGCAGTTCCCAACCTACTTGTCCATTTTTGCCTAATATCAATATCTTCATAAATTAGTCCTCCATTTTAAATGGACTATTTATTTCATCTTCATGACGTATCTCATCAATTTCTTCCTTTTTTTTCCACCCCATGAAAAGCTTATCGGGATAGTTAATTACCATACCTCTTTTTGTTTTGGATATATTCATATATCCATGTATGATACCGGGAGGTATTATAACTGTAATGGGATTATCTTCTCCACCATAAAACACCATAAATTGCCCATAAGTATCACTGTTACTTCGATTATCCCATAATTTTACTTTAAAATTACCGGGTCCTAAAAATGAAAAAATATCGGTCTGCTCTCTATGTTCATGAGGTCCCCTGCTTATTCCAGGCTCAGTATAGGAAATATAACTCATAGCAGGTAGTATATTTTCTGGTAATTCATCAGCCCTTACTGTCTCTGTCAAAAATCCTCTTTCATCAATATATTTAACTAACTTTTGCACTACAACACCTTGAATCTGTCCTTTTTTCCAAAGAGTCATTTAAATTCACCCGATCCTATGGATTAAATTTTTAAACAAACTAACCAAATAATCTTTATAATAGCAGTTACACATGTTATCAATGATTGATCCCAACTGTTCTTTATCAATAAAGCCCATCCTATAAGCTATCTCTTCTATACATGCAATTTTTAACCCCTGTCTTTTTTCTATGGCTGCAATAAAATTGGCAGCATCAAGGAGACTTTCAGGGGTTCCTGTATCAAGCCAAGCAGTACCTCTTCCTAATAGTTCAACTTTAAGACTACCTCTTTTCAAGTATTCCATATTAACAGCAGTTATCTCAAGCTCACCTCTGGCTGAAGGCTTTATGTTTTTAGAAATTTCTACTACTTGATTATCGTAAAAGTACAACCCGGGTACTGCATAGCTAGATTTTGGATTTTTAGGTTTTTCTTCGATACTAAGCACATTACCTGCTTCATCAAAATCCACGACCCCGTACCTTTCCGGATCTTTTACCCAATAGCCAAAAACAATAGCTCCATTATTTAGATCTCCTGCTTTCCTTAATATATCGGTTAATCCATGACCATAGAAAAGATTATCTCCTAAAATAAGGCACACATTATCATCTTGGATAAAATCTTCTCCGATAATAAATGCTTGTGCTATTCCTTCCGGTTTCTCTTGAACTTTATAGGAAAATTTCATTCCTAATGCACTGCCGTCTCCCAATACTTCTTTGTATTTTGGTATGTCTTCCGGAGTTGATATTATTAAGACATCTTTTATTCCTGCAAGCATTAAAGTTGATAGCGGGTAATATATCATCGGCTTGTCGTATATAGGCAATAATTGTTTGGTAATTGCAATGGTGCAGGGATTTAACCTTGAACCCGCCCCTCCTGCTAAAATAATCCCTTTCATTTCTTATCTCCCCTTCTTTACTTAGTATTGTGACGTTTGACTATCTTTCCCCATAGTTTTGGTCCATCCATTTTTTATACTCGCCAGTTTTTATACTTTCTGTCCATTCACTATTATCTAAGTACCATCTCACAGTTTTATCTAATCCCGTTTCAAAGGTTTCTTTTGGATACCAGTTTAGCTCTTTTTGAATTTTAGTTGAATCTATAGCATACCTAAGATCATGTCCCGGCCTATCTTTAACATAAGTAATCAACTTTTTAAATTCATCCGGTTGTTTACCTAGCTTTTCTGCTAATACCTCACATATCTTGTGTACTATGTCAATGTTTGTCCATTCATTATTTCCACCAATATTGTAAGTCTCTCCCAGCTTACCCTTTTGTATTACTGTCCATATAGCTTCACAATGATCAGTAACATAAAGCCAATCTCTAACATTTTCACCTTTTCCGTAAATAGGAAGGGGTTTCCCTTCTAAAGCATTCAAGATCATTACCGGTATTAACTTTTCCGGAAATTGATATGGACCATAATTGTTAGAGCAATTAGTTATTTTCACAGGTAACCCATAGGTACGAAAATATGCCCTAACTAAGTGATCGCTAGATGCTTTTGAGGCCGAGTATGGACTGCTGGGATCATAACTTGTTTCTTCTGTAAACAAGCCTGTCTCACCTAAAGAGCCATATACTTCATCTGTACTAACATGATGAAACAATTTATTATCAAAATTAGTCCAATATTTGCGGCAAACCTCTAAAAGATTAAAAGTTCCTATAATATTTGTATTAATAAACTCTGCCGGCCCTAAAATACTACGATCCACATGACTTTCTGCTGCAAAGTGTATTACTATATCCGGTGCATGATTTTTGAAAACTTCCTCTATTTGCTTATAATCTGCTACATCTGCCTGCACGAAAGTATAGTTTGGATATTCCTCTATACCTCTTAAATTTACTAGATTAGCTGCATATGTCAACTTATCTAGATTAATAAAATGATACTCTTGATGACGTGGAACTAATAAATTTAGAAAGTTCGAGCCGATAAACCCTGCACCACCAGTTACTAAAATATTCATAAATCCACCCCTAGTCTTTTAGTTTTGTTATCTGCATATCAAGCAAATATGAATCTTATTTTACTCTTTGCCTATATTTTTCAACTGCCTCTTTAGGCTCTCCATCAAATATAAGTTCTCCTTTGTTAATCCAAAGAGCTCTTGTACACACTTTTTCAACAAAATCCATACTATGTGTAACCACTATCACCGCTTTAGATGTAGTAAGCATTTCCTGCATTCTCTCAGTAGCTTTTTCATAAAATGATATGTCCCCCACTGATAGTGCTTCATCTATGATAAAAATATCAGGTTCTATCATAGATGCTATACTAAAGCCGAGCCTGGAGCTCATCCCAGTGGAATAGTTTTTCACTGGTTTGTGTATATGGTCTTGTAGCTCAGCAAAGTCAACAATGTCATCATATGTTTGTTGGATTCTTTCTTTTGGTAGACCCAACATAAGACCATTTAAGTATATATTATCTGCTCCTGACAAGTGGCCATTAAAACCCGTACCAAAGCTTAAAAGGGCTGCTACATCACCATTTATCTCAACTTTACCCTCATCAGGCTTGAAGATTTTAGATAAAATCTTACACAAAGTAGATTTACCTGCACCATTATGCCCTATTATACCAATTATTTCCCCTTTTTTCACGGTAAAATTGATATCTTTTAGAGCCCAAAATTTTTTGTTTTTTAGATTATACTTTAGTCCGAGGTTTTTTGCTTCTATAACTATTTCATCGCCAATATTCTCTTCCGTTTTTTTAAGATTGGCAATAACTTTTGTTGCTTTTCTGGGAGGTGCATTTGCTAAAACTAAAGCTTTGTACTGTTCACAAATACTCTTAGGCTCTCCAATGGCTTTTACTTCACCGCTATCAACCCAAATGGCTTTAGTACAGTTTTTTTCAATAAAACCTAGATCATGCGAAACAATCAAAACCATCCTGGCAGTTTTTACAATCTCTTTCATCTTGATTGCTGCTTTCTCTTGAAAACCCATATCTCCTGTGTTGAGAGCTTCGTCTAAAACCAGTATCTCCGGCTTGAGCATAGCCGCAATGCTAAAACCCAGCCTGGATTTCATTCCACTGGAATAGTATTTCATGGGCTGGTCAATAAAATCTCCTAATCCGGAAAAATCGGCAATTTCATTGTAAAGTACATCTATCTGTCTACTACTAAATCCCAGCATCATGCCATTCAAATAGGTATTTTCTTTACCTGAAAGTTCTTGGTTAAAGCCTGTCCCCAAAGAAAGCAAAGCTGAAACTTCTCCTCTTACTTGCATTTCTCCCCTATCTGGTCTTAGTAGCTTGGAGATCACTTTGCATAAAGTAGATTTTCCTGCACCATTTGAACCAAGTATACCAATGATGTCGCCTTTAAAACCTTCAAAAGAGATGCTTTTTAAAGCCCAAAAATCATTTTCTTTGTTCTCCTTTTCTTTTTTATGCAAAAGAAAGTTAAGAACAGCACCTTTAATATCTTCTCGTCTTTTATTTAAGTCGAATTTTACTCCAACATTTTTTGCATCAATTATTGGTTGTGTATATTCTGCTTCTGACATAAAAGCACCTCTTTATAGGACTTTGATAATTTTATGCTCATTTTGGCTATAGTGATATATTGCTATGGCAATAATGACTATAGATAATATTCCCATTATAAAAAGTTTATTGAACTCCGGGTCGGAGCCGTACATTAATACGTTACGATAACTATCTAATAAAGCTGCAACAGGGTTAGCATCTACAATCCATTGATAATCATCTGGAATTCTTCCTCTTTCCCAGATTACAGGGGAAGCAAAAAACCATACTCGCATGAAATGGCTCAACAAATTCTCAATATCTCTAATAAATACACTAATATAAGCTACTATCAGAGATATGGCTATTAAAAACAGTTGCTGTACCAGCATAATAAATGGTAACCAGGCAATCTCTATACCCGGAACTATTCTAAAGGCAGCTAAAAATACTGCTATTACAACAAGCCCAAAAGAAAAGTTAATTAATTGAGTCATACTGGCACCCAAAGGGAAAATCATTTTGGGCAGATAGACCTGAGATATAATACCAGCCTGGCCCGTAATAGACCTTGATGAACTTATAATAGTAGATTCAAACCACCTCCAAGCAATCATACCTATGACCAAATATACTCCAAAGTTTTCTCCACCCATACCAAATATTACTACTACCACAAAATAATATACAGCTGCTCCTAACATGGGATCCAACAGCCACCAAAAATAGCCTAAAAAGGTATTGCGATGCTGGGCTTTTAATCCTGATGTAACAAGATATATTAATAGGTCTTTTCGTTTTATTAACTCTTTTATGTATTCTCTCATAAAGTTTTACTTTGCTCCTTTTTGTCGGCCCATACAATTATTACTGTATCCATGTTAAAGTTCTTTTCATATGCCTGAAATTCTTCTTTTGTAAATACCAGATAGCGGATTTTTCTATCTATCAGTTTTTCAACTTTTTCTGTAAGCTTTTGCAAATAATTTTTATCAATATCGCCTATTATATATAAATCAATAATCCCCGAATCTAATCCCCTGGCATAGTCTCCTGCTATAAAGGCCAGTTCTACATTACCCAGTTTACTCAGTATCTGATCTGCAAGCTTGTCCAAACCTAGATACTTTTTAACTATGCTATGTAGTTCGGTATATAGTGGATGCTCTGTATTAGCCTTATACTGCTTGGTTCTTCCTTTAGCTTCTGCCTCAAGAAGTCCTGCTTCAGACAGGCGATTCAGCTCTACTCGTACTGCATTGGTAGATTCATCAAACTCTTGAGCCAGGCCCCTTAGATGGGCTGTATTTTCCGAATTCAAGAAGAATTTTAATAGCAATTTTAATCTTGTTTTTGAAGTAATTAAACTCTCAAGCAAATACTACACACTCCATCCATAAAAACCTTAATGGACATAAAAAATCCCCATATATGAGTATTATTTTTACTCATAATACAGAGAATGTCAATAGTAAATTTTAGTATAAAGTATCAGCTTATTTTTCAGTTATTTAATCAATCAAAAATTAGATTATAGATCAATCTATGATTTTTTATAAATTACAACTCCTAATGTGTCAATATGTATCTTTAGTTCCATATTAGAGATTTCATTATAGTTACTAATATCAAAGAAGTATGGTAATGGATAAGTTTCGTTCAGATATTCATTTAGTTGTGTTACGGTGTTTTTAGAAATTTTTTCACCCATCAAAACAATATCTACATCAGAGCCTTTTTTATAGTTTCCCAAAATTAATATATTTCTCTAGCAGTTTATAGGACTTTTCAAAGTTTTGAAACCTTTGTTTCCATCTTATATCCTTTAAGTTATTCAAATCATCATCACCTCAGAATCATTCTATCATGCTTAAGGCAACAAATCAATTATAAGACAGGTAATGCGAAATGTTAAACATAAAAGAAAAAACCTTAAGAGGTTGCCCTCTTAAGGTTTTTTGATATACTATACTATCTTAAACGTGTTGGCCATGTATTTCTATCTCTTGGAAGTACAATTGCTGCGCTTATTGTATCTCCGTAAGGACCAATGAATATAATGTAGTCATTATATCTTAAACTAGCATTACCACCAACATTAAAGGTATTATTAGTAGTAGTAACACCTCTTACAGCTGCATTACGCTCTATAGCAAGTGTACGTGTATCACTTGCATTTGCTAAGTTTACTACATCTGCAATAGTACCGCCACCACGAATTTCTGTTATTCTAAACACATCGCCATATACTGCACTTCTTACATTACCTAGATCATAGCTCTGTAAAGTAAGTCCGCCCCAGTAACGACCGTTAGCAAAAGCAATTCCTTCATTGCGTGGTACTACTCTTACTTCATTATCACTGCTAAGTCTAAATTCAATTACTGAGTTTCTTGGTACAGCATTTACTCCACTTTGGCCGGATACCAAATACGTACTTGAACCTTCACCAGCTACATCTATCGGCATTCTCCATAATCCACCACTTAGAGTAGCAGCACCATGAACTATACCAAATTGATTATCATCACCTACAAGGCTATCAAAATATGCAGTGAATACAACAAATGCAGCTTCTCCATCTCTATTCTGTGGTATGAAAACAAGCGCAAGTGTATTAGGATCAGGATTTAAACCTGAAATGCTATTCCAGCTCATAACTTCCAAGTCATCAATATCTCTAGTTCCAGCTGGAACTCCCATGATAACTGTTCTGTTAGTGATAAAGTATGTTCCAGGATTAGCACCACCTGTTAAAACAAGGCTACCATTACCAGCTTCTCTAATTTGACTTACTGTAGAGCTAACTGGATTAGTTGCTGGAGCACTATTAGTACCTAAATGTCTTATCTCACTAATTTCACCATGTCTGTTTACTCTAAACTCAACAAACAGGAACATTTCAGTAGCATCAACTTGATTAAAATGTGCAAAGTATCTTTGTGCACTATTAAGTGCAGTAGCAACAGGTGCACCAGGCATTGCTACGAAAGTAGCTGATCTGTTGAAATTGTAAGTTACAATGTTGTTATCTTGTGTAAAGATATCAACTGATCTACTACCACCTGAACTAACTACGATACCATACTGAAGTCCACTAGTTCCTGCAGCAACACCTACGATATGACGAGCTTCGCCAATCAGGTCTCTTGCTACAACAACTTCTTCTCCATCTAAATTCTCTACTACATCACTAAGACCAGCTCTGTAGTATCTTTCTATATCTTCGTTATTAGTGTCAGAAACTGTTGTAACGTCTCTGTTAACATTGATGTTTACTCCACCTACAGTTACACGGCTTCTGTTAGCAGAAGTTAACGTACCTTCTTGCGTATTGTTAACTGTAACTAAGAATAAATCATTATCGTCACTTACCCAAGCGTAGATAACACTTTCTAAATCGATTACATCTGCATCAGTCGTTTTTAAATGACGATCTAATACGATAGTTTCTCTAAATCCGTTTAAGTTAAGTGTTCTCTCATTACCTTCATCAACAAAAAACTCTACTCTGTTGTTGTTAACACCTGTTACAACACCAGCAAAATCTTGAGGAGCTTCAAATATCCAACCAAATTCAATTGCTCCTCTGTCTAAAACAAATCTTCCATAAGAACCTTCTGGAATTGCTCTACCTACAGTACTGCCATCTCTAATAGTAACTTCACCATCTGCATTGAAAATAGCAAATCTAGCATTAGAAGCTATATTAACACTAGCATCTCTAGCTCTTAAGTCAATGCTACCAGCATTATGTGCTACATCACTATCAACTATGTCAATAAGAATGTCTCTATCAGCAGTTCTGATATTTACAAAGTATACATTACTATCATTATGGAAAAGCTCTACTTGTAGTCCAAGCAGTTCATTAATATCTAGCTCTGGACCAGTTAATGTAAATACATTCTCATCACTTCTTTGTACTCTTTCACGATCAATTGTTGTGTAATAAGTAGTTCTTAGTACAATTTCATTAGCTCTTAGGCTTGTATCAGTATGAGTGTTATCAATTACTATACCTCTCACACTTTCACGTGCTCTAAGCATCCACTGAAGTAATGTAAATGTATGACCTTCTAATGTAGTGTCCTCTTGGAATACAAGTTGCTCAGGATTCCAACGAACTACATAGTTATCAAAAGCTCTGTTTAACATAGCAAATACATTACCACGAACTGCGTTAGCATTAGCATTTGTGAAAAGACCTGCAGTAATGCTTAAGTCAGCAGCTGTAACTAAGTAATTGTGTGGCCATACACCTGGTAGGTTATCGTTGTAACCAAGTGTTCTTAAAACCATTGTAACTGCTTCTGCATAACTAATGTTAGCATTTGGACGGAAAGTTCCATCTGGATATCCTAAGATAATGCCTTGAGCACTAGCTACGTTTATCCAACCAGTAAACCAAAGTCCAGCTCCAACATCGCTAAAGTTAGTTTGGCTTCCTTGCAGCACTTCAGCTGCATCTCCTAAACCTCTAGCTAAAACAACAATTCTTGCAAATTCTGCACGAGTAATGTCTCTTTCAAGACCTAATGAACCATCTGGAAATCCTTCAATAACGCCAAAGCTCAATAATCTTTGAGCAGCATCTTCTCTTTCGTCAGCTACTGCAAAGCCTGAGAAAGCGAATAGAAGGACAGCGATAGTTAAAATAACTACTAATGACCTTTTCATATCTTACTTTTCCCCCTTTTGTGTTTTCAAAGAACCATATTTTTGTAATCCGGTTTTTCCACTTTTGCAATAAGACAAGTTATTGAAAAGATTAAATCATTTTCAATGTTTCTCTAAAAGTGAAACATCACTCCTTTCAATATTAGTTATTGTTACGTTCGCATATTAACCTAAAGGGTATATAGCATAACCAGAGATCGGAAACCGAAAAATATGCTGCCTCTCTCTGAGTGCTAACTTATGTAACTTGCTTTATATTATTTAATACGCAAGCTGGATGTATTATCCCTTCAAAAATTTTTATGTTTTTTTCATTTGTATGTAAGTTATTTTTTAGAGAAAAATCATCCAACCTATCATATTAGACACAAATATAAGTATTCCTGCTTTATTTTAAAAATAATTCAATTTTGCTTTCTACCTTTAAGTTTCACTAATAGGGTGAATTTGGGCAATGCTGCCATGCGGCCTATCCTATGGGGTTCTTTTATAAGGCGGTAAAGCCACTCCAACCCTGCCTTTTGTAAATATTCAGGAGCTCTTTTGAACTTGCCTGCTATGACATCAAAGCTGCCTCCCACTCCTATACATACAGGAACTTGTATAGCTTTTTGATGATCTTTTATCCAAAATTCCTGTCCGGGTGCTCCCAATGCCACTAGAAGAATATCCGGTTTTTTTTCCTTTATGTCTTCCAACAGATTTTGTTTTTCGGTTTCAGATATGTAACCATGACTTATGCCTACTATTTTTAATCCTTTATGCTTTTTTTGCAGGTTCTGAGCCGCAGTCTCAGCTACTGAAGGAGCACCTCCATAAAAATAGAAAGTCCAGCCTTTTTTTGATGCAAGCTCCATCAGCTTTAGAGTAAGATCTATACCTGTCACTCTTTCCGGCACCGGGGCATTTAGGTATTTGGAAGCCCAAACCACTCCTGAACCATCTGGGGTAACTAAATCTGCTTCATTGATAATTTCCTTTAACCTGGGGTCACTTTGTGCTTTATAGATTATTTCGGCATTTAAAGTGATTATATGATTCGGTTTTCCTGATTGGACGAATCCTTCAATTTTTTGCAAAGTTTCATCCATACCAAGTCTATCCACGTTACATCCCAAAATATCTACTTTCACTCATACAACCCCTTCTTATAAAGCAATTAACAGTTAAAAGTTTAAAAGATAGATCCTTCGTTATACTCAGTCTGACGAATCGTTAGTTTCTTCAGGTTCATCGTATTCTTCTTCATCATCTTCTTGAGGAAAAATATCGTCCAAATCTCGAGTACTGGATATCCAGAAGCTAACCCCACCTATGTATCTTGGCTCACCCGGGAGCATTTCCATATATATTCTTTCAGTTTCTAAGTCCCTCATAGCCATACCCATGGAAATCATTTCTGTAATACTCAGATTGGTTTCCACGTTGTTATTTATTTCTCTAACCAGCTCCGGAATCCTGAGAACATTTCTCAGTTCAAGCTTTTGCTCAATAAACTCCATTATAAACCGCTGCTGACGCTCAACTCTGCCTACATCTCCGGTAGCACCACGAAAACGGACATATTGAAGGGCTCTATTGCCATCCAGCATCTGCATACCGGGTCTTAAGTCTATGCCTTCTGCAGGATAAAACATCCTTCTTTCAACATAGTATTCCATGCCACCCAGTATATCCACAACTTCTATAAAGCTGTTAAAATCTAGACTGATGTATTTCTCTACTTCTATATCAAAAAAATCATTTACTGTTTCCAGAAGGAGTGCTACACCCCCGTGGGCATAAGCATGGTTGATTTTATCATATCCACGCCTAGGAAGCTGCATACGTGTATCTCTGGGAATTGATACAACCTTTAGTTCCGGATTGGTGGTATTTATAATCGCAAGCATAACTGTATCAGCTCTGCCTCTTCCCCCTCCGTGGTTTTCATCTATACCCATGATTAAAATTTTCTCTATATTATCTTCTCCATTTAATACTCCGGCTATTGTAATACCATTATTAGCAATACCAAGCCAACTGGCAGCAAATAAATATCCACTAAAAGCAAGGACAAAAACAGTAAAAACCACAACAGATGCAACAAACAGCTTATTCTTCTTATTTGCTTCCGGTGCAGATGCCAGCTCTTCATGAACTTCTGTATCCAGAATATTATCACTTACAATATTATCCGGCACTGTTTCGTCAAAATGTTCTTCATGAACATCTGCATCTATATTATCGTCACTGGCTTCAAAATCCGAGATGCTCTGAAAACTATCTTCATGTTCATCTGTGCTCATGTTATCGTCATTGCCATAGATTTTAATATCTTCTTCGTGTTCTTTTTCATGTTTAATTGGATTCCCATCTTCATCTATCTCTTGCCAAAAGAAATCCCTGACTTTATCAAAAAAGCTTCTTTTTTTTCTCAAAGGCACTCACCTTCCCTTTCAGAAGTCGGAGGTCAAAAATCAGAAGTCAGAAAGAGCTTTTGATTTGAAAACTTATGTTTTCAAATAGCAAATTCATCTTGCTACTCGAACCCCACAAGTACTATTAGACGTAAAATCTTAAAAATAGTTCGGCAGGCGTACATATTATGTCTCAACGGGAGATTGATAATCTCCCCCTGCAAGATCAATGCTAGGGTAAAATAGTCACCTGTCGTGTAATTGGATTCCAGTTAACCCTGGCTCCCAGTTGTTCACTTACCATTCTCACAGGAACAAAGGTTACACCATCAACAAGACTGGCCGATGCATCCACCACCCGTGGTTGGCTATTGACCATTATTGTTGTTGAGCCAATAGGAATTGCAATCCTTGTATTGCCAATCACATAGGCTACTGTCCTTGTAGCAGGGTCCCAGTCCACCTCTGCACCCAAAGCTTCTCCTATAAATCTGAAAGGAACCATAGTTCTTCCATCTACTATAAAGGGTGCTACATCTAAAGTATGTGCTGCTACACCTATATAAGCTGTTCTGTTATCTATAGTCAACCTGACTGAGGGACCAAGATTTTCCGATAAGTTATTGATTTTTTCCTCCAGCTGAGCAACTTGATTGGTAAGGTTTTGGACAGCACTTTCCAATGGTGCCATCCTTTCATTAATATATCTATCTACATAGGATCTTGTAACCAGAGGATCTTCTTGGCTGCCGGGCTGTGCATTAGGTGAGCCCACAGCAGTTCCCATAAATGATGTTAATAAAATAATAGCCATGTAAAATGAAAGTGATATTATCAGCATAGTTTTTTTGTACATTTTATCACCTGGCTTTCATAAGTAGTTAACTTGTATTCTTTAAATTTAGGACAAAAATATTTAACATTATCTTTTATCCCAGACTAATATTAATTATTCGACACCGCTTTGCTTCTACCTGCTTATATATACGAATTATGAGCTCAATTCCATGGTAAGATATCTCAAATTTTATTTTAAAAAAGTATTTATTTTCAAAAAATTTCATGTTATAATAATATCAAATAGTAATGATTTGTTTTTGTAATACAAATTATGAATCATTCCGATATCTTGGAATGATTTAAATATTGCACATAGTAATAGGGGCTTTGCCATTATTTTGTTGTAGGGGGATAACGTCATGAGTAAAAAGCCAAATTATCTCGAATTTAAAAAAAATACTCTCTTGAGAGATTACAGAAATGCCAAGAATAATGACAAGGTAAAACTTTTAGTTGAAATCATGGATCTGGAGGAAGAGATTACATCTTCAAACAACCGTTCAACAAAAAAAATGGCACTTTAAAGTACTCTTATCTATTTCGTCCATATTGGCATTTCCGACTATATGAAAATGGAAGTCGGAAGCCAGCAACTACAAAAGCCAACTATCCACTTTTTGGAGTGATAGTCGGCTTTTATTTTATGGGACCAAACCTTTTGAAACCATACCTGTATCTTTTAATACATCAAGCATTTGCAAAGCTTTACCTGTACCTATAGCTACACACGATATAGGTTCATCTGCCAGGTGAACAGGTAATCCGGTTTCTTCTTGGATTAGCTCGTCCAGACCATGGAGCATGGCTCCGCCTCCGGTCATTACTATACCTTTATTGATGATATCGGATGCAAGCTCCGGAGGTGTTTTTTCAAGTACTTCTTTGACACCTGCAACTATTGCCTCTACCGGCTCCAGTATTGCCTGATGAATTTGCCTGCCTGAAATAGCAACTGTTTTTGGCAATCCGGATACCAAGTCTCTCCCTCGCACATCCATGGTAGCATCTACTCTAGAACCTTTAATATAAGCTGTACCAATATGTATCTTAAGCTCCTCGGCACTTCTTTCACCTATCATCAAGTTAAATTCTCTACGTACATAACGCACTATTGCTTCATCAAATTTGTCGCCGCCAACACGTAGTGATTTGGAGCAAACTATACCACCCAGGGATAATACAGCAACATCTGTAGTACCTCCGCCAATATCAAGCACCATAGTTCCATTGGCATCAGAGATATCCAGCCCCGCTCCCAAGGCAGCAGCCATAGGTTCTTCAATTAAATAAGCCTGTCTTGCACCGGCTTGCATAGCTGCTTCTCTAACAGCTCTTTCTTCTACACCAGTCACTCCGGATGGTATACAAACCATCACTCGAGGTTTGAAGAAAAAATTCTTACCACAGGCTTTTTCTATAAAATACCTGAGCATCCGCTCTGTGGAATCATAATCAGCTATAACACCTTCTCTTAAAGGTCTGATAGCTACAATATTACCAGGGGTTCTACCAAGCATCTTGCGTGCAGCTTCTCCTACTGCAAATATTTGCCCCGTTTTTTTGTCAATAGCTACAACTGATGGTTCATTCAAAACTATCCCTTTACCCTTTACAAATACTAAAACTGTTGCTGTTCCTAAATCAACGCCAATATCTGTACTCCAACCAAACCAACCAAACATATATATCTCCCTTCTGCGAGCTTGTCCATTATTATAGGTATTAATCCTAAATAAGTTCACAATTCTCCAAAAAAAAATAAAATCCTTTAAAATTTTAATTTAAGAGACATTATTTTGCTTATATTTTTTCCTTGTAGCTTCTCCGCCTCTAATATGCCTTTCTGCTTTGTTGTTTTCTAAAATTTTCTTTACCTCCAGGAATAGTTCTTCGTTAATCCTAGGCAATCTCTCTGTGACATCCTTGTGAACTGTACTTTTACTTACCCCAAAAGCATTGGCTGTAGAACGTACTGTTGTGCCTTCTTTGATTATATATCTAGCAATATCTAGCACTCGCTGACGAATGTAATCTTGCATCCAAAGGGCCTCCCTTTTGGTTATTTTTCTTTTAAATCTATATGAGGCTTTGGTCGCAAAAAGAACATTCAACAATATTAAAGTTTTTAACTGTTTTTGGTATATTTACAGACAAGAAAAACTGCTCACCAATTAATGGTAAGCAGCTTAAGATAAAACAAAAGAACGATTTCATTATTCATTGCCAAGTGCTCTATTTAATTGTTCATTGCTACATGTTTTTGGGGATCTTCATTATTGCCTCTATATGTAATTCCAAAATGCAAATAAATATTAGCTTCTGTAACTCTACCGATTTCTTGCCCCTGCCTCACGTTATCTCCATGTGCAACAAATATTTCTGTAAGATGTCTATAGTGGGTCTGTAAATGGGATTCATGCTCTATGGTAATACTATAACCTGCAATTTCAGTATAAAGTACTTCTAGCACCTTACCATCTGCTACAGCTACAATAGGAGCTCCTTGGGAAACTTCTATATCTACGCCATCATGAAATCTGTAGTCCCTAAATGTTCTACTGTAGTTAAAACCAAACTCTCTGATGATGCTGCCCTGGGCAGGGATGGCTAAATTTACTTCATTTCTATTATCACCTGCTAAATCAGTTACTAAAATATCTCTATAAAAACTAGTGTCTATTTCAAAGTTGATCTGGTCCTCATCCTGATTGTTACCGGGATAAGATGGTGAGTTAAAAACTTCCGGATTTTCCGGTATTACTGATGGTATGGTAGGAGGAAACTCTTCTTGTACAGTAGTATTTATAATTCCGGAATAATATACAGCTGAACCTATAGCCATTACTGCAACTATTGCAACAATAAGCAGAGAGAATGCCTTCGGCATTTTTCCCACTCTAGTTTTTAAGTGTTCGGCCATTTCTCCTGCTCTCTTTGCAGTTAGTAAGGCTGTTTCTTTAAATGTCTCTAAATATTGCTTTGTTTTTTTTGTTATTTCATTTAAGCCTAGCTTTTTATATAATCTCATTAAAACATCACCTCACGCCTATTGTTGCCATAAATTATTCCTTTTAAACTAAAAAACAGGCGATTGATAATGCGTCCCCTACAAAAACCATGCATTATTCGGATTGTTAATCATTGCTAATCCATTGCTTTAGTGTAATTCCGGTATAAAAATGTTTTAATATTTCTTCAAAAGTAGCACCTTCTTTTGCCATACCATTAGCCCCATATTGGCTCATGCCAACACCGTGTCCAAATCCCCTTGTTGTAAAAGCAATCTTGTCGCCTTGTAGTTCCCATATGAAGTGAGTGGAATTCAAACCAAGAGCTGTTCTAACTTCTGTCCCCATTAGGGTTCTACCGTCAATATTTAGCCTCTTTATCCTATCGGTTGATGTGGTTTCCAAAACTCTAATTGCGTCTTGGTTTGCACCCTGCATAGCCGCAACAGGTAAGGCTCCCAGATTTGTTCCCAAAGCAGTATCCACTTGGGATACTGTCAAGGTTTTTGTCTCTTGAAAACGAGGAGAGTATCTATCCCAAGGGCTTTCTACACTACGAAGATATGGAAGTCTGCTTAACCATACATCCTCTGAGTTTTCTGTTCTGCCATTACTTGTGGAATGGTATACAGGTTCTATAAGACGCCCTTCATAAGTAAGCACCATGCCTTTGGTAGAAAAGACTGCTTCTTCCATTTTGCTCTTGTGTCCGGAATAATTTATCATCCCCCATCTGGCTTTCATGCCATCCGATGACATATATGCTTGGCAATGATTTGGATTGGTACATACTGCTGCTTCTGGATGAGCATTATTGTCTATATTTAATGTAAGTCTTCTCAAAGCATAAGTTCTGGCAGCCACAGCTTGTGCCTTAAGTGCTTCAAGTTCAAAAGTTGCCGGCATTTCTGCTGCTAAAACTCCCACAATATAGTCCTCTAGTGGTAATACTTTGATTGTGCCTGTTTCATGAAAATAAACCGTAATTACAATATTGCATTCATCTGTTTCCTCCACAATTTCAGGAGGCTTTTCTGATCCCTCAAAGCTATTTATTATTAATACAGGTACTATGATTATACTAACTATAACAAATAAAAATGTTACAGCCATTAAGTTTTGCACTTTGCTCCCCCCAAACAAATTCACCTTATATCCATTTAGATACAAGGTGAATATATCTTTTGTAGATATATATGTATTGTTATAGGGATGTATGAACATAATTATATTGCTCGGTAATTATAGCAGAGCTAGGCGTAGAGGGCGATTATTTAGTTGAACAGGTGATTAATAATCGATACCCTACATAAATAAACAGCTAGTTTGTATGATTACAAACTAGCTGTTTATTTAATTACTTTGAACTTTTACTGCTCTACTTCATCCGGGAAATCTTTGTACTTAATATCTACTCCAACCCCGGTAAGCTTTTCAACTATATCCTCATAACCTCTGTCAATATGGTGAATAGAGGAAACCTCCGTTTCACCCTCAGCTACCAAACCTGCAATGATAAGTGCTGCTCCGGCTCTTAGATCACTTGCTTTAACAGATGCACCTGTTAGCTTTGATACACCTTTAACAACTGCACTATGGCCTTCAATAACTATATTAGCTCCCATTCTTCTCAATTCATTCACATGCATGAACCTATTTTCAAAGACGGTTTCAGTGATTACACTTGTACCTTGTGCTGTTGTCAGATAAGCCATCATTTGAGCCTGCATATCTGTTGGAAATCCTGGATAAGGCAAGGTTTTTACATCAATTGCATTGCATCTGCCATTTGAACGAACCCTGACTCCTGAATCTTCTTCATCTATTATTACCCCGGTTTCTGCAAGCTTAGCCATTGCCGGCTTTAGATGATCAGAGATGACATTTTCCACAAACACATCTCCTCCGGCAGCTGCAGCCATAATCATATATGTCCCAGCTTCGATTCTATCAGGTATAACTGTATGATTGGTCCCATTCAACCTGGAAACTCCTTCAACTCTAATGATATTTGTACCGGCACCGTATACCCTGCCACCCATACCATTAATAAAGTTAGCAAGATCAACTATTTCCGGTTCTTCTGCAGCATTTTCAATTACTGTAGTACCTTCTGCCCTACTGGCAGCCATCATAATATTTTCTGTGGCACCGACACTGGGAAAGTCCAGATACACTCTATTTCCTATAAGCTTTTTTGCAGAACACTCAATTATCCCATGAGACATTTTTATGTCTGCTCCTAACGCAGTCAAGCCTTTAAGGTGTAAATCTATGGGCCTGCTGCCTATATTACAACCTCCCGGCATGGAAATTCTAGCATGACCTAGTCTTGCTAATAATGGTCCCATGACTAAAAAGGATGCTCTCATTTTTCTTACCCATTCTTCAGGTGGCTCACTGTCTGTAAGCACTCCTGCATTTAAAACTAAGTCATTGCTCCCTGTTGAGGAAACTTTTACACCTAAGTTTTTTATTACTTGGGTTATTGTATCCACATCAGCTAGTTGGGGTATATCTTGCAAGTAGCACTCTCCTTCTGCCAGAAGAGATGCAGCTATTATAGGCAATACAGCATTTTTAGATCCACTTACTTTTATTTTTCCGTCTAGTGTACCTCCGGTGACTACTAACTTCTCCAACAACTTTTCCTCCCTGCTGCGTTTTGTCTGGATACTTTTGTTTTGTACTTAAATGCTATTCGACAATTTTTTATTAATTCCTTTTTTCACTTGCCTTTATTGGCAAACTAGCATTAATATTGACCATGAATCAATGGTGTTCCCATATACAGATACGTTTTATTATCTACATTATGATACCTGGAAGCAATGTTGACATTAATTGCTTTACCTCTTGATACTACACTGTCTTCAAAATGGGGAGTATATCCACTGTAACTAACAAGAGCTTCATCTCTAATTCCCTCAACTATTATACCATTTATTTCACTGAAAAAGTAATATATATTTTCTTTCTGAGTATATACAGACTGAAAGCCCGACATGTAAAAAACAGCTGTTTGATTAATATTAGGTTTGCTTCCAAAATACTCGAAAATTCTCTCCAGCATCTTATTTTGCAAATGCCTATCCCCTAGCATAATACCTTCCAGATTTATTATCAGGTAGGTTTCATCGTGTATTGGGATTAAGTTTACCTGAGAAGTGAGGTTATATTCCTTTTCCAGTAAAGTCAAAATGTTTTCTATTTGCTGTTTAGAACTATTTTTATTTTTTATTTTCGCCCAAGCTGTTATTTTTAATTCGCTAAATTTGACTTCTTCTATTTGGTAAAGGACTATAAAAGGATCAATATCCTGAAATTGCTGATTTGGTTGGGCCGGATATTTTATTATTATCAATACACATAGTATGCTAACAAAAACAAATAGTGCTTTTTTCATTTCCCTTTGTTTCTCCTGTCTGCTTCTAAATTAAAGCAAGCTTCTTTCCTTATTTTTGACAGAATGGCTTAATTTAAAACCTAAAAGACAGGGGGACGGTTCATATGTCTTGTTTTTTAAGACATATGAACCGTCCCCCTGTCTCTTTTGCATAAAAAAACGCAAAGCCACAAGACGTTGTGTCTTATGGCTTTGCTCCCTTTAGGTTAATTGCTTCTTTCACAAAGCAATCCTTTAATATATTCGTCAAAATAGTACATAATCCTTCTTAAATCTGAGTCAATTTTTACTAAGATTACCCTAATTTAGCAGCTTGTAAACGAGCTAAAGCCCTACGTAAAGCCAGTTCGGCACGAAGTACATCTACGCCATCCCTGTTCTTAAGTCTTTCTCTGGCTCTTTCTTCAGCACGCATAGCTCTATCAACATCAATTTCGGAAGCACCTTCAGCAGCATCTGCCATTATAGAAACCTTGTTATTGCTGATTTCCATAAAGCCACCGCATATTGTTATATGTTCTTCTTTTCCGGTGTCAGCATATTTTAATGTTCCCACACCAAGAGTATTTATCAAAGGAGCGTGATTCACCAAAACACCCATATAACCGTTTGATGTCGGAAGAACTATTGAATTTACTTCTCTGCTAATCACTCTACGTGCCGGAGTAACTACTTCTAAGGTGAAATTCTTTTCCATGATATATCAACGCCCTTCTATTTCAGTTCTTTCGCCTTTTCAATGGCTTCTTCAATAGTACCCACCATATAAAAGGCCTGTTCAGGCAGATCATCATGCTTTCCTTCAACAATCTCTTTAAAACCTCTGATGCTTTCTTTCAATGGAACATATTTTCCTGCCATACCGGTAAACTGTTCTGCAACGAAAAATGGCTGTGACAGAAATCTTTGAATTTTACGTGCTCTAGCAACAACAAGTTTATCTTCATCGGATAATTCATCCATACCAAGAATGGCTATAATATCCTGAAGGTCTTTGTATTTTTGAAGAACTTTTTGAACACTTCTTGCAACTCCATAGTGTACGTCACCAAGAATTTTTGGATCAAGAATTCTTGACGTAGAATCTAGTGGATCCACCGCCGGATAAATCCCCAACTCTGAAATGGCACGTGAAAGAACTGTCGTTGCATCCAAGTGAGCAAATGCAGTCGCTGGAGCAGGGTCTGTCAAGTCATCAGCAGGTACATATATCGCCTGAACTGATGTAATAGAACCCTTTTTCGTGGAAGTGATTCTTTCTTGAAGTTGACCCATCTCTGTTGCTAATGTTGGCTGATAACCAACGGCTGAAGGCATTCTACCCAGCAAAGCGGACACCTCAGAACCTGCTTGGGTAAAACGGAAGATGTTGTCAACGAATAACAAAACATCCTGGCCTTGAACATCACGGAAATATTCCGCCATTGTCAGACCTGTCAAACCAACTCTAAGACGTGCTCCTGGTGGCTCATTCATTTGACCAAACACCATGGCTGTCTTCTCAATAACGCCTGATTCTTTCATCTCAAGATAGAGATCATTACCTTCCCTGGTTCTTTCCCCAACACCGGCAAATACTGAATATCCACCATGCTCATAAGCAATGTTACGAATCAGCTCCATGATAAGAACTGTTTTACCAACACCGGCACCACCAAAGAGGCCTACCTTCCCCCCCTTGGAATAAGGTGCTAGTAAGTCAACAACTTTAATACCGGTTTCCAAAATTTCTGTGGAAGACTCCAGCTCGTCAAAAGCCGGTGCAGCACGGTGGATTGGAAAGTAGGTATCTGTTACTACCTCTTCTCCTCCATCAATAGGCTTTCCTAAAACGTTGAAAATCCTTCCAAGCACTTTATCGCCTACAGCTACCTTAATAGGTTCACCGGTATCAACGGCTACCATTCCCCTTTGTAAACCATCTGTTGAGGATAGAGCAACACAGCGAACACTATTATTTCCTAGGTGTTGCATGGTTTCCATTGTAATATCAATTTCAAAATCCAGGCCTGTGTCTTCTATCTGGTCCTTTGATGAGATTTTAACAGCGTTATATATTTCAGGAAGATCTCCTTCAGGAAACTGAACGTCAACTACAGGACCAATTACCTGTATAATTTTTCCCCGATTCATATTATGGTCCTCCTTTCACAACTATTGTAATGCAGCAGCACCGCCGACAATTTCTGAAATTTCCTTGGTAATTGCTGCCTGTCTTGCCCTGTTATATGACAGGGACAACGAACCTATCAACTCACCTGCATTATCTGTAGCACTACCCATAGCTGTCATTCTTGCACTAAGCTCACTGGCTTTTGCCTCTAATAGTGCTCTGTATACATTTGTTTCCACAAAACGAGGTAGAAGAGTTCCTAAAACTTCTTCCGGGCTTGGCTCAAAGCTGTACTCTATTTCTTGTACTTTAGCTTGTTCCTTAACCTCTTTGCCGCTAACCTTGTCAACTTCCGGGTTTACAGGCAATAATGGAATCATTTTAGGCTTATAGTTAACGGGAGAAAAAAACTCTGTGTAAACCAGGTAAATTTTCTTGAATTCCCCGGTTTCATACATTTTCATAAAATCTCTTGCCATAGCTCTTCCCTGTACATAATCAGGGAAGTCTCCCAGACCCATATAAGTTTCTTTTATATTGTAATTGCGACGCGAAAAAAAGTCTTTACTCTTCTTGCCAACACAGATAACTGACACTTCTTCGCCATTTATTGCATCAATCTTTTCTCTGGCAAAGCGAAGAATATTCTGGTTGTATCCACCACATAGCCCTTTATCAGCACTGACTACTACAAAGCCAATCTTTCCTTCATCCCTTTCCTCCAGTAATGGATGAGAAAAGGAACTCTGACTCTGGGCTGATGATAATCTCCCCATAACTTCAGAGAGTTTATCTCCGTATGGTCTGGCAGCACCAATTGATCCTTGAAGTTTTCCAAGTTTTGCAGCTGCGACCATTTTCATGGCTCTGGTAATTTTTTGGATATTTTTTACACCTCGAATGCGTCGCTTTATATCACGCATCCCTGCCATGGGGTACTCACCACCCTTCTATTTCAGAAACCGAAACTCTGATCTCCAATGCCAGATTTTAAATCTGACCTCTGATTTTTGACTTCCGACTTCTGATTATAGCTAGCTTTTGAATAACTCCTTGAATTCATTGATAACCTTCACCAATGCCTCTTCTTTATCTTTTTCCAGTTTGCCTGTTTCCACTATACTCTGCAAAATCTCAGGCTTACTGTTTTTAATATATGGGAGGAATTCTGCTTCGAATTTTTTTACTTGACTTACATCTATATCATCCAAATGACCATTGATAGCTACATAGATAACAGCAACTTGGTCTTCTACTGCCATTGGTGAATATTGGTCTTGCTTGAGTAGTTCCATCATTTTTTGACCTCTGGCAAGACGTTCCTGGGTTGCTTTATCCAAGTCAGATGCTCCAAATTGTGCAAATGCTGCAAGTTCTCTGTATTGAGCCAGGTCAAGACGTAGTCTACCTGCTACTTGCTTCATAGCCTTAATTTGTGCAGCACCACCAACCCTGGATACTGAAACACCCACGTTAATCGCCGGACGAAAACCGGAGTGGAAAAGGTCTGTTTCAAGGAATATCTGACCATCTGTAATTGAGATAACATTCGTCGGGATATATGCTGAAACATCACCAGCCTGGGTTTCAATAATCGGCAAAGCCGTTAGAGAACCACCACCGTTTTCTTCACTCAATCTTGCCGCCCTCTCCAGTAAGCGGGAGTGTAGGTAAAAAACATCACCTGGATATGCTTCCCTACCTGGAGGACGTCTTAATAGCAAGGATAATTCTCTATATGCAGCAGCTTGCTTGGAAAGATCATCATAAACTACAAGTACATCTTTACCTTGCCACATAAATTCTTCACCCATAGCACACCCGGAATAAGGTGCAATATACAACATGGGTGCAGGCTCACTTGCTGCAGCAGAAACAACTATTGTATAATCCATTGCTCCTGTTTCTTCAAGCTTTTTCACTACACCGGCTACAGTTGATGCCTTTTGGCCTATAGCCACATAGATACAGATAACACCTAAACCTTTTTGGTTAATAATAGTGTCAACCGCAACAGCTGTTTTACCAGTTTGGCGGTCTCCAATTATCAACTCTCTTTGGCCTCTACCAATAGGAACCATAGCATCAATGGATTTTAATCCTGTCTGCATAGGTGTATCAACCGGCTGACGTTGGATTACGCCAGGTGCCAATACTTCAATTGGTCTAGTTTTAGTAGTTTCAATTGGACCTTTGCCATCAACAGGTTGACCTAGTGCGTTTACAACCCTGCCTATCAGGGCATCAACTACTGGTACATCCATGATACGACCGGTTCTTTTAACTTGGTCGCCTTCTCTAATGCCAGTATATGGTCCCAAAATAACACAACCAATATTATCTTCTTCCAGGTTAAGAACCATTCCAGCTATACCACCGGGGAATTCTAAAAGCTCACCGGCCATAACTTTTTCCAGACCATATATCCTTGCAATACCATCACCAACCTGAATAACAGTTCCTACATCAGATATATCAACCTGGGCTTGAAAATTTTCAATCTGATTTTTTAAAATTGAACTTATTTCATCGGGTCTAATGCTCAAGTTCCTCACCCCTATTCCTGTTCAAAACTGGTGTTTTGAAGATATTTTTCAAGCATCTTCAACTTTGTAGAAGTACTGCCATCAATAATCTTATCTCCAATTTTTACAACTAAGCCACCTATAAGCTTTTTATCTATTGTAAGTTCCAGAAGAATTTTTTTACCTGTAGTTTTCTCCAGGCTCTCGCGGAGCTCTTCTAGCTGCTGAGCAGAAAGCTGAACAGCAGATACTACTTTGGCTTTTACTATTCCTCTAACTTCATTGGCCATGTCAAAAAATTGTCTGATAATCTGCTTTAAAACCATCCCTCTTCTTTTTTGCAAGATCAATAATAAAAAGTTCATTGCTATAGGAGAAATGGTTTTTGAATAAATTTCACGAAAAATTTCTTGTTTTATTTCTGGGCTTATGAGTTGATGTTCTAGTACCCTCTGTAAATCCTGATTTTCTTCTATTACATCTAATACATAAGCTAGTTCCTTCTCAAGCTGATCCAATATATTATCTTTTGAGGCCAAATCTAAGAGAGCTTGACCATATCTTCTCGCTACGGCTAAGTTACTCATTGTATCTCGCCTACCTCATTAATATAGTCCTTGACCAATTCTTCATGCTGCTTTGGATCTAACTGCTTGTTGATAACCTTACCTGCAGCCATAACTGCCAGAACAGCCGCTTCATTGCGGATTTGTTCCAAAGCTTTTGCTTTTTCCCCATGTATTTCTTTTTTTGCTTTTTCAAGGGTTTTCGCAGCTTCTTCTCGTGCTTCTTTGGTAATCTCTTCTCTAGTTTGCATACCAATTTTATTGGCTTTTTCTATAATTTCATGTGCCTCTTTTTTAGCTTCAGCCATCTGCTGTTGATATTTTTCAAGGAGCTCCTGGGCTTCTTTTTGGGCTATAGCAGCATTATTGAGAGACGACTCGATTTTGTCATCTCTATCCTGCAATATCTTGCTAACAGGCTTAAATAATATAAGATACAATATACCCATAACAGCAAGAACATTAATAGCTGTGAAAATAATTGTCCAAATTTCATACTGCACTGGAGATTACCTCCTCTCCTGCCTAAATAGTGGGTGGGCGAATGTCTATCTCCCATCCGCCCTGAATTTGTTATCATTTAGTTCACTTAAAACCCATCAATAAAGGTAATAAGATTTGTTCAATAGTTCTTGGAAACAACCATGTTTATCCAAGTGTAAGGATCATAACTGAGATAACAAAAGCAAATATCGTTATTGCTTCCATAAGTGCTAATGCAATAATAAGTGTTGTTCTGATCTGACCAGCAGCTTCTGGCTGACGAGCAATAGCCTCCACAGCTGAAGCTGTAGCTCTACCTTGCCCAAGGGTTGTACCTATAGCAGCAAGACCAACCGCAAGTGCAGCACCTACATAGATTAAAGCATCCATTGATATTTTCCTCCCTTCAAATGATTAGAAAAATAGCTTTTTACATCCTAAACTCTTAATGTTCAAGAGCATATGCTAGATAAATTATTGTTAACAAGGTAAATACAAAAGCCTGAAGTGCACCCAAAAGTGCACCTAAGAGCATTATAGGAACCGGTACCAATACAGGTATCAGTATGAAGAAAATTGTTACTGCTATTTTTTCACCAAACATACTACCAAATAAACGCAGAGACAATGTTACCGGTTTTACAACTTCTTTTATAAGATTTAAAGGAAGCAATACTGGAAATGGTTGAAGAAAGTGACCAAAATAACCCTTGACACCATTGTTTATTAGCCCAATAGCATGAACTGTAATAATAGTTACTAGTGCTAATCCGATAGTGGTACTCAAGTCAGTAGTTGGCGGCATAACTCCCGGAATAAACCAAAGCAAATTCATTGTTAATATAAACAGAAATAATGTGCCGACAAAGGGTAAGTATTTGCGACCTTTTTTGCCCAAGCTTCCGTCCAACAAACCATATAAAAATTCTATTATAAGTTCTGCAATATGCTGCTTTTTGGTTTCCGGATTAGCTTTTAATCCCCTGGTTACCCAAAAAACAAGACCAAAAAGCACAACCATTGCAAGCCATTGATTGATAATTGTACTTTCAATAGGTATTGGCCCTATGTTAAACCTGAAATATGGTGACATATAATCCATAATTCCCATTATCTGTTCTATCCGCTGTTCCATTAAATCTCCTCACCCCTTTCAGTTTAAAGCACATAGCCTTAATTTACTGGTTTAAAGTGCAAATCAGCACTTGAGTGTAATTCAATATTACACAAAGATTTTCCTGCTACAGTACTTAATAATTTATAATGACTGCTATTGCGTTTAGTTATAATTAAAACCCTTTCTTGCTCAATCATTGATAAGTATTAATTAATAATTCCACAAAAAAAATTGCTATTTAAATTTTTTGCCCGATATCACATCTGCAACATCATGAATATACGTGAACACATGCAATACAAGACCCAGCATAACTCCCAAAAGGAACTGAATACCTACCTGCACTGCTAAAAGCAAGGCTACAATTGAAAGAATCATGCGTATCAATGAACGCCCCATCAGTGCTTTGTCTTCTGTTTTTCTTTGGATTGTATCCCACATCATCCAATAATTTAAACTAGCCAATGGTGTGGCAGCTAATACGCCTAAAGCTAATTCTTTAAACCCCAATATATAAGCTATAGCTGCAACGGCTATTGCAAGAACCAAAATAATTCTCAATCTCGTATCTTTCAAAAAAGATATGATGTTTTCATTCATTTTTTATCATCCTTTTCTGCTGCTTGTTCCCTTTTTTCGATATTCTCTAAGACTATAATATCTCTGGCAAATCCATAAAAACTAAGTCCAATACCTAGTAATATCCCTAAAATCATAAGCCAAGGTTCTGTCCCCAGCCGCTCATCTAACCAACGTCCAAGAAAGAAGCCTATTGCAACCCAAACTATAATGCTTATCCCTACAGACATAGCTAAATGCATCAAGCGTATTTTCTTGAAATTATCATTGTTTTTTTTGTCCATCAAAATAATCCTTTTATATAGTTTTACTAAAATATCCTATAACAACTAGGCAAATCATAGCTATATTCTCTTTAAATATGCTTAATTCCTGCATTGTTTTTCTATAATATTTTTCTTTTTGACAAATTTTTCAAGAACGTTGACAATGCTCTTTTATCGCTGCTACTATTCTTTCGCTGGCCTTGCCATCTCCATAAGGATTTATGGCTTGAGCCATTTTTTTATAAGCTGTTTGATCTTCTAAGAGCTTTGCACCTTCTTCATAAATCCTGCTCTCTGATGTTCCAACCATTTTTACTGTTCCTGCCTCTACTGCTTCCGGTCTCTCTGTTGTTTCTCTCAGTACTAATACAGGTTTACCCAAAGAAGGAGCTTCTTCCTGCATACCTCCTGAATCAGTAAATACCAGATAGCTTTTGTTCATAAGGCTAACAAAAGGCAGATAATCCAGAGGTTCAATAAGATGGATTCTTGGGGTATTGGCTAAGATCTTATCTGCTAACTGAGATACCTTAGGATTTTTATGTACCGGAAAAACAAGCTCTGTATCCGGAAAATCTTTAATTAATTTTTTTGCTGCCATAAATATATTTTCCAAAGGTTCTCCCCAATTTTCTCTTCTATGGGCAGTAAGAAGCAAAATTCTCTTGCTCCAGTCAACTTCCGGAAGTAATTCTTCCAGGGGATAATCTTTAGTCGCAGTTTCCAGTAAAGCATCAATTACCGTATTGCCGGTAATAATAATTTTTCCCTTTGGAATACCTTCTTTCAGCAGATTATCCATAGAAGTTTGAGTGGGAGCAAAATGTAGGTCACTTATTGCCCCGGCAAGTTTTCTATTCATCTCTTCCGGATAAGGAGAATATTTATTAAAGGTTCTTAAACCGGCTTCAACATGGCCTACAGCTGTCTGTTGGTAAAATGCCGCCAAAGCGGAGGAGAAAGTTGTCGTAGTATCTCCATGAACAAGCACCATATGGGGCTTCTCTGCCTGAATGACTTCCTCCAGCCCGGATAATACTCTTACTGTAACCCCTGTAAGGGTCTGGCCTTGCTTCATTATATCTAAATCGTAATCCGGCTTTATTTCAAATAACTCTAAAACCTGATCCAACATCTGTCTATGTTGTGCAGTAACCACCACCTTGCTTTGGATATCAGGATCCTGAGAAAGTTTCTTTACCAAAGGTGCCATTTTAATTGCCTCCGGCCTGGTTCCAAAAACACTTATAACTTTAATCATCTGATTTCTCCTTTCATGAACAATAGCCTTTTGCTTTTAGTTTCTCCAAGTGTTTAAGCAAAATTCCATCCATATCCATATTGTACTCTTCTTCCAAAATATAAAGCATAGTAAAACAACACTGTGCTATATCTAAAAGCTCAAGGGCACTATTCTTAAGCAATTTATTTGTATCTGCTTCCATTTTTCTCTCTCCACTTTTCCCGGCGTTCTTACCTAGGATTTGGGTCAATTCTCCTATTTCTTCTTGGATTTTGCACACGGTCTTTAAGAGAGTTACCTGAGAAATATCAAGTTTTGGAAGGTTAAGGTATTTATACTGGCCGTTAGATTGAATATAGTACCTTATATTGGGGTCATATGAATATCCTTTCTTTTGCAACTTGTCCAAGTGAATATCAACCATTTCTCCCGGACCGATTTGATAGTTGTCCTCCAGCACAAAAATCATGGTCACACAAGTCTGAGCAACATCTAACAATTCCTCTGCTACAGTGACAAGACGAGGACAAGCCAAAGACAGGGGGACGGTTCCTGTGTCTTGTAGTTCAAAGACAAAGGAACCGTCCCCCTGTCTCATCTCTTCATGTTCTAAAACAGCACGAGCCAATTCCCCTGATTCTTCCATGATTTTTAACAAGGTTGAATCCATGGTAGGGGTTAGCAAACCTAATCTCGGTAATTTTATAGCTTTTTCATTTTTGTTTGACAAAACCAAAACACCCCTCATGGTACAAATTCTATCGTTAAGTATACATCATTTAATATTGCAAAGAAATATTTATTATGCAAAAAGCCAAGTCAAGAATTTTTTACAATCCTTTGACTCGGCTTTATACTATTTATTAATATTATTCATCAGCAGCTTCTGCTTTAATATACTCACATTTTTCCTTAAATTCATCTGTTACAGAACCTTCCCATATTGGTACTCCAATGTGGTACGCCGCTCTTGATATCATGTGAGCAGCAGCCGGAGCAGTAATGATTAAGAAAATCACTGCAAGTACATTCTTACCACTAAATCCATATCCATAATAGACAAAAAAGTAGACAATAGCAGCAATCATCACACTTGCCACTCCCAAGGTAATACTCTTGGTTGCTGCGTGCATCCTACAATATACATCAGGTAAACGAATCACCCCAATGGAACCTGCTAAGATAAAAAATGTTCCAAGGATAATGAAAGCACTCATTACTATCTCAGTCCCTGTCAATGATATCACCCCTCTGTAAGAATTTAGACACTAACACAACACCAACAAAACCAAGAATTGCAATTACAAGTCCCCCATCCAAGAGAAACCTTGTGTCAATCTTTATAGAGTAAAGTGAAATCATAGCTATTAAGTTTATCCCAATGGTATCTAATGCTACTACCCTATCAGGAGTTGTGGGACCCACAATTGCTCTGTAAAAACAGAGGACAATTGAGAAGGCAATTACAGCTAACGCTATATCTACAACCAACATGAAACTCATTAGCTAACCACCTCCTTAATCCTACCTTCAAGGTCTTCTCTAATATGCCTGATAATTTCTTCTTTATTATCAATGTGAAATACATGGATGTAAATACTTTTGTTATCAGCAGAAACTTCCATGCTAACACTACCAGGTATCAACGTTATCATACTGGTAAGGATTGTAATCTGCATAGGCGTTTCAAGTTCCGTTTCATAAGTTATGATACCCGGCTTCACATTCAGTTTAGGCCTTAGCACTTGGGCTATTACCACAAAGTTAGCAACTATCAATTCCTTTACAAAGAAAAGGAATAAGGAAAGAGCAGCCCACAACCTAAAGATATATAGTCTACTATCTAACTGCTTTCTAAATATATACAGGAATACCATTCCCAGAGCATAACCTACAACAAAGCTTTGTATTGTAAAGTTACCTTGCAGTAGAATCCAGACAAGGGCTATTCCTATGTTTAACAAAATTTGATTTGGCATAGTCATCTACTCCTTTGTCAATACTGCATTAATATAGATTTCAGGATTCATTAGCTGCTCTGCTGCCATCATTATATAGCCAAATACCCACTCAGCACCCAATCCCATAGCTACCGATATTGCCATCAATGCTAATGCTGGCGGCATTAGCTTTATATAGCTGTTGTTCTTTTTATCTTCTGGTATCCCTTTTTCCTCACCCCAGAAAGTATACATGAATATTTTCATCATCGAAAGGAGAGTTAGAACACCAACTCCAAGGGCAACAAATACTATTACATAGTTTCCAATATATAGACCACCTTGAAGCAGCAAGAATTTACTGAAGAAACCACTTAAAGGCGGTACTCCTGCCATTGATAACCCTGCCAAGAAGAACGTCCAACCAAGCAGAGGGAAGAACTTTAATAGTCCACCCATTTTCCTTAAGTCTGTAGTGCCGGTAATTTCTTCTGTAACACCACTTAGCAAAAACAGACAAGACTTAACTATAATATTGTGGACAACGTGGAATATTGCTCCTGCCAGTGCCAGGGTTGCTCCTACTGCACTATTTCCTACAATAAATGCAGCAAGTCCCAGACCCATAATCATATAGCCTACCTGGCTTATGATGTGATAAGTCAAGATTCTCTTAAAGTCCATCTGACTAATGGCTCCCAATACTCCTAAGAACATGGCCCCTGCACCCATCCAAAGGAGAATGTTGTGCGTAAATGCTGTGTCATGAACAAATATCAGGGTAAATGAGCGTACCAGAGCATAAACACCCACTTTCGTCAGCAAACCACCGATTAAGGTAGCTATAACTGTAGGCGGTACATAATATGATCTTGGTAACCAGAAGTACAGCGGAAAGAGAGCTGCCTTCATTCCAAAAATAATCAGGAAAAGTATACCTACAAGCGTCATTACACCGTGATACTCTGCTGGCAGCTGACTGATTTTATATGCTGCATCAGCCATATTCAGTGTACCAAGCGTACCGTAAAGCATCGCCAGTGCCATTATAAACAACACTGCTGAAACCATATTTAATACAACATACTTGAATGATTCTCTTAATTGAGCTTTAGTGCTACCTAAAACAAGGAGAGCAAATGAAGCCAATAGCATTATCTCAAAGAATACAAACAAGTTAAACATATCACCTGTCAAAAGAGATCCATAGATACCAACCATCAAAAACTGGACGAATGGATAAAAGAAAGTTTTCTCCCTTTCCGGATCTATTGTCTTGAATGCAAAGAACAGGCAGACAAGAGCAAGGATACTACAAAAAATAACCATGATTACTGAAAACATATCAGCTACCAGTGTAATACCATAAGGCGGCATCCAGTCTCCTCCAAAGAACACCTGGATACCCTGATTTGAAACGACTGATCCAAGGTAAAAGGCAAGTACTACCGATAAAATAGCTGCTACGGCACTTATAAACCTTTGAGCCTTTACATTCTTGTAGAACATGACCAATATACCTGCTGTCAATAAAGGCAACAGTATAGGCCAAATCACCAAATTACTGCTCATCTTCTACCCCCCTTAATTCCTCTAAATCATCGGTTCCCAATTCTTGATAAGTCCTATACGCTAGAACAATTACAAAGGCTGTCACAGCAAAACCGATAACAATGGCTGTCAATATCAAGGCTTGTGGCAGGGGATCAGCAAAGGGCCCATCTCCAAAAAGAACTGCAGGTAAGCCTCTCTCTCCCGGAGTTAATTGATGACTCATTGTTAAAAGCATCAATAGTACTCCATGGGTCAATAGTACTGTTCCAAAAACAACTCTTACCAAACTTCTTGCTAATATCAAATAGGTGCCTGCGGCAAATATAACACCTATTATCAATGCCATTAAAAGTTCCATTATTTGTTCTCCCCTATCCCTGTGATTATTATCATGGCACCACCGACAACACATAGGTAAATGCCCAGGTCAAATACTACAGCTGATGCAAGGTGTACCGCCCCAAAGAACGGGAAAGTAACCCATTCATCAAATTGGGTCAAAAAGGGATAATCAAATAGCATGCCGCTCACCCCTGAAAGTGTTGAAAGTAGAACTCCAAGTGCAATCATTATCTTATAGTCAAAACGCACTTTCTCCAGAAATTTAGAACCAAAGGTAACATACATGAGTACCAAGGCTGCAGCACTCATTAATCCACCCACGAAACCTCCACCGGGGAAATTGTGTCCTGCAAAAAATAGGAAAATGGAAATGAGGATGACTATATATACAATTCTTTGAACAATGGTTTCCAAAATAAGATTGTTAATAGTTTTATCCGTTTTCATGGGTTTTTCCTCCTTTCCTAATTGCCAGCTTAATCATTGCATATACTCCAAGTCCTGCAATGCCTAAAACAACCGCTTCTCCTAAAGTATCAAGACCCCTGAAGTCCACCAGAACAACGTTTACAGCATTGGTTCCTCCACCAAATTCATAGGAATTCTCAATAAAGTAGTAAGCAATCGACTCATAAAATCTACTACTGTGTCCTATCATAGTTAACAAAGCAGCCATGACACCTACAGAAATTGCAACGACTCCATTTGCAATCTTGGTAGTAGCAGGAGTGCTGCTTTCATCCAAATACTTTGGCAACCTGCTAAAGGCCATTAATAATAATGCCAAAGTTACAGTTTCAATTATAAGCTGAGTCAATACAAGATCTGGAGCTCTGAACAGTGCAAAGAAGAAAGCTACCATAAATCCAGCAACACCCAGAGACACCGTTGCAGCCAATCTGCCTTTTGCAAAAACTACACCAATAGCTGCCCCAGCTAGTACTATACCTAGTATCACTTCATATGCAGCCACAGGTGAAAAACTATCAATATTTATTCTCAAAGCATCTTTAAAGAAGATAGTTCCACCTACAACAAGTACTACATAAAGCATGACAAATAGGTTGTAGTCTCTTAAGCGACCTGTCATATGAGCATTAGTTACCTTTAATGCTCCACTGAGTGTCGCCGGAAGTGCCCAGTCATAAAAGCGATTGGAACTTATTGCATTTATTGCGTTAGGAACCCTGGCAATAACAGCTCTAAGGGTATCAAGATGCCAGTATAAAAAGAGTCCAGCAGCAATAATAAATACCTTTATCCACAGACCCGGACCAATTCCATGCCAATGGTAAATAGATACATTATATTGGACACCTGAAACAGCCAAAACAGCCGGTTCAAGAATAGCCTGTGATACCAGATTCGGGAAAAGCCCCACAGTCACAGTGATACCCGCCAAGACTATAGCAGGAGCCAACAACCCAAAGGGTGCCTCATGAGGAACCTTGGGAGTTTCTGTCGTTAATTCACCACCAAAGAATACTTTGAGGAAAATAGTCAGTGAATATATAAAAGTAAATGTACTTGCAATTACAGCTACTACCGGGAATATCCATCCATAAGGATACATAAAAGCAAAGCTGGTATTTACCACATCAAGAGATGCTTTAAAGAACATATCCTTACTAAGGAAACCATTGAAAGGAGGTAATCCCGCCATAGCTAATGTTCCAATACCTGCAACGGCTGCAGTAACAGGCATCACCTTTGCTAATCCTCGTAATTTACTAATATCCCTTGTCCCTGTTTCATGGTCAACAATACCAACCATCATAAACAGGCTGCCTTTAAAAGCTGAATGGTTAAACAAGTGGAATATGCCTGCCAGTATAGCTGCCGGAGTTCCATAGCCTATCAAAGCTATAACAAGGCCCAGCTGGCTCACTGTTGAAAAGGCCAATATCGCCTTTAAATCTTTTTGTCTTAGAGCCAGGTACGACCCCAGTAACAGTGTGGTTATACCAATACCAGATACCGTCAGCATCCAAAACTCTGTTCCACCCAAAGCTGGTGTCATAAGAGCAATCAGGAAAATACCTGCTTTTACCATAGTTGCTGAGTGCAGGTATGCACTAATCGGTGTGGGAGCTTCCATTGCATCCGGGAGCCAAATATGAAAAGGAACCTGAGCTGATTTAGTAAATGCTCCAAAAAGTATTAAAAGTGCAATAGGAATATAAAGGGCACTTTCTTTTATCAAAGCTGAGTTAGCAATTATTCCTTCTGCTCCTCTTATTTCAAAAGTCCCTGTAGTTACCCATAGTAAAATAATACCCGCCAACATAGAGAAGCCACCCATTACTGTAATCAACATGGATTTTTGTGCTCCATAACGTGAGCGTTCTTTATAATACCAGAAACCAATTAGCAAAAAGGAAGAAAAACTAGTTAACTCCCAAAACAGATACATGAGAACTAAGTTGTTTGATGTAACAACACCTAACATTGCTCCCATAAAAAGCAAAATAAATACATAAAAGTTCACCAAGTTTTCTTTTGCACATAGGTAGAATATTGAGTAAATTACTACCAAAAAACCTATACCTGCAATTAGAAAACCAAAGAGTAAGTTTAGTCCATCAAGGTAAAGAGAAAAATTTATACCCATAGATGGTATCCATTCATAAAAAACTGTTACTGCTTCGCCATTCATTATTTTTGGCAATTGCATCGCAAACCAGACAAATAAGGTTAGTGGTAACAAAGATACTATCCAACCAATCTTCTTACCAACTACTTTGCTTAGCAAAGGCACCAACATGGCTAAAATAAATGGCGACAACACTACGGCTGTCAAACTCAATTGGCTTACCTCCTCCGTTCTTTTTTTACACTTTTAACCTAGTTCTATAAAAACTGGCAATATTCTGCCAGATAAAAAAACATTAAACCTCCCAGCATTTAACGTCTGTCAGGTATATCTAACATGAGATCCCCCACCCCTTAGGTGGTGGGGGGTGTATTCACGAAAAACAGGATAAAATGTTGAATCTTATCCCTTTATAATTTATCCACAGATAATTTTATCACACCTGACTTTTCTTTTCAATATTCTCCAACACATTTATTTGACCATTTTTATCAAGATATACAACTTTATCAATCATTGCGTTTTTTATCATCCGCATACACATAAGGCAAGGCTCTCCTGATGCAATTGTGTCATCAAAATTAAAACCCGCAATGTAAATTGTAGCATTTTTCATCTTCACCGGGTCGCCATTAACTATAGCATTTTGCTCAGCGTGAACAGCAACGCATAACTCATAGCGCTCACCTTTTGGCACTTTTAACTTCTCTCTGACACATTCTCCTGCATCTACACAGTTTATCTCGCCCCTTGCTGAACCATTAAATCCTGTGCTTATTAAGATTTTATCTTTAACTATAACAGAACCATAAAAACGTCTAAGACAGGTTGATCTTTTAGCAACAACCTGTGCTATTTGTATAAAATATTCATCCCATGTGGGTCTTTTTATCAAGCTCATAAGTCTTGCCCTCCATATTCAGAAGTCAGAGATCAGAAATCGGACATCTGACCTCCGTACTATCATACCATAATTAAAAAAGCCCGGTAAATACCGGACTTTATATTATACGTTTAAATTTTCATGCCTGGATATAGCGGACATTTAGCAGTCAAATCTGCAATCTTCTTTTTAACTTCTGCTTTCTCTCCTTCAGTTCCTGTAAGGGCCTTGTTTATGCACCATGCTATAATTTTCATATCATCTTCTTTAAATCCTCTGGTAGTCACTGCCGGTGTACCTATTCTTATTCCACTAGTAACCATTGGAGGCTGAGGATCATTAGGTATAGCATTTTTATTTACTGTCATTTTGTACTCATCAAGGGTTTCTTCAGCAAATTTACCGGTAATATCCTTTGGTCTTAGGTCTACCAGCATCAAGTGTGTATCTGTTCCACCTGATACAATCCTAAAACCTTCATCCATCAACGCTGCTGCTAAAGCTGCTGAATTTTTAACCACTTGTTTTTGGTACTCTTTAAAGCCCGGCTCTAAAGCTTCCTTGAATGCAATTGCTTTGCCAGCTATTACATGCATTAATGGTCCACCTTGAATACCGGGAAAAACAGCTCTATCAACATCCTTAGCATGCTGCTCTTTGCAAAGAATTAATCCTCCCCTGGGACCTCTTAGGGTTTTGTGGGTAGTACTTGTAACAAAATCCGCATAAGGTACAGGGCTTGGATGGAGACCTGCTGCCACAAGACCGGCAATATGAGCCATATCTACCATCAACAGTGCTCCTACTTCATCAGCTATCTCTTTGAATTTCGCAAAGTCAATAGTTCTTGGATAGGCACTGGCTCCTGCAACTATCATTTTAGGCTTTACTTGCCTTGCCATATTGGCAAGTTCATCATAGTCAATATGTTCTGTTTCCGTATCTACCCCATAAGAATGGAATTCAAAATACTTACCGGATATATTTATTTTATGCCCATGTGTCAAATGTCCTCCATGGGCAAGATTCATCCCTAAAACTTTATCACCAGGCTTCAAAGCTGCAAAGTAAACAGCCATATTAGCTTGTGAGCCTGAGTGAACCTGAACGTTGGCATGTTCTGCTCCGAATATCTCCTTGGCTCTATCTATTGCCAAATTCTCAACTATATCTACATACTGACAGCCACCATAATATCTCTTACCAGGGTATCCTTCAGCATACTTGTTAGTTAATATTGTTCCTTGAGCAGCCATAACTGCCTCACTTGTAAAATTTTCTGAAGCTATCAGCTCCAAGTGGCTATTTTGCCTTTCAAATTCTAACATTACTGCTTCTGCAATCTCAGGGTCAAACTTCTTTATAGTACCTACCTCCATTATTTCTCCTCCTCTTGGTATATTATTACTTTATCTAAAGAAACCACCCAGTTGGCAGTTTCTTGGTTACTTACTGTATTTTTTCTCAATTTGGGTGATTTTTTCCACCCTTTTTGCATGTCTATCACCTGCAAATTCAGTACGCAACCAGATATCTACTATGTCCATTGCCAGGCCGGGCCCAACAACTCGCTCTCCCATACAAAGTACATTCGCATCATTATGCTCTCTGGAATTTCGGGCTGAAAAAGTATCATGACAAAGGGCCGCTCTAATTCCCGGAACCTTGTTAGCAGCAATACCTATACCTATGCCGGTACCGCAAATACAAATACCTCTGTCAAATTTCCCCTCTGCAACAGCCAGAGCAGCTTTTTCTCCAAATTCAGGATAATCAACAGATGTACTGTCATATGTACCTACATCCTCAAACTCTAAGCCCTTTTTTTCTAAATATTCCAAGATTTTACCCTTTAGAACAATTCCTCCATGATCACTAGCAACTACTATTTTCATAAATTCTCCTTTTGCTTTACATCAAGCCATAATCTATACTAATTGCTATTTAAAAGCTTAATTTTTCTGTATAATTCGTTAAATAATTCTCAATTCCTGCTAATTATTAAATCGTTTATATTCTTTTCCAATATTGCTCTAATATGAAATTCTAATTCATTTGCACATTCTTTGTATGCCGAGGTAGGTTGTCCAATAGGGTCATAAATATCTTGATAAGCAGAGCTATTAGCATATTCCTTCAGGGTAAATACTTTTTCCTGAACATATGGTGCTACAGCCAAAATATGATGCTTATGGTTTCCGGTCATTGTAAGGATAAGGTCTGCCTCATCAATTAGCTCCGGAGTTAGCTGTCTTGCCACATGTTTTTTTAAATCTAAGCCTCTTTCCTCCATAACTTCTATAGCAAAATCCGCTGCTTTACTATCAGGTATTACTGACGTACCTGCAGAAATAATCCTAACTTTTTTTGCAGCATCTTTTTGTGACAATATGCCTTCGGCTATTGCCCAAGCCATTGGGCTTCTGCAAGTATTACCGGTACATACAAATAGTATTGTAAACACAATAGTTTCCTCCATATAACAATTCGACATCCGAATATTGATAACTGACATTTGTTATCTTGCTTTATCTTAGAAAAAGAACATTTTAATAGCTACACATATTAAGATTACTCCGCCGATAATCTGAGCTTTATCACCAAGCCAGCTCCCTAATTTTTTGCCCACGAGAAACCCTAAGGCTGTCATAACACCTGCAACTAAGCCTATTGTCAAGACAGTAAGGGCTAAATTAAAATCTAGTGCACCAAGACCAAAACCCACTGTTAAAGCATCTAGGCTCACACTAGCCGCAAGCACTGTACACCCCCAAATACCTACGGTAACTCTAAGCTTACCACCATCTCTGTTTACCAATCCTAAAGATTTAAACAGCTTTGGTATGCCATCTCCTCCATCGTCACCTTTAAGGCCCTCTCTAAGCATCAATACTCCTATAAATGCCAATATCAGTGCTCCTATAATTTCTGCAAATCTACCAATAATACTACCCGCCAAGACTCCCAAATACAAGCCGATAAGAGGCATAACCATGTGGAACACAAGAACTACCACAGAAATAATTATTATCTGTCTATACCTTATGTTAAAGGCACCAATTCCTATTGCCATAGAAAAAGCATCTGTTCCTAAAGCTATCGCTATTATTAATACAGTTAAAAATTCCAACTATTTCCCTCCATTAGCAGATGCCAAACTCGTTATCCAAAGTTCAGTCTTTCTAGCCTCCGACATCGGATTTATGACCTCTGTTATATTGTTTCCTTATCCATGAAAAATAGACAATGTTGCAATTATGATAAATCCAATAGAAGCTCCAAGCTTAGCATAATTTGGATGTCTGCGACGTGCTTCCGGGATCAACTTGAATAAAACAATGTAGCTCATTGCACCCCCTGCAAGGGCTAGTAAAAAAGAAATATTCTCATATGATATGTTCACTATATAAAAGCCTATTATAGTTCCCAGAGGTGTAAATAAGCTTACCAAAGCAATAACAATTACAATCACAAAAGGCCTCATCCCCCCCATTCTCAATGGGGCTGCAGCTGCCATTCCTTCGGGTATATTATGAAGAGCAATGGCAAAGGCAATCAGCCAACCCAATTGTTCATGTGCAGCATAACCCACTGCAATTGCTATACCTTCGGGAAGATCATGCAAAGCAATTCCAATAGCAATAAGATAACCCATATTTAATAGATATTTCATATCCCTCTGGCCTGATGTTGGCGATGAAAATAACTCAAGTATTTGGCTGGCAAGAAATAAAAATATTTTCCCGAAAATAAACCCACAAAACACAGTGAAAATCGTTCCATAGGCATAGGCTGATGGCAGCAAGTCCAGGGCTATTACTCCCAGCATTATCCCAACTGCCAATCCAAGAAAAATAGCCAGAGATTTTTCCGTTGGTCTTCCAAAAACCAGAACAGCGATTCCGCCCAAAAGCGTTGCAAATCCTGCCAAAAAGCTCAATATCATCACATGTAGCATAGATTACTCCCTTCGAGAGTAGAAATCCATATATTGCTACAAGCTTATTCATAACACAGCTTGGATATTATCGTTATACATTAATTACTTTATTGCCACTTGCTTTTGAAAGACGATTCATAATTGCTGTACCCAAACCTTCTTCAGAAAGACCTTCTGCTAAAACAATATCTATCTTAAATTTATCACAATTCCTCAACAGATAATAGATTCTGGAGGCAATTAATTCCTGGTCATATTTTGAACCTAGACTTCCTATGTAGTCTATATAATCTACGGAACAATTCGAATTTGTTTTATCCAGCATTTGAATCAACTCATCAGTAGCAATAAGTGCTACCCTTTTACCACTATTTTTATAGTTTTGGATTAGCTCACTTAGCTTGGCTATAATTAACTGAGGACTATTTCCCTGCACTAAGTACATATCACCTTTAGGTGCATAGTGGAGATATTTTACACCCGGTGATTTGGGAGCTGTTTGGTCATCTTTTAACCCGGGGTCATAAGTAACCTGCCCAATTACATCTTCAAGCATCTCTTTGGTAACAGCACCCGGCCTTAAAATAGCAGGTATTTTCTCGGTAAAATCTACCACTGTTGACTCGATACCCCAACGACATGGCCCACCATCCACTATCATATCAATTTTCCCCTTCAGATCTTTTAGTACATGAAAGCCTGTTGTGGGGCTGGGTCTTCCTGATAGATTAGCACTGGGAGCTGCTACAGGACATCTTGCCAATTTGATAAGCTTCAAAGCTATTGGATGAGCAGGCATTCTCACTGCCACAGTTGGCAACCCTGCTGAAACCTGATCCGGAACTTGAGGATTCTTTGGCAAAACAAGAGTTAAAGGTCCAGGCCAAAAAGCATTGATAGCCTTTTTAGCCTTGGCTGATACATAACTTGCCACGTCAATAATTTCTTTTGGAGATGCAATATGAAGTATCAATGGATTATCCATTGGTCGCCCCTTGGCAGCAAATATTTTTTCAAGAGCATCTTCATTGAAACCGTCTGCACCCAATCCGTAAACCGTTTCTGTAGGAAAAGCCACAAGACCACCATCTTGAATAGTTTCAGCCGCTTGTTTCAAAACCATAATATTTGGATATAGGGTATTTACTTTTCGATATTTTGTAATCATAAATATCTCCTTATCTATTTAAAACTTGTAAAATTATATTATAAGGCTTTCTGCCTCAAATTTCCAGCTTTCTCTTTATATGTCTTGATAGGTTAATCGTTTCAATATCTAGTACCCATTATGACCCTATCATGGCTTTGATAGTCTTTAATTATTTCCACACTCTGAAAACCCGCACTCTTGCAAAGCTCCTTTAATGCCTGGCCTTGATCATATCCCATTTCCAGGGCTATGTAACCCTGTTCATTCAGACATGAATACGCCTGTGGTATAAGTCTTCTATATAAATCCAGACCATCCTCTCCACCCTGTAAAGCAAGATGTGGTTCAAATTGAACTTCTTTCATTAAACCAGCAATTTCTTGTAGTGGGATATAAGGCGGATTGGATACTACCAAATCAGGTTTAATACCGGCCTTTTTAATGGGTTCTAATAAGTCACCCTGAAAAAAAACAACCTTTGCATTATGTTTACTGGCATTTCTTCTAGCAATTTCAAGAGCTGCTTCACTTATATCAACAGCATATATTTCCCATTCCGGCTTGAATTTGGCCAAAGAAACAGCAATCGCACCACTACCTGTGCCAATATCTACAACTTTGGCTTTGTCCGGCAACTTCTTTTTGAGCACAGCTTCAACAAGGACTTCTGTATCATATCTGGGTATTAATACATGAGGACTTACTTCCAATTCCATCCCCATGAATTCCTTGATTCCTGTTATGTATTGTAATGGATATCCGGTCTCCCTCAACTGAACTAATTTTAAAAAATCTTCAATCTCCTCATGACTTAAAGATTCCTGCGTATTCATCAGTAATTGATATAGTTGCCATTTTTTCATATAACGCAACAAAAGAGTGGCTTCAAATTTTGCATCAGCCACTCCTGCTTTTTCTAAAAGATTAGCCCCTTTTTGGATAATAGCACTAACTCTTTTGTCCATAATTTTTTCAAACAATCCCTTTTAAAATATTTAGACCATTTCTTTTAATTGCTCTGACTGGTAATGGCCTATAAGAGCATCAATAATCTCCTGAATATCTCCAAGCAGTATCCTATCAAGCTTGTGTAATGTCAGACCTATTCTATGATCAGTTACCCTGTTCTCAGGATAATTAAAGGTACGTATCCTTTCACTTCTGTCACCAGTCCCTACTTGGCTTTTTCTGTCTCCTGCCAATGCTTGCTGCTGCTCCTCTTGAGCCTTTTCATAAAGCTTTGCCCTCAGTACCTTTAAAGCCTTTTCTTTATTCTTCAATTGAGATTTCTCATCCTGACAAGAAACAACTATACCAGAAGGTATATGTGTAATACGAACAGCAGACTGAGTAGTATTTACTGACTGGCCTCCGGGCCCACTTGAACAAAACACATCTATCCTTAAATCATTAGGATCAACTTCAACATCCACTTCTTCGGCCTCAGGCAAAACTGCTACTGTTGCAGTGGAGGTATGGATTCTGCCCCCAGATTCTGTTGTAGGGATTCTTTGAACCCTATGGACTCCGCTTTCGTATTTTAACATACTGTAGGCACCATTGCCTGCTATCAAGAAGGCAATTTCTTTAAAGCCCCCAATGTCTGTTTCATTGGCACTCAAAACTTCTACTTTGCAGCCTTTATTTTCTGCATATTTTACATAAAGTCTGAATAAATCCCCCGCAAACAGGGCAGCTTCATCCCCACCTGCTCCGGCTCTAATTTCCATGATAACGTTCTTACTGTCGTTAGGATCCTTTGGCAAAAGCAGAATCCTCAATTTTTCAGAAAGCTCTTTCATAGTTTCTGCTGCTTCTTCCTTTTCCGCTTCTACCATTTCTTTAAAGTCAGGCTCAAGACCTCCTTCTTTAATAAGGCTATCAGCTTCATTATAGTCACTTTCTGTTTTTTTATAAGTTCTATATGCAGTGACAATCTCCTCAAGGTCTGAATGAGCCTTAGCAACCCGTTGCAGCTCTTTTTGATCAGACAGGACATTTGTATCTGTCATCATCATTGTCAGTTCATCGTATTTTTTTTCTATACTCTCTAACCTATCAAACATTTAAATTCACCTCAATTTTTACAATAACAAAAATAATTTGAAAGCAAAAAACGGAGCGGGTGCTCCGTTATTGTTATTGTTACCCTTCCATGCCGTATCTCTTTTTAAACCTTTCAACCCTGCCACCTTTTTCATTCAAACGCTGTTTTGAACCAGTGTAGAAAGGATGACATTTTGAGCATACTTCAACCCTAATGTCACTACTTGTAGATTTGGTATCAATTACTTCACCACATGAACAAGTTATAGTGGTTGACTCATATTTTGGGTGAGTGTCCTTTTTCATATGAAGCACACCCCTTTCTCCTAAATTGTATGTTTTTATCAACAAACTGTTGATATTATAGCACAGAAAAAATTGCTTTGCAAACATAAAAATTACAAATTGAGCTTCCCTTTAAAAAGAGAAGCTCAATTTCAGCTTACTAATTCCTTAAAAAATTCAATGGGTCAATCCTTCTACCATCAACTATTATTTCAAAATGTAGATGGGGTCCTGTTGTGTTACCGGTAGCTCCTATAGTAGCAACCTTTTCTCCAGCTACTACATATTGGCCTTCCTTTACTAAAAATTGATCATTATGAGCATAAAGAGTTTGATAACCGTCCCCATGATCTATTATTACTGTTCTACCGTAAACATTTAACCACCCAACAAACTCAATTCTACCACAACGTGCAGCCTTTACCGCTGATCCTTTTGGAGCAGCAATATCCAACCCATGGTGAAAACCACCGTTTCTTGATCCAAAAGTAGAAGTTATCCTACCTACACTTGGCCACAAAAACCCACTCCCAGAGCCGCCACGACTAACTGTTGTTACACTCCTAAACCTGGTGTTTTCTGTAGTGTTTAGTGAAAACGAGCTTTGGTCTCTAGGAATAACAAGCTCCTGGCCTATGTAAAGAATATTTGGATTAACTATGTTATTAGCACCTGCTATTTCACTTACTGTTACATTAAATATTCTAGCAACCTTGTTTAAAAAATCTCCCTCTTGCACTGTATAAACTACTTCTTTTTCCACAGGCAGCACCAATATTTGCCCGACTCTCACAAAATCATGGGACAAGTTATTCATTGCTGCAACCATCTCCCAATCTGTTCCATGCTTATAGGCAATATCTTGTAAAGTATCTCCCAGTTGTACTTGATATAGGGCTGTATGGGTGTTGACTCTTTCAGCTATATCAGGATCTACCTGCCCTGATGACAGTAGCTGTTGTGTCATAGCATTGATATCATTAGCTGCAACATTAGAAACTGCAAAAGCTGTTAATATACATAAGCTCAATAAAATGATAATAGCTATCTTTAGCTTATGCTTATACATAAAAATTCACCTCTTTAAATTCAACTTCATATTTTTTTGTTAATTTTTTCTAATTGAGCCTTTCACAAATATTTTAGCCCTGTTTTCATAAAAATATACATTTTCACTCTAAAATCAATGTAAATCGCAGGTTAATTTATGGCATAAAATAGGGCAACCATGGGAAAGTAATTTAGTCCCTAGCTTGCCCTGTATTGTTTTTGGCTAACATTTAGTTTTTACGAGACTTTAAGTATCCTCAGCTAAAATATAAAAAGGTATTCATAGTAAAATATAGAACCCCTAACTAATAAAAATACAACCATGCTCTTTTTGGGAGGAATTGTATATGGAAAAAGAAGTGGCACAAAAAGCTATAGCTTATTTTGAGGAAGGATTCAATTGCTCTGAGTCAATGCTTAAGGGTTATCTGGATGTATATGGGAAAGACCCCAACCTTGGAGCAGCAGCTTCAGGCTTTGGTGGTGGAATTGGAGGTAAAGGAATTACTTGCGGAGCTGTTTCAGGTGCTGTAATAGCCATAGGGCTACACTATAATAGACAAAGTAGTGCTGATAAAAAACTCTATAGCAAGGTCAGAGAAAATTCACGTGAGCTAATAGAGCAATTTAGTGATATTAACACTTCGTCCTATTGCAAAGATCTGCAACCCTATGACCTTACAACAATGAATGGCAGGGAAAAGCTTCATAGTGATCCAGCGGTCGTGGCCAAATGCAAATCGTATCTCGCCTCTGCAGCAACACTTTTAGTTAAAGCTATAGACTAAACCCATGATTTGCCATACCTTAAGCGTTCATAAAGCGGATGAAACAAAGCTAGAATTTTAGCTATAGCTGCAATTGGGTCAAATATTAGACCTAAAAAGATTGTATTTTCTAAGCCGATTATTGCCATAAATTCTATCAACATAATTAATACTAAATAAATTCCACCAGCAAGGGCTACTAGCTCAACTATGGAATGTAGCAAAGAACTTTCCCTGGCATTAGCTGGGATAGTCTTCATCCTTCGATCTTTGTTAGTTTTTCTCATCATACCGGCAATGTAAAAACCAAGAACTACAATAAGTAAAATGATATATTCCATAAAAAATACCCCCTTTGATACCAATATATGATTTTATTCAAAATCGGTACCAAAAGTGGGGCATTTTAATATTAAATAACAGAAAATTTATTTAGGAAACAACTGGGGCAAAGCCCTTAATAAGTCTGCATTTGTTTTAGTTTTTTTCAAGGAATCCACCAACATCTCTGTAACCTCGACAGTATTCATATTAGAAGTAATTTTTCTAAAATTCCAGATAAGTTCTAGCTCTTCTTTGGTTAATAGAAGCTCTTCTCTCCTGGTTCCTGAACGACTAACATCAATACTAGGAAATAAACGTCTATCAGACAATTTTCTATCCAAGATCAACTCCATATTACCTGTTCCTTTGAACTCCTCAAAAATGACATCATCCATTCTGCTTCCTGTTTCAATAAGAGCAGTAGCCAAGATAGTCAAGCTACCCCCTTCTTCTATTTTTCTAGCTGCACCAAAAAATCTTTTTGGTTTATGTAATGAAGCCGGATCCACGCCACCAGATAACGTTCTTCCACTGGGAGGTACTACTAAGTTATGTGCCCTTGCTAACCTTGTAAGACTATCCATTAGAATAATAACATCCTTGCCATGCTCTACAAGCCTTTTTGCTCTTTCCAAAACCATATCAGCAGCTTTTACATGACTTTCAGGAGGTTCATCAAAAGTAGAGGCAATTACATCACCTTGGACAGATCTCTCTATATCTGTCACTTCCTCCGGCCTTTCATCTATAAGCAAAACCATCAACTCTAAATCCGGGTAATTAGCAGAAATGGCATTAGCAATTTTTTTAAGAAGTATTGTTTTTCCTGCTTTTGGGGGAGCAACAATTAGTCCTCTTTGCCCTTTGCCAACTGGAGATATTAAATCAATAATCCTGGATGAAAAATCCTGTAAGTTACTTTCCAGTGTTAATCTTTCATTTGGATAAACTGGAGTTAGTCCATCAAAATGAAGTCTCTTGGGAGATAATTCAGGATCAAAACCATTTATGCTTTCTACTCTCAGAAGTGCAAAATACCGCTCGCCCTCTTTGGGTGGTCTCACAAGACCTGCTACTCTATCACCAATACGCATATCAAAGCGGCGTATTTGTGATGTTGATACATATATATCATCTCTACTTGGCAAGTAAGAAAATGGTCTTAAAAAGCCATATCCATCCGGCATAATATCCAAAATACCCTGGGCAAAAAGCTGTCCATCATTTTGAACTTGTGCCTTCAATATCTCAAAAATTAACTCCTTCTTTCGCAACTTGGAATACCCTGTAAGCTGTATTTCCCTAGCCATGGTATATAATTCTGCCATGGTTTTGCTTTCTAACTCTGTTATATTCACTTTATAAACCTCCGTTTAATCAGAAGTCAGAAGTTGGATGTCAGAAGTCGGAATATAGGGGCAATTGGCTCTGCCAATTGTAAGTTAATAATCCAGTCTTAGACACCAAACAGCTAACATTCATAATCATCGAAACAAACTTATTTTTTCAAATATAAAAATACTAGCTACAAAATCCGACTTCTGGCCTCTAACGACTGACATCCGTTCACGGCTATCCTTGTATTTTATCTATTAAGGGCTTTTTATCAAATCTGTGCCACGCTTCTATAAATCTTACTGTCCCGGTTTTTGAACGCATCACAAGGGTATGGGTAGATGCTCCCTTTGAATTATATCTTACACCTTTGAGTAAACTGCTATCTGTAATACCGGTAGCTGCAAAAATAACATCATCACCCTTTAGTAAATCTTCCAACTTCAGCAATTTCTTTTCATCTGCTATCCCCATAGCATGAATCCTCTTTATTTCTTCTTCATCTTCCGGCACTAGCCTTGCCTGCATATCGCCACCTAGACAAGACAAAGCTGCTGCCGCCAATACACCTTCGGGTGCCCCTCCGATACCCATCATCATGTCAACACCTGAGTCTTCAAAAGTTGTAGCCACTGCAGGTGATACATCTCCATCTGATATAAGCTTTATTCTGGCACCTACCTTACGAACATCATCAATCAATTTTTTATGTCTAGGCCTATCTAGGATAACAACCGTTACCTCTTCAATTTTTTTATTTACAGCCTTTGCAACAGCATGCAAGTTCTCCTCTACAGGTGCATCCAGGCAGACTTTACCTTTAGCCAAAGGTCCTACGACAATTTTGTCCATATACATATCAGGTGCATGCAAAAAACAGCCCTTGGGTGCCACTGCCAGAACTGCAATTGCACCTGTAGTCCCTTTTGCAACAATATTCGTACCTTCTAAAGGGTCTACCGCAATATCAACACAAGAAAGTTTCCCTGTGCCAACTTTTTCGCCTATATACAGCATTGGTGCTTCATCCATCTCTCCTTCACCTATAACCACTGTACCATCAATATTTACTGTATCAAAAACAGCCCTCATTGCCCTTACAGCTGCATCATCAGCAGACATTTTATCTCCTCTTCCCATCCAGCGAGCAGATGCTAGTGCTGCTGCTTCAGTTACACGGGCAAGTTCTAAAGCCAGTTCTCTCTCCAAAACATTCAACTCCTTATACTAATCTTCAATTAAAAACCCTCTGCTTTAATTGGCGAATAAACCAACAACAGGCAGAGCCTGCACATTCATTATCAATACTTAAATACATCTGGAAATTACTTTGACATAAATACCATGCTTTCCTGCTTTTTATTTATATATTATTTGGGTACCTTATCCCAGTCCTCTAAGAATTTTTTGATACCTATATCTGTTAATGGATGATTGATCATCTGTACAATTACTTGATAGGGAATTGTGGCAATATCTGCACCTAAGAGTGCTGCTTCCTTGACATGAATTGGATGCCTGATGCTTGCTGCAATAATTTCCGTATTAACACCATATTGGGCAAAAATCTGTACTATCTCTGAAATCAACTCTGTACCATTTTGGCTTATATCATCAAGCCTGCCAACAAAAGGACTTACATAACTAGCACCCGCCCTAGCAGCCAGCATTGCCTGATTAGCACTAAAAATAAGGGTAACGTTTGTTTTTATACCTTCACTACTGAGTATTTTTACTGCCTTTAGGCCCTCAGCACACATAGGTATTTTTATAATTATATTTTTGTGAATTTTTATTAATTCTTTTGCTTCTTTCACCATGCCTTCAGCTAAAATGCTGATAACCTCTGCACTTATAGGACCATCAACTATATTGCATATCTCATCTACTACTTCTTCGAAATTCCTGCCTTCCTTGGCGATTAATGATGGATTTGTTGTAACACCATTGATTACTCCAAGATCATTAGCTTTTTTAATTTCATCAATATTAGCTGAGTCTATAAATATTTTCACCTAAATCCCTCCTGGGCTTTTAAATCAAATTTAGCATGTTTTTGTCATATAGTAAAATAAGACAACGGAATATCCCATTGTCTTATCTAAAATGCACAGATATGTAATTATTATGCTTTCCCATTGCTTCCAAAAAGACGGATTTTTTCTTTGATTATTTCCTTCATTGCGTCTTTTGCCGGCCCCAGGATTTTTCTTGGATCTATTTCCCCAGGCCTTTCTTCAATCATCTGCCTAGCTTTTTTAACAAAAGCTTCCCTTAGATTGGTGTCTATATTAACTTTTCTAACACCTAGGCTTATTGCCTGCTTTATTGCTTCATCCGGTACCCCGGAGGATCCATGTAAAACTATCGGAACATCTACTAATGCAACAATATTCTTTAGTCTTTCAAAGTCAAGCTTTGGTTCCCCTTTATAAACTCCATGGGCTGTACCGATTGCTACAGCTAAGGCATCCACCCCAGTAGCATCTACAAACATTTTGGCCTCTTGTGGATCGGTGAAAGTAGCATCTCTTTCATCAACTGTAATGTCATCTTCTGTTCCACCTATTTTTCCAAGCTCAGCCTCTACACTAACACCAGCAGCTCTGGCCACCTCAATAACTTTATTTGTTAGTTTTATATTTTCAGACAAGGGATGTACTGAACCATCTATCATAACAGAAGTAAAACCATGGCGTATACACTTCACAACCTGCTCAAAGCTTGTTCCATGATCTAAATGCAAAGCTACAGGTACTTTAGTTTGTTCAGCAGCAAGCTTAGTTAAGGTTGTAATATACTCCAGACCTGCATATTTTATTGCACCTTGGCTAGCCTGCACTATAACCGGCGAATTTTCTTCTTCTGCAGCTTGGACTATTGCTTGAATTATCTCCATATTATTGCAATTGAATGCCCCCACGGCATAACCGCCTTGCTCTGCTGCCCTTAACAGTTCTTTAATAGTAACAAGTGGCAATTTAATCCCTCCTATATTAGTATTTATAAATTATGATTATTATAATCTTCCCCTCTATCAAACAAAAACCCATTTCTCGTCAGCTTTAGTTCCCATGCTTTTTTAATTAACTGCAAATCATCCTCATTATCAGCCATGATTTTTTCAGCAGCTTTGCATTTTTCACAAGCCAGCAGTATATATTCCGGGTATACATCCACTTCCACTTCATCGTTCCCACAATTACAGTAAAGCCTGCCGGCTTCGGCTATATCATAAATATGTTCTAAAACCTCATACATTACTGATGAGTTATTAAAGAAATCGGTAAAACCAAGCTTATCTGCCATCTCAGACAAAGATTGATCCTGCTTTTTAACTTTTTCCTTAACTTTTTCTTTAGAGCCTATATAGCCTACCTCTATTCCTGTTTCTTCACATAATAAGTCAAGGGGCATCTCACTAAACCACATTTGCCTCTTGCTAATCTTTAGCAAATGTATCCCTTCACACATAGCACATATATATTGAATCCAAAAGTCTTGTCTTTTCTTTGTGGTCAATTTTATAATTTCATAGCCGCATGAGCATTTTAAAGCTACGCAATTTGTACCACTAAAGGAAAACAAGGATACTGAAATATATTCTATTTTTCCACATTCGGGACAACGTATAGCTACAACTGTAGTGGTAGGTATCATTATAGCCAACCCCCTTTCGGAGTAATAGTTCTCGTAAAACATAACAATTCCTTCTAATCCATTGTATATTTTAAAAGAATTTTAAAAAGACTAGCACCCAACATCTTTTATTTGTTCCCCTAAATAGCTATTTTTAATCTCAGACAGTCTCATAAAGGCTAATTTCTCTTTCTGCATAAACAACTTTATAAGGCTGGCTATCCTGGAGATATACCCTTGGAAGGTGCTGAGGCGTATTTATTCTCCTTAGCGATAAAGAAACTACATCATTTTCTTTAATATCGCTACCTGTAAAGTCAACCATTGTCAGCTGCATTCCTATCCTACCTACTACAGGATAAAATTTAGTATTATATTTTACCCCTAGATTCTGTGGCCCTTTACCATAATAGGCCAATAGTTCTTTTGCAACAATCTTCACTAAGTCTATAAAACCTTTAGGCTTTATTTTTGGCGATACATTAAATCCGTCAGCAAAACCTATCGGCACAACCCCAATAAGACTTTTCTTCCTGGTGATATATTCGCTTCCATAACCAATAGGATAGTTAGCAGGTAGATTTTTTATGTTGATTATTTTGGTTTTTACCATCCATGGATCTATTATACCCTCAACTTTAACCCCCATTGGTACCTGCCCATAAAGAAGTGTACCTATCCTTACCATATCCAGATGCATATGCGGGTAATTTATAAGCCCTGCGCTATTAACTATATGCTGAATCGGAATGTCTATTCCCTTTGCTTGAAAAAGTTTAACTCCTTCTTTAAAGACTGTAAACTGTCTTTCAGAAAAATCCTTATCTGATCCAGCTCTAGCTAAATGGGTATATATGCCCTCTATTTCTAAATTTGAGCAGTTTATTAGCTCCTCTAAAAAAACTGGTATATCAGCAAGCTCTAGGCCTGTTCTTCCCATGCCTGTCTCCAGTTCTATATGTATCTTTATTTTTTCCTGTCTGCCTGCCACTGCCTGCTGTAATCCTTGTAACTGAGCAATACTACTTATTGAAGAAATGAGTTTATACTTTAGTGCTAATGAAAATTGTTCCTCTGCAACAAGAGGTGCAAACAAAACAATAGGGGAAGTTATTCCACCTTCCCTAAGATTCACTGCTTCTAGCAAATTAGTCACACCAAAATAATCTATACCTGCTTTTTGAAAAATACGAGCAACTTCATTTTGTCCCAGGCCATAGGCATTTGCTTTTACTACCGCTAATATTTTTTTATCCCCTACTATTTCTCTCATTTTTGTAAGGTTATTCAAAAGAGCATCCTTACTAACTTCTATCCAAGCATTTATTTCCTTTGGAAGATCGTATTTATACACCTTATTTACCCCTTAACCCCTTCTTTAATGCACTGAGTTTCTTAATATTCTTACTGTAAAGTGGTTCGCCCACTTGCCATAGTTTATAGTAAAAGGGTGAGAAAATTAGATCATACTCTCCTACAAATTCTGTGTAGTCTGGATTAAATCCCTTTTTGAATTTATAAAGTCCATAAATCGGGCTGTCTTCTGATAAATTCCCAGGAACTCCTCTGAAGTCATACAAAGTACATCCATTGTTCTTAGCCCATTTGATCATGGTCCACTGGAGCAAATAGTTGGGCATCTTTCCTCTATGCTCATTGGCAGAAGCTCCATAAATATACCACGCTTTATCTCCAATGATAAAGGCTAGGGTTCCAGCAATTGGCTCTCCTTGATAGTATGCCATGAACAACTTGGCTAGATTGTTTTCTACTAACTGCTCCCACATGATATCAAAATATTCGTATGAACGTATCAAAAATTTATCACGCTCTGCTGTAACCACCAATATTTTATAAAAATCCGGAAGATCTTCTTTTGTGCAATTTTCTTTAATTTCCACTTCTTTTTTACTTGCCAAACGTATATTATAACGTGTCTTTTGATGAAAATTTGCCATAAGTTCATCTTCCGTTGGTCTTATATCTAACCTAAAAACAAACTTTGGCTGTAATCCATTAAAGTTTCCTCCTTTTTCGGCAGATACAAAACCCGCCTTTTTCAGAAGGCCTTTAAAGTCTTCATCAGAAGCCCAGATATCAGGATCAATTTTTAAAAATATAACTTCTTCTTTTTGAGCAAGGTCTTTAATCTGATCCATAAGGAAAAGAAAAAGGGCATGGTTTTTTACATCCATCACCGGACCTCTAGGGGCATAGAAAATCCCCTTTTTAATTACCGGTATATCTCTTTTTAGCAAGCTTATTGCAGCCACTATTGTTCCTTCTTCTTCCACAACAAGTCTAAAAGGCTTCCATCCGGTAAGGGCCTTTACCTCACCCCATTCATATGACTGGAGTATATGCCCTTTAGGACAACTGGTCATAAACTGGTTGAATATATGTTTTTCATCTTCTTTAATTAATCTAGCTGTCCAAACCACAGTTCGCCCTCCTATAAACACATCTTACTGTTTTTTATTATGCTCCAATGCTGCTCCAACAAAATCCCTGAATAAGGGATGAGGTCTATTAGGACGAGATTTAAACTCTGGATGGAACTGGGTTGCAACAAACCATGGATGATCCTTGATTTCAATTATTTCTACAAGCCTACCATCAGGTGAAGTCCCACTAAACACAAGTCCTTTATCCAGAAAATCTTGCTTGAATGTATTATTAAACTCATACTGATGCCTGTGTCTTTCATAGATAAGCTCTTCTTGGTAAACATACCAGGCTTTGCTTCCTTCAAGAAGCTTACAAGGATACAAACCTAAACGCATTCTTTTACCCTTATTTTCCATATCTTTCTGCTCAGGAAAAAGATAAATGACAGGATGTGTAGTCTCAGGAACAAATTCAGAGCTATTAGCAAAGGCATAACCGAGAACATTTCTTGCATACTCAATTACAGAAAGCTGCATTCCCAAACAAATCCCCAAGAATGGTATTTTATTTTCTCTTGCATATTTAATGGCATCTATCTTGCCCTCAATTGCTCTATCATCAAATCCGCTCGGTATCAAAATACCATCCATACCACCAAGCAACTCATGAACATTGCTCGGGTTCACATTACCTGCATATATCCAATCAATATCAACTTTTGTTAAATGATGAATCCCTGCATGATTAAGGGCTTCCATAATACTCAAATAAGCATCTTGTAGTTCTACATACTTTCCTACTAATGCTATTTTTACCCTATGATGAGGATTTTTAATCTTATTGACAATTTCTATCCATTCTGTTAACTCTGTTGGACCACACTTTATATCTAATTTTTTGATTATAATATCATCAAGCCCTTGCTGTTCCAAAAGCAAAGGAACCTCATATATTGTCTCAGCATTTATCGCCTGAATAACCGCTTCCGGAGAAACATCACAAAACAAAGCAATTTTATCCTCAATTTCCTTACTCAAGGGCCTGTTAGAGCGACAAACTATAACATCCGGCTGAATTCCCAAACTTCTTAATTCCTTAACACTATGCTGGGTTGGCTTGGTTTTTGCCTCACCAGCAGCCTCCAAAAAGGGTACAAGGGTAACATGTACATAGAGAACATTTTCCCTGCCAACGTCACTTCTCATTTGACGGATAGCTTCTAAAAAAGGTAGAGATTCTATATCCCCCACTGTACCACCGATTTCAGTAATTACCACATCAAAGGATCCTTCTTTGGATATCCTCAATATCCTTTCTTTGATCTCATTAGTTATGTGTGGTATTACCTGCACCGTACCTCCCTGGTAATCGCCCTTTCGTTCTTTGTGTATAACTGACCAATATATCTTGCCTGTTGTAACATTACTACTTTTACTCAAATTTATATCAACATATCTTTCATAATGACCCAGATCCAGATCTGTTTCCCCTCCGTCATCAGTAACAAAAACCTCTCCATGCTGATATGGACTCATAGTACCGGGATCAATGTTAATATAGGGATCAAATTTTTGTAATGCAACCTTCAATCCCCTACTTTTTAGCAATCTACCTAAAGATGCTGCTGTTATGCCTTTACCTAAAGATGAGGCAACTCCGCCAGTTACAAAAATATATTTTGTCATTATTACCCTCCTACATTCGTTCAGGTGCTTTAATACCAATGAAATAAAGCACATTTCTTAAGCTTATTCTTACTGCATTTACCAAGGCAAGTCTTGCCTGTTCAAGCTCTTTATCATCATTTAGCACCCTACATTGGGTATAGAAACTATGGAAATTGCTTGCCAACTCATGAGCATAATTGGTTAGTCTGTGAGGCTCCAAGGCTCTAGCTGCACCAACTACAACTTCCGGCAACTCCACAATTTTGCGTATGAGATCAAGTTCCACCTCTTCAGTTAGTAAGCTATAATTCACTTTATCTAAAGATTTTAAACCAGAGTTAGCTTCCTGAGCCTGCCTTAAAATACTACAAATACGAGCATGAGCATATTGAACGTAATATACAGGGTTCTCTTGAGATTGGGACTTAGCTAGATCAAGGTCAAAATCAAGATGACTATCAGCACTTCTCATCACAAAAAAGTATCTGGCCGCATCTGCTCCTACCTCTTCTATAAGCTCTTGAAGTGTAATGTATTGACCCGATCTCTTTGACATCCTAACGATTTCTCCGTCTCTGAAAAGTCTTACCAGCTGCATTATAATTATATGGAGCTGATCAGGATTGTATCCCAGAGCTTCCATTGACCCCTTCATTCTATTTATATGGCCATGGTGATCTGCACCCCACACATTAATGACCCAATCAAAACCTCTTTCAAATTTGTTCTTGTGATATGCTATATCCGCTGCAAAATAGGTTGGAATACCATTTGAGCGAACTAAAACCTCATCTTTTTCATCTCCAAACCTGGTACCCTCAAACCAAAGAGCTCCTTCTTTTTCATGCACATAGCCATTATCTTTGAGTTCTGAAATAGTTTTTTCCAATTCGCCTGAATCATGAAGTGATTGTTCGCTAAACCATACATCATATTTAACTCCAAAGGTTTCCAAAACTTCTCGTATGTGTGTAAGCTTTTCATCCAAAGCAAATTCTATCAATTTTTCTCTTCGTAAATCCTCAGCAGTATCTACATATTTTTCGCCATACTTGGCTATGAATTTACCTACCGTATCCTTGAGGTCTTCTCCATGGTATCCTTCTTCCGGAAAAGGGGCATCTATACCATGCTTCTGTAAATAAATCGACTCTAATGATTTACCAAGGTTGTCTATTTGATTACCAGTATCATTTATGTAATATTCTTTACTAACTTCATAACCTGCAGCTTTTAATAAATTGGCTGCAGAATCTCCAAGAGCTGCACCCCTTGCATTTCCCATATGAAGTAAGCCGGTAGGATTGGCACTAACAAATTCAACCTGTACCTTCTTACCCTTACCATAACTGCTTGTACCATATTCCGCATCCATGTCTGATACAACAGGAAGTATCTGATGAAGCCAGTCAACACTTAAGTAAAAGTTAATAAAACCTGCACCTGCTATTTCTAATTTATCTACATGGATATCTTTTAATTCCAAAGCTTCCACGATTATTTCTGCTATTTGCCTGGGTGCTTTTTTAGCTTCTTTTGCCATGACCATTGCTATGTTTGTTGCAAAATCACCATGATCTTTTTCTCTGGGAATCTCAACTACAAAATCTGGAATAACTTCATAACTTATCTTCCCTTCACTTTTAGCTTTTTCCAAGGCTTCTGTCAATGACTGGGAAATTTTTTCAACAAATTGTTCAATTAAATTCAAAAGAACACCTTCTTCCTATAATAAATCAATGATTGATTAGATGAATACTTAATTCAATATCCCATTACTTGCTAATTAATTATTTTTCTTTATTTTATCACAATTATCCTTTTTATTTTACCCCTCTCGGCAAATTTTACATTAAATAATACTATTTGCATTTAAAAACACTTATATTTTCATCATGGTTAGTATAAACAAAATAAGACAGAGAAAAGTTCCCTGTCTTATATTATGTCAAATCAACCCATACTATCTTTAGTATGCACTCACAGCCCTAGGCAAAGTCGCCATCCATACTGATTTTTTATCGCTTTCCGCAATAGGCTGCTTCATAAGCATCGTATTGGAGTCCCTGGACCATTCAATAGAAGCATTTGCCATTTGTCCACCCATAGGTGGAAGCTGTATAATATCAGCATTTGTCTGAGCGGATCTCCAAACCAATATATGGAATACACCTTGTGAGTCACTAAAAGCTATTTTTTGTCCATCAGGTGACCATTCAATGGCTCTTCCGCCACCCCTGGTTGTCAGGTTACGATCCCAGCCGCTCTCATTTGTATTGGTCATCCATATTCCTTGCTGTTCTCCTGTTACATTCACAGCAAGAATATTGCCATCAGGAGACCATGTCGCTACCATATTGCTTGCCCTTACAACGGGAGTAACCCTTCTTGAGATTTCTCCATGAACAGATGCTACAACTATTTCACCTACTCTTGAGCCCTCATTTTCCCATGATCTAAAGTAAGCAATCTGGGAACCATCAGGAGACCAGACTAAGTTATCCTTATCACCTTCTAAGAAAGTAATTCTACGAGAATTTCCTTCCATGTTAACTACCATTATATCAGTTCCGCCAAATCTATCTGTTAGAAATGCTATTTCATTTCTACTTGACCACACTGGATTATATGCCCATCCACTACCTCCACTCCTTGCTCCAACTACTTCAGGAGTAAGATTTCGTTTGCCATTTCTACTTTCAACCCAAATACTACTCCTACCATCAATATTTTGTGTATAAGCCATATAATTTCTATCAGGTGACCATATACCAACAGCACCATAGGTGCCAACAGATCTTCTATCTTCACTATTTATTGGACTTTCAAAAGCCCGAATATTGCCATTGTCGCTTCGAACTAAGTAAAGCAATGAATTACCATCAGAACCCCAAGTTGCACCAAGAACATTTTCTAACAACTGATTCAATGTAACTGTAGAAGTTGGGTTACGTCCGACTGCGGTAATCGGCTGTGATGTTATAGCAGAAGGAGCATCAATTTCAGCATCAGGTGGTGTAATATCCTGATTTGCAGCTTCATTATCTGCAACTTCTATCCCATCATTTCCAATATTTTCAATGGTACTATCATTATCTCGAACAATTTCACCATTAATCCCATTATTACTTCTGATGTCATCTGCAACTCGTGCAATGATATTTTCTATTTGATTATTTTGTCGTGAATCAATAGCATCGCTCGGCGTGTTTTGTTCTTCAGGGATATCTACTTGCTGATTATCTATATTATCATACGCCATCATTATGCTATTATTATCCTCTTGTTGGCTATCTTCATCCCTTTGCATATCATTATATTCAGGTGGTGCGGGTGGAGTAGGATCTACGGGACCTGTTCTTGCTATTTCAATAGCCTGGTATGCACCAGTAGCTGCAAAAAAAGCAAATACCAGACCTGCTGCAATTCCTATCCAACGCTTATCAAATCTAAAGATTTTTTTGGTTTCTTTTATATTTTTCGCACTATCTTTGACAGTTTCTTCAGCCACACTTTCCTCTTTAAATAAATCAAGCTCTGCCAAAACTTCTGCTTGTGCATTTTTATCTATTTTATCAGGAAGGTTTGCCATAACCATTTGGACAAAATCTCGGGGAGGCTCTATATGCACTATTGCTTTTTCCAGCAAATTTTGAAGTTCCTTTGCACGATCCATGTCAAGCTGACAGACACTACATGTAGCCATATGGTTATATAAAGCCTGCTCTTCATGCTTTGATAATTCACCATCAAGATATGTATGTATCATCTGCTTACTTTCTTGACACTTCATAAAGTTCCCCTCCTTCCATGACTTTGTCTAGTCTTTTTACGAGTAATGCTCTACCTCTATACAAGCGTGTTTCTATTGTAGACACCGGCAAATCAAGTATTTCACCAATTGATTTATATGATAAATCCTCCATGTACTTTAAAATCAACGGCATCCTATATTTTTCAGGCAAATCTGTTATTGCCTGCTGAACTAGCCTCTGGGTTTCTTTAGTAGTTGAATATTCCTCTGGATGGGTTTCCTTGTCAGGTATCAGAGGTGAAAACTCAATCACTTTATCTAAAGATATTTCCTGACTCTGATTTTTTTGACTCCTTAGATGGCTATAAATTATATTATTTGCCACCTTATACATCCAAGGAAAAAAAGGTCTTTCAGGATCATACTTTTCCAACACAAGGTATATCTTAGTAAAAGCCTCTTGTGCAAGATCTTTTGCATCCTCAAGATTATTGGTTAGTCTATATGCAAGACTATATATTTGTTTTTCATAACGCTTTATGAGTTCACAAAAAGCATTTTTATCTCCTTGCAGCGTCTGGCTGACAAGGATTTCATCAGTCAATTTCTCCACTTGCTACTTCCTCCTAAACCACCAGCAAAATAATGTATAGTCACATTCTTTTGCTACTATATATTACTAATTTTTTTAGATAAAACTTGCATTTTTTATTCATAAATTTTAATAATTTTTTAAAATAATCTCTATCTAGTTTCTACTTGTTTGTAAAATCAATCGGTGAAGTCCATTTCCATTCAGCCACGGAACACCTGCATCAAGCCTCGGCAAGTTCACGGGATCAGATCCCATACTAACCAAACCCGGCTCTACAGTAAATATATATTCAAGTCCTACTTCTTTTGCAACCTCATCTACTATTTCATTCTTTTTCCCATAAGGAACAGCAAAAAAGTCTACATGCATACCTAGCCCCTGCTCTAACAGATCTCTTGATTTTCTTAGATCTTCATATATTCGAGCTCTATATTCATCCTCTGTCTCATTACGCCCTTCTCCTGCCAGATAAAGACGTGCCGCCATTACAGCCTCTCTATTGCCCTCTGCATCAATATTAGCATAGAAGTGACTATCATAACTGTGTGATTGGAAATATATGCCGTTTTCCATCATTTCCAACATTTGTGGCCAATCAATCTTGGGTATTTGATCCTCTCTGGCACCAATATGTCTCACAATCATGAATACAGTTGCACTCATCCCTCTTTCTTTTAACAAAGGATAGGCATATCTATAAAAACTCTCATAGCCATCATCAAAGGTTATCAAAACTGCGTTAGGCGGCACTTCTACCTCACCTCTTAAAAAATCCCTAAAATGACTCAATGTTATTACATTATATCCCCTGTCCACCAGGGTATCTAAATGTTCTTCAAATTGAGCCGGTGTTATGCTAAAGTCACTTTCTTCTTGAACAATATGATGATATATAAGTACTGCTACCCTATCCGTGTAAAATTCTCCTGAAGTTCCTTGAGTTAACCCACAACCCAATGAAAACATAAAAGCTAATAACATTATCACAATAATTGTTAATAGAGCTGCTTTTTTCATTTATTTCCTCCCTCTTTCCCTAAAGCTTCAAGGATTAGCTGGTGAACCCTGTTTCCATCTATATCCGGGCTGCCTGCATTAATTCGTGACAAACTCATAAGATCAGATGTCATACTAACTAAGCCCGGTTGTATGGTGAAAATATATTCAAATCCTACCCCCCTTGCAACTTCAACCACTTCCTCATTCTTCCATCCATAGGGAACAGAAAAAACATCTACATATACGCCTAACCCTTGCTCCAATATCTCTTTTGATCTCCTTAGATCTTCATATATCCTGGATCTATACTCTTCTTCTGTCTCAATACGTCCTTCCTCTATCAGATAAGCACGTGCTACCAGGGCAGGCTTTTCCCAATTGCCCTCTGCATCAATATAATTATAAAAGTGACTATTATAACTATGGGATTGAAAATACATACTACTTCCAATCATTGTTCTCATTTGCGACCAGTCAAGTTTGGGTAACCCGCCCTCTTTATCACCAATCTGTCCGACTACCATGAACATAGTTGCACTCATCCCTCTTTCTTTTAATAAAGGGTAAGCATAATTGTAAAAGCTCTCATAACCATCATCAAAGGTTATAAGTACTGCATTAGGAGGCACCTCCATTTCACCTCTTAAAAAACTTCTAAAATGACTTAAAGTTATCACATTATATCCTTTATTTAGCAGAGTATCTAAGTGCTCTTCAAATCTATCCGGTGTTATAGTGACCCTACTGTCAAACTCCCAATCAATATGATGATACATTAGTACAGCCACCTTATCCCTATAAAACTCTTCTGCTGAGGCTTCCTGTGTTGGTTCGCAACCTGATAAAAATATACATGCTAGTAACAATGCTGTAGCAATTGTTAGTAAAGTTACTCTTTTCATTTATTCCCTCCATTTATGATTGATTAATAACTTTAAAAACTAATCTGTCATTTTTGCTATGAGTGGCAGCCATTTTATAACACTGCTTAGACAATCTGCTAAAGACGCATATCGCTTCCTTCTTAATTATACTAAACTTTTGACTTAAAAAATAAAGTTTTTTGTGAAAAATAAAGGAAATTAATTGATTATACTAATAAAAACAGATACTATTTAGTAAAATAGTATCTAAAATATACAGAGGCTTGAGGATTAATATATTTTATAAATAAATTGTGGCTGCAGCTAGCAGCAATGGAGGCAACTATGACATTAAATAGAGAGCAAGTTTCAAATATCAATCAGCTAGAGAATTACTTTAGTAAAGCAACAACCCCCAGGGATAAATGGCGTACCGGTTTGGAATGCGAAATTTTCGCGGTCAAAGGAGACACTCTAAGCTCTGTACCCTACTCTGGAAACCTTGGCGTTGAAGGGATCTTCGCTGACCTTATAAAACAATTCAATTGGAATCCATCATACGAAAAAGGAAAACTATTGAGCTTAAAAAGAAATACTTCCAATATTACTTTAGAGCCTGGAGGACAAATAGAACTAAGTGGATTTCCCCAAGAAAAAACACAGGGCTGCATAGATGAGTATATTAATTTTTATCAAGAGCTAATTCATGTATGTTCACCTAAAAATATCCGCTTACTGCCTTTAGGGTATCAACCTGTCAGCTCACTCAACGATATTGAATGGCTCCCTAAAAGCCGTTATAACATCATGTCCAAACATTTTTTAGATAAAGGGAAACTTGCCCATCATATGATGAAACTTACAAGTAGTATTCAAGTAAGTATCGACTATGAAAGTGAATTAGATTTTAGCGAAAAATTTAGACTAAGTAGCTACCTTGCTCCTGTCTTACAATCAATATACGCCAACTCACCTTTCAAGCAAGGTACATATAGCGGTTATTTAGATTTTAGAGGATATATTTGGGAGCATACAGATAATGACAGGTGTGGGATTGTCAAAGAAAGCCTTAATGAAAATTTTTCTTTTATGGACTATGTAAATGTATTATTAGATATGCCAATAATGCTCCTGCAAAAAAATGAGGAAGATGTACCTATGCACGGTATAACCATGCGACAGTACTTGGAAAAAGAAACTGTATATATGGATGACTTTGTATCCCATCTTTCTTTCGCTTTCTTTGAAACAAGACTTAAACAAAAATATATTGAAATTAGAATATTAGATGCTCAACATCCCAGGCTGCTTCCAAGCATCCCATCTTTAATACGAGGCTTATTCTATCACAATGAAACTCGCAGAAATCTATTGGACTATTTCTCAAAATGGTCGGCGGACAATATTCTTGACCTTCACTATAGAGCTCACAAAACTGGTTTGGCCACAAATTTTGATAATGAAAAACTATTAGATTTATGCCAGGAGGTATTTTTAGCTGGAAAAGCCGGTTTAAAGGAACTCATAAAAGAAGGCTTTTTGGCAGAAGAAGCCGACTTAGCGAACCTTCAACCACTTGAAGAACTTTTAATGGAAAAGAAAAAATCCCCTGCGGAAATTTTACTGGAACAATGGGAAGCACAGGGTAGAGATTTGTTTAAAATTAAGGATAAAATAACTATTCAGGAGGACTAAATATGTCTACTCTTTATCAGAACCAAGACTTAAAAAAACATATTTTAAATGATATGCTGTCTTTAAGCCTTGAAAATCCTAATTTTTATAATGAAAATAAGGAACTATATTTATCCTGCATAGAAAAAAGCTCAGCCAAAATAGATGACATTGCTATTAAAAGTTTCTATCATCCATATGTTTTATCAAATTCCGATTTTAGCTGGATTAAAGAAAAAACAGAAATCATGTGGGACATCCTGGAAAAAACTGCACAACTACTGATTACAGAAAAAGAAGTTAGAGCTTTTTTTGATTTTCCAACAGAGCTATATGAACTTTTACAGATTGACCCAAAATACTCAATCAATGTACCAATCACCCGCTTTGATGCGTTTTATAACAACAAAGACAATTCTTTGTATTTTTGTGAATTTAACACAGATGGAACAAGTGGTATGAATGAAACAAATACTATGGAAGAATGTTTCTTAGGTACTGAAATAGGAAAGCAATTGGCAGATAAATATTCCCTCAGTCAGTGTGAATTAAGAAAGTCTCTTCTTAATATATTTCTTGAAAACTATCGTTTTTTTGGCGGCTCAAATAAACCTACTATTGCAATAGTGGATTTCATGGATAAAGCAACAATTGCAGAGTTTGAAGCTCTAAAGGATGTTTTTGTAAAAGAGGGCTATGATACAGTAATATGGGATATCAGAAACCTTTCCTATAAAAACGGCCAACTTTGGTGCAATGAAAAACGTATAGATTTGGTATATAGGAGAGCAGTCACATCTGATATTTTAGCAAGGTATGATGAGGTTTCAGCGTTTATTGAAGCATACAAAAATAATGCTTTTTGCTTGGTTGGATCTTTTAGGTCTGAAGCTGCCCATAACAAACTTGTCTTTACTTTCCTAACCTCTGAAATAGCAGAAAAATTCTTTTCCTATGAAGAAATAGAGTTTTTAAAAACCCATATACCGAAGACCTGGAAGCTTACATCAAAAGATAGTTCTTTTAATACCCAACTCCTTTCTCAAAAAGAAAAATTCCTCGTTAAACCCCATAATTCCTATGGAAGCCAAGGTTTATACATGGGCAAAGACTGTTCTTCAAAAGAATGGCAAAATATTATTGAGGAAAGTACGGATAAAAACTATATTGTTCAAGAAGTAATAAGCATCCCTCAAGAAGAATTTATTATATCCCAGGGTGCTGCTGAAAAACTTAAGGTCAATCTCAGCCCTTATCTTTTTAATGGCAAACTCACAGGTTTTTATACACGTGTTTCTACTATAGATGTAATAAGCACATCCAGAGGCGGAGCCCTTCTCCCCACCCTTGTCCAAAAGTAGTAATCTTAACTTCATTAAAATTTTTGCAGGATTTTCAATCTCTATGTCGAACTTCATTGTTCATAACTTATGCTATTATTTCATATACTTATAATGACTTTGAAAAAGATATCTTGAAATTATTATGAGTAAATGATATAGTTTGTATAAGCAATGTTAATGGATACTTATTTTCTTTTAGTAAGCTTTAAATAATTTGAACAATTTTGAACAATTCAGCTAATAAAAACACAAGGAGGTATAGCAAAATGCGAAAAGAAGTATTGATAGCATTAGTAGTATATGCTGCAATAATAATAGCATTTGTTTTTTCCTGGCAAGCAGCTTTAGCTATTCCATGGTATGGTAATCAGTAATAATTTATATTATTTTTTACAACTACCAGGACTAGCTGGTAAATTAGATAAAAAACAAGTCAATAAAGTTTTAGTATTTTTTAAATCGGCGTTTTACGCCGGTTTTTTATTTTTTATGCTTCCTGTATCCATAAATTAATACTTTTTAAGTTTTATAGTTCTGAACAAATCTTAGTAAAATAACAGTATTTGCAGCTATTCAACTTTAATTTTCAGTCAATTTAAAATATAAATAGAAATTATTATGAATTCCCTCGTCATTTTGGAGGTTTCCTTGTTTCAGTGTCGAATTAGCAGTATATTGTTCATAATTATTGTATCCATTTCATATGCTTATGTAAGTCTACTTAAATGTTTTATGCTTTTTATTGCAATACTGCTTGTGAATTAGATTACAAATTGGGAGGTGGTGCTAAATAAACTTAATATATAATTAATCTGCTAGAAAACAAACTTCGGAGGTGTTATATAAATGTCTGATCCTAATAAAAAAGATTATTCATTTTTATGGAAAAGCGAAGATTATTGGGCTATTTGGTTAGGTTCTATTATTTTAATAATTGCTCTAATTATCTTTATGGGGAATCCCCCAGAAAACATGAGAGAAAATATTGCTACAACTAATGCAACAATGGAATATGAAGCTGAAAGATTTGCTGCTGCTCCTTATGGCACAGAATTCATGACAATTGCTTGGCATGATGCTCACGATGCTCAAGGACGTATACAAGGTAGAAATACTCCTACAGGACAATTCTTCATGCAATATCTTGGACGTGTCTTTAGATGGGAAAGCAATCCTATAGATGCATTTGTCAGAACCCAAGCATGGGCAGATGAGCGAAATGCAGCTAATGCTGAAAGATGGGCAACAGCTCAAGAAAATCTTGCTGAAGCCAGAGCAAATGCTGAGGAAGCAGAAGCCGCTGCTGCTGCTGTTAACTTCACAGATGCTTCTTTAAATGATGAAGCTGCTGCTGCAATTGCTCAATGGCGTTCTGCTAGAAGTGCTGAATCTTCTGCAAGAACTGCAGCTAATAATACACCACAAAACCGTTTTATAGAGTATGCTGTTCTTATGGTATTCATTGGTTTACTCTTTGGTCTTGGAATTGGCGTTATGGGTAAGTCAGTAAAAGAATTTGCTATAGGCTTCCCCATAGTATTCGGTCTAGGAACACTATCATTCGTAATGGCAGCCCAGCAACAAGCAAATGCCTGGGGCTTAGAGTACGTGTTATGGGCTCTCTTTATCGGTTTGCTTATAGCTAATACAATTGGTACACCAAAATTTGTTATGCCAGCAGTACAAACTGAATTCTATATCAAAACAGGTCTTGTAATGCTAGGTTCTACAATCTTGATGAACCAAATCCTTTTAATCGGTCTACCAGGTATATTCTTGACTTGGGGTGTTACTCCAATAGTTCTTGTATTCAGTTACTGGCTTGGACAAAAAGTTCTTAGAATAGAATCCAAGTCCCTAAACATTACTATTTCAGCAGACCAGTCTGTTAGTGGTGTTTCTGCCGCTATTGCTGCTGCTGCTGCCAGTAGAGCTAAGAAAGAAGAATTAACCTTGGCTGTTGGTATGTCAATTACCTTTACAGCAGTTATGATGGTTGCTATGCCTATGACACTTATTGCTGTTAACATGCACCCTGTAATGGCCGGTTCATGGATCGGTAGTACTATTGACTCCACAGGTGCCGTTGTTGCTGCCGGTGAGTTGATTGGTCCTGCTGCCAGAGACGTTGCTGCTACTATTAAGATGATCCAGAACATCATTATTGGTGCAATGGCATTCTGTATTGCAGCTTACTGGTGTCTAGTAGTTGATACTTCAAGAAAAGACGAAGTTAAATTAACTTTCGGTGCTGCACTAAAAGAAATTTGGGTTCGTTTTCCAAAGTTCGTTCTTGGTTTCATCGGTGCTTCCATAGTTTTCTCAGTTCTTCACGCTTCATTAGGTCGTGATGTTGCGGGAGCTCTAATTGATAATGGTACTGTTCGTTTAACTGGTGAACTTCAGCGTTGGTTCTTTGCTTTAGCATTTACCAGTATCGGTTTATCAACTAACTTCCGTGAGCTTTGGGTATACCTAAAAGGTGGTAAGGCACTTGCCCTCTACCTAGGCGGTCAGGCTTTCAACGTTATCTTATCTTTCTCAGTCGGTTACGTATTGTTCTTCGTATTGTTCCCATGGGTTACTGAGTCATTAATGTTGATGCCTAGATAATTTATATCTAAAATGTTAGTAATTTACACTAGTCTGCAAGAACCTATTGGTTTTTGCAGACTAGTTATTATATTAAGCTGTTAATCTGTCATGGAGGTAAAATAATATGCAGACATTTAGAAGCAGCAGTAAACGAGGCAAATTTATCAGGTTATCAGTACTTATAGTAGGCTTAATATTACCATTTTTTTTCATTATATTTGGATTGCCTTTTTTATCTCAGGCTTTCGGTGCTGCACATTTGCATCAAGTTATAATTGATGAAGGCATTGATGCCGGTGCTTGGTTCTGGAGTCAAATGGAAAATTTTCATGAAATTATTCCACGAATGAGACATCAAATACAATTTTCTCCGGCACGGACACCATCTACTGATACGGAAGAAAATTCTTATTACCCAGGTCAATATGTTTTAGAATAAAAAGCTATTATTAAAGGATTTGAAGCTATGAAACATTTTACTATTGTAATAATTTTATTCATTATTTGGTTTTCTGTTGCAGGTTGCAGCGTATTACTCTTAAATAGAGATATGTTGGAATGGTTTTTGCGTTAAATAACATTTTACTTTCATAGCCAGAACATTCAGCCCCCTTCACAGGAAGATGTTTATACCTAAGGGGGGTGTTTATTGTAAAAAATACTTTTTTAATACAGATAGTTTGTATATAATAATACATAATGTAATTACTAAAAGTTTTAAAACGGAGGTCTTTCAACATGACTGATAAAAAAGCTGACATTACAGATCCAAGGTATAATAAAATTTTATCTTATGAGAAAAACACCTCAGAGGAGGCAATCTCAAAGGCAATCAAGAAACCAAAAGTATCATTTTGGATGTTCTTTTTTCCTTTTGTATTCCTTCCTTTCATGTGGGAAATGGATAGATACAAAACAGCCACGTATGGATTTAATGATGGATATGCCTATACAAAAAAAATTGCATTAAATGCTGCTTATAAAGTATATACTAAAGAAATAACTGAAGAAAAAGCATTCCAAGAGATTAAAGAAACTATTAAAACCCAGCCTGATCCTGATCCTACGGTATTGCTTATTTTTGAGAAACAGATCGAAGAGGTTAACCTGCTCTATCGCCACTACCTTGCACTGTTAAACTCTAATGGCGACAATTATAAACAACTGGTAATAAATCATTATAAATCCTATGACAAATTTGTTGAATTTTTAAATCAGCTAGATGAAACTGAAAAAGAAGTAAGTAAAGTGGTTCGTTCTACCTTTAAATCAGATGTAGAAGGACTTCCCGAACTTATTGAAAAAATAGAAAAAGCTATAGTTGAGTACAGGTTAGAATGTGCAAAAAAATATTTTCATTAAAAAATAGTCCATTAAGGACTATTTTTTGCTGCTACTATTATATATAAAAGGGGATCAATACTCATCATTCTCAGTTAGTACTTTATACTAGTCTGCAAAAAACCATCAGGTTCTTGCAGACTAGTATTATATTATTATATAATGACATTGGCTGTTAATCTGTTTTGTCATGAAGGGTAAAATAAAATACATGCATTTAACAGCAGTAGTAAACGAGGCAAGCTTATCAGAATATCAATACTCATAATAGGTTTGATATTACCATTTTTTTATGATATTTGGACTGCCTTTTTTATCACAAATAGAAAACTATTACTAAAGGATTTGAAGCCATGAAACATTTCATTATTGTAGTAATTTTATTTATAATTTGGTTTTCTGTTGCAGGTTGCAGCGTATTACTCTTAAATAGAGATATGTTGGAATGGTTTTTACGTTGAACAAGCTTTATTCTAATAGTATAAAAATACCCAATTAGCAAAAATACTTTATCGCTAATTGGGTATTTTTATTACAAAAAAACTAGCCTTAAAAGGCTAGTTTGCAATACGTAAAGGAATTTTTACTGTAGACATTCTTTCACCATCTTTTGGACTTATATTAAACACCTCTAGATAAAGCACTCCAATATCTATTTCTTCCGGAAGCTGGATTTCTTTTTCAAAATACCCCCAGTCTCCCATTACTCCTGTTGCAAAACCTTCAAGAATAACGTCATCGTTTCTAGTGACTAATTCAAAATTAACTGTTCCTTCAAAAGCATTTGTTAATCCATTTAAGACTATTGTATTCTCTATCTCTTGACCCGGTTCAGGGGAGAATATTTTAATCCATTGAGATGAAGCAACTACAGGCCTGTCAATAAAATCCATTCCTACTAAACCTGCAAAAAATCTATTTTCACCTGACACATCTATGAAGCGTAACTCCAACTCCTTTTCTTCTACTATAATCAAATCATAGGGATATGTTAACGCCATTGTTACAGCATCGTTCTCCCCGGGACTAGTTGACTGCACTAATAATTCAAGAGTGTTCCCACGTTTATAGGCTCCAACTATCGCCACAAAATAACCACCAGTGGGTTTCATTCCCTCTGTTATTAAAATATACCTTTGCCCCATATACTCTTTTTCCTGAACCATGGGTATCTCTTTGGAATATCCTATCCATCTAACTATTGCATTAGGCAAAGTTTGACTATCCGGCCTATAAAAATCAACAGCAACTACAACCATGGGATCTATAATCCTAATTTCATGATAATCTATCCCTCCATAATAATCGACCTGGTAGCCCAAAGCTTCGCTGACAAATCTTAGGGGCAAGTATGTTCTTTGCTCTATAATCACTGCATTTGTATCCATTATAATAATTCCAGAAGGAGTACGAACCTCACTGCTTCCAATAGTAACATGGATTTGCTCATTTTCAGATTTGAAAATCGTTGCTGTTCTATTGGTGTTATCCCAAATGACTTCATATCCTAAGCCTTCGCTTATTGCCCTTATTGGAATCTGTGTACGAGATTGATTATCAATAAAAGGTGTTCCTAAATCTGCAGAAATAGTTAACCGAGTATCTTCAACATAAATACGGATATCAGCTTCAGCAGCTCCTAAAGCTATGGGAACAAGCATCAGCAAAAATAGTACAGCTATAAATGTTTTGATTTTTAAATTTTTCATCTTATTTTCCGCCCTCCAACTTTTTTTGCTGCAAGATATTTTCTTATATCATAACGATCTCTGCAATTAAATATATCTTTTGCTTCAAGCCAACCCTTGCGAGCAATTTTAACACCCAGCTTAACATCCTGCAATTCTTGGATTCTATGAGCATCAGGATTTATTGAAATTAAAACTCCCAACTCCTTGGCTCTTTTTAAATACCTCCAGTCAATATCTAATCGAGCCGGACTGGCATTTAATTCAATAATAACCTTGTGCTTAAGTGCTGCTTCAAAAATCCGCTCCATATCCAGGGCATAACCTTCTCTTCCTAAAAGTATTCTTCCTGTGGGATGTCCAAGCATTGTTGTCATGGGATGCTCCATAGCTTTAACCAGTCTTTGCGTTGCCTCCTCTTTGTTCATCCTAAGATTAGAATGAACTGAAGCTATCACAAAGTCAAAGCTCTCCAACATTTCCTCAGAATAATCCAAAGAACCGTCAGGCTTAATATCAGATTCAATGCCACTCAAGATATCAATTTGCGGATACTTTTGTCTTAAAAAGAAAATTTCCTCTTGCTGCCTTCTAACTTCCACTTCTTTTAATCCACCTGCATAATAGGCAGATTGACTGTGATCTGTTATACCAAGATACTCATATTCCAGATCAATACAGGCTTTTACCATTTCTTCAAGGTTATTAGACCCATCACTATAGTTAGTATGCACATGGAAAATACCCTTTATATCTGAAGCTATTACTAACTCGGGTAGTGTTCCTGCTCCAGCAGCTTCAATCTCTCCTGAGTTTTCTCTCAGCTCAGGTGGAATATACTCAAGAGCCATAGTTTTAAATACTTCTACTTCATTTACACACTCAAGCAGCTGCTCGCCTCTAAATATTCCATATTCATTCATTTTCAAATCCATGGTCTTAGCTCTATGACGCATTGCAGTATTATGCTCTTTGCTGCCGGTAAAGTGATGGAGAGCATAGGGATATTCTTGCGGTTTTACCACTCGCAAATCAAGATTAATTCCCATATTAAGCTTTACAGAAACCTTGGTTTCTCCAAGGGCCAATACATTCATCACCTGAGAAAGCTCTGCCATATACCTTGTAAGCTCTCCAGGATTATTAGAAGAAGCAACCATATCTATGTCCTTTACTACTTCCTTACACCTTCTAATACTCCCTGCCAGACTAATATCAATTAAATAAGAAGATTTCTTTAATTCTTCTAAAATATCTTCTGTAATAGCTATTGCTTCCCTATAGTAATACTGACCCTGAAAACGCTTTAAATACTCTATGCTCTCTAAAATATTTTTCTGGGACTTTTCTCCAAATCCCTTTAGGTCAATGAGCCTGTTTTCTTTACATGCATATTCAAGATCTGCAATACTGGCAATCGCCAATTCATCATGCAAAGCTTTAATTTTTTTAGGACCCAATCCGGGAATATTAAACATTTCTATAAGTTCTTGTGGAACACTTGCTTTCAATTCATCATAATATTTGAGATGTCCTGTAAGAACAAGCTCAGTAATCTTTTCGTTAAGAGCCTGGCCTATTCCTTTTATATCTTTCAATTTATTTTCCTCTACAAGAGTTTCCAAATCCTCTTCTAAAAGCTCCAATGTCCTTGCACCATTATAATAAGCCTTGCTTTTGAATGGATTTTCTCCTTTTAGCTCAAGCAGTAGCCCTATTTCTTTTAGAATCATAGCAACAGACTGTTTATCCATCTACTTCACCTCATATTGGGTATACTTTGGACAAATATTTCTTAGCCCAGCTACTCATATTGTGCCACAACCTAACATACACATGCAACCAATACAAATTCAAAAATTCCTCAGCTTTTTTGAATTTTGCTAAAAATCCATACAGGAGGTATGCTCATTATAATCTATTACTTTTCTTGTAAAGATACAAAATGCTCGAACAGTATTTTATATACTTCTACTGTTACCGATGGACTGAAGCCTTTTGCTTCAGCAAGGGTACTTAATTTTTCTAATATCCATTCTTCTCTTTTTGGATCATGGACAACACGAGAGGTACTGGATTTATAATTGCCAATTTGCTCTACCAGTTTGCTACGCCTTGCCAACAAATCAACTATTTCTTCATCTATAATATCCACTTTCCTACGCAGATCATCTAGGCTATAGGCAAGCTCGCTTTTTCTACCTGTATTATTCATGGCAGCTTTATACGAACCTAATATTTTTACCGGACCAATAATATTATATATTTCATCTAAAGCTTCTTTTATCCTTGGCTCTATATAACTGCCATCTATGTCAATGAAAAACAAGTATTGCCCCATTTTAGTTTTTTCAGGCCTGGACTCTATTTTTGTCAGATTTACTCCCCTTAGAGAAAATTCTTGCAAAATCTGATACAAAGCCCCAGGCTGATTTGATATGTTAGCTAATATGGAAGTTTTACAATCAGTAAAACACTCCTGTTCTTCCTTGGAAATTATTATAAATCTAGTTTCGTTATTGGTATAGTCGTTTACTTCCTGATCTAAGATTTTGAGTCCATATTTTTCAGCTGTATCTGCCATTGCAATAGCTGCCCATGGATCCTTTGATTGAGAAACTTGTCTTACTGCTTCAGCAGTGCTGCTGACCTCAATTAACCTAGCCTGTGGAAGAACTCTTTCTAAATAGTGCCTACATTGAGCTAATGCCTGAGGATGGGAAATAATAACACTAACCTCCTCTAACCTCACATCTGGCCTAGTCAAGAGACTATGCTTAATAGGTAGAATTATCTCCCCAACAATTTTTACATCATATTCACCAAATTTTCCCTCAAGTTCACAAGAAAATCCATACGCCAAGAGATCAATAGTCTGATTAACAGTACCTTCACAGGAGTTTTCCATTGGTACAACCCCCAGATCTACTTCTCCTGAATGGACTGCAGCAAAAACATTTTGTATAGATGAACAGGGCTTAAGGATACCCTTTTCCTCCTTAAAATATTTTTCTACAGCTCGTTCACAATAAGTTCCAATTGGTCCCAAATAGCCTATTTTTTTATCCATTAATCATATCCTCCATCTCTCCTGCTGGATAATCTTGTAGTTTATATATAGTAAGCAATTTTATATTCTTTCCCGGGCCCTTCATCCTACAAAATAACCCACAGCCAAATTGTCCTTTAGGAACGAAGGCTATGGATATCGCGGTACCACCCTAATTGATCATTTGAAAAATGATCCACTCATATAGGATACAGGAAGTAGCTTTTCAGACAACAGGGGAAAATAAAAAAGCCCTTCATCCAAAGGACGAAAAGCTTAAGCTTATCGCGTTACCACCTTAGTTGCTCTGTTACACACAGAACCCCTCAAAAAAGATACAAGAAAACTATTCCAATATCCCTTCTCCTATAACGTAGAGAATATACGTCCTCGCTTACTAGACATGAAGCTTTCAGCTGGCAACTCAGGAGTGAACTTCAATTAATCATACTTTAAAGGTGCTCTCAGTCTATGACACCTTATCCCTGAAAAGCTGGGTTTAATTTACTTTTCCCCGTCATTGTATTTAGAAAAATTTTTATTTCATGTTATCTTACTCAATAAATAATAATTTGTCAAGAATAAATCTAAGTAATTTTTAAAAATTATAAAGTTCCTTTAAAGTCCTCCAATAAGGCCCTTGCAACTTCCCAAGCAACTACAGCATCACTAACTACTGCTGCAGCCGGCACAGCACAGGTATCAGACCTTTCAATACTTGCTTCAAAAGGCTCTTTGGTAATAAAGTCTACTGAATTCAAGGGAGTGTATAGTGTAGGAATAGGCTTCATAGCAGCCTTTACCCTTAACAGCTCACCATTTGTTATTCCACCTTCTATTCCGCCAGCATTATTTGTTTTTCGATAAAAACCGTTTTCTTCGTTATAGTAAATTTCATCATGTACTTTTGATCCCAAAAAGCTTGCAGCTTCAAAGCCCAATCCAATTTCTACTCCTTTAATTGCTTGTATACTCATTAAAGCTCCTGCAATTTTCCCATCCAGTCGCCTGTCCCAATGAACATGACTACCCAGACCAACAGGCAAGTTACCTACCACAATTTCAACCACTCCCCCAATAGAATCCCCTTGGGACTTGGCCTCATCGATCTCCTTGATCATATCTTGACTAGCCTTGGGATCACTGCAATAAACAGGAGTATTATATATTTCTGCACTCATTTGCTTAAGCTTTTTATAATCTACTTCTTTAGCCTCAATCTTTCCAATTTTGACTACATGAGCAATAGACCATATGTGATATTTATTCAGAAGTGACTTCGCCAGACCTCCAACTGCTGTTCTAATTGCCGTTTCCCTGGCACTAGCCCGCTCTAGGATATTTCGCATATCCTGATGACCATATTTTATAGCTCCCGGTAGATCGGCATGGCCAGGTCTTGGCTTGGTAACAACCTTTTCCAAGTCCTTTGCTCCCTTGTAAGGAGACATGATCTCTTTCCAGTTCTCCCAGTCCTTATTATTAATACTCAAAGTAATCGGACTTCCCAGAGTTACTCCATTTCGTACTCCGGATAAGATGTTTACCTTATCGTTTTCTATGGCCATCCTTTGCCCACGACCATATCCGCCCTGTCTTCTCTTGAGCATCTCGTTTATTAAGTCAATGTCTATTTCAATACCTGCTGGCATTCCCTCTACAATAGCAGTAAGAGAAGGCCCATGGGATTCACCTGCTGAAAGATAACGCAACATTAGGATAATCTCCTTAATTTATAATTTAGTAGTTTACTAATCATGATAAAATGATATACTATAGGTAGAGGTAAGCGAATCCGCAAGGATGCGGTTGCCACCAAGTGTAATTGGTTTTACTTAATCACACTGCAATGCCATGCAGGGTGATTATTTTTTTGCCCTGAAACTCAGGACAGCAATGATGAGCAATCCGAACATTA